>JACCDG011414321.1_pt1 | contig 38366 bp, 35 predicted proteins | sample 7442471 | NCBI WGS metagenome assembly JACCDG01 (sample SAMN15323444, study PRJNA562643) | freshwater metagenome | isolation source: river surface water | place: USA:Blue River Watershed | collected 2017-08-17 | reverse complement strand
TGGAGCAGCAGTGGGTGCTTTGGCTGGGTATGGACTAGATACCCTATCAACAATGGGTGATATTAGCGTAGGAACTGAAGTAAATGGGAAGTTTGTGGGTGTCAGTATTAACGGTGGAGGTGCAGCTACAGCTGGAGCAGGTGTTGGGGCTGGGGCAGCGGCGGCATCCAATGTTAAAGGTAATTCGCAAACCTCGCCAATAAACTTGAACTCGTATTATGATAGAGATCCAGTTAAGGAGTTTTTAAGGCAAAAGAGCATAGAGAATGTTTCAAAGCCAACACCTATTGAGCAACCTGAGATTCGTCCATCAGTTGTTTTTAGGCCTGGGGTTACAGTAACAACGTTGATGATGCAAAAACTGAAGGAGCTTAGTATAAAATTAAATGGGATGACAGTAGAGGTAGTAAGCGGGTATAGAAGTCAAGAAGATCAAGATTCAATTCATAAAGAACATCCAGAATACCGTCAAGGTGCCGTAGCTAAAAGGAGTCAGCATACAGTGGGAGATGCGGCTGATATAATTTTAAGCGGAATAAATAATTCTAAGGCAGCATTAATGATTTATGAAACAAAAATTTTCAATAGAGTTAATTTGTATATAGACTTAGGACCAAAGGCTATCCATGTTGATATGATGCGTGGTGTGAAAAAGTATTATTCAGAAGATTGGAAACGAAAAATTCTATGAAGAAAATAGGCACAATATTTATTATTTTCTTGGCATTATTAGTAGTACGAGCTCATGCAATCGATAAAAAAGAATGGAAAATTTTATCCAATAGTTTGGGTCCTATTAAGCTTGGGATGAGTATGTCAGATTTGGATAAAGTATCCCCCAAAAATATTATTTATGAAACAATTAATGGTGAAAATGAAATTGTTAAGTTAGCACATGAAAAAACTAAAGAGATTTATAGAATTTTTTTGAATAAAAAAAAAGAAATAGTTCTTATAGTAATTTATGACCCTGTTTTTAAAACTGAAAAAGGCATAAAAATTGGAGATACGTTTGAAAAAATAAAGAAAGCTTATCCAGCTTCGAAGATTGAATACGGGTCAGATGAGGGGGGGTATTTAGTTCTCAAAAATAAGACATTAGAATTTCATTTTTTAGTGGTAATGTCAGATTTGGATGATTCAAAAGGGAAACTTGATATTAATAAAATTAAAAAACTAAAATCATACTTGATTGTTGTTGATGGAAATAAGCCTTAATAAGCCAATTGCTAATGTTAATTACAAACAGTGAGCAAAGATAGACGTATTTTAGGGTTCAGTTTACCGGTGAGCTTGTCCCAATCCTTTAGACCACAAAATAAAGTTTTAGAGATATAAAATTAAGATCATCGTCATCGTCGTAGTGGCTGTGGAATTGTGTGTAAACCCGAAGGGTTTTCCACATTTCCATAGTCTTCCCCTGCGGATAACAAGGGAGTAAATTTTCCGAAATACACCTCCTTTGGCGTTTTGTAATTGAGAGACTGATGATAGCGTTTGGTGTTGTAAAATTCAAAGTAATTCGTGAGGGCTTGGCGCAGTTCGGATACCGTTTCGAAATGGCTGAGATAGGTGCATTCATATTTTACCGACCTCCAGACTCTCTCGATAAACACATTGTCTAAAGCCCGTCCTTTGCCATCCATTGAAATTTGAATTCCTTGAGATGTCAGTAATTCTGTAAAAGCATAGCTTGTGAATTGAGATCCTTGATCTGTATTAAAAATCTCAGGCTTGCCTTCACAAAGGGCTTCCTGTACAGTCTCCACACAAAATCCGCTATCCAACGTGTTGCTTAACTTCCACGACATCACACGCCGACTAAACAAATCGATGACCGCTACCAAGTACATAAATCCCCGTTTCAGTCGAATAAACGTAATGTCCGAAGCCCATACTTGATTGTGACGTACTATCGACAATCCTCTTAGCAAATACGGATATTGCCATCGAATACTCATTTTTGAATGAGTTTCCTTTACCCTTTCCCGACGTTTCTCCAGACTCATTTCTCGAGTACTTTTTTTAAAAAATCGTTTTCTATCTCCAGTCGCCCAATTTTTGCGTACAGTCCCTCCACCGTACTGTCATCGTCCAACTTTTTCCGCCCAGCTTTTTTCCCTGAAAATGCTTCGGTAAGTTGACTTAACGCTTGTTTTTTCCACGCCGATATCTGGGTCGATTGCAATTTGTACTTGCTCGCTAACATCGCCAACGTCTCTTCCCCTCGTATCGCTTCTAAGGCCACCTTCGCTTTAAATTCCGGTCTAAATGTTCGTCCTGCTCCCATGTCCTTCTCCTCCAGTTCCTAAAGATATTTTAGACCATTTTAGGCCTTTTTTTATATCTCTATTTCTGGTCTAGTTTTTTTGGACAAGCTCATGATGCAAAGTTTGGCTAGAGCACTTGAGAAATTTAAATCAGATGGTTTTTAGTTTGGAACTCACCCCACACTAAAATACTGCGCCCCCCGATTCTGAAACACTATCGCCGAAACCGACGCCTCCGGTTCCATCATCATAGTGGGATGCAAGGTTACTCCGATAGCCGATGGATCCAACACCTTAAAAAACGCCGCCTGCTGGTTCAAATCCGGGCAGGCACTGTATCCAAAGCTGTATCGTTTTCCGTTGTATAACGCTTTTTCAATAATATCTTCAGATAAATCCGCCTGCGGAGACACCTGCTGTCTTAAGCGAAAATGTAGCCACTCGGCGTATGCTTCGGCGGTTTGAACGGCTAGAGCGTGGAAAATGAAGGCCTCGGTGTAGCGTTGGGTGTCGATGAGGTTGCATAGGGTTGCGTGATGGTGGCCGGCTGTGGTTACAAAAAAGGTGAGGGTGGGGTACTCGGGGGTGATGTAATCGGCGAGGCAGAGGCCGTTGGGTTTATTTTGTCTGGGAAAGGGGATGACGATGGTGTTTGTATTGTCCAGGGTGACGCGGATGGTGTCTCCTTCGGAGATACACGGAACCTCTTTCCAAAGGGCTTGAGGCTGCAGCAAATCCTCCTCTAAAATAAATCGTTTTACGGCGTCTACTTTTTTAAGAAGCTTGATGGCTTTTTCATCACCCAATTCCAGGGCTTTATTAAAGTTTCCCTTAAACCCTAAATGTAGGCTGAACAAGGTGCGGTTAGGAATAAAACGCCATAGTGTTTCCAGTGAGGCTGTTTCGTGATGGCTGCTCATGCCGGTACATACTCCTGACTGATACATTTGGCGCAATCGACAGCATTTTTACAGTAAAAAAGCGGGCCAGAGTAATAGTACTGTAACTCTTGCTGGTTATGACGTTTTAAGCCTATTCCTCCGATATAGACGGGAATGGTAACGGCTTTTTTTTCAAGTTCATAAAGCAGGTGCTGTATGGCTGGCACGCAACTGTCCAACAGGCAGGTTAGAATAAGAATGGGGTTGTGTGTGGTGGTGTGGCTAAGTAGAACGTCTGGAGCAACCTGTGGGAGTCGAATGACGGGAAATCCCTGGTGTTTTAATAAAATTTCTGGGGTAATTAGCGACAATAAGTGCGAATCCCCCTGAGGACTTGCAATTAACACCGTAGGAAAACTGGGAGTTGGCTCTGGCAGCGGTTGTGATTCAAGTTCCTCAAGGGTTTCGTAAAGCATTATAGGTCGATTTGCATTCCGATCTGAACGTTTCTTGCAGCTGTAGAGTAGCCTGCAACTTCTTCATAGGATGTATTCAGGATGTTTTGTATAAGAATATACCCGGTTGTGTTTGTTGAAAACTGGTAGCCGATGCGGGAATTTACGAGGGTGTAACTGCTTAAATAAACAAGAGTCCCTTTGACAGTATCCATACGACCCGTATTGTAAATGACAGAAAATCCTAGTGATAATGGGCCAAATTGTTTGCCGCCGAAACAGGTGATGGTTTGTTCTGGTATTCGGATAGTATCAGTGCCAGCTGAGTTTCGAGATTTTTGATTTAGATAACCGATTTTTAAGAAATCCAACACTCCTAATTGCTCAAATTGTGCCTGATAATGAATCCCTGTGGTTCTGTTTTGTGTGGCTGTATTATCATATCCCAATGTTAGATCGCTATATTCAATTTTATTGTTAACCAGTGATTCAAATACTGTTGCTGAAAGAAGGATGTTACCTATTTTCTTTTCTAAGGTAAGATCTTTTGTAAACGATGATTCTGCTTGTATGGGTTTGGTTGTAGTAGCAAACGTTTTTTCATAAAGTCCTGGATTTCTAAAACCTGTGTTCATGTTGGCTTTAAAAGTTGTTTCGATACCTGGAACGAGGTATCTTCCACCTACAGAGTATGTAAAGGCCTGTTTTGTGTTTTTGCTGGTTGTGTATTCATCCTGACGAATGCCCGCTAAAACGGATGTTCTGTCCCAATGAAAATCGTGCTGCATAAAAAATCCGTTACGTTTTTGTTCGACAGGTGCGTTTGTGTAAGAATTTGCTCCATACTCATTAATTCCTTCACCTGATAAATCCATGGTTTCTTTATAAAACGAAGCTCCCCAGCTGGCATCCCATTCAGAAGAAATTTTATTGGAGTAACTAATTTCAAATTCATCACTTCTGGCTCTGTTTAGAGTATTTGAGAAATAAGTTCCATGATTAGCATCAACGCCGTTATGAGCTTCACGACTGATGTAATAGGTTTTATAGCTGATGGTATTGATAAAGTTAGGCGTAAGCGGCAATGTGATTTTGGTCTGCATCAAATCCTGGTCAACAAGGTTGATGTAATTGGGGTCATCTAGTGCGTTAGGCGTTCCTGTTAGTGTGTAATCGGAATCAAGATCAAAGTAGGCTTTGGATTTAATATAGGATGCTTCCACCGTTGCATTCCCCAATTTCTGATCAACGCCAAATCTATACTGTGTCTGTTCGGATTTATCCAGTTCAGATCCGATTTTTAAGGCTGAAAGTGATGAATCAGATTGTCTGCCAATGCCGATATGAAAGTTTGTATCCCCAACTTTCGGGTTACTTACCCACGATGCACTGTATTTGCTATCACCAAACCGAACATCAACTTTATCCCCGGTTTTTTTCGTTAAAATATTCACAACACCGCCTAAAGCATCCGATCCATACAGCGTGCTTTTTGCGCCTTCAACCACTTCGATTTTTTCAATCTGATCAAATACGAACGCATCAAAATAAGGGGTGTTTTGAGGTGTGGATGGATCAGCCAGTGAAATGCCGTCAATCATCACCTTGGTTTGGTTTGAGGCTAAACCTCTTAAAAAAAGTCCTGTTGTACTGCCGGCTGATGCTGTGCTTAGACCAGTAATGCCTTGTAATGCTGTGCTTAATGAGGTTATTCCTGAGGCTTCAAGCTCTTCACGTGTAATAACCGTCACTTTATTATTGCTTTTTTCGATGGGGACTTTGTATTTGTAATCCGTAACATTGCTGGTTGCAAAGACGTATTTGGGCAATTCTGCAGCAGAGGTGTGAACAACTGATGCCGCAAAGCATAAACCTAAAGCAAGTAAATACCTGCTTTTAACAGAAACATGGAACATGAAGGTCTCCTGTGCCAATCCGCGAGCGATTGGAGAATATAGATTTGCATATAACATCCAGGCATTCCGACTACGACTGAGGTCTTTACGGCTGCGGGACAGCTGGGGTTTAAACCCAATTTCCCTGAATAATGCGTTAGGGACTATACCCCATTGGTTCCTCATTCTTCAAGGGGTTAATAAAACGTTTTTTTTTCGTTATACTACGGTTTATGTCAGAAAAATTTTCGTTTAAAACTATCTTTAATTCATTGGTTGTTGTAGCCGCTTTAGGCTATTTTGTTGATATTTATGACCTGGTTTTATTCAGTGTTGTGCGTGTAGACAGTTTGAAGTCTTTAGGACTTTCCGGCAGTCAGCTTATGGATACGGGCGTGATGCTTTTAAACATGCAAATGCTGGGTATGTTGCTTGGCGGTATTTTTTGGGGCGTTTTAGGCGATAAAAAAGGCCGTCTCTCTGTTTTATTTGGATCTATTCTTCTTTATTCACTGGCCAATATTGCTAACGGATTTGCCCATTCTGTTGAATCGTATGCGCTTTGGCGTTTTGTTGCTGGGGTAGGGCTTGCAGGAGAATTAGGTGCTGGCATTACGCTGGTTGCGGAATCTTTGCCTAAAAAACTTCGTGGTTATGCCACCATGGCTGTGGCGACTATTGGTGTTTCCGGGGCTGTTTTTGCTGGCGTTATTGCACAATACTTTGACTGGAGAACCAACTTTTTTATTGGTGGGGTGCTGGGTTTAATGCTGTTGATTTTAAGAATCAGCGTGTATGAATCCGGGCTTTATACACAGTTAAAAGAGAAAAAAGAGGTAGCCAAAGGCCGGTTTTTTAGCTTATTTACAGATAAAAAACGGTTTTTTAGATATGCCTTAAGTATTTTGATTGGGGTTCCGCTTTGGTATGTTGTGGGTATTCTTATGACATTTTCGCCTGAATTATCCAAACATTTAAACGTTTTAGGGGTTGTGTCATCAGGAACGGCCATTTTGTTTTGCTATCTGGGACTGGTTTTTGGAGATTTTGGATCGGGCCTTTTAAGTCAGATTTTACAGTCCAGAAAACAGGCTGTTTTATCCTTTTTGGTTTTGGAAATTTTATTTTTGATTTTATATTTTATGGCTGACGGCATTCTGGTGTGGCAGTATTATGCCCTGTGTTTTGCAGTAGGATTTTCAAGTGGATACTGGGCCATTTTTGTAACAGTTGCTGCCGAACAGTTTGGCACCAATTTACGGTCTACAGTTACGACTACTGTGCCTAATTTTGTACGTGGTATGGTGTTGCCTTTGACGTTTGTGTTTCAATGGTTGAAGCCACAGGTCGGCATGCTGGCCTCGGCCTCTATTCTGGGAGCAGTTTGTATGACGGTTGCTGTTGTTTCTCTTTTCTTTTTGGAAGAAACCTTTCATAAGGATCTGGACTTTTTAGAGCCTATTTAGGCTAAAGGGTTGACGTGTTGTAAAGGGTGGTGAGCGGGGGCTCTCTTTTATGTTGGCAAAGATTTTAAGTACTAATGCTGTAAAGCGTTGGCTGTCATCTGCTGTGATGCAGGCTGGAAGGCCATTACCAAAGACGCATAGTGACACGTGGAAAATATATATAACGCCCCAAGTTGAGGTTGCGTTGAAAAAGGTCGTTTCAAGTCTCCCTCTTTTTAGGATTTCCGATGTTACGGTGGGAGGATCCCTTACAAAAGCCATGAAAACGTCTGTCGTTATTCCAAACGATGTGGATGTTTTTATCTGGGGAAACTTTACATTTAAAAAAACAGCAACCCCTGATAAACCCTGGGAACATGCCTGTCCCGAGCTGGACATTCAGCTGAAGACACACTATCCGACTTTAAAACAAGTGGTAACAACCGAGCATTGGGCATTATATTCCATTACATTGGATACCGGTATAAAACTGGACATCAAATTTATCAATAAAAACAGCCCCGGAAACATTGGCGCCTTTACTTCCGAACTTCAGCATATTCGACTTACCGATTATCTGGCTTCCGATAAAATTCCTTTTATTCGATATGGTACGTTAACCTCTGTTACATGGGGAGCTTATTCAAGCTCAGATTTATTTTGGCTGGCGGATAATAACTGGCGAGATTGTATGGCCCCGGTTCGATTAAATGCCGAAAACACCTGCTCGGTAAAAGAAGATAAATTTTTTAGATGGATGCTGGATCCCACTCCTTTATTAAGTCCTTTTTATGAAAAACTGATACTTCTGGCATTTTTTTCGGGATTTCGTGACAATCCAGCTGCTTTAACTCAAAAATTACATCATCAATGCGAGTCTCATTTTCCTGGTCATAATGAAAAATCTGCGGCTTTTGTTGTAAGAGTTTTACAAACGGTTGTCCAGCATAAAGATCTAATCCTTAAAAATTTTGGAGATGTTTTTTTAACATCCATTTTTGATGGCTTAATCAAAACTCTGGAAACATATAAGGCTGACCTGTCGTTTTCTTCTGACGTTTCTTTTCCTGCTGAACTTGTTCCTGCTTGTTCGGTTTCTGACAAACAAATTGAATCGTGGCGGGCTGTGTCTGATGAAGAGACAATCGCTAAACGTTTAAAAGAGATGCAGCTAAACAAGGAAAAACGGTTTCTGACATCAAGACTGTTGTGGATGATTTTTCAGCCACAGATAGAGGGCCGGATTCTATTGGATGGAAAACCTGTTGTATTTACTCCGTCTACAACCGTTAGAGAGGACATCCTTACTGGCGTCATCCGTCTTAATCTGTTTCTGGATCAGGCCGATTCGGTATCGTCCATGGTTGTGGTTTCGATGTTACAGGGCTTGTTTTTAGCAAGCTCCCTTCAAACCGAGTTCCCTGATAAAGCGTTTTTATCTTTTGCCTCTCAACATGCACCTGATCCAAACAGTGGTTTTTCAAAGGACATGGTGCTTATGCTTTTGGATGCTGTAGAAAAAACAGCTGCACACGGTTACCCTGATGAGGCTCAACCTGTAAAAGATCTTGTGACTCGGGTCAGGCTTCTTTTGGATCCTGTTTCTGAGAAACCTCTTTTATCTTTACCTGTGGTACTATCTGATAGTGTTCCAACAGGTGGCGTTGGAAAGTCGAAACCTGCTTCTTCCAGACATAAAAAAGCATTCAAAGCTCAGCCTCCATCCCATCCAAAACCTGTTAAAACCATGGTGGTTAAAACATCGCCTGTTGAGTCATCTTCTGTAAATGGCGTAGAACGCGATTCCTCTCAAGCTGTGGCAGAGGTTCCATCTTTGGAAAAACGTATAGCCAGTTTATCTGCTGGGTCTTCTGTTGCTGATTGGGATGCCATTTTTACCGAATCTCGTATAACAAAACCTTTAAAATCCATGTTTTTAATGCACTGTAGCCAGGATATTTTTGATGGGTTGTCAGATTCAAGCCGTGAAAAAATAAAAAACTGGTTGCGCTCAGAGTCTTTATCCGGCATAAAAAAACTGAATGCGGCTTTAACAGGCTCCTTTATACTGTGGATACGGCATGTTGATGTAGAAAAATATACAGATCAGGTTTTGGATCAGGTTCTGGCAACTCCCAAACGATTTTCTGCCGAGGATATGCAGCATCTGGTCGAGTGTTTTGCTTATCTGTCCAGCCTCAATAAACCGGTAAATTGGAAAGGCCGACTTGTTCCTTTAGCCAATTTTTTAACAACCCATCATAAAACCAATCCCAAAGAGGTAAACTCTGTTGCTGTACGTATCCCGTTTCTAGCGGATGAATTGCCGTTTAAACTCACCTGCTTATTTCTTTTATCTGGTTCCGATGACCTGATTCAACATGTTCCTCCGGCTTTACGTAGTATTGCAGAGCCTAACGCCATGTCTGCCCAGTCTGTTTCAGAAGCCGTATCTGCTGTCATCCCTCATTTTTTAGAAGCACCTGCCCAATGTCTGGCAATTTTGGATCGTTGTGATTCAGCCTTTGTTTTTGATGCTCTTCTTCAAAAATCTCCAAAAGATTGGGGCCTTTTCGTCTGGCTCACCACAAACAAATTTCCATGGCACGATGATTTTTTGCATCATATTCAGAACATTCAACCTCAGGATTTAACCATTCCGGCCTTTAAATGGATAAATTTTTACGGCGGTAATTCCGTAGACTTTATGCAGGACAATATGCCCAGAATCCTGCTTGCCATCGATAAACTGTCACGTTCAAAAGCTCCTGACGAGGTGGTCGTTTTTGCCATAAAACTGTGTTTCCACTGGGCAGAACGCCTTTTAAAAGAAGCTCCCAAATATTTTTTTCCGTCAACCATGCTGGATACTATTGTTCCGAAGCTCAAACTCGTTTTGTTGCTGAGACAGTCGCTTTACGCTGAAGGTGTAGCTGTTGTTGCTGGTTTTATAGACTCTGTTTTAAAAGAGGACAGACTGTTTCCGACTTTTAAAGATGTGAAGCTTAAGAATTTTGAGAAACCGTTACTGCGCTGTTATCAAACCTCTGAAGTGGTTTTTCAGCTGATGGATCTGGTGTTAAGTTGCTCCCAAATCGATGATTCAAACGTATCCCGTTATATATTTTCCAGCCATCTTTCGGTTGAAACGTTATCGAACTGGATGAGCGTTGTTTCGACAAGAATTGAGGCGTTTTACGATTACGATAACGCCAGACGTCTTTTAGTAAATGAGACGGTTAGAGACTCTTATTTTAACACTATTTCCTACTTGTTTTTGATTTTATCGACCTTAAAACGCCTGGTAAATGATAATCCTGGCCTTCGATATGATGATTTAGTTGCCATTGAAAAAGGCATAGTGGCTCCTTTGACCACAAAGGTGGCTTCCATTGTTTTACAATCAGCTGGAAATGGACATTATTTGTCCCTTGACGACTTTTTTGTGTTTACAGGATTTCAAAATATTTTGGCTAAAAATGTTCAGCCTCAGATTAATGCTTACCAGTTTTTACAATATTTACCTGTAGATAATGATGGTCTTCACACCTTTCATCTTCCTGAAGACTCTATTTTATACAAACGTCATGGCGCAACCATTTCTTTCAGCTAAATTTGTCATCTTGATTTTTGATGTGATAAGATAAAAATCCTTCTAAAGAGGGTCTAAAGAAGGTTGTTGTTTCTACGTTTAAACCAACAATAAGGTGTTTTGGGAGCCCTCGTGTTTTTTAATTTTAAGATTCTCAGTACAAAGTGTCTCAAGACTGTTTGGCAAAGTCGGGTGGTATTTTCCGATCCTGTAAAACTGACAAGATCACAGCAAAAAAGATGGCCAGAGGCCTTTAATGCCCATCGGCGTTCGTTTTTAAATTTATTTTCTATGCTGCAGCGTCAGCCGTTTTGTTGTTCAGATGTAACGTTGGGGGGATCACAGGCTTTATCTATACGAAAATCCGGCATTAATCCCAATGATATGGATTTCTTTTTTTGGGGACAATTCCGCTTTGAAAAAGTGTTGGGAGGAAAACCATGGGACTATCGTTGCCCCGAGCTTGAGGATTTTCTGGCAAAAAAACATCCTGCATTCAAAAAAATTGTGGTTACAGAACATTGGGCCTTATATGAGGTTATACTTCCAGATCAAACAAAATGTGATATCAAATTTATAAACAGTCAGTCTCCTGGAAATGTGGGGGCGTTTACATCAGAACTTCCTCATATTTCCTTAAGGGAGTATTTGAACGTAAAAAGTGACTTGAGTTTTCAGCTTCAGTCATCCCTTTGTGTTGTAACTATGGGTGGTTTTTGCCTTGATGAGCTGCATTGGCTGGGACAGCGGCGGGATACACTAGCTCCAGTTCGATTATATGACGGATTTTTCAGTGTAAAAGAGGATAAATTTTTTAGGCTGCATTTACACGACGATCCGCTTTGTCACCCGTTTTATGCCCGATTAATTACGGTTGCATTTTGCAACGATGCGTCCCTTCAACTTAATCCAACTGCGTTTTCTGACCGTGTCCTTAAACAATGTCAGTCTCATTTTCCAAACAATCCTCAAAAATCCATTGTTTTTATTAGACGAATTTTGCAGTCTTTAGTAATGGTTAAAGCTGATTTGGAAGCAAATCCTGGCCGTCTTTTTTATCAAAAATATCTGGCCGATTGTATGACACTTCTGAAGCGGTTTGGTGCAATTATAACCTTGCGTCATGCTGACGATGTGCCGGAAAATCTTCGTGGCCTTTCCCAAAAAGATGAGGACTATTTTACTCGTTTAGGAACGATATGGACCTTTATGAGTAAAGAAGCCATCGCTGTTAGACTGTCAGAGATGCGACAAGCGGCCATGGATAGACTGGAATCAACCCGTCAAAGCTGGATTTTAGAGCAACCCAATCCTTTTCATTTTTTGAGTGTTAATAATGAGTCTTTATCTGTTACTCCGTTATCGTTGTCCGACTACGTCCAGGCTACCGTTCAGCACCTGGATTCGTATCTGGAGTCTGTCACAAAAGCCGACTCCATGATTGTGGTCTCCAGCCTTCAGGCCTTGCTGTTTATGGGACTGCTTCGACAGCCCGTGATGAATAAATCCTACATCAGTATGGTGTCAGATTCTGTGCTTGATCCAAACACGGGTTTCAGTATGGATTTACTAAAAATGATGATGATTGAAGTAAGGCAGGCTTTTGCAATCAACACGTCTGTTTCTGAGACAGTGCAACTGGACCTGTCAGTTGTTTTAACCAAAATAGATACGCTGCTTTGTCCTTCAGCTCCACTGCCTTCTATAGGGGGCAATGCTGACGAAACCGGCTCTCCTGTAAAACGCAAAAAAAATCGTGGAAAGATTCGTACGGCTTCTTTGCAAAAACCTGTGGGCAGGCCTCCTGATATTCAAGTGTTTCACTCCCATAAGGATGGTCTATCTGCAGCTACAGGCAGCACGGTTGATATGTCGTCTCCGGGTACTGCTCCTGTGCATTGTGAAGTCACTGAAGACAGCCCTTTAACAGCCTCTATCGGCTCTCCTTCTTTTGAAGATAGAGTGTCTAAATTAACCCTAGAAACCTCTGTTGATGACTGGAATAAAGCGCTGGATCAGTACGGCTCATGCAGTGCTTCTCAAAAAAAGAAGCTCAAACATGCGTTTCTTGTTTATTTTAATCCGGCACATCTGCATGATTTGTCTGACATAACCTCCTTGTGGATGAGATCCTGGATTCCATCTGTTACATTCTCCGAACTTTCAGGTCTAAAAGTTCCCGAACAGCTAGCTTTAGCGATGGTTAAGGTGGCTTCCCCAAAGCATTATTCAGAGCTTCTCATTGAAAAAGTAACCACCTCAAAAGTGTTTTTAGAGGTTGAAACAGAGGCGTTAATTTCTCATTTTCATTCTGAGTATGAAAAACCGGCTATGGCCAAGTATCTTAAGCCGTTAATAGCCTTTATGTGTACCTTTGTTTCCGATCATCCCGAGCCTGTTAAACTCCTTTTAACCTGTTTGCCACATTTTCCGGTACCGGCTGATAAAGACCTGTCGTTTTTAATTATCGAGACCAACTCTACAGAAAAATTTGCATCGTTGCCTCAGTCTCTTGGTGTGAAATTTGGGCAATTTGTGGCCAACCCAGAATCGATGAGTGAAAAAGATCTGGCCGGAATAATTACAGATGTAATCAAGATTTGGGGGGCACAATCCGACCGGTTTGTTCATGTTTTTCAGAATATGGCGCAACACTGTCATCAGCAAAATTGTGAGTCCCTGTTTTTTCGGGCTCTTTTGGAAAAATCGCCTCAGGAATGGGGATTTCCGGTTGCAGTGTTTAAGCAAAACAGTGTCGGTGTTTCTTTTTGGGAGTTTTTAAAAACGGTTCCAACCCAGGTTATGACTGTAAATGCTATAAAATGGCTGGATTTTTTATCTGGAAAAGAAATCGAACGATCGTTGGAGGGGCTGTCTGTTTTAGAAAAGCATATCGACTTGTTGTCCTCGCAATCCGAGGCCGTTCTGGATGATAATGCTTCAGCCTCTCTCTTTTCACAATATGGAACCTGGATGATGGCGGCATCTGCTCATTTTTCAAAAGATCAGTTTGAGGACTATCTAAACCGATTTTCTACGTTAATGTCTTCTGTATATGCTAAACCCCTCTATAGGGAATTATGCGTCATTATGTTGCAGTGGCTGGTCGATTCAATTCTGAAATCTCCACACTTATGGCCCAAAGAGGCTGTTATTTCAGCGTTGAAGAAAAAGAATCAGGACGATAAAACAGTGGCGCTGAAACTTCTTTTAAAACCCCTTGCTTTTCTTAGGGCCATTACACAATTATTGTGCAGTATCGAAGTTGGAAATGGCCAGGAAAGACGATTTGCTGCGGTACAACATATGGATAAACAGCTTTTAAAAGAGGCGTTAATGGCCTTAAGCCAACACTTTATCGAAATTGCCAATACGTTTTCTTTAAAGGGTGCAACGAACTGTTTACACTTTTTTAAACTGCTTAATACGTTTCCTGACATCCTGTATGACTTTAAACGTTTGTTTAATGACTCTGATATTGGACATCAGGATTTAAGAGCGGTTGAAAGCGATTCTTTTAGCCCTATTTTGCATAATTATTTTGAAAATAATCTGGCTATTTTAAGGCAGTTGAAATCTGGAACCTCTGTTTCCAGTTTTATTTCAAAAGACGAAGCCATCTTTTTGGTTCCTCTTTTTCAAAGCACATTGAATGCCTTTGTCAAAATCCGCGAGCTTTTGTTTTTACATGATCAGAATTTTTCACATTTTTCAAAAAATCCAGATAACAGTCTGGATATTTTTATGAAGCCTCAATCTGGTCTTTATGGGCGTTTTGGCGATAAAGTTTCGTTTTTACCTGCCGCTAGAAAAAAATCCTAGTGGCCAAGTACAGCCTCATCCTTTAGAATAGGGGCATTATGGCAATGTTAATTCAACTTAAAGATATTTCTCTTCATTACGGATCACGGTCTATTTTAGATCGGGCCAACTGCACATTTTCCGAAAACCAGAAAATAGGGGTTATCGGACGAAATGGGGCAGGGAAGTCTACCATGTGTAAAATTATCGTAGGCGAAGAAGAACCCGAAGAGGGCACCGTGCAATTTGGCCGGCAGCTTCGGTTAAGCTACCTCCAACAAAAAGATCCCTTCGAACCCGATGAACTGGTAGTCGATTTTTTACAGCGCTACAGCAACAAACCCGATTGGGAATGCGGAAAAATAGCCGCCCAATTTGGACTTGGGTACGACAAACTCTACCTGCCCATTTCCGAGTTATCTGGCGGTTTTCAAATGCGGGTTAAGCTGGCATCCATGTTATTAAAAGACCCCAATTTTCTTATTCTTGATGAACCTACAAACTATCTGGACCTTAGTACCCTTTTATTTTTGGAACGTTTTTTAAATGAGTATAACGGCAGCTTTTTGGTGGTCTCTCACGATAGAGAGTTTTTGAAACGAACCTGTGACCATACACTTGAAGTGGAAAACGGAAAAATAGTCCTGTATAAAGATGATGTTGAAGGCTATCTGGCCTATAAAGAAGAACAGCTCGAGCAAAAAGAAAGCCATAACAAAGCTGTTGAAAGACAACGCAAACATCTCCAAAGCTTTGTTGACAGATTTGGCTCCAAAGCGTCCAAAGCCTCTTCTGCTCAATCCAAATTAAAACAAATTGCAAAACTAAAACCTATTGTTATTGAACATGCCTTATCTACTGTAAAAATTAAAATGCCGGCAATTCCCGTTAGAAAAGGTGTGGCCCTTGAAACCAAAGACCTGATTATTGGATACCCAGACAAACGGGTGGCCTCAAAAATCAGTTTTCAGGTACAAAAAGGCCAACATGTGGCCATTTTAGGAAACAACGGACAGGGAAAATCCACATTTTTGAAAACCATCGCCGACGAGCTTGATGCTTTAGGCGGAACCTTCACCTGGGGCCATGGCATTAAACTGGGCTACTACGCACAACATGTTTTCCAATACTTAAATGAAAAAGACACCGTATTTTCCTACCTCGACTCCATGGCCGATCGGGATACCCCACACCAGCAGGTTCTGGATCTCGCTGGATCTTTTCTCTTCAGCGGTAATGATGTCCAGAAAAAAATCGCCCTCCTAAGCGGTGGCGAAAGAGCCAGACTGGTTCTGGCCGGCCTGTTGCTAAGTAAAAGCGACATCCTCCTCCTCGATGAACCTACCAACCATCTGGATTTTGAAACCGTAGAAGCCCTGGGCACCGCCTTGAAATCCTATACCGGAACTGTATTTTTCATCAGCCACGATAGAACCTTCGTGAACATGTTGGCTTCTCAAATCATCGAAGTTAAAGAAGGCCGTGTTCAGCTTTATCCAGGTACCTACGAAGAGTATGTCTATCATTTAGAACTTGAAATGGATGAAGACTAATTGTTAAATTAGATGTAATATAAAACAAAAGGGTTATTTCTCTGAGAGGATATTATTATGGCCCTCGCTTCTCCAAGACCATTTTTACCAACAGGTCCAAGTCTTCACTCTTTTAATAAACATGCTTTTGGTGATTCTTTAACATCCCAGACATTGGTTCGACATAATAAAACGGTTCAATCTGTAAAAAGAGAAGACTCTGTTTTGTCTACAGCGTCTACTGGGTATTCAGAAACAGAGTCACAAGCTGGATTTAACCTGAAAGCATTTGAAAAAAAGGCTAAAATGGCGATGCCTAAAGCTCTTCTTGAAGATGTGTTCCAGCTTATAAGAGAAAAAAAATTGTCGAACCCTGCTGATTTAAAAGTTGTTGTAAATATACTAAAAAATAAATCGCTTAATACGGCACCCCTTGTTGCTTTTTATCTGTCACAAAGTCCGTCTCTTTTTGCAGATCGTTTTTATAGTTGTAAACAAAATGGCTTACTCAACCCTGAAGTACTTACTGCTTTAAAAGATCTAACTCTTAATGTATTTGCTACCTCTTTAGGTCAACCATCTCCAACCATGAGTTGTGAAGAGGCTTTGAAAACATTACTAAAACGCCTGAATAATGGCCATTTAGAGAATGCTTCTCCGGCTGAAAATGCAGAAATTCTTGTTCTTTTTTCTAAAGTTATTGTATACAGTGCCTTAACAGCTCCAACGGAGGATTTATTAAGTCATTTTGATGCCCTAAGACCCAGACTGTTTGATTTGGATGGTACGGTTGTTGCGTCTCTAAACAAGCTTAAAGACAAATGCCTGATGCTGAACAGTGTAAGAGAGTTAGCCAGACAGATTTAATACAACCTCGTCTTAGGCACCATATTCTTTTTCCAGGGAAATATAACCAGATCCCCCGGATTAAAAACCTGTTCCAATTCTTCCGAAAACGGTTTTTTCCCATTTTCCAGGTTCAACGGAATATCTTTTCCTTTTGGCGTGATCGCTGTAAATGAAGCGGGTAACTGTAGCGGTTGTTTGATTTCCACCGTAAAACAAACATCAGGAATGCTGTCCAAAACAACGGCTTTTGGATCTTCTTTGTGGGAATGAGCATCTTCTCTGTCCTGGTCGGTTTTGTTGGCCAGGAAAAATCCCGGTTTAAATGGCCTTTGTCCCGAGTTTACAAGTTGCTCCCAATCGCATTGGGTAAGAGGTTCTGCGGTATTCCGGTATTTGGCAAACAAGGTGATGGCGGTTTTCATGTAGGTTAGAGATTCGCCTCGAGCATCAATCAGCCAATCCATATCCAACGATTTCAGCTGCTCGATATTTTTTAAAACGCAGCGATCAAAATGCGCATACATAAAATGCCCGTGAGGATTGTCATAAAACCGATAGGCTCTTCCCGGATATTCCAAATCTTCTGCCTGAACCGCCAGGCTTTCTTCAGATTCAGGATACAGCTTTTCCATAAACCGTCTAAACGAATATTGAAGCAAAATGGGCCCGTGAACAAAAATTTCGAACGATGATTTTACAGTGTTTTGAATATGTTTAAGCTGATCTAACGGAATTTCCGCACACAAACTTTGATGCTCACATTGTGTGGCATAATAGGCGATACTTTCCGTATTTTGATTGCCTGTTTCGGTTGCAAGCGTCAGTTTGGATTCTGGATAATTTTCCTTGAAAAAAACAATCAGTCCTGGATCCTGAACTCTAACATGGGTGATTTCAGCCTGTTTTAAGGTTGAAATCAGGTTTTTTATTAATGAAAAATGGTGATGATGAGCCAGCAAATCACAATTAAAAGAAAGCTCGATGTTGGGATGTTTTTCTCTGGCAATATCCGCAAGCAACTGTATTTTTTCAAACCCGTTTATTGCAAAATCCTTGGAAAAGCTGCGAATAGATAATTTTGAGTCTTCTAAAATAAGATGATCTGCTCCAGCATCGATGGCCGAAATGACATGATCAACAGACGAACAGAACGTGGCGATTTTAAAAGGCAAAGGCTTTGTCCCAATCCTTCATCACAGGCTCGTATCCGTTTAGCAGAAGCAAGGCTTTAATCTCTGCCAGTGAGCGATGATCCGAGGTCTCGAACTGTTTTTCGGTATGCTCTTTCCCCAGGTAACCACCAGGTGCTGTATTTGATTCCGCCGACATGGTCGTAATCCCAAGCTTAAGCATATTATTCCGCAAAGACTCCGACTCCCGGGTAGACAGGGTAATTCCCAGATCCGGGAAAACCAGTCGAAACGCACAGATAATCTGCACCAGATCCACATCGGTAACATCCACAGCCGGCGTAAATTGCCCGACCATATCCCGAATCCGTGGAAATGAAACGGCGTATTTGGTCTGCCAGTATTTTTTTTGCAGGTATGTAAGATGGAACGCCAGAGACAACGCCTCAAAGCGCCAGTCCGAAAGTCCCATTAAGGCTCCGATATTCATTCTGTAAAAACCGGCTTTTCCACCTCTGTCCGGCGTATCAAGTCTGTATTTAAAATTCCGTTTTTTACCCAAGGTATGATATTTGGCATAAGCAACCGGATCATAGGTTTCCTGATACACCGTTAAACTGTCGGTTCCGCTTTGAATCATTAATCCGTAATCGCTTTCCGACAACGGCTGAATTTCAATCCCAATCGATGAAAAATGAGGTTGAATCCGTTTAATGCTTTCAGCGATATAGCCCACGCTGGATTTATCCGCTTCTCCGGTCAGCAATAAAATGTGCTGAAATCCCTTTTCCTTTAAAAACAAGGCTTCTTTTTCGATTTCATCAAAAGTCAGGGTAATGCGTTCGTAGGTATTACTCATGCTGAACCCGCAATACGAGCAGTTGTTGTAGCACACATTGGACAGGTACATCGGGATAAACAGCTGCATGACTTTTCCAAACCGCTTAACCGTCAGTTCATGCGATTTCTGAGCCAGGATTTCCAGATGTTTTTTGGCATGCGGTGATAATAAAGCCGGCAAATCGCTGTACGTGAAGTGTTGTTTTCGAAGTGTCTGTTCAACCTGCTGGGGAGATACAGCCAGGCAAAGGTCTACCTGTTTCTGAATCTCATCGGCATTGAAAATCTCAGAAAACATGGGTGTCGTGTAAAAAACCCGTTAACGGAGACGATGCCGTTGCCATCGATGTCGTACCGGGAATCCCTGCACAGTAGGCTTGTCTTCCGGCCTGGACTGCCCATTTAAAGGCTTCCGCGAACTTTACCGGATCTCCGGCTGTAGCAATGGCAGTGTTCACCAAAACTGCATCAGCGCCCATTTCCATGGCCTCTGCAGCTTGTGACGGCGCACCCAGTCCTGCATCTACAACAACAGGAATATTGGATTGTTCAATAATAATACGAATTAATTCTTTAGTCTGAAGCCCTCTGTTAGACCCAATAGGGGCAGCCAGTGGCATAACCGTTGCACATCCCACTTCTTCCAGCTTTTTGGCTAAAATAGGGTCGGCATTAATATAAGGAAGCACCACAAATCCTTCTTTTACAAGAATTTCTGCGGCTTTTAAGGTTTCGATAGGATCGGGAAGGAGATAATTGGGTTCAGGTGTCACTTCAAGTTTAACCCAGTCGGATACACCGGCAAATTTAGCAATTCTTGCAATACGCACAGCTTCTTCCGCGTTTCTGGCCCCTGATGTATTGGGTAGAAAAATGTATTGTTTAGGATCAATCCAGTGTACGTAAGAGTCTTTGGGATCGGCCATATCCACGCGTCTCACGGCAACGGTAACCACTTCGGATTCGGCTGCATCAATGGCGCGTTTCATAATTTCCGGTGACGGAAACTTTCCTGTTCCGGTAAATAGACGGCTTTTAAGCTCTTTTCCGGCGATAATTAACGGTTTATCCATGAGGGTATTTTAGGACATCCGGGCGTATTTTACAAAGCAGAGTTTTGTGCTACTTTCCCGTAAAATCCAATTCTGCACTAATGACGATACATTCCGGTTCTATGGCCAGTTTCCGTTTAATGGATTGCACGGTAATCTGTTTCGGTGTTCCATCAGGCAACATCACCTTCATAACGGTAGGCACAGTTTGAGGGGCCGGAAACTCCATATCTCCATTATAATATTTTGTAATATCAATATCAGATAAATGTATTTTGTTTCCCAGTAAATTAAATGACAGCTCAAACGAGGCTTTTTTAACCTTCACCAAAATACTGTTTTCCGTTACATTGTAGCTGATTCCAACCTCACCTTTAGCCACCGTATTATAATGAAGCCCCGATTTTGTAACCGCCGATACATCAGCCGAAAACAGGGCACTTTCTTTTTTGAGGATTATTTTTGGATTTTTAACCGTCCAGGTGACATCAGAATCAATCCATGTATTTTTAATATTGGCTGTTCCCGTAATGGGCCCAAGAATCGTTAAAAACCTGCTAAGCGCATTCTGATGAATAGTAATAACGCTGTCATACGTTTGAAGGGGAGATTTGGCAGCAGCCGTTTGAGCAAACACAGGTGTGCTTGCCATAAACATCATAACAAAAAGTACCTGTAAAAAGCGTTTCATCACTTAGGATGCTAGTGTGAAACGTCTAAAATTACAAGAACGTTAACAGGTGGAGGATATGCTTGACCGTCCACTTAAAAAGGGAGGCGGCCCAGCCTGAGCTTTTGCATTTGTAACTTCAAGATCCTGTTTAAGCTGAATATTGGTTACAGCTCTCTTGATTTCCGAATTGATATCAAGCTCTCTTGATACACCGTTTGTTATGGGATTTTCACTTGCAGGTAGGATAATCATGTTATGGTAATACCCTGGATTTAGAGGTTTTAAACCACAACGTTTTTCCATCCGTTAAAAATAAGATATGACCGTCCATATCGGTTCTAAATACCATCAGCCCTAATTTTTCTATTCGATTCATAACACTGGGGTGGGGATGATGATACACATTGTTTTTTCCCGCACTCACCACCACAATTTTAGGATCCACAGCCTTCAAAAACGGCCAACACGACGATGTTTTACTCCCATGATGCCCAAGCTTTAGCACCGTAGATTTTAGATTGTGAGATAAAATGCTCCGTTCTTTTATTTCTTCAAGATCTCCCGTAAATAAAAAACTGACCTCTTTATAGGTGAGTTTTACAACAACACTTTTATTATTGGAGCTGTCGTTACTGTTTTTTCCGGGAGCCGGGTGAAAAATTTCAAAGGAAATAGGTTCGTTCCAGTTCAGTCTGTCTCCGTCTACAGCTGCGTGGTATTGGGTTTTATTAAGATTAAAGCAGTAGCCTACTTTTTTTAGAGTTTCTCCGTTATCCACCAGCATTTTTACAGGTAGTTTTTCCGTGATACTTTTTACGCCGCCTATATGATCTTTATCTTCATGTGTCAGCAACAGTACATCTAAACTGTTTACACCCAGTTTATGTAAAGCGGGTAACACATCCTGTTTTCCGCTGTCCCTGAACGGGGTTCTGTTACCTGTATCAATTAAAATATTTTTCTTGCCTGGCGTTTGAATAAAAATAGAGTCTCCCTGGCCTACATTAATAAACAACACTTTTAAGTACGTATCTTCAGCATAAGCGGGCCAGATAATAATTCCTGTAATGAATACAAAAGACAGGCTGGACGCTGCAATAGCCGTACGATTTTTTCGTGATAATCCCACAATGAACCATCCCAAAGTGGCATATAAAACCATCAAAAAGAAAAGTGAGGGAGATGGCCAGAAAAAATGTCCCCAGGGAACAGCCTTGAATATGAGCGAGCCTTTTTCAAGCACTAAAAAAAGTGCGAGGCAAAAATGATGTCCTATTAATGAAAGCGGCTGCCATATCAATCCTAAAACAGTTGAGAAAAATCCCGTAACAACAATTAATTCTGCAATCCACAGCAGAAAAAAATTACTAACGATGGACACCAGCGTAATATTCTGAAAATAAAACCATAAAATGGGTGTGGTTAAGAGAAATGGTGCAAGCGACACAGCCGCCGTCGTTTTTAACACCCCCGGAATCTTTTCAGGCAAAACAGACTCGATAGCCGGAGCCGCCCACACCAAAGAAACCGTTGCCAAAAAGGATAGCTGGGCTCCTATGTCCCAAATAAACCCCGGATCAATAAGCATCATCACCCACGCCGAAGCCGTCATAATATGCCAGATAGACAACCGCCTCCCAAAATATAAGGCCACAAGCCCGCATTGTGTCATCAATACCGCCCTTAAAATCGAGGCTCCACCTCCCGTTAACCCGTAAAAAACAAGATTGATTCCACTTAACGCTGCTATCTCTGCTCGTAATCCAATCTGTAGCAGCTTTAACAGGCACACTACACTGGAATCCAATAACGATATCTGAGCGCCTGACACAACCAAAACGTGGGTAAGCCCAACGGCTTTGAACGTGTCTTTCCATTTTTCAGGCAAGCGAATATTGGCTTCTCCAAAAATAAAACTGGTTAACAAATCACCGTAAGGCGAGGGCAGAATCGTTTGATTAAGGCGTATAATATTGGATTGAACCGGTTTTAAAATCCTGGTTAAGCCTGTTTCTTCCTCATTGTTTTTATGAAGTGGCGGAGAGGTTGTGGCCAGAATAACGCACACATAACATCCAAATGCTATAAATAAAATGTAGTATTTTAATTTATATATAAAAAACATGACGTTATAATATATCGAGAGTTTTACGTGTTGCAAGAGCCTCAAAATTTAAAATTAACTCGAACGATTGCAAATTTGATTAAATTTAGTACACTAGTAGTCGTACTGACGTACGCTCATCTCAAAAAATTATTGCTTAAGGAGACTGCTCCATGTCTAGATTCAATGTGAAATCTGTTCTGACTATTTCAGCTGTTATGCTTGGTCTTTCGGTATCGACAGCGGTATTTGCTGCTGCTTCACCAAAAACTATTCTTGCAACTGTAGGAAACGAAAATATTACGGTAGCTGACCTGGATGAAAGAATTAAATCATTTCCTCAAGAGTATGCAGCGACGTTTCAACAAAAAGAAGCTAAAGTACGTTTATTAGATCAAATTATTGATGAAAAAATCTTATTAGCAGCTGCAAAGAAAAAAGGTATTTCTAAAACTGAAGAGTTCAAAAAACAAATCGATAATGCACAAAACCAAATTTTGTTCGCTATCTACATCAGAGACAATATCGATAAAAACGTAAATGTTACTGACGAAGAATTAAAACAGTTTTTTGATAAAAACCCTCAACAATTCCAAGAAGTTGAACAACGCCGTGCCAAGCACATTCTTGTGAAAACTGAAGAAGAAGCAAAAGCTATCCAGGCTCAATTAAAAGCTGGCGCTGATTTTGCTCAACTAGCTAAAGACAAATCTATCGATCCATCTGCAAAAACAAACTCTGGCGATTTGGGCTGGTTCTCTAAAGGTCAAATGGTTCCTGAGTTCGAAACAGAAGCTTTCAAACTTAAAAAAGGTGAGTTATCTGGAATCGTTAAAACACAATTTGGTTTCCACATAATCAAACTTGATGACATCAACGTACGTGCAAAATTAGAATTCGAACAAGTAAAAACTCAAATTCGCGACCTTTTGGTTAACGAAAAACGTAGAGCATTAACTGTTCAAAATATTGATGATCTAAAAAAATCAGTAAAAATCAAGAAAGACACTGCAAAAATCGACTAATGTCTTCTTTTTCAGAAGGTGCCATCGAGGTTCTGCGTCAACATAATTACAGGATAACAGAACCTCGACGGTCTACCGTCGACATCCTCGCCAAATCCAGTCTTCCTCTCTCTCCTTACGATATTTCCAAAATTGCCGAAAATAATGGATCCCATTTAGATACCGTTACGGTTTACAGAGTCCTTGAAACCCTTCAGGAGCTTGGTCTTGTTCATAAGCTGTTAGGTTCGGGCAAGTTTCGTCCTTGTGAGCTGTCTCATCAACATCATCACGAACATAGTGATCACGGCCACTCTAAACAATCCTGCCATCATCTGGTGATCTGTGAAGGTTGTGGCGATATCCGCGAGCTTACCTCACATCCACAGATTACGGATGTTGTTCCGCCTTCAGGCTTTAAAATTACAGGCCATCGATTAGAGTTTTTTGGATTGTGCGAGCGCTGCGCTAAGGCGGCCTAGATTTTCTTCCATAATACGGATATACGTCACTCCCGAATCCAGTTCGTTTTTTGTCATATTATGTGCGCCGTGCAGCAAAGCTAATTTGCCGTTTGTCTGTTCAGCCAATGTTTTGGCAAGCTTTGGATTTACCATCTCTTCATAAAAAATAGTCGTTTGCCCGCTGGCTTTAAACCGTTTAATAAATTCCACCATATTTTGAGGTGTTGGCTCGGCTTCAGGAGAAAAGCCTTTATATGGAGATTCAAAGGTTAGTCCATAACGTTTTGCAAAGTATCGAAAGGCAAAGTGTCCGCCAGATAAAACAGTTTTTTCTGTAATGCCTCCCAAGGTGTGTGAAATGATGTGGTCTAATTCGTCCAGTTTTTTCGTATATTCTTCCGTATTTTTTTTGTAGAACGCTTTATTTTGAGGGTCTTTTTGAGCAAGAGTGGTGTAAATGGTCTGAACCATATGTTTGGCGTTAACCGGATCCAGCCACACATGGGGATCTTTTCCTGTGTGGTTGTGTTCGTCGTTGTCGCTGTGTCCGTCTGCATCCAGAAGAGGAATGCCTTCACTGGCATTTACAACGGCTACAGATTCGGGAAGATTTTTGGTGATGGAGTCGATCCAGGGTTCGATCATGGTGTTTGTGTAAATCAACAGGGTGGCATGATGGATTGTGGCGATATCCTGTGGGCTGGGTTCAAAATGATGAGGGTCTGTTCCTGGCGGTAATAATAAAACGACATCGTATTTGTCTTTAACGATCTGCTTTGTGAAGTCGTATTCTGGAAAAAGGGTGGTAACAATAACTGGCTTTCCCTGATTTTTCACAGGTTTTGAGGTGCATCCTGTATAAACGACAGTGAGGATACAAAGAAGACTAAGTGTGAGTAAACGGCGCATGATGGCTCCTAAATGAAATAAGATTGCACTAAGTGTATAAGGTGCCTTTAATTATTTCAATCAGGATTTTAGGATGTTTTTTTAGTGAGATCGCCTAAAAGATCATTAAAATCCACATCCAGAGCATGACGTTTTAAATCATCCAGTTCTGAAAATTCCAGGGCGATTTCATGAGTGGATTCCAATATCACGGCCGGCGCAATCCCTGCATCCAAAGCCTCCTGCCAGCGTGGGGCACATAAACACCAACGGTCTCCGGGCTTTAACCCAGGAAATCCATGTTGCGGATTAGGCGTGCTTAAATCATTTCCGGCTTGTTTTGAAAACTCCAAAAAGTCTTCTGTAGCCTCGATACACACACCGTGAACACCCAAATCATCAGGTCCAACCTGACAGTATCCGGTTCTGTAAAATCCAGTTAATGGGTTTATGCAGCACATTTTCAAAGGGGTTCCCAAGACATTTTTTTCATCTGAAGGTGCTGGCATAAAACTCCTAAAAAAAAACCCTCAAAAAATGAGGGTCTGTAATTATTTTGGTAGCGGGGAGAGGAATCGAACCTCTGACCTTCGGGTTATGAGCCCGACAAGCTACCTCTGCTCCACCCCGCGATAACACTATTTGAGCGGAATGTATTCTATCAGCCTCTTTCTGCTTTTGCAACAGCTCAGTCTGTGTTATTCTGCTCTTTATGCCTGAATTCATTCCTTATTTTAGAAAAGTCAGTGGAGATTTGGATACTCCTGTTTCGGTGTATCTGAAATTGAATCAGCCTCAAAGTTTTTTACTTGAAAGCGTAACCGGAGGCGAGCATATTGCACGGTATTCGTATATTGGCTTTGATCCGTTATGGGAAGTGACGTTTAAAGACGGCTCTTTAACCTTTATTGACCGGGGAAAACCGGTTTCAGTCCCCGAATTTTTGGCTACAAATCCTATTGATACGCTAGAGTCCATTACAAAGCGATATACCGTTAAAGATCATCCCGAACTGCCTTCTTTTGTAGGCGGAACCGTTGGCTATTTCGGCTGGGAAATGATGTTGTTTATCGAGCCTATTACCTTTAGGGACAAACCAGGCCAGAATATCCCGCTGATGCACTTTGTGTGTCCGGGTTCTGTTGTGGTGTTTGATCACGTAACCCGTCAGCTGATTTTGGTGACGCTGGCTGAAGCTGATAAAGAAGAACAGGCCAATCAGCGTCTTGATGATATTCATGCCAGTTTAAACCGATCGCTTCATCATCAGGCTCTGGTTTTGAAAAAAAGTGTGGGTGGTGATGTGTTTGATCAGGTTCAATCCACTTTTACACAGGATGGCTATCAACGGGCTGTTTTAAAAACAAAAGATCATATTTTTGATGGGGATGTTTTTCAGTTGGTGTTGTCTCAGCAATTCTCATTAAAACAGCAAAAAGCACCGTTTGAGGTGTATCGTTCCTTACGTTTAATCAATCCGTCACCTTATATGTTTTACTGGAATATGCCGGGTTATCAGCTGATTGGCTCTTCGCCAGAATTGTTGGTAAAACTACAGGATAGAAAAGCCGTTTTAAGGCCAATTGCAGGTACACGACCAAGAGATCTGGCCCGTGAAGATCATCTTATTTCAGAGCTTTTGGCCGATGAAAAAGAAATTGCCGAACATGTGATGCTTGTAGATTTAGGCCGTAACGATTTGGGCCGTGTGTGTAAATTTCAATCCATTCAGGTCAGTAAGCTGCTTGATGTTGAAAAGTATTCTCACGTGATGCATCTCGTTTCTACGGTTGAAGGTGTGATGTTGCCAGAAAAATCGGCTTTTGATTTGTTCAAAGCCACGTTTCCTGCCGGGACTTTAAGTGGTGCGCCTAAAATCAGAGCTGTGGAAATTATCGATCAGCTCGAGCCTCAACGCCGAGGCTGTTATGGTGGAGCCTTAGGGTATATTGATCGTCATGGTAACATGGATTTATGTATTATCATTCGTACCATCCTGGCTATGGACGACCACTATTACATTCAAGCCGGCGCAGGACTTGTTGCCGATTCTCACCCGGAAACGGAATTTATGGAAAGTAGAAATAAGGCCCGGGGTATGGTTCAGGCCTGTTTAGAGTAAGATATGCTGCTTGTTATTGATAATTACGATTCGTTTACCTACAACCTAGTCCAATATTTTGGAGAACTGGGTGCTGACCCATTGGTTGTCAGAAACGATGCCGTTACGGTTGATGATGTGCGTATCATGTCTCCGGATTATATTGTGCTGTCTCCTGGGCCTGGTCGGCCGGAGCATGCCGGTATTACAACCGAGGTGATTAAAACCTTTTGTAAAGATATTCCGATGTTGGGTGTGTGTCTGGGTCATCAGGCTATGGGGCTTGTTTTTGGAGCCCAGGTTATTCATGCACCAACCTTGATGCACGGGAAAGCTTCTTTGGTGCATCATGATGGAAAAGGCGTGTATACGAATATCCCGAATCCGTTTAAAGCGGCCAGGTATCATTCTTTGGTGATTGATCCGGCACGCCTTGATCCGAAATGGATTATTTCATCTAAAACCGATGATGGAACGGTTATGGGTATCCGTCACACAGAGTATCCTCTGGAAGGCGTTCAATTTCACCCTGAATCCATTTTAACCGAACATGGTAAGGACTTGGTGCGGAATTTTCTGGAAGTCTATTCTAAAGAGAGTTAAGCTGTTTGTGTTCTGACGATATTTATTCGTCCGTTTTCAATCACCAGTTTGCCTGTAAATGGCTTTCCGTCTCTGGTTTTAAACTCAAACTCTTCTTTACTTTCACCTGTTTTTAACAAGCTTTTTGCAATAGTTTTGGTGATGCTTTTTCCTGAAATATCTTTCCAGATTGTGAACTGGCACTGTGTTTCTTTCCATTTTGAACATCCAAATGCCATTTTTCGCTCGATTACAGCGGCTTTACACAAGGGACAATCTCCAATTTTTTCCTGACTTTCAGGTTGAAAATCCATGACTACATTGCCTTTATCATCTATTTTTAAAATGGCTGCAAAGGTGTTGGTACTGTCTTTTGACTTAAACCCTTTTATTAATTTGGATTGTCTGGCCGTTAATAACGTTTTTGCGAGGCTTTCCGTAATCTCTTTTCCAGCAATTGTTTTCCAGATTTTGAAGGTGCAGCCTGCATTTTTCCAGTTGCTGCAGCCGAATGATAATTTTGTTTCACCGACAATGCCTCCGCATAACGGGCAGTTTCCGATAGGATTTTTGATGGTTCCAACGGGCGTTAATGTACTTGTTTTAACATTGTTTACAATTTCTTTTGCAAAGGCTTTGATTTCTTCCATATACACATCTCTCGAGTAGGTGTTGGACACGATATTGTTGAGTTTAAGCTCCCAGTCTCCGGTAAGTTCAGGCGAAACGAGGGCTTTATCCTGAATATATGAGATAAGCTGGATTCCTTTTTGGGTAGGAATTAACCGATTTTTTTCACGTACGATGTAGTTAACCTTGATAAGCCGCTCGAGGATTTGAGCTCGTGTTGCCGGTGTTCCAAGTCCACAGTGTTTCATGGCCTGGCGTAGCTCTTCGTCTTCAATGGCTTTTCCGGCGGTTTCCATGGCGGCCAAAATGCTGGCTTCGTTATGCAGGGGAGGGGCCTTGGTTTTTTTCTCAAGGAGGGTACTGTTTTTGCAGGTTATGGGATCATTTTCAGCAACCTGAGGTAGCCGTTGTCCGTCTTCGTCTTTGTCGTCTAATGTGTCGTTTCCGTAAGCCTCTCTCCAGCCGGAGACGGCCATAATGCTTCCGAAAGAGCGTAAGGTCTGGGTTCCAAACTGGCTGATAATCTCGGTTTGATCTTTTTGGCAATCGGCTAAAAAACCGGATAAAAACCGTTTGATCACCATATCAAAGATATTGAATTCAGCCTCGGAAAGTTGAGACAGGTCGGGTTGTTTGTCCGTGGGGATAATGGCGTGGTGATCGGTTACTTTTTTGTCATCGAACATTCTGGAGGTGGTTTGTAATGGGGCATCCAAAATCTGTTTGCTGAGAGACTCGTAGTTTTTTAACGCAGAGAGGTTTTTTAAAAGTCCCGGGACTTTGGGTTTGATATCTGAAGACAGATACCGTGACGAGGTTCTTGGGTAGGTAAGAATTTTATGGGTTTCGTAAAGCTTTTGCATGATGGACAGGGTTTCATCTGCAGAATATTTAAAGCGTTTGTTGGCGTCTTTTTGAAGCTCTGTTAAATCGTAGAGGAGAGGTGGTTTTTCATAGACGGTTTTTTTGGTGAGACGTTGGATCTTGCCATTGGGATTTTGCTGTAGAAGCTCGAGATTTTTTTCGGCAGTTGTTTTATCTGTAAAACGAAAATCGTTTTCTGTGGCAAATAATAATCCGGTGAAGGTTCCATTTTGATGGTCGATTTCAGCCTCAATTTCATAATAGGTCTGAGCTGAAAACTGGGTGTGGGCGGCATGTCTGTCTACAATCATTTTTAAGACTGGCGTTTGAACCCGTCCAACACTCATAACGCCTTGTCCACGGCTGAATTTGCCGGTGTAGGCTCTGGTTGCATTAATCCCGATAATCCAGTCCGCTTCCGACCGTGATCGTGCCGAATGGAACAGGGACATGTAATCCTCACCCTTTTTAAGGTTTTTAAAGCCTTCCAGGATTGCTGAATCGGTTTGAGAGGAAATCCATAATCTGAAAATAGGTTTTGTGCAGCCTGATTTCTCATAAATCAATCTAAAAATAAGTTCACCTTCACGCCCTGCGTCTGTTGCGCAAATGACTTCTGTGATGGTTTCCAGATTTAATAACTGGTTGATGGTGTTAAATTGTTTGGCTGTACGAGGATCTGCCTGAATTTCCGTGATAAAAGACTCGGGGATAATAGGTAGATCGTTCATATCCCATTTTTCAAAACTTGGATTGTAAGCTGGGGGATCCGAAAGTCGGATTAAATGTCCAAAAGCCCAGGAAATATAGTATCCATTTCCCTCAAAATAACCGTCTTTTGTGGTTTTGATTTGTAAGACTCTTGCAATATCTTTAGCCACGCTGGGCTTTTCTGTAAGAATAATTTTCATATCAGCTGAATAAATCGTCCTGTCCCATAATAAAATATCCAGCATAACAGCTTAGCACAACCCAGGGTAAGGCGGATAATCCGAACAATTCCAGTCCTAATAAAATGCCTGTTAATGGTGTGCGGGCTGCGCTTGAAAAGACGGTGCATAAGCCTAATCCTGCAAGAAAAGACAGGGGCAGCGGAATAAATTGGGACAATACATTTCCAAGTGTGGATCCCATGACAAAAAGTGGCGTAACTTCGCCACCTTTAAACCCACTGGTTAAGGTGATGAGTGTTGTGGTTGCTTTAAGGAAAGGTGCGGATAAATCTACCGTGTGATGAAAGCTTTTCGATAACAACGGAAGTCCTAATCCCAAATAAGGAATGAGGTAGATCAAACAGGAACCTGCAGCTAAAAGGCTTCCACCTAAAAAGGCTTTCCAATAGTGTTTTGAAATGACCATAGCGCATAATTTTTTTGCGGTGTGACTAATCTCTATAAAAAGTCGTGCAAATATTCCGAAACATAATCCGCAAAGTAGCACTAATCCAATGGTTTTGATATGCACCACAGGGTAGTGAGTGATGCTGTACGTTCCATGTGTGATGACAAGCCGTGTTACAAAATCACCCAGAAATGATGCAATAAGGCAGGGTATGATCCCCATGAGGGTATGCGTTTTGTCGGCTCTGATTTCGAGGCCAAAAATAGCTCCTGCAAGTGGTGTGCCAAAAACAGCTCCGAATCCGGCACTGATTAACATTCTGATCCATGTGCTTCGACCAAGTTCGGATAAATTAAACGGTTTACTTATAACATCTGCAAACGAACCTGCTAATTGTACAGCTGTGCCTTCACGTCCGGCTGACCCTCCAAATAAATGTGTGGTTAATGTTGTAAGAAAAACAAGCCATCCTATTTTTGCAGGAACAGGCTTTTCTGGGTTTTCCAGCTCTTTAACTAAAATCTTGTTGCCGCTGTCTACGTCTTTACCAAAAAAGTGATAAAGCAACCCAATGCCAAATCCGGCCAGTGGTAATCCGAAAATCAGCTGTGGGTAGGTTATAAACAAGGTTGAGACTTTATCCAGACTCCAAAGAAACGGGATAACGGTTACGGCGGCTATTGTGCCTGCAAGAATACTAAGAAAAAACCATTTAACCGTTGAAACAGGATTCATTGAGCGGTATTTTTTTCGTTTAATAATGTCAACATACTGTAAATGCTGCTGAGATAAGGTGTAGATAGGTTGTCTTTTTGTGCGATTCTAACGGCATTTCCTAAAATAGCCTCAACTTCCATGGGCCTTCTGTTTTCAAAATCCAATAACATACTGGTTTTATAAGGTGTCATGGTTGCTGTGTCGGAGATATTTTTATCGATGCAATCGTCAGGCAATATAATGCCGTCTGCTTTTGCCAGGGCCACAACCTCCGTCATAATTTCCCTGACCAGCCAGGATGTATGCGGATGGTTTAGAATATCTGACGTACTTGCGGCTCCACACAACACCGACAACGGATTAAATGCTGCATTCCATACCAGCTTCCTCCACCGTGCCTGTTTAACACTTTCTGTTGCCTTGCAATTAAGGTTAGCTGATTCAAAAAGCTCTGCAAGTGCTTTGGTTTTTGGGTGAATCCCGGATGGATAATCCCCAATAATCAAACGCCCGTAATCCTGATGTACAATCTGCGATGGCGTAACCCTGCTGACACACACAAATGCCAACGCACTGATAAGTAAATGATGCGGAAACAGGGTCTGAATATGAGGTTCAATATCTATCCCGTTTTGAAGCAACACAATAGCCGAATTCTCGGATAAATGAGGTTCGATCAACAATTTCCAGTTAATGGACGGCAGATGTTTTGTACTGACAATAACGTAGTCAAACGTAGTCGATTCCGAATAGGGAACCGGTGTAAACTCAAAATTTCCGGCTGGACTTTCAATATGAAAGGTTTTTGTATCGCTTAATGTGGTGACGTTTGCCCCGGCCTGAGCCAGTTTTCCACCATAAAATGCACCGATTGCACCTGCTCCGATAATCAGAATATCAGGCATTGGGTTTCCCCAGCTTTGTAATAATATCGATATGCTCCATTGAAACCGGCATAACCGACAATCTGTTTCCTTTTTTAAGGACTAAAAGATCTTTTAATTCTGGAATAGTATGCAAATCCTGCAGAGATAAAAACTGTTTAAATGTCGCTTTGTAGGTAATATCCACCATAAACCATGCCGGATTTTTTTCGGATGATTTTGGATCATAATGTTCGTGTTCGGGATCGAAGGCTGTAAAATCAGGATAAGCGGCTTTTGTAACCGTTGCCAGACCTGCAATACCAGATGGCGTTGCATTGGAATGATAAAATAGCACAATATCGCCTACTTTACAGTCATTTTTTAGAAAATTTCTTGCCTGATAATTTCTAATACCGTCCCAATAGGTTGTTTTGTCTTTTTTTAAATCCTGAATGCTGTAACATCCGGGTTCTGTTTTCATAAGCCAGCCTTGCATGGTGTTAAAGCCTTTCATACTGTTTCCAGATCAACTGCTGATTTTCATCCAGATTATAATACCGTTTGAACAGTGTTCTGTAGTTTTTTTTGAATCTGCCTATACTATAAACAGCCGTAGAACTTTTGGCCAGAAAAATATCTGTTTCGGCATCAATGGAAACAACACGAAACGAGGACAGCGTTTGATAACACCTGTCTTTTGTAGCAGGCTCTGAAATGACAGGTAAGTCGTTAAAAAGTGAGCGTGAGACCTCTATTCCCGACAAAGCCAGCCACCGAGATTTAAGATGTGCATAATAATAAAACGCTTCCTTTTGATGAAGGGTGAGGATATAGCCAAGGCTTCCTGTACATAAAGCTGTGAAAAAAATCATAACTACAGCTATAACGAGGGTAAATCCAGACGATTTAGAGGGATTCATTGATGAGGCCCAACCGTAATTTTTTTGTAGAGTGTGATAATCCAAGCTGAATATCTAAACATTTAGAATTTATTTTTTGGATGTTTATGGATGAGATCCCAAGAATATGATTGAGATCCTGAGCTGAGGCACTGCCTCGTTTCAATTTCAACTTTCCCCCAGAAAAGCTAAGCGTAAGCGACTCTGCTGCGCTATTAAATCCTGACAACGTTTGTGGTGATGATGCCACGCCTGTGCTTTCAGAAAACTCGTTCCGAATGGTGGTTTCGATATACAAAAGTTCTGATTTTTCCTGAATTTGTTTGATTACTGTCAGTGTTTTATTCTGTATGTGACCAAACGTAAGTATGCAGATGGGAAATAAAAAAGTTGATAATCCTATCGCAAAACAAAGTTGAAGCAGCACAAATCCCGCAGAGTTTTTAGATAGCATCATGGTGTTGTTATGAAATGAAACAAATGTTGGGAATCAATAGCAACTGTTTTTTTAAGAAATCCGGCTCCAAAGGCTGTGGTTTGGGTAAATTGATGGGTTGAAAACTCTGTTTCCAGGTGTGAATTGGCCTCATCTATGGCTGTAATAAAGGTGTCTGTATGGTGATATCTGTCATAAAATCTTTGTAAAATGGCAGTCTGTATGCCCAGGCATAAACTTATCATAGCTATGCTGATACACACTTCCACAAGATAAAATCCTCTCATCTTAAACGGGGCTTTCCATTCCCAATACCTAACGTGATGGTATATGTTTTGAGTCCTTTTAAGGTTAAGGTTCCTGCACTTAATGTTCTGCCTGATGCTTTAAATCCAAGTTGTGACACGTTTAAGCCAAGTTGCAGCGTAGAGTGCATGGGAAGTTGACTCTGACTACTGCTTAACGTGTTTTCTGTACAGGTTATTCTAATATCCTGATCCATGGCTATGGCTTGCATGCGTGTGAGATACAGCCATTGAAGTGTATGCCAGGCCTCTAATTTTTCATGGTAAGCAAGGGATACTTGGGGTATAACCATTCCGGTTGTAAGCGCAATGATGCAAATCGTCATGCTTAGTTCCAGCAGCGATGATCCCCTTACTTTTTCCATCCTAGCGGAAAATCCATGGGAGAATAATATGTCCCCAATATACGGCAATAAAGCATCCAAAAATCATGGCTGGGCCATAAGGAATAAAATCCCCACGTTTTTTTTGCTTTAACAGCAATAATGCTGCACCAAGAACTCCGCCGGCGATGAAGCTTAAATATAGGCTTAACAATCCCAGTTTCAGTCCCCAACAGGCTCCAAAAACGCCTGCAAGTTTAACATCTCCCAATCCCAAAACGTCTTTTTTGTACACCCATTTTCCAACAATTTTGATTACCATCATAACGGCAACACAGGCTAAAACGCCTTCAATGTGTGTTAGCCAGGTTCCGTTGTACCAGGCGAAACCCAGCCCAGCAATAAAGCAGAGTCCGGTTAGTTTATCTGGAAGAATATAGTGTTCCAGATCAATAAAAAACAAGGCAATCATCATACTGAAGAAAAAGGCGTGAAAAGCCAGCATGAGGCTGTTGTCTTGAAACTGTGTAGCTAAAAACAACCCCAGACAGGCGGTTATGAGTTCAACAAGTAAGTAGCGGATCGGAATAGTGGCTTTGCATGTTTTGCATTTCCCTCTTAAAAAAATGTAGCTGAAAAAAGGAATCAGTTCTAAAGGAGAAAGTGTGTGGTTACAGTGAATACAGCGTGATCGGTCTGTAGCAAAAGAAATATGTCTAGGCAGCCTGTAAATCAGCATGTTTAAAAAACTTCCGATACAAAGGCCGACAATAATTGATGAAAATAAAAAAATAGTCATAAAGTGATTTTATAAGATGTCATGGAATTTGTATAGTGGGTTTGATACTATAGTGTCAGCCTTTTTGGATCCTATTTAACTACGAGAGGTATATGTATGTTTAAGACGTTGGGCTGTTGTTTAATTTTATCATTATTACTCCAAAGCGGTACTTTTGCCGAGACCAAAAAAACAAAAGTTGAGGATTCCAAGGCTAAAATTGCCAAAGAAGCTTCCATAAAAGATACTAAGTTTAAAACGGCGAACGGTGTAAAGTTAAGAAATTTAAAGGGTGGGCTGATTGATCTCAGTCACTATAAAGGCAAGGTTCTTGTGCTTAATTTTTTTGCAACCTGGTGTCCTCCCTGTGTGAAGGAAACGCCTGAAATCGTAGAATTACAAAAGGAATTGGGTGCAAATGGTGTTCAGGTTATTGGTATTTCGGTTGATGATACCAAGGATGTTCTGGCTCCGTTTATCAAAAAAAATCAAATCAATTATCCAATTGCCATGTATAACCCGGATTTATCTCCAACATTCGGCGATATTGAAGGTATTCCAACCACATTTATCATCAACAGACAGCTTCAAATTGTAGATAGATTTACGGGATATACCAACAAGTCTGACTTTTATAATCGTATTAAAAAATGGCTCTAATTCAACCTTTTTCTGATATTAAGCTGTTCGTAGGTATTTTATTTTCTACCAAACAGCATTTACAGGAAATTTTGGATGCACTGGTTCAGGACTTTGGAGAGATTGATTTTCAATCGTCCTATTTCTCTTTTGATCATACGACGTTTTATCAGCAGGAGATGGGAAGCGAGCTTAACAAGTGCTTTGTGAGTTTTGCAAAATTGTGGTCTCCTGATACTATTTACGATGCAAAATGCAAAACGCAGGTGCTTGAGCAACGCTGGATGAAAGAGGGTAACCGTCGGGTTAATCTGGATCCCGGTTATGTGGCGCTTCATCAGGTTGTTTTGCTTACGACAAAAAACTATGCCCATCGCATTCCCTTACAGCAAGGTATTTACGCCGAGCTGACATATATCTGGAGACAAGGTAAATTTGACGCACTGCCATGGACCTATCCTGATTTTCAATTCGGATACTACATGGATACCCTTAAAACAATTCGTTACCTTTTATTAAAGACACCTGAACATGTTTAACCAAACCAAAATTGTTGCTGTTATCGATCAGTTCTATCCCATAGAAACTATAAAAAAGGCCTATGCGGATGGGGCTCGTGTTTTGGAATTTCGTTTGGATTTGTTTGAAGGATATCCGCTTCATCAAACCATGGATTATCTTAAATCATTAAAAGCCTTAAACTACTTTGAAACATTAGGTACCGTACGAGAAGTACTGACTAACAAAATGATTCGTCTGGAATGTTTTGACGAGCTTTTTCCTATTGTAGATTATGTGGATATTGAATGTGATACCCCTTTAAAAAACATGCTGGTTGAACGTTCTCAAGCGGCAGGTAAAAAAGTGGTATTGTCTTTTCATGATTTTGAAAAAACACCGTCAAATGAGGCTTTAGATGCGTTATTGGAAGATGCAAAAGCCTATAATCCAGCTTTGTTCAAAGTGGCTGTTATGCCTCAAACTCATGACGACACGGTAAGACTTCTGGAATGGTGTTATGCAAACAGACAGCAAAACCTGATTGTGATGGCTATGGGTGATTTAGGAAAATATACACGGGTTGTGAGTTCGTATTTCGGATCGCAATTTACGTATGGGTTTTTGGGGAAAAAAGCAGTTGCCCCAGGTCAGATGACCGTGGAGCAACTTAAGAAGGCGTTATTAGCAGTAGGTTAACCAGGACGAGTAATTTTTGTCCTGACCTTTAACAATTTCAAAAAACTTGGTTTGGATTTTTTCTGTAATCGGACCACGTTTTCCAATTCCGATTTCTCTGCCATCGATTTCACGGATAGGCGTAATTTCTGCGGCTGTTCCTGTGAAAAACAGTTCATCAGCGATGAAGAGTTCGTCTCTGGCGATGCTACGGGTCGTTACGCTATAACCAAGATCTTTGGCTATTTGTACAGCCGTCTGTGCGGTGATTCCCTGAAGGGCATTATCACTACTTGGTGGAGTAAATAACTCGCCGTCTTTAATCATAAAAATGTTTTCGCCAGGACCTTCGGAGACAGTTCCGTTGATGTTGAGCTGAATAGCTTCATCATAACCTGCATTTTTAGCTTCAATATTGGCCAGTGCGGAGTTCGCATAGTTTGCAGCTGATTTTGCCGTTGCCGGTAATACTCTGCTATCTACACGTGCCCAGGAGCTGATTTTACAGCGAATGCCTTTTGCAAGGCCTTCTTCTCCAAGGTAAGAGCCCCATTCCCAAGCGGCAATAACCGCATCAACCGGGTTTGTTCCCGGATTTAATCCCATTTTTCCATATCCGTAATACCAGATAGGACGAATATAGCAGGATTTAAGTTGGTTGGCTTTAATCAGTTGCTGCGTTGCTTCTGTCATCTCATTAACAGAAAAAGGCGCTTTCATATGATAGATTTTTCCGGAATTTTCCAAGCGAACAAAATGTTCTTTTGCCTTAAAAATAGCCGGTCCTTGAGGAGTTTCATAGGCCCTCATACCTTCAAACACGGCACTTGCATAATGCAGGGCGTGCGTCATAACGTGGACTGTAGCCTCTTCCCAGGGAATAAGCTTTCCGTTTTTCCAAATATATGTTGATGGTTTCATAATTTTTATGGTAGCACCGTTGTTTTTTATGGGCAAGACAGGGTATTCGCTATATACTTGAGATATGAATATTCTGGTAACGGATGCCTCTTATGCCAATGCTTTGGCTGTTGTTCGGGAATGCGGGCATGCCGGGCATCGTGTGTTCACAATGGGTGTTCAGGCGGACGAGCTGTGTGCGTACTCAAAATTCTGTGTCAAACACGGTGTTTTGCCTCCATATACAAATAACGACTGCTTGCCTCAGCTTCTACTGTTTTTGCGTGAAAATGCCATCGATCTTATCATTCCTGTCAGTGCGGCAAGTGTGCATTTTTTTGTTGAAATCCAACCTCATTTACCTCAATCTGTTTCTTGTGTTTTACCTTCAAAAGAGAGTCTTTCGGTGTGTCATGACAGACAAAAACTTGTTGCTGTTGCCCATAAAGTAGGTGTCCCAGTACCTGCAACCTGGTTTTTTGATTCTTATGAAGAGTTTCAAACAACAAAATCAGAGTTGAGTTTTCCTCTTGTCATAAAAAGCCGTTGGGAATCCAGCGGGAAAATCCCTGTTGTGTATGCCAATTCCATAGAAGAATGCGAGCAGTTTTTCCAGGGAAAAATTTTTAAACAATGGATGCTTCAACAGTATGTTGAGGGCAGGGGAGCCGGTTTTTTTGCACTCTACGATTCTGGAAAATGCGGCCCCACATTTCAGCACCAACGCCTAAGAGAGTATCCATATACGGGCGGAATCAGTACAGCTGCGTCCAGTATTCGTAACGATCAGTTACTGGATTATGGAAAAAAGCTTCTCGATGAGCTGCAATGGAACGGCGTTGCCATGGTGGAATTTAAATGGACAGGCGATGATTTCTATTTAATAGAGATAAATCCAAAATTCTGGGGATCTTTGGACTTATCTCTTTATTGT
>JACCDG010643209.1_pt1 | contig 38366 bp, 40 predicted proteins | sample 7442471 | NCBI WGS metagenome assembly JACCDG01 (sample SAMN15323444, study PRJNA562643) | freshwater metagenome | isolation source: river surface water | place: USA:Blue River Watershed | collected 2017-08-17 | reverse complement strand
GATGGTAGACCTTTGGTTAGAGAAATCGGTGCAATTTACACTTACGAAAACGAAAAGGAAGTTGATAAATTATTAGATGAATGCGATAAAATAGTTTTCTTACACCATTCATATAAACCAAATCCAATAATTAAAAAATATTTACATAAAACACATACAACCTTTGTTCACGCTTTTATTCCCGATATGTTAGGATTAAATTCGGAATATGAGAATTTAATGACTAAAGTAGATTGGGAATGGCAAAAGGAAATATTAGATAATTCGGATAATTTAGTTTGGATTGGGTATGAAAATGATAGCATACATAAAAGTTATCCACACATTATTAACATTACAAATTACTATGAATGGAAACAAAGCAAACCATTTTTAGGAATTATTAGTAATAGAATTGGATATGCAGCTAGATGCGAAACGAGAAAAAATGCACATTATTTGGATAATCAACCTGCTATAATATTTTCTAACAAATACGATTATAAAAGAATGTTAGAAGGTTCTAAAATAAATTCGGATTATCATAGATTTATGGAATTTGAATATCGATTTCATCAAAAGTTTTTTGAAAGTAATTTTCAAATATTTCACGGATGTTATACAAAAGAACCATTCGGTTATGCAATATTTGATGCAGTTGATAATGGCAAAGTTCCAATCATACATACCGATTGGATGAAACACATTGATTACAAATATAGAGCGGATAGTAAAGCAGAATTTAATCACAAATATTTACAAATTTTAGAAGATGGTTTTGATACTATTAATTCCGAATTTTGTAAACTAAGAAGTGGATTAAATGAATATACAAATAAACAAAAATGGATTAATGAGATATGCAGCATCTTATAAATTTAGATAGAGTAAATGAATTCATTACAAATAATACTCATTTAGATGAGAATGGTAATAAGATTCATACGCCTGTAAATTATCGTTGGACTCACGGTGCAACTGATTTACATATGGGCGATGGAATGTTAATATATTCATTTATTCAATTTATAAAAGCAAAAGTTTGTGTTTGTATTGGAAGTGGTGGTGGATATATACCACGCATTATGACACAATCTCGATATGATTTATGGGCGCAAGGAATATTCGAAGGTAATTCACAAAATGAGTGGGGAGATACGGGAACTACAATAATAGTAGATGCTGCAAATGGTATTGGTGGATTTACCGATTGGACAGAAGAGAATAGCTTTTTAAGATATAACTTTCAACCTCAAATAATATTAGAAACATCTGAAAGAGCATTCTATGATTACTTTGTTAGACAAGATATTAAGATAGATTATTTACACATTGATGGTGACCATTCATACGAAGGAGTTAAAAAAGATTTTGAATTGTATTCAAGTATAATGAATGAAAATGGTTTAATAACAATACATGATACCGATAAAAACTATCACGATACATTTGTTGTTACAGAAGATTCAAAAAAAGATTTTCAACCATTTGATGGACCAGCTAAATTCATTAAAGATTTAGAAAATAATTCAGAGTGGAATTTGGTAAATTTAAAAAACTTTCGTATGTTTACAACAAAACCATCTAGCACAGGTATAGCACTATTAGCAAGAAAATAATGAATAAATTAAGATTAGTTACAGTAACGGGTTCTCGTACAAATACGTTATACCATATGTTGAAACACTACGCTCATTTAGTAGATGAAATGTGGATAGTTGTGTATGAATGGGAAGAATCATCGACATATGAATCGGTAAAAAGTATTGTTTCTAAATTCTCAAATGCTAAAATAGTAAGAAGAGAAATTAGAGAAAAATATAATTGGGAATATGTAACTCAATTATACAACGAAACAAAAGCAGAACATCCAAATGATTGGTGGATAATTTCCGATGATGATGAATTCCATGTTTACTCAAAACCATTATATGAAATAACATATGATTGTGATAGAAATGGTTGGCAGATTGTAAGAGGTGGATTCATCGATAGAGTTGGTAAAAATGGAATATTTCCAACAATAAATGAATCCGAAAATATATTTGAACAATTTCCATATGCTGGATTTTTTAGATATCCAATGAGTGGAGCATGTCCAAATAAAATATGTTTAGTAAAAGGTAGTATCGAAATAACAGCAGGACAACATTATGCAAAAATAGATGGACAAACTACTTGGAGATGGCAAGGATGGAATCATCCATTAATAGCCCCAATTGATAATTATAATGTTCAGGTTCATCATTTCAAATGGGATAGTACTTGCGTAGAAAGAATAAAAGCGGTAGCTGATGTTAAACAATCATATTCATTTTCAGATGAATATAAAAAAATGTATCAGGCATTAAGAAGTAATAATTTTGAAATTGATATTTCAAATTTCGATATGGAATATTGCCCAACTGCAAATTGGGAAAATTACAAAAATTGGAATAAATTATTTAAACAAATAGTTTCCATATAATTTGGAAATTTGATAAAAATTGTGTATATTTAAAAAAAGTTATAATATGGCAAAAAGTGTAGTTACAAAAGAAGAAAAACCATCAACACCTGATGAATTGTTGATTTTAGAAGCAAAAAAAGTTAAAGCATTAGAAAAGATTGCAAATTCTTTAGATGCACTTACTATTTGGTTTGAAGAAATAGATAAAGATGAGTGGAGCGCTAGACTTCAATGGTATTTATCAGAGTTTCATAAATTAGTTCCAAAAGAGGAAGTTGAACAAACCGAAGAAAATGCATAAACTTGGTGTTATAGTACCATATAGAAATCGTTATGAGCACCTACAAGAATTTAAAGAAAATATAACGAATTATTTAGAATCTAAAAATATAGATTTTGAAATAATAATTGTAGAGCAAGATGATGCAAAACTATTCAATAGAGGTATGCTCCTTAATATTGGATTTAAGTATGCGAAAGATATGGGGTGTGATTATGTTGTTTTTCACGATGTAGATATGTTGCCGGTTGATGTAGATTATTCGTATTCGGATGTTCCATTACATTTATCTACCAATTTTGAATATGAAGAGGGTGAAAAAGAAAGAACTATTTTTGATGAATATTTTGGTGGCGTAACTTTATTTCCTGTAAAGTTATTTGAAGATATCGATGGTTATTCTAACAAATATTGGGGATGGGGATATGAAGATAATGATTTATTACTAAGATGTAATGAAAAATTAATTCCATTAGATAAACTTAAATTAAAAAATTTAGGTAGAAAAGCAAAGGCTTTAAAATTAAATGGAATTAATGCATATGTTAAAGGAAAAAACATAATTGATTTTAAAAAATCAAGCTTTACTATATTTGTTTCATTTTATCCAGATAAATTACAATTAAATCACACAAAGGTATCGGATGAGTTTTCAGCATTTAGCATACCTGGCTATGATTTCGCTATAAGTTATACATCATTTGCTCGTTATAATTTTTGTGCATTTGATGATAAATTAATTCCACATTTTGTTAATTCTAATATAAAAACAAACTACAAAACAAATATGGTTTTGAGTTATGATTTATTGGATAAAACAATAAAGGTATATCAGGATGGTATTAAAATAGATGAAACAAAGCAAATAAAAAAGTTTTACAAAAACTATTATAATGAAGAATATTTTTATTTAGGGGTTGGAAAGCCTGATAGAGATATTATACCAAATTATTTTAAAGGTTATATAGATTCTTTTGCATATTTCGATTCAGCATTAAGTGATTCTGAAATATTTGAAATATCAAATAACCAAACCGAATTACTAACTAAGAATTTTGGAAATTATCGTTCATCATCTTTTTTAAAAACTTATTACGATGCCGATTTTATAAAAGAATATAAATTGGTAGACTTATCATTAAATGATAACGATGGAGAAATTATAAATTGTGAGATTGTTGATTTGGATATAGATGATTATACTATTGTTAATATACCACATCGTAGAAATGGTTTATTTAAATCACTAAAGCACGAAGAAAATGGATTCTTAGGTAATAAGTGGAAAGATGAATCTACACGATGGAATCAACTTAGATTTCAAAACGAAGTATCAAATCACGTATCTCTATTAAATAGAGATGGATTATCGACATTAAATTTTTATGAATATGGTGTTAATACCGAAGGTAAAGTAACACAAATAAATGTAGCAATATAATGAAATTAGGAGTTTGCGTACCATATCGAAATAGAGAAGCTCATATGAATGAGTTTGTTCCTCATGTATCTAAATTTTTAGAAGAAAGAGGAATTGAACATACAATCTATTTAGCACATCAATGTGATGATAAACTTTTCAATAGAGGTTTAATGAAGAACATTGCCGCAGAACATGCATTTAAAGATGGTTGCGATTATATTGTGTGGCACGATATAGATATGGTGCCGGAAGATGATAGTTGTGATTATTCATTTCCAACTGAAGCACCACAACATATAGCAATTCGAATATCTCAATCTGATTATCAATTAAAGTATGAGGAATACTTTGGTGGAGCAGTAATCTTTTCAAAAGAGCAAGTAGAAAAAACAAATGGTTATTCAAATGGTTATTGGGATTGGGGAATGGAAGATGATGATTTGTTTTGGAGATGTGTGATGGAAGGATATGCAGATAAAACAAAATTAGATTATGAAGTTATTAGAAAAGTTGGATACTTTAATGGAGAAAATTCAAAAGCAACATTTAGACCAACGAGAGAACAAAGAGCTTGTATATCGGATTCACATACTGTGTCTGTTTTAGTAAAAGCAGACCAACAAATAGAAAAAGCAGCAATATGGTTAATTGGGGATAGTGAAAGAAGATTTGTGGAATACCCAATATTCAGAAAGCCAGGATATGATTGGGGATTATCTTTTAATAATAGTAGAGCATATACTGCTATGATGTGGGATAGAATGAAAACTCACATATATCAATGGATTAAGAGATACGAAAACCAATGGAGTTGGGTTACTATGGCGGTTGATGCTGAAAATAAAAAAATGCACTTTTATCTAAATGGTAAAGAAAGTGATGCAAGATTGGGAACAGGAACCGCTTCACCATATTGTTATACCGAAGATTTAAAAAGATATGGTATGGAGCCGTTTAGTATAGGTCATTCCGCAACGCATGGTGGTGATATATACTTTAAAGGAAACATCGCAGAAATAAAAATGTGGGATAGATGTTTGAGTTACGATGAAATAAAAAATTTACATAAAGAAACACCCAATGAAAATTTATTATTAGAGGTAGATTTTTCAGAAAATTTAGATGATTGCGAAGCTCCATTAGAAATTCAAAATGTGGAAATCGTTGAAGATAAAATAGTAATACCACATACAATTTTGCCATATAGAAGAGATGGTAAATTTAGATGTTTACCTCACCAAACCGAAGGATTGGTAAATGTCGGTGGAATTGAGAAATGGGCAAAAGGAGATACAACAGCAGCAAACGAAAGAAGATATGTTTTACAAATGCAGCAAGGTAAGATAGATTATAAAGAAGATGGTATTAATAATATGAACTATGAATATCTAAATACCGATATTATATTTGGTAGACATAAAATGATAAATGTTAAAACGAAATAATGGCAAACGAAGAAGTTATAGTATTTGATAAAACCAAAAAAGAATTAGACTCTGTTGGATGTGGATTTTGTTTAGCAAAGTGGACACAGGTTACTATGCATTTAGGTATAGGATTAACACATTCTTGCCATCACCCGGTTCAGCATAAGATTCCACTATCCGAAATAAAAAGAGACCCATCATCTTTACATAACACACGCTACAAAAAGTTACAAAGAAAAGAGATGTTGGAAGGTGGTAGACCTAAAGAGTGTAATTATTGTTGGAATATCGAAGATAATTCAAATTCATTTTCAGATAGAGTTTTTAAATCAGCAGAACCTTGGTCTTTACCATACTTTGAACAAATTAAAGAATCACATTGGAGAGAAGAATTTAATCCGAGATATGTAGAAGTATCTTTTTCAAATACGTGTAATTTTAAATGTGCATATTGCGGACCGCAGTATTCATCAAAATGGGTAGAAGAGATTGAAAAATTTGGTGGATATAAAACATCTACTAACTATAATAACATAGAAGAATTACAAGCTAAAAATGAAATGCCATATAAACATTCCGAAGAAAATCCATATTTGGATGCTTTTTGGGAATGGTGGCCAGATTTATATAAAGATTTACATACTTTTAGAATTACCGGCGGTGAACCATTATTAGCGAAAGATACCTTTAAAGTTTTAGAATACATTCAAAAACATTGGGAAGAAAACCCAAATTTATCATTGGCAATCAATTCGAATTTAGGTGTACCCGATGCCTTAGTTGATAGGTTTATAGAAATAGCAAAAGATTTATGTGAAAATAATAAAGTTAGAGAGTTGATAATATTCACATCAGTTGAAGCTAAAGGAAAGCAGGCCGAATACGTTAGATTTGGATTAGATTATAATAAATTTTGGAACAATATTGATAAAATATTAACAAAACTTCCAAAAGTAACGATAAACGTTATGGCTACGTTCAACGCACTTTCAGTATTCAGTTATAGTGATGTAATAGAAAAAACATTTAGAATGAAAAAGAAGCATGCAAATGATGAACGATATTGGATATCAGCTATACAATTAGATACCGCATATTTAAGACATCCATCGCATTTGTCTGTAAAAATATTAGAAAGAGAGCATAAAGAATTGATATTAGAATGTGCGGAAAAGGCTTTGTATTATGGTATGACGGAATTTGTTAAAGGAGCATATGGATTTTCGAATACTGAAATACAAAAAATAAAAAGATTATACGATTATGCAATATCGGAAGATAGTTTTGATGTTGATAAAAATCGTAAAGATTTTATAAAGTTTGTAGATGAATATGATATGAGAAGAGGAACTAATTTTAAATTAACATTTCCAGAATTAAAAGAATTTTATGATACACATAAAAAAAGGTAATCCTTGGCTATTTTATCCATCGGTATTATGCGATACTTTTCCTGAAAATCCTGCTACAAAGGTTTTAAGTGGTGATAGAAATTTTCAAATTGAAATGAAAGTTACATTATTAGATACTGTTGATAAAAATGGAACTGTTTTTTGTATATTGCCAAAATATATGGGTTTAGATATACACAAAAATCTATTGTTTTTTACGGTCAAATTTGAAGATGAATCATCAAAATTTTATCAGTTTCCATTTACAATATCAGATGGAATTACATTTGATTTTAAATTAATTCACGTAGCTAAAAACTATTTAAAGATACTTATAAATAACGAAGAGCAATTAAATTTAGACCTAAAAGAATTAGGTATGTGCGTTGATAATAACCCATGCATAGTTTTTGGAGCTAATAGTTATTCACATATTGATGAAAATTCTAACGCAACAGAGTTACATTTGTATGAGTTTAAACTTTACGAAAAAACAAAGTTATTAGCACACCACACATTTGATGAGTTTATTTTTAATAAATCCGTTGATAAAACTGGTAATTTAAACTTTATACATCATAAAATATTAGAATGTTAAACGAAGTATTTGATAAGACTAGAGATAAACTCAATAATGTTGGTTGTGGGTTTTGTTTAGCAAAGTGGACTCAGGTTACAATGCATTTACACAATGGTATGACACACTCATGCCACCACCCAACTACTCATAAAATTCCTTTAACGGAAATAGCTAATGACCCGAAAGCATTACATAATACGAACTTTAAAAAAAGAGTTCGTAAAGAAATGTTAGAAGGAAAAAAGCCAGAAGAATGTGATTATTGTTGGAATATTGAAAACGCCTCAAATGCTTTTTCAGATAGAACGTATAAATCGGCAGAACCTTGGTCAGCACCATATTTTGATGATGTATTAGCTGCCGGCTCGAAAGGTAATTTTAATCCAAAGTACGTTGAAGTTAGTTTTTCAAACACTTGTAATTTTAAATGTTCATATTGTGGACCTCAATATTCATCAAAGTGGGTTGAAGAAATAAATACATTTGGAGCATACAATACAAGTACAAACTTCAATGATATGGAATACTTTAAAAAGCAAGGAACTATGCCGTATTTGGTATCGGAGCATAATCCATATGTTGAAGCATTTTGGAAGTGGTGGCCTGAAATGTATCACGATTTACATACATTCAGAATTACAGGTGGTGAACCGCTTTTATCAAAAGATACATTTAAAATATTAGATTATATAATTCAAACTCCTAATCCTAATAAAAAATTAAGCTTATGTATTAATAGTAATTTAGGTATTCCCAAAAAATTATTTAATGAGTTTGTAGATAGAATTGAAAAAATAATTGATAACGAATTAGTTTATGAATTTATCATATTCACATCTTGCGATACTTGGGGAGAGCAAGCTAATTATATAAGAAACGGATTTGATTATAAGTTGTTTAAAGAAAGAGTTGATTTTCTATTGGATAAATTTCCAACATTAACAATTGATATAATGTCAACTTACAACGCTTTATCAGTACCAAATTATAAGTTATTATTAAACGATGTAATTGAATTGAAAAAAAGACACCATAATCCGTATAGATATTGGGGTTCTGCTTTACTATTAGATAGTTCTTATTTAAGATGGCCAGAACACCAAACCGTTAAAATTTTAGAAAATAAATGGTTATCAGAAATTGATGAGCAAGCAAAATTGGCAGACTTTCACGAACAAGTTAGAATTGGAATTGAAGATGGTTATGGATTTACTGATATTGAAGTAAACAAAATTAAAAGAATAAAGGATTGGTTTGAAACGGATATAGATGAATCTGAATTAATTAGAAACAGAAAAGATTTCTATACATTCGCTACACAACATGATATTAGAAGAGGAACGGATTTTTGTAAAACATTTCCTGAATTAGAAGAATTCTATCACAAATGCGGTAATTTATGATATTCGAAAACAATAAAGCATACTTTGTAAAAAAATACACGAGTAATAATACTAACACCAAAGGTTACGATTTATTAAATGGTGATTTTATGTTTGAAGCAACATTTAAATACATAAAAAATCCACAATATAAAAATACAGAACATTGTATTATAGGCAGATGTGGTTATAATATGGGATTATTTGTGCAGGATGATAATTACATAAAATGGGTATGGTGGGAAGTAAATGAAAATGGTGAACACATTTATAGAGATATCTTTATGGATGATATTAATATGAATAAATTCAATACAATAAGAGTTGTTAAAAAAGATAATGAATTTATTGTATATCTAAATGACTCTTGGTATTTTAATGGTGAAATAGAAAAGAAATTATACGATTATTCGGATAAACCAATTTATATTGGTGTAGCTAATCCATATTGTGAAAACAATAGCCATTGTTGGTTTAGCGGTGAAATTTCCGATATCAAAATATATAATAGTAGTAACGAAGTTTTAGATGATTTATATGCTTGGTTTGATTTTAAAGAAAATTCAAATTTTAAAACATTTGATAAATCAGGTAATGGAAATCATGCTGAAAGATTTGAAACAAATGAAATAAAACAAAAACATAACATAGAATATAACAAATTTGCAAGACCAGCTAAAATAGTATAATATGACAGAACAAGAAAAATCAGCTACGGATGAATTGAAAAAATGGAGGGATGAAAATCTAAATAAAATTAGTTGTAGTTTTTGTGCAGCAAAATGGTATAATGCCAGTTTACATTTAGGACATGGATATACAAATTCTTGCCACTTACCATTACCACATCCAATTGATTTAGAAGAAATCAAAACAAACCCATCAGCGTTACATAATACTAAGCATAAAAAAGAAATGCGTAGAATGATGTTAACTGGCATAAGACCTGCTGAATGTTCTTATTGTTGGAGAATCGAAGATATTGGTAGAAACAATGTATCCGATAGGGTTTATAAAAGCCAAATATATAGTGAAGCCGATATCGCAGCTTTAAAAGATATTCCTTGGGATGCGGATATTCCATTGAAAACAGTCGAAGTATCATTTGATAGAACTTGTAACTTTGCTTGTTCGTATTGTAATGCAGGGTATTCTACAACGTGGGGTAGAGATATAAAGCAAAATGGACCGTATCAAAAATTTAAAACATCATCAGCCGGAGCATATCAAAGCGATGGTAGTTGGTCTGAAGAATTTGGTAAAGATGGTGATAATAACCCATACGTTGCAGCATTTTTAGAATGGTGGCCAGAACTATCACAAACTTTGCAAGAAGTTAGAGTGACAGGCGGTGAACCATCTCAAAGTTTTAACTTTTGGAATTTTATAGAAACTATGAAGCAATATCCATCTAAGAATTTAAGAATGGCTGTTAATTCTAATTTAGGAGTAAACGATAAATCTATTCAAAAATTGATTGATGCAACACACGAATTAGATATCAAAGAATTTGATTTATACACATCAAATGAATCATTTGGAGTACATGCCGAATATATTAGAGATGGATTGAAATACGATGTTTGGAGAGCAAATATGGTTAGATTTATTGAGCAAGCAAATCCAAAAACTTTTAGAGCATTAACAATTATGATGACTATAAATAGTTTATCTTTGTTCAGTATTGTTGAGTTCTTAGAAGATATGAAAATATTAAAAGCAAAATATGGTCATCATAGACCTAATGTTGATTTAAATATTCTAAGATGGCCATCATTTATGTCTCCATTAGTATTGCCGGATGAAATAAAAATAGAACTTCATGCTAAACTTAAAAAATGGTATGATGAAAATAGAGATAGTAATTTATTCACTGTTGGTGAAAAAGCTCAATTTGAAAGATTGATTGATTACATTGAGGTAGTTAAAAGAGGACATAATACTACTGAATTGGATATGGATTTACAATTTCACGATTTCAAAAGTTTTTATACTCAATATGATGTTCGCAGAAACAAAAATTTTGTTGAAACGTTTCCAGAGCTTAAAGATTGGTATGAATCTTTAAAAGTAGATTATACAATTAGAAGTGTAAGGGGTGGTAGTGGTAAACTAAGTAATTGGGAAGTTGGTGAATATGTTTCCGATGTAAATAATTATAATATATAAAAATGAAAAAAGTTTTAATAACAGGTTGTAGTGGATTAGTTGGTATTCATTTAGTTAAAAGATGTTTAGAGCAAGGTTACGAAGTAGTCGGTGCTGATATTAGACATTCTAAAAACTTACCACAATCGGATAGGTTTACATTTTATGAATTGGATTTAACATTAGGCGAAAATGTTAAAAATCTTTTCTTTTTTGAATCACCCGATGTTGTATTTAACACATTTGGTGTAAAAGGTTCTCCTATGAGAGCTAAAAATGAGCCAGTTGATTTTTTATATCCATCATTTAAGATTAATACAGAAATAATTAATCAATGCGCTCATACCGATACTTGGTTAATATTTGTAAGTTCAGTAGGAGTATATGCACCGGCAGAAAAATTCATAGAAGATGATGTTTGGAAAACTTTGCCAGGCCAAGCCGATTGGTTTCCTGCTTGGAGTAAAAGAATGGGAGAAATATTATTAGAAGCGTGTAAAGTACAATATGGATATGAAAAATGGGCAATAATTAGACCAGCAAACATATTTGGCGAATATGATGATTTTAATGGTAAAGGAACTGTAATAGCATCTACAATTAAAAAAGTATATGAAGCAACCGATTCAATTGAAGCATGGGGAGATGGCACACCAATTAGAGATTTTGTTTACGCCGGTGATGTTGCTAATGCGATTATTAAGTTGTATGAAAATCGTTTACACACTACGATTAACTTTGGTTCTGGCGAAGAAGTTTCTATTAAAGAAATGATTGAAATGATTATAGAAGTTAGTAAAAAAGATATATCTATCATATGGGATACAACTAAACCAAACGGAGATTTAAGAAGGTTAATGGATGTATCTAAGCAAGAGAAATACGGATTAACAACACAAACTAAGTTAAACGAATCTATAAAAAAGGTATATGAGTACTACTCCAATTCCATTAGATGATTTAAAAAAATCATTTTTATTTAATGAAGGAGCTTATTGTGGAAATTTGTTTGATTTCGTAAAAGAAAACGAAATCCCGCAATTAAAAGATGTAATTCAACAAATAAAAGAATACTCTATTAAAGAAAGACATACCGAATTAATGTGTAGGTTTCAATATAATTTATTAAATGAAGATGGAATAAATGAAAACGATAATTTTAATTACGCAATACCTTTATCAGAAATAGAAAAAAGAGAATTATTCGTAAAAGAAAATAATAGAGAAACTATACAAAAGTGGTTTGAATTTGATGGATTTAACGAAGATTGTGATTTTTTTATAGATATATCTAAAAGGATATTGAATTATTTTTATCCAAATGAAGATATTGCTTATAATATACAATCTCATTTTACATTATACGAAAATGGGCATTTTATAAAAGAGCATAATGATGGAGAAAATGAAGGTAGAATTTGTGGATTAATAATATATTTATCCGATGAAGAGGAACATATAAATGGTGGTGGTGAATTGGTTATAAAAACAAATTCAAATAACGAATATGTTATAAAGCCAGTATTTGGAACATTTAGTTTGTTAGATTTTACAAAAAATAACATAAGACATTCTGTAAATGTTGTAAAAAATGGTTTTAAAAGATATTCATTTATATATTTTTTTTATAGAAATAAAAGGGTTTTAAACAAAAAAAAGTTAATATGATAAACAAAAATTCAAAAATCTTAATTACAGGTGGTTCTGGTTTAGTTGGACAAAATTTAACAAATAGATTATACAAAGAAGGTTATACAAATCTTAGAGTTAATTTACATAAAAGAGGTGTAAGAAATCCAATAGATGGTGTTGAATACACACATTTAAATTTAAAAGACCATTCAGAATGTTTAGAAGCAACAAATGGAGTTGATGTAGTATTTCATTGTGCAGCATCTACATCAAACGCAGTAGATACAGTAGTTGACCCATTAGCACACGTTACACCAAATGTAGCAATGAATAATTTTTTAATTGATGCCAGTTGGAGAAATAAGGTTCAACATTACATTTTCTTATCATCTAATACAGTTTATCCACCGAAAGGAGATACGCCTGTAAGTGAAGAAGATTTTTTATTTGACCCACCATATCCTGTTTATTTTCCTGTTGGTTGGATGAAACGCTACGCCGAAGTTCAATGTGAATTATATGCAAAGTACTTACCAACAATAATGAAATGTACAGTTATTAGACCTGCAAATTTGTTTGGCCCTCACGATAAATATGATTTTAATAAATGCCACGTTACACCTGCAACAATTAGAAAGGTAGCCGATAAAATGAATCCTATTCCAATTTGGGGAGATGGTAGTGAATTAAGAGATTTACTTTACATTGAAGATTTTGTAGAAGCGTTGCAAATTGTTATGGAAAAAGAAACGGAGGATTTTCAAATTTATAACGTAGGTTCTAATAGAGTGTATTCGGTATTAGAAGTATTGGAAGCAATGAAAAGAATCGCAAACTACGATGCGCCTACTGAATTTATTAAAGGTAAACCATCGATGATTCCAACTCGTAAAATTGATTCATTTAAAATTTATGATAAGTTAGGATGGCAAGCAACTACATCATTAGAAGATGGGTTACAAAATGCATACGAATGGTATTTAGAAAACAAAAACGAATTTAATTAAAATGAAATTCAAAAATGATAATATAACCAAAGGAATATTATTTGCTGGTTGTTCATTTACATGGGGGCAAGGTTTATATTATTATTCAAATATGTCTACTTTAAAAGAACCACCACCAGATGCATATAATGCTACATTAGTTAATGATGCTCACAATAGTTTCAGAAAAACTTTGTACTATCCTAGACTTGTTGCTAATCATTTTAATACATTTGAAGTTGTTAAAATAGAAAATGGTGGTTCAGAAGTAACATCATTTGATTATATGAAATGTGCATTTGGATTAATGGGGCCAATAACAAATTATATAACGGAAAAATATTCGTTTGATGAAATAGAATATATAGTTTTTCAAACATCACAACCACAAAGAAATACATATTATTATGATTATAAAAACGCAGATGGTAGTGTAGATAAGTGTGAATTCAGAACATTTTCACCAGAAACACATAGTAAATTTTATAGATATTTAGTTGAACAAAAAAATTGTACAATTGATGATTGGTTTGAAGAACATTGTAAGGATTGGTTTGGAAAAATAAAACAACAATTACAAGTATATGAAAGTAAAGGTATAAAAACATTAGTTCTTAATTGGGAAATAGATTATATGCCATTTTATAAAAATGATAAATGGATGAATGATAGATTAATTACATTTGAATATAAAGATAAAAAATATGATACTATAAGAACTATGATGAATGAAAATGTAGAATTACATATAAATTCAGATTATGAACATTTTATAGAAACACCAAAAGACCATCATCCATCAAAAAACTGCCATAGAATTATAGCAGATGCGGTTATTAAAAAAATAGAAGAATCAAAAAATACACGTTATGAATCAAAGCTTATATAAAGATGCGTTAACAAACGCAATGACTGAATTAGGAAAAGTAGATAATACGATTTTCATAGGACAACAATTACTTTGGCATGGAAACCCAATGAGTACAACTGTTGGAAGTGTACCAAAAGAAAAAATGATTGAAGTCCCAGTAATGGAAGAATCACAGATGGGTATGTCATTGGGAATGGCCATGGCCGGTAAATTTGTTATTACGTTTTACCCTCGTTGGGATTTTCTTATTTGCGCAACCAATCAGTTAGTAAATCACGTTGATAAAATTGTTGGAATGAGTAAGGGTGAATGGAATCCACATATGATTATTAGAATAGGTAAAGGTTCAGATAAACCATTAGACCCCGGTCATCAACATAAAGGAAACTATATAGAAGAGTTTAAATCTTTGTGTAAGAATATTGAATTTCACGATTTAAAAACCCCTACCGATATTGAATTAGCATATAAATCCACCATAAACAAAATTGGAATATATTGTTTGATTGAATACCCAGAATTATATTATGTATAATTTTGAAAATGAAAAACGTATATTTTGTAACATTTGGTACTGTAAACGAAGGCCATAAACAATTTAAAAAAAGTTTATTACGTTTAAAAAAAGAAGCAATTCAAACAAATTGGTTCAAAGATATTTTCATCTATACTGAAAACGAATTACAACACTATAATAGAACATTTGAAGGAGTTGGTGCTGGCTGGTGGTGGTGGAAACCAACTGTTGTAAAAGAAGCATTAAGTAAAGTAAATAAAGATGATATTATATTATTTTTAGATAGTGGATTTTCTATAAATAAAAATGGAGAAAAGAGGTTTTATGAATACATAAAATTATGCGATAAAGGACCTGGCTTTTTAGGATTTGGTGGAGGACCAATATCATCTCTTATGGGAGAGGGTGATACAGACGAACATCATACAAAACGAGACCTCATTGTGCATTTAGAATGTGATTCTGATAAATTTTTAAAAACATCACAAACTGGAAGCGGCGCATTTTTTGTTAAAAAAAATGAATTTGGAACATCAATAATAAATGATTGGATAGAACTTTCAAAAAATGAACATTTTTTAAATCATGCTCCATCAATTTTAGAAGAAAGCCCTAATTTTGTTGTACACAAAAATGACCAATCAATTTTAAGTTTATTATTAAAAAAAAGATTACCACAATTAAATAATTATTTATTGGATAAAAGAGAAGTATCCGAGGATAAAAATATGTTTGGATATAATGAAACTCCGTTTAAAGCCGATAGATTGGATGATTCGAAATTATGGTATAACGTACCTCAAATAATAGTAAATGGTAAATTAGTAAGAGCCGATTATAACTATAAATAATTTTGAGTTTTATTTTTCCAATTTACAAAAGGCAAATCAGGCCTATTATTTTTTACAATATCAAAAACTCTATCTAATAAATTATTATTGTTTATATAATAACAATCTGATTGTGCTTCTAATATAGTTTTAAATATTAAAGCAGCATAGTAATTACCATATCTACTGTAATGCGCATCATCACATTTTCCATCACTTTCTTCATATATTTTTAAAATATCCCATTCCTTTATCCAATCTTTAAATATAGGATTTGATGGTTCGTAAAAATAATATGGATATTTGGAAATAAAATCAGATATATTATCAAATGGAGACCATTGTATAGGTTTATATTTTTCGTGTAATTCTACCAACCTATTCATAAATGGTATAGTTTGTTTTCTTAAATACCCTCTATTATCAGTATTTTCTATACTATACATTCTACGAAGATTTTGGTCTAAAAGAGCTTCATAAGCATCGGGTTTATCTTTATAATTATTAAACGTTCCTTGAATAATATGTACATCGCCACCTTCAACAATCCAGTCTAATCGTATAGGACTTGTCCAATTAACTATAATTCTATCACCCTCTATAAAATTTTTAGGTATATTAACAAATTGATTGAATGTATGATATATCGAACACCCACCAAGTCCAAAATTATGAACATTCCATCCCCAAATTTTTAACCAATCACTAAACCATAATGGCGGATTTCCTGTATCTGTTACAATAGAATCTACAAACTTTCTAACTTGCCCACGCCCAACGTTTAAATTCATTTTTCTATGAAAAACGCATTCTTGATAAAGGTTATCTGTAAACGAATCTCCTAATAAAAACAGTCTATTCATTATAATAATTCTTTTTCCTTTACTCTAATTCCTGTTTTAAATTCATATTCGTATAACCCTGTCAATTTTTTAAGAAAATCTCTATCACTAGTATCATACGTTAACTTATGTGCAATATCGTGATTTTTTTGAAATCTATCTTTATTATTTTTATAAAAATCTATAAAAAATTCTTTGTTATCGTTTATACGTTTTATTTCATTTACAAATGCAAATAATCTTTCTCTGTGGTCTAATATATTATCATAACTATGGTCAATAACATCATCAAACCAATCAAAATCATATCTTTTTTTAACTTCGTATATGTGCTTTGGAGAAGCTAAAATTAAAGGAAACTGAAAAGCTACAAATGGTTTAAAAGATTTTTCAGTAACGTGTATTTCCGATGTATCGAATTCGGTTTCGGTTGTTATATTAAAATATGAATGTTTATAACTCATACTTTCATATGTTTCACCCCAATTTACATAATTTACATTATCTTCTCTAAACCAATTTTTATCTTCTTCAAATTCGCTCTTCTTTTGATGTATATCTATGAAGTACAACATATCATCCATCATCTTATTCATATCATCTTCATTAAAGCAAGCATGATACAACCCTTTTGGGTCATTAGTAAATCGTTCTTTTGCATCCCAACCATTGACTAAAGACCAATCAACATTATCCAATATTCCATATTGCTTTAATAATACTAATAATGAATATCTTTGTGGTCTAACTCTTCTATTGTGGCATAAGAAAAATTTACCTTCCTTTTCGGAAGTAAATTCCAATGTAGGCATTACCCCCATCATAGCTAACCAAATATGCGTTCTAACTTTTGATGTTGCATAAACATTCATTTCGCTATTTAATTCTGCTTTATAATCCTCTAATTTAATATTATTGTTTGATATCCAAATTTGTTTTTGATTTAAATTATTAAATTTAGTCCAAAAGTGAACAAATTTAAAAGTTTTAAAACTTTCATATTCTTGTTCATTTCCTAATATAACATTAAAATTTGGATTGTTTTTCCAACAATCTATTACTTCTTGTGGAAATGGTGAAATTCTATTTCTTATTTTTTCACCTATTTGATTTGGTGTTAATGTTACTACATAATAGAACTTTCTATTTGGATATTTAGAAACATCTCTCAAAGGATATCGTTTCATTCTTTCTTCAGGGAATCCACACGACCTAACAAAAGAATCCAAATTCATAAGAAAAGAATCTGTATAAATTTCTTTACAATTCATATCATATGGTTCTTGTAGTTCTTCATTCCAATTATCATAAACCAAATGCATATCTACATCTTCTTCCGGCTTTACTTCACTTAATTTTTTAAAAAATTCATAATCATAATCATTTTGCCAATTTTGTAAAATATCGTGATTACGTTGGAATCTATCTTTATTGTTTTTATAAAACTCAATAAAAAACTCTTTGTTTTCATGCATTTTTTTGATTTCTTGCATAAATGCAAACAATCTATCTCTATCGTTTTCAATATCATCGTATCCGTGATTAATTACATCATCAAAAAAATCTAATTCAGGATATGCTTCTCTAAAATATTTTAAGTGATGATATGATGCCAATATCATTGGAAATTGATAATAATAAAATGGTTTAAAAGATTTTTCAGTAATGTGAATATCTTCTCCAACAAAATTAGTTTCAGTAGTTATATTAACATATGAATTTTCGTATGTGTTTGGCTCACTTGGTAATCTTTGAACTTCTCTATCATCCAATTCATTATATACTGTTTCGTAATTACTTTTTTTAATTTCTATATTTGTAAAATAATGAAGTTCATCTAATAAATCTAATATATCTTCTTTTCTAAATATATCAACAAATTCTACTCTAGATTCCTTACTCAACCTCCAACCATTTATTAAAGACCAATTTGTATCATCCAATATCCCATTCTTTTTTAGTAAAGATAATATACCATATCTGTGGGGTCTTGGCGAACGATTGTGACAAAGAAAAAATTGACCGGGCGTTTTCATAGTTCTATGCCTAACCGGCGGAAATGTACCTTGTACCGAAGTAGACATAGAACGACTTGCATGTACATTTATATCTACATTTAATTCTTGCTTATGTTCAGGCAATTTTTCACCATTATGTATAAACCAAACTTTTTTTGGATTTATTTTATATGATTTAACTATCTTATCAAGCCTTTCTAATGCTTGCTTTTTTTCAAACTCACATTCATTCATTATAATCAAATGCAAGTTATTGTTAGTTTTTACAGCTCTAATTACTTCATTATCTATTGGAAGTATCCCATCTGCAAAAAATCTATTGTTCCAACCATTTCTATTCCACACATGATAGTAGAACATTTTATCTGGGTAATTTGAAACATCAGATAGTTTCCAATTTTTAATTTGAGTTCTATTATAAACACGCATGGGTTCAGTTGATAACATCCACGTTTGTTCGTTATCATCCGGATGTACATACGATTTTAATCTATTCGGAAGAGGTACATCATTTACTTCATCCCAATCATCGTAAACAAAATTTAAAAAGTTATCCATTTACCAGTTCCGTAATGCGGCCATTTATTTTTATAGTTATACCAAATCACATTTGAGGGGATATCTCTTTTAACGCCACCCCAAGTTTCTATTGTTGGCGTATTTGTAGATACTCCATTATCTTCAACGATAAATATTATAGGTAAATTTAAATTTGTAGCATATTTGTGCATTTCATAAAATTGACCTGTTTCAAATGCCATATCGCCAATAAAACACCAAACCTTTTCAGAACCACCATTATTTTTTATTCCCATAGCAGCTCCAACTGCTATTGGAATTATTGATGATACGATTGCTGAAGCATAAAATTTATCTTTTTGATTAACGATGGTAATACTTCTACCTGCTAAGATTTCTTCTTCCAACCATTTTTGGTCAATACCTTTAATAAGGGCGTGATAGTGAGAACGCCAAGTAGAAAACACCCAATCGGAACTATTCATTCTTTTTGATATTTCTAATAATTCAATTTCATTACCATTACATAAATGTACAGGTCCTTTTATTTTACCATTTTCCCAATGGTCTACTATTAGGTTTTCGAAATTAATTAAATCATCTGGCGTTAGCATTTGTTCTCTAACTATTGGATATTGTTCTAAATTTTTTATCATAATAAATTATTTATCTCTTTTTTGTAATATTGGATTATTTGTTGGCCATTCCATTTGAAATTCTTCATCGTTCCACTTAACAACACCTTGCTCTTCCGCATCTACATAAGCATCTTTGTAAAATAAGTTATAATGGAACATACAATCAGTAAGAGCATAATGTCCATTTGCAAAACCTGGCGGAACTAATACTTGATTTCTTAATCTTTCTGAAATAATATATGATTCCCAATCTCCATAAGTAGGAGAATCCTTTCTCATATCCAATACAACTAAGTAGATATCACCTACTGCTGCTTGAACTAATTTCCAAGTTTTATTATCCCAATGCAATCCTCTCAATACGCCTTTGTATGAGCGAGAAAATCTACCATGTATCTCACACCCTTCACTCACATAATTCATTACAGGATGTTCTTTTGAATGAAATGTTGTAAATATCTCACCTCTGTATTCTCTAAATACCGATGGTTGAAATTCGGGAACTTCTATACCAAATTTTTTTGATGGAGTAATTTTAAACTCATCCCATTTATTATTCATATTATGTTTTATTTGCGTAACCCAAAGGAAATCCATTTCTGAATTCGGCTCCCATTTTAGGAACAATCATTTGATAACCTTGAATTAATTGTTTAATACCTCTATCTAAATCCCATTGTGGTAACCACCCAGTCGCTTCTATTTTAGCGTTTGATACAATGTAATCTCTCTTATCGGGGTCCTCATAAAAATCGTTGTATGATACCGCAAAATCCTTTACATGAGATTGTATCTTTTCTAATAATTCTTGCTTTGAAAGATTTGCTGAACTCAAACCAACATTGAATACCTCACCTTTATATGTTTCATAATTTTCTAACATAAAAAGAAAAGCAGATGCTACATCTTCAACGTGAATAAAGTTTCTTTTGAAATTCTTTTCGAATACTACTATGTACTTATCGGTGATTGCTTTGTAAGTAAAATCATTTACTAACAAATCGGTTCTCATTCTAGGAGATACACCGAATACAGTTGCTAAACGAAACGTAATAGCTGTTGTATTTGCTCTAAGAAAGTTTTCTGCATCACATTTAGTTTGACCATAAACCGAAATGGGTGTAAGTGGGGATTCTTCTGTACATTCCGTTTGTCCAACCCCAATCCCATATCCACTATTTGTATTAGGATATAAAATCTTTTTATCTTTAGCGAATCTTACAATATTAAAGATTTGGTCAAAATTGATTTCCTTTGCTAATTTAGGGTCAGCGGCACAAGCGGGAAATCCTACAATAGCTGCTAATGGAATAATAATATCCGCATCTTTACACAATCTTTCTAATTCTGTTATATTACGAACATCACCATAAATAAATTTGAAATTTGGATTTGATGTGTATTGAAGTAAAGATGTTTGATTGAATAATAATTTATCCAAAACAACAACTTCATATCCAGCTTTTAGCATTTTGTCAACTATAACCGAACCTAAATAACCAGCGCCACCGGTAATTAGTATTTTTTTTGATGTAACCATATATTAATAAATTAAGGACCTACGAATGATTGTAAAGCAAATCTTACAAAATTATTTTTGACTAATTCTATTGAATGGCCTATATTGAATTTAGTAAAGTCCATAATAGCATAATTACCATAAACGGGTTTACAAATTTGATATTCACCATCAAATTCTAAAACACCAAAGTTGTTCATTTTTAGGTTATGGCCTAAAAATAATTCACCACCATCACCTTCATTCCATTTATTTGGTTCTGCGAAATATATTATAATAACACAAGCTCTACCTGGATTAATACCATCAAAATGAATTTCAGAAAAATCACCAGACTCATACATACTATATTGAGTTGCTAATTTAAATGTATCTTTTTTAGCCATCAACTCCGGATATATAAATGATGTGTGCTCTCTTATTGCTTTATTAAAAAAATCATCCATAGAATCTATAATTGGTTCTTTATCAGATTCATCATATGATTCTAAAACCAATCTTCCCCATTGTTGCGTAGTTCTTATTTCAGCACCACCTTTAATTGCATTTTTAATAAAATCTTGTCTTATTTGTTTTTTATCATACCAAACTTCTTGCTCAAATTCTTCATTTGTAGGTATTGGACCTGTATAATTAGGTAACTCTAAATAAGATTTTGGATTGTTTTGGGATGTATAGTTGTGTCTATACATATAGTTTGTCATTTTATCCGATTCTGTGTTTCTAAAGATTTCAGAAAAATATTCGAAATCAGATTTATTTATGTTCGTAAAATCATTGAACATATCATCTATGTGACCAACATAATAACCTTTTTCTATCAAACTATTATGGATGTTTTCGTACATCTTTTTTGAATCCATATACATTCCAAATTTATTATTAGATTTAATATACTTATATATATAGTAACACACAAAATATGATAGGTATGATTAAAAATTGGCCAGTAATATCCTTCTTTGTAAAATTGTGGGAAGAAAGAGAAAGAAAAAAAAGATTCAAAAAAAAGTTAGAAGAGCTTAAAAAAAGAGACCCGTTTGTTTACAAACATTTCTAATCTTTAACAAAAAGATATTTATATACAAAAAATAGAATTGTGGATAAACCGGTAGTTAAAAAATCGATAGTAGTCTATTCAGGCCGTTTTCAACCATTTCATAAAGGACATTACGCCGCATATGAAAAATTGGTATCAAAATTTGGTGCCGGGAATGTTTATATTGGTACATCTGATAAAACTGATGGTGGCAAATCTCCATTTAATTTTAAAGAGAAGGTTGTAATAATGGGTAAAATGTTTGGTATTCCACCAAGCAAAATCGTACAAGTATCAAATCCATACGCTCCAAAAGAAATACTTTCTAAATTCGATGGACAAACTACGGCATATATTGCAGCAGTTGGACAAAAGGATGCGGATAGATTAGCGGGCAAATATTTTAAGCCATATAAAGGTAAGACAGGATATGGTTACGATGAAATTGGTTATACTTATATTATACCACCTGAACCAGAAGCAATTAGTGGAACTGATGTAAGAAATTGGTTAAGTTCGGATAAAGCAGAAAAATTATTTTTGAAAGCATATCCAAAATTCGATAAAGAAATTTATAAAATGATAACTAACAAATTAGTAAAAGAAGAATTTATAAAAGGTTATCCATCAAAAGAGGATGTTAAAAAAATACAAAAGAAAAACGATGATATTCGTTCAGTAGCAACAACTGATGATTCGTATGTATATGACCCCATAGCTGAAGAAATAGCAAAAATAGTACTTGAAGCTGATAGTTTTATTGAAAACTATTTTTTAGAAGCAGAGCCGGAGCCTAATCCAATTATGGATAAGGAAATTAATTATACTGCCGCAGATGGTACAAAAAAGAAAATTACAGTAAGAGGTGCATTAAGATTACCAAAAGACCACGAAGCACACATCCAAGCTAAAAAAATAGTTGGACCTGATGATGCTCCGGCAAACGAACCTAAGAAAAAAGAAGAACCAAGTCAATCGGGTCAACCTGTCAAAAAGGGAGATACACAGCAAGGTAAAACCGATACCAAACCAAAAGATGATACTTCAAAAAGTGGTGCAAAGCCGGGAGAACAAGCACCACCACCAGAACAAAAGCTTAGTGGAGTTGAATTAAAATCCGATGCCGAAAAGAGAGCAAGTGGTGAAAAAGCAAATGAAACGGATAAGGAGAAGAAAGAAAGAGAATTCAAAGAAGCGATAAATAATCAAATTGGTAAAGAAAGAGAAGGATTATCTCATGAAGAAAATAAGGCTTATGATTTTTTAGATGGAATATCCGATGATGAAAAAGCTAAAGCAATAGATGATGCATTAAATAATAGAAATATTATTCAGAAAATTGCACAAGATACAATGGTTGGCGGTTGGATTGCTAAAAAAGGAAAGCAATTAAAGGATACATTTGAAGGTGTTTCTTCATTTGTAAGAACGGGTAAAACGGGAATGACCCAAGATTGTAGCGGAGCACCGGCGGGTCCACATGCTAAAAGTGGTTGGTCTATGAATGAGGATGCAAATGATAGACAAAATTATTTATCATCATTGGGTAAGGATGGTAAGCAAAAAGAAAAAACAAAAACCACCGATAAAAGTAAATGTAAACAAGTTCACTATACCGATTACCAAAAGCGTGATGAAAAAGGTAAAAAGATTTATAAAGAAGAGCCTGCATACGAACAAGGAGCGGGTAAGCCAGACCCTAAAGATTTAAAAGATGGTGTATATTATGGTGGACTTGCAACTGGATATATTGGCCCTAGAAAAGCTGGAACTGAACATGGTAATGTTTCTAAAGAAGATGCGTTTAAAGCAAGCGAATTAGATTCTGAAACCGGATTCTTTAAAAGAGATGATAAGTATTACGATAAAGATGGATTAGAAGTTGATAAAAAAGGAAATAGTTTGGGTGCAAATGGAAAACCAACACAGCAAACAACATTAAAACTTTGGCCTTTACCACCAAAACGTGTTCCAAAAATAAATAAAGTTCCCGAATACGAAGATGGGTTATCACCGGAACAAACGCATGCTGCACATGAATCTCATCATAAATCCCACGAACAAAATCATGCAATTGCACACACTGTTATGGAAGGTGCAGCGGTAGTTGGTGGAGCAGTATTTGGTCCGGCTATATTAAGTAAAATGGGTATAGGTGCAGCTGCTGGTAGCCACGCTGGAGGACATGGTGCAGCAGAATTAGCAAAACATATTGCAAAAGATGCCGCAAAACATGCTACTATGGAAATAATAGGAATGAGAAACATAGGTGGTATGGCTGGTGCAGGTTTAGGAGCTAGTGCTGTAACAGGCGGATTGTTAGAAGGACTTGTAAAAGAAATGAGTTTATTATCAGAAGCTGATGAAGAAGAATTTAATAAAAAGTTTTTCTTAAAGTTAATTAAGATGCAAGCCGAAGCGTTAAAAACTTATAAAATGACTCCTGAACAAAAATTAGAGAGTTTAATTACCTATAAATTATTAAAAGCAAAAAAAGAAAAAGATAATAACAAAAAAGATTTGTTAAACTTATTAAAAAAAGAAGATGTTAATGTAGATGTTGATAAAGGTGATGAAGTTTTAATGGGTAAATTTAAGAACAAAAAAGTTACCGTTAAAGATATTGGAACTGATGACCACGGAATGCCAACAATCAATGGTAAACAAGCAACCACATTCAGAACTGTAAACGAAATTAATAAAGGATTTTTTAAAGGTAAGATTAAAATAGGTGGACAGCCTGTTGAAGTAGAAGTTGAGTTAATTGGAGCTGATAATAAAACGAGAGAATTCGTTACCAAAGTAATTGGAATTGATAAAAAGTATCAAAATAAATTACCAATTGGTTCTACGTTACCAATACCAGCAAGATTATTTAGACATGGTGGTTGGGTAAAAGTAAAAACTCCATCAGCATTTAACGAAGTTGGTTCTGGCGATTGGCATTATAAGGCTATTATGAAAATGTGGGATAGAGCTAGTTCATTTGGTAGAAAGAAAATAGCATCGGTAGTATCAGCAGACCCAAAAGCAAACAGAAGACAAATTGAAAGAGATTTGAGAGATTCTGATTACGAAGAAATTTCAGATTGGTCTGATAAATTAGGCCTATACGAAAACGTAGAAAAAAAAAGTAAAGCTCAAATTATAGGTGAATTTATTAAGTTTGCAAAAGAAAGATTATCGTTAGATAAATTTCCCTTTCAAATTAGATTAATAAAAGATAACGAATTTGCTACAACATTTAAATCATATGGTGGATATGACCCAAATACTGATGAAATATTTGTGTATGTATCAAATAGAAGTATGCCAGATATTCTAAGAACACTGGCACACGAATTGGTTCATTTAAAGCAAAGAGAGATTGGAACTGTTGGAAGTTATAAAGATGGTGAAACGGGTTCCGATGTTGAAAACGAAGCAAACGCAGCAGCCGGAATTCTATTAAGAGATTTTGGTAGAAGAAACGGACACATTTACGAATCAAAACAAATGATTAATGAAGGTGGAGCATATGGGCATATGAATCACCCTTTTGATATTTCAATGAACCTTACATTTGGTGATTTGAAAAAAATTATCAACAACGCTTTAGATGGTAAGTTAGGTGTAGTTAGAGAGAAAACCGATGGACAGGCGTTAGCAATCAGTTGGAAAAATGGTAGATTGGTTGCAGCTCGTAATAAAGGGCATTTAGCAAATGGTGGAGCAAGTGCATTGGATATGAGTTCATTGGCATCTAAATTTGGTGGTAGAGGTGCATTGAGTGATGCATATAACTTCGCAATGAAAGATTTATCTGCGGCAATTAGTGGATTAGGAGAAAAAGAAAGACAGAGTATATTCAAAGATGGTTCGGCATTTTGTAATTTAGAAGTAATCTACCCACAAAATGCAAACGTAATTCCATATGGACAAAATCTTTTAATATTTCATAATGTAGTTGAATATGATGAAAAAGGAAATGCGATTGGTAGTGTAAAGGGTGCCGAAAGTAAGTTGGCAAATATGATTAAAGATGTAAATAAGCATGTTCAAAGTACATATACAATACAAGGCCCACCAATTACTAAATTACCAAAAGATGAAAAATTAAGTTCTCAAAAGGGTAAATTCAATGGAATGTTATCTAAACTACAATCTGAATTTAATTTATCAGATAGAGATGGTGTAGCTGAATATCATTATGCTTGGTGGATGAATTTTGTAAATAAATCAAAAAAGAATTTAGCACAATTAGAAAAAGAAGGATTAGCAAGAAGATGGGCATTTGATAACAAATCATTTACAATTAAATCTATTGCCGATGAAGATGCTAGAAAATGGGCAAATGGTGTAGATAAAGATGCAAAAGATAAAATTATGAAAGGTAATCTTCGTAAGTTTGAAGATATCTTTTTAGGAGTTGGTGCAGAAGTATTATCATTTATGAGTTCAGTATTAACCGCACAACCCAATTCGGCATTACAATCGATTAGAGCATCATTGGAATCATCTATATCAGATATTAGAAATGGTGGTAGTGAAGCTCAAATAAAAAGATTAGAAAAGGAATTAGCTAGATTAAACGCTATTGGTGGATTCGAAAAGTTAGTTCCAAATGAAGGATTAGTGTTCTTCTATAAAGGAAATACCTATAAATTAACGGGCACATTCGCTCCTTTAAATCAAATTTTAGGAATTTTTAAGTTTGGAAGATAAATTATATATATATGTATATATAATAAGTTATAAATAAATAAAAAATATGGCAAAGAGAAAAAGTTTTGAAGAAAAAAACAATTATATTCACCCAACCCGTAAAAAGATTATAGATACGGTATTTGGAAGAGAAGATAATACTCAAAGAGTACATGGTTATGAGGCTGAAGTAGAAACTAAAAAAAATGTTGGTGAAATTTGGACTGATAAAGAAGGAAAGACTTGGGAACAAAAAGAAGGATATAAAATATCAGTTTCACAATTGGATGAAGTTAGAGCATATTTGGAAAAACTAAATACTTGCTCCGCAGAAGATTGTAATACTATACAATATGGACAAGCCGATAAGAAATTGATTCGTAAAACCGGATTGTGTTCAAATTGTTTAGCAAAAATGGAAACCAAATTAAGAATAGATGGTACATATCCTTTTTATGTAGATTATAAAGTAACACGAAATCAATTGGCATATGTTAGGGATTTGAAAATGAGATTTGAAGATGCATTAGCCGGCGCAACTAAAACATTAGAATTCGTAAATGAAGATGGAAGAATTGAAAAATGGAGTTACGAAGTTGATATAGAAAAAGTAAAAGAAGATTTACAAAAAGATATTGATGGTGCTACCGAAGCAATTGAAGCTCTGTTGGAGAGGAAAGCAGCATTAGAAGATAAGTTACGTGAATTAAATCATTCAGAGCTTATAAAAAATTAAATTATTATGAAAAAATTTGTTAATTTTAAAAACATTGCTATCGTAGCATTGGTGATTTGGATTTTATTACAATGGTTCAATCCGGGTGGAATTATGCCAGGTGGTAGAACTATTCGTATTGATGGTAAAAAGTATGAAGTATTAAAACATACAATCGATACCATTGAAGTTGAGAAAGTAAAAGTAGTAACCAAAAAAGGTGAAGATATCGTACATGAAGTAATTGATGTAGATACTTTGGTTTTAAAGGAATTAGTAAATGTAGATAGCGCAGCAATCCTTAAAGATTATTTAGCAAAGATTGTTTATAAAGATACATTGGTATTAGATGGTGGATTGGGAACTATCGCATTAACTGATACTATCACAAAGAATAGAATCTTAGGTAGAACTTGGGATGCTAAAGTAAAAGAAAGAATCATCAAAGAAGAACTCATTGTTAAAGAGCCAGCTAGAAATCAAATATATTATGGTTTAAATGGTGGTTTTAACAAAGCTGATGTAGTTTCTTCGGTAGGAGCAGGTTTAATGTTAAAAACTAAAAAAGATAAAATATATCAATTTACTCTAGGTGTGAACAATAGAGTTGTAGATGGTACTACTGGTGGATTTTCTCCATATGTTGGTTTTGGTACTTATTGGAAAATTAAAGTAAAAAAATAATGAGTGTTCAAGGGCAACCTAAAAAGACTCTAAAAGAAATCATCGCCGATGAGTATAAGAAGTGTGCGTTAGACCCGATATACTTTATGAAAAAGTATTGTGTCATTCAGCACCCTACTCGTGGCAAAATACCATTTCATTTATACCCATTTCAGGAAAATTGTTTAGATGATTTTAAAGATAATAGATTTAATATCATTCTTAAATCCCGCCAGTTAGGTTTATCAACCCTATCGGCGGGCTTTATTCTTTGGAAGATGATATTCAACCAAGACTTCAATGCGTTGGTTATTGCAACAAAAGTAACTGTTGCAAAGAACTTAGTAGAGAAGGTTAGAGTTATGCACGATTTACTTCCTATATGGTTAAGAGATGGTTCAACAGCAGCATCCGAAGATAACAAACTATCACTTAAATTAAAAAATGGTTCGCAAGTAAAAGCAATCGCATCTTCACCTGATGCAGGACGTTCTGAAGCCTTATCACTATTAGTTGTGGATGAGGCAGCATTCATTAGAGATATCGATGAAATTTGGTTATCAGCACAATCAACCTTATCAACGGGTGGTTCTGCAATTGTATTATCGACTCCAAATGGTGTAGGTAACTGGTTCCACAAAATGTGGGTTGAGGGTGAAAACGGAACAAATGGATTCAATTGTATTAACCTACATTGGACTGTACACCCTGAAAGAAACCAAGCGTGGAGAGATGAGCAAACGAGAATCTTAGGAGCAAAAGGAGCAGCACAGGAATGTGATTGTGACTTTATCGGTTCGGGTGATACTGTAATCGACCCTGCCTTATTAACGTGGTATAAAGAAACGTATGTAATGGAGCCCGTAGAAAAAAGAGGGTTCGATGGAAACCTTTGGATATGGGAACATCCTAATTACAATAGACAATATATGATATCAGCCGACGTGGCGAGGGGTGATGGAAGTGACTATTCCACTTGCCAAATTATTGATATCGAAGATTCATCGCAGGTTGGAGAATATAGAGGTAAAATTGATACAAAAGATTTTGGAAACTTCTTAACAGCGATAGCAACAGAATACAACAACGCATTATTAGTTGTAGAAAACTCAAACGTAGGTTGGGCAACGATACAACAAATTATTGATAGAGGATATCCTAATTTGTTTTATATGAGTAATGATTTACAATATGTAGATGTGGAAAGACAGATGTCTAACAAATATTATAGACAAGAAAGACAAATGGTGGCTGGGTTTTCAACTACTTCTAAAACCCGTCCTTTGATTATTTCTGCATTAGACAATTATATGAAAGATAAAGATATCCTTATTCGTAGTAGTAGATTAATTGAAGAACTATTTACATTTATTTGGAATGGTGGTAGAGCAGAAGCTATGAAAGGTTATAATGATGACTTAACAATGGCGTTATCTATTGGATTATGGGTTAGAAATACCGCATTAAGATTAAGACAAGAAGGTATAGATTTGACCCGAAATATGTTAAATTCAACTACAATACAAAACAACATAGGAGTATATACATCTAACTGGCAACAAAAAAATCCATATGAGATGGATTTGGGTAGAGGAGAAAAAGAAAACCTAACTTGGTTACTTCGTTAATTTTTATATATTTATATGTTGAAACTATTAAAATAAATTAAAATGATAAAGTTAGGCGGACTCGTAAAAGTAAATCCATTAAAAGAAATGGATAATCCTTGTTGGAAAGGTTACGAAATGGTTGGAACTAAGAAAAAAGATGGTAGAGAAGTACCAAATTGTGTTCCTGTTAAAGAAGCAGAAGAAAACGAACCAACCGAATATGATGTAGAAAACGGACAAGATATGAAAGAGTTCGTTCAGTTTATGAGAGAATACACACAATATCTTGCTGAAGCAAATTGTGGATGTGTGTATGAAGCCGAATATCAGGGTAGAAAAGTTAAGTTGGGTAAACCAATGCAAGGTGATGTTAAGAAATTTAAAGTATATGTTAAGAACGATAAAGGAAACGTTGTTAAGGTAAACTTTGGTGACCCTAATATGAGAATTAAAAAATCAAATCCTGATAGAAGAGCATCTTTTAGAGCAAGACACAATTGTGATACACCTGGTCCAAGATGGAAAGCAAGATACTGGTCTTGCAGAAAGTGGTAATATTTGGAAATTTCAAATATTTTCCATATATTTAACAAAATAATTTTAAAAAGGAATGGCATCAGATAAATCATTTTTTGGTAGGTTACAAAAACTATTTTCAACTCAAACAATAGTCCGTAAAACGGAAAAGGGTATAAAGGTAATTGATACAGACGAAAGTCAGTATTTAACCACTAACCTAATAGACAGGTACATGCGTATGAGAACCCCACAATTTAGTGGAGGTTTGATAGAATCAGCACAAGCATATCAGCAAGTTCGTATAGATTTATTTAGAGATTATGATTCTATGGATATGGACCCGATTTTATCATCGGCGTTGGATATATTCGCAGATGAATGTACTGCAAAAAACGAACAAGGAAATGTATTAAAAATACATCACCCAGATGATAATGTAAAGCAAATATTAGAAAATCTATTCTACGATATAATGAACGTAGAATTTACATTATGGCCTTGGGTTAGAAACTTAGTAAAATACGGAGATTTATTTTTACAATTGGAAATGGCTGAAGGAATTGGTATAGTAAATGTTGTACCAATGTCAGTTTACGAAACAAGCAGAGTTGAGGGATTTGACCCACAAAACCCACAAAGAGTAAAATTTGTTTACTCACCATTTATGAATCCAAATAGTGGATATTCTCCTGCTAACGCCGGAAACAAAAAAGAATATGAGAACTATGAAGTTGCTCACTTCCGTTTAAATTCGGATGCAAACTTCTTACCTTACGGAAAATCTATGATTGAAGGTGGTAGAAGAGTTTGGAAACAATTGATGTTGATGGAAGATGCGATGTTAATTCATCGTATTATGAGAGCACCTGAAAAGAGAATTTTCAAAATAGATGTTGGTAATATTCCACCAACCGAAGTTGATAACTACATGCAAAAAATTATCAACTCATCTAAGAAAGTTCCATTTATGGATGAAAGAACAGGTGAATATAATTTGAAATATAACATTCAAAACCTAATTGAAGATTACTATATGCCAGTTCGTGGTAGTGATAATGGTACATCTATCGATACATTGAAAGGTTTAGAATATAATATGATTGATGATATCAACTACTTAAAAGGTAAGTTGATGGCGGCATTGAAGATTCCAAAAGCATATTTAGGATATGAGGAAGATATCAATGGTAAAGCAACTCTTGCAGCACAAGATGTTAGATTTGCAAAAACTATTGAAAGAATTCAAAGAGTTGTAGTTTCTGAATTAACAAAAATAGCAATCGTTCACTTATACTCACAAGGTATTGAAGATGATGCGTTAGTTGATTTTTCCATTGAACTAACTATTCCATCTAAAATATACGAACAAGAGAAAGTTGAATTATACACTTCTAAAGTAGCATTGATTCAGCAGATGCAACAAACCAAAATGTTTTCTAAAGAATGGATGTACGAATCTATTATGGGAATGGCGCAAGATGAGCAGGATGAACAGACAGTATCAGTATTAGAGGATACTAAACAAGCATTCCGATTAACTCAAATTGAAACACAAGGTGTTGACCCGGCAAAAGAAACTGGCACCGAACAACCTACGAATGTTGAAGAAGAAATTCAAAAAATAAAAAATGAATTAGAAGAAGAAGGAAACGTTGGTAGACCTAAAGACCCGGTTAGATATGGTAAAGATGACCATCCTGAAGGTAGAGACCCGTTAGGAATTAAAACACTTAAACAAAAAGAGGGTTCTGTTAAATACAAGCCTAGAAAAACTTCTTATTTAGAAGTATTTAAGGATATGGATGGTAATAAAAAGACCATTTTGACAGAGAATTTGGATAAGGAGTAATAATCTAAAAGAAAAGTATATTTATATCAGAGAAATTATATAATTGATGAAAAATATTAAACATTCAAAGTTTAAAAACACAGGATTCATTTTTGAATTATTAGTTAGACAGATTACATCTGAAATCATGTCAGGCAAAACTAATTCAAAAGCGGAAAAGATTTTAAAAGAATTTTTTAGTTCTAAAAAAGAGCTTTCAAAAGAATTAAAATTATATCAGTATTTGATTAATGAAAAATATAATTCAGAATCAAAAGCTGAAAAGTTTGTTGAAACTGTGTGCGAAGCCAGAAAGAGATTGGATGAGCAAAAACTTACAAAGGAAAAATACAACCTTATTAAACAAATAAAAGAAACTTATAATATTGATGAGTTTACCAAATCTCCAATATCAAATTATAAATCATTAGCATCTATATATAAAGTATTCGAAGCAACGATTACAAAGGAATCATTTGAACCAAAGGATATTGTTAATTCTAAATTTACAATCGTTGAAAATATGATTAATTCATCGATTGAGAACAAAGACAAGAAAGTTAACGATAGAGTGTTGGAAGAATATAGAAAGCAAGATGAAGAAGTTAGAATGCTATCATATAAAATGTTAGTAGAAAACTTTAATAAAAAATACAATAATTTATCAGAAGGACAAAAAAATCTATTAAAAGAATACATCAACAATATTAACAATACTGGTAAATTAAAAGAGTATGTTAATACGGAAATAAATTCTTTATCAGAGGGATTAAAACAAATTGGCTCTAAGGTATCAGATAAGGTAACAAAAATTAAATTAGCTGAAACAATTTCTAACATTAAAAAAATTAAAAGTGTTAAAAAATTAAAAGAATCCCATTTATCGGCATTAATGATGTCTTATGAACTTTTAAAAGAATTAAAAAATGCCAGCACAAAGTAAAGCACAACAAAGATTTATGGGTATGGTACATGCCGCTCAAAAAGGCGATATGGAAAACCCATCTCCAGAAGTACAAAAAGCTGCTGATTCAATGTCTGATAAAGATGCAAAAGATTTCGCATCAACTTCACATAAAGGATTGCCTGATAAAGTAAAAGAGGCGATTATCAAAGAACTTCGTTCAGTTAGAGCGATTCAAACCGATTATGCAAAAGTAATCGATTCAATGGAAAAACATTTAGATGCATATAAAAAATCTAAAGGAACTCCGGAGGAAAAGCAACACATCCAACAATTAAAAACTTTAACGGCACAAAAGAAAAAATTAGCAGCTGAATTAGATGCTAAAGTTAGTGGTATGTATAAAGATGCCGAATTAAAAGTTGATGAAGCTACTACAACAGGAAACGTTGATGGATATGGTACTCCATATGCATTTGGTAGACCTGAAGATGAAGAAAAGAAGGGTAAAAAGCAAGCCGATTTGACTGGATATAGTGTAGTTAAAGAAAACCGTTGGGTTGCATTAAAAAAAGAAGATGGAACTGCGAATGCAAAAATAGGTAAAGGTATATCTAATATCAATAAGCAATTAGCAGAAATGGAAAGATTTCTTAGTTGGTATGGTAGATTGAAGCAAGAAAATGGTGTTTCAAATGAATCTTTTTGGAAAAGAACAAATAGTAATATTTATAAGATAAAGGAAAGGCTTATAAAATTAGAACAACACATTAGAAAAATATCAGAATAATGAAATCAAACCAATTAAAAGAACTTATCAGACAAGTCGTTAGAGAAGAAAACGATTACCAAGAATTATTCAAAGTTATGTTGGATAAAACCGGTAAATCAATTGCTTCTATGAGCGATACTGAAAAAAAGGCTTTTTTTAATGCAGTGGATAAAGCAGCAAAAGCAAAATCAGAGGGTAAGTTGAGAGGATATAATGAAAATTTACCTGGAAATCAGGAGAAGTTGGATACTGATAAGGATGGTGAAATTGAAGGTTCAGATTTAGCAGCATTGAGAGCTAAAAACGAATCGGTTAAAAAAAAAAAGTAAATGAAAATTTGGCCATTTATGTAATGACCGCATTGGGCGGATTCATCTTTGGTAAAATTATTCTTTATTTTTTATATGAATTAGTTGGAAAGGGAATGAATTACTTTACAGCTAAGCCTGATTATAAACAACCTGTCAATGATATATTGCAATCATTAGTAAAAAACAAAAATTTTATAAATGATGCAACTGATATGATTGATTATAAAAAAGGAATTGATAATTCAACGGCTGATAAAATAGTTAAATTACCATATGTACAAACTCAAATTATTAAAATGGTTGATAGTACAAATGGCAAATTAAATGAAACGGAAATAGAAAACCAATTAAAAACTATATTTTTAAAGTCTTGGATGGATAAATCAATAACTGATAGGGCGATAGAAAAAGTAAAAAAAGATATAAAATAAATGAATAAGGGATTATTAATAGAAACGCATTTGTTCGAAGCTAAATTGGTGGAGCAAGATAATGGAACTTATTTAGTTAAGGGTATCCTACAAAGAGCAGGTGCGCCTAATCAAAATAATAGAAGATACCCAAAGGAAATATTAGAAAGAGAGTGTCAAAAATATGAACAACTCATAAAAGAGAGAAGAGCATTGGGTGAGTTAGACCATCCAGATTCTCCCGTTATTAACCTTAAAAACGTTTCTCACAATATTAGAGAAATCGGTTGGGATGGTGATGATGTAGTTGGTGTAGTAGAAATCCTTTCAACTCCATCAGGTAATATCCTTAGAGAACTATTAAAAAACAACATCCGTTTAGGTATTTCATCGAGAGGTTTAGGTTCAGTAAAAGAATTGAACGATGGTACATTAATGGTACAAGAAGATTTCGAATTAGTAGGTTGGGATTTTGTATCAAACCCATCTACGCATGGAGCGTTTATGGCACCAATGAACGAATCTAAACAATGGAAACAAATGGCAGAAGAGTGTGGTAAGTGGTGTAAGGCACAAGATTTAATGAGAGAAATTATAATTGAACTAAATTAATACATACGGATATGGTTAATGAAATGAGTTGGCAACAATTTTCTACTTTACCAGGAATGAACAAAGTTCCTTTGCATGAAATAGAAAGACAATATAGAATATATCTAAATGAAATTGCCGAGCAAAGAATTGCAATTCACCTAATGCAAGAAGCTGCAAGGTCACAAGCGGAAGCTATGGCAGTAGCAGCAAGTAATGGTGGTGGTTCTTACATTATACAAGAAGAACAAGAAAGCGAACTACCTTCAAGTTGTATTCAATTCGTAAACAACACAACCGATGGAACTGATTGTCAATTCTGGATTAACACATCTGCACCAACTAACTATACAATAACATGGGGTGATGGTGAAACTGAAACGGGCGAAGTAGATGGTGTAAATCAACTTGAATTAAATCATACTTACGCAAATTCAAATTCGGAATATACTGTTAGATTATGTTTTGATGATATAAGTGTGGTAACTCAATTAGAATTTAACGGAGACGATTAAAAATAAAATATTATGGGAGCAACAGTAACTTCATTTACAGGCCTTCAAAACCTAACAAATATAGAAGAATTTAGAGCGGATTACAATGGTTTAACATCTATTGATTTATCTGGAATGTCAACACTTACTACTGTGGATTTAAGTGATAACGATGTACCAGGAAGTGGTACAAATTCTTTAACATCTGTTAATTTAAGTGGATGTACATCATTGGAAAGTCTTTATTTAGATGATAATGATTTTTCGGCAGGATTTCCTGATTTATCGGATTGTACTTCTTTGAAATATATAGATTTTGACCAATGTGGTTTAGTGGGTTCAGTAGATATATCCAATTTTTCCGCATTAGAAGGTTTTGATTTTAATGGTAATACCGGATTAACCGAATTAATTATATCTTCAAGTCAAACATCATTGTGTTTTGATGGAAGAGAATTATTGGTAAATGATTGTAATTTATCTCAAACCGCAGTAGACAATATTCTTTTAGAATTAGCTAGTGGTAGTGTTTCAAACGGATATATAAAAATTGATAATAGTAATGGTGCTGGAACTAATGCAACACCTGGTGCAGTAGGAAGAGCCTCACTTGCTATTCTTAATTCTAGAGGTTGGAGTTTTGATGTTGTAAATGGTAACCATACCGAATTAACAATGTTATTAGAATTGGATGAAGTTAATATATGTGCTAGTTCAAATGTAATTACACTTTACATTGTATCAGGTTCAAATCTACAAGTTGGTAATAAACTATATCAAAATTCAGATGCATGGGACCCGGCAGTAAACGGTTTCTACGCTACAGGTTCTGTTTATTATCAAGTAAGTGGTAGTGGTACAATCATATCAAGTGGTAGTTGTGTATAAAATAAAATAAAGTAAAATGGCAAAGTTAGTAAATTTAATACCCGGCAAACAAATCCAAAAAGAAGAATTGGATGATATGGAAGCAAATCTTCCAGCTCAAATGGAAAGATTTTTAGATAGAGCCATTAGAGTTATAAAAGGATATAATTTAAGTAGAAGAAAAGAACAATTTGTAATTGCAAAAATGATTGATGCATTGGATATGAATCCTGCGGAATTACAACAAGCAGTACAAAAAGTTAAAAGAAATAAAATTGTAAAGAAATAATTATGATAAAGTTAAAAGACCTTTTGAATGAGGAAGAAGAATTTCAACAACTTCCTACCGAAATCAAAAAACACTTTTTGGAAATAATTTCTACATTTGGTCAATTTGGTGAGCAAATGAATAGAAAATCTGATATCAGAACTATTGCAGAAACTTTAGGCGGTATTGCAGATGCTGCACAGGAATATACTTTGAGAGAAGGTGGTGATTGGTTTGATAGAGTTACTATTAAACGTAATATGAAAGAATTAAAATCATTACACGAAAAATTCCAAAAAGAGGCATTAGAAGCAAAAGCACAAGAACAAAGATTGGAAGCCCTTTATGAAGATATGGGACATGTATTGAATAGATACTTTGAAATAGCAGATGTTTCTGAAGAAGTTATGAGAAATAGATTGGGATTAAAAGAATCTAAAAAGAAAAAATAGTGGAAGAATTAGCATCGTTATTATTACAAAGTAGAACACAAGCCCATTCATTCCATTTAGGAGTTAGAGGAGTAGGAGCACATTCAGCACACGTTGCATTGGGTGAATACTACGATACAATTGGTGGATTAATTGATGGGTTAGTAGAAGTATATCAAGGCAAAGAAGGATTAATTCAATTATCTGGCATCGGAGTATTAGATAAAAATAATGATATTAAAAATATTATCAACTATTTTGAAAAACTTTGTACTATGGTTGCAAAGTTAAGACAAAATCCAAAATTACAAGATAGTTGGATTCAAAACGATATAGATACAGTGGTATCGCTTTTATATAAAACAAAATATAAATTAGTAAATCACCAATAAAGAGTTATGTTGATTATTGATGTAAAAGATGGAAACATCGAAAGAGCATTGAAAGCTTACAAAAATAAAGTAAAAAGCGTAAAGCAAATTGAACAACTTAGGGATAGAAAAGAGTTTGAAAAGCCATCTGTAACTAAGAGAATTGCAAAACAAAAGGCTATAAGAAAAGAGAAATTACAAAATTTTTTTGATAAAAACAAATAATTTCTTTAGTTTTCTAAAAAATTTATATATTTATTTTCGAATATCCTATCTTATATAGGATTTTTTTTATTAAGACTATCGTTGGTTAATGAATACCCTTCTCTTATAAGGTGTGACCGAACAACCAACAAAATATCATTGAAGTTCCACAATACAATAACTTCACAGGAACAAAATACATTTTAAAAATGGCAAATTCAAAATTGTTAAAAGAAGCAATCGCAGATGCTAAAG
>JACCDG011903039.1_pt1 | contig 38438 bp, 35 predicted proteins | sample 7442471 | NCBI WGS metagenome assembly JACCDG01 (sample SAMN15323444, study PRJNA562643) | freshwater metagenome | isolation source: river surface water | place: USA:Blue River Watershed | collected 2017-08-17 | reverse complement strand
GTCAACTTGGGCGACGCCAGCCGCGACGGCGATCTGTTCGCCAAGATCAAGGCCGCCTTGCTGCAGCACCGCGTGATCTTTCTGCGCGATCAGGAGATCACCCGCGCCGAGCACGTGGCATTTGCGCGCCGCTTTGGCGACCTGGAAGACCACCCGGTGGCCGGCAGCGACCCCGAACACCCGGGCCTGGTGCAGATTTACCGCAGCGACAAGCGCGAGAACTACGAGAACAACTACCACTCGGACGGCCTGTGGCGTGAGACCCCGGCCATGGGCTGCGTGCTGCGCTGCATCGAATGCCCGCCCATTGGTGGCGACACGATCTGGGTCAATATGGTGGAGGCGTACAAGAACCTGCCCGACGACATCAAGCAAAAGATCGACCGGCTGTATGCCCGCAGCAGCATCGAGCATTCTTTCGGTGCGGTGATGGCCCCCGAGGACCGCCGCAAGCTCGCCGCCGCCAACCCGCCGGCCGAACACCCGGTGGTGCGCACCCACCCCGAGACCGGCGAGAAGGTGCTCAACGTGTGCAGCTTCACCACCAACTTTGTGAACTTTCACACGCCAGAGAACGTGCGCTTTGGCCTGGACAAGACCCCCGGTGCCAGCCACTTGCTCAACTACCTGCTGAGCCAGGCCAGCATCCCCGAATACCAGGTGCGCTTTTCCTGGAGGCCCAACAGCGTGGCGATTTGGGACAACCGCAGCACACAGCACTACGCGGTCATGGACTACTGGCCTGCCCCCCGCAAGATGGAACGCGCCGCCATCATCGGCGACCGCCCTTATTGATCTTCAAACCGACTGCATAGACACCACATGAATTTTCTTGACGGACACCTTTTTCCTGAAAACCAGCAGCCGCTGATCATCACGGCCGCCCCTTATGCACCGGGCTGGCTGCCTTCGGACTTTCCGGAAGACATCCCGGTCACCATGGAAGACCAGATCCAGAAGGCGGTGGACTGCTACAACGCCGGTGCCACCGTGCTGCACCTGCATGTGCGCGAACTCGATGGCAAGGGCAGCAAGCGCCTGTCCAAATTCAACGAACTGATCGCCGGCGTGCGCCAAGCCGTGCCCGAGATGATCATTCAGGTCGGCGGCTCCATCTCGTTCGCCCCCGAGAGCGATGGCCAGGCGGCCAAGTGGTTGAGCGACGACACCCGTCACATGCTGGCCGATCTGGACCCGGTGCCCGACCAGGTGACGGTGACGGTCAACACCTCGCAGATGAACGTGACCGACCACATGGAAGACGGTGACGTGATCGGCACCTCGCGCGAGAACCCCAAGCTGTTCGACACCTACAAGGACATGATCGTTCCGGCCAACCCGCTGTGGGTGGAAGAGCATGTGCGCCGCCTGAGTGCAGCGGGCATCCAGAGCGCCTTCCAGTGCTACAACACCAACAGCTTCGAGTCGGTGGAGCGTTTGATCCGCCGCGGCTTCTACAAAGGCCCGCTGGTGATGAACTGGGTGGCCATTGGCGGTGGCATGGACACGCCCAATGTCTACAGCCTGGGCAACTTCATGCGCGGCGTGCCCGATGGTGCGGTGGTGACGGTGGAGAGCAATGTGCGCAACGTGTTGCCGGTCAATATGATGGGCATCGCGATGGGACTGCATGTGCGCTGCGGCACCGAAGATGTCATCTGGAACCAGCGCCGCACCGCCAGGCAAAGCACGGTCAAGCAGATCGAGCAGCTGGTGCGCATTTCGCAGGAGTTCGGCCGCGACATCGCCACGGCGAAACAGGCCCGCGAAATCTGCAAGATCGGGGTTTTTTACGAGACCGCTGACGAAGCACTCGCCGCCAACGGCTTTGCCCCCAACCGCAATGGCGGCAACCAGGGCTATCTGCACAAATCGCGTTGAGTCGAGGGTGTACGCGCCTCGCGTGGATACCCTGTAGATGCACAGGAGACAAACATGAACTTTTTACAGATGAGAGCACGCCGCAGGTTGTGGTCGACCATCGCTGCCGTGGTGCTGGGTGCAGCTGCATCCACTGCGCAAGCGCAGGAGTGGCCCAATAAACCGGTGCGCATTGTGGTGGGTGGCCCCTCGGGCGGCACGGCCGATGCGCTGGCCCGCATCGTGGCAGAGGGGCTGGGCCCATCGTTGGGCAAGCCGGTGATCGTGGAGGCCAAGCCCGGCGCAGCCGGGGCCATTGCCGTGGGCGAGTTGTTGAAGTCACCGCACGACGGCCACACCTTGCTGCTGATCCAGGGCGGCATCGTCACCGAAACGCCGCAGGCCTACCCGGTCACCTACAAGCCGTTCACCGACCTCAAGCCGCTGGTTCAGGTGAGCCGGCAGGGTCTGATCCTGCTGGGCAATGTGGACCTGGAGGCTAAAAACCTGAAGGACCTGGTCGCGCAGATCAAGTCCAGAAAAGGTGGCATGGATTACGCCTCGTATGCGACCGGCATGCGGGGGCACACCTCCGGGGTGCAGTTTGCGCGTCTGGCCAAGGTCGAGCTCAAACACATCGGCTACAAGGGCTCGCCGCCGGCCTTGCAGGATGTGATGGGCGGGCATGTGCCCCTGATGTTCGATGCGCCGGCGACCGCGCTGCCTCTGATCAAGGCGGGCAAGGTCAAGGCTTTTGCCGTGAATTTCCCGACACGCATCACGGCCTTGCCCGATGTGCCCACCTTCACCGAACTGGGCTACCCGGCACTCAATGAGGTGGGCTGGATGGGGCTGTGGTCCACTGCCGATTTGTCACCGGCCATTCAGGGCAAAGTGCGTGAGCTGACGCTGCAATACCTGCAGCAGACCAAAGTGCGCCAGCGCATCGAGGCCATGGGCATGGAAGCCGGTCTGCCTTTGAGCCCGGATGAGCTGAGCAAGGACCTGCGCGCCAGTTACGAGCGCCAGGGCGAGCTGCTGCGCTCTATCCAGTACAAGCCCGAGTAAGCGACTGCAGCGCCCGCCGATGGGCGCTGCGCCCCTTGATTCTTTTGCAAGGAGAACCGCCATGGCCCAGTCCCTTGTCCGCGCGGCCTGCCTGACCCACTATGCCGAAGTGGCGCAGGCCTCAGGGCTCAACCCCCTGCGCATGTTGCTGGATGCCGGACTCAACCCGCGTGTTCTGGAGGAGCCCGATCTGATGATCCCAGGCGACAAGGTCGGGCGTCTGCTGCAGGACTCGGCCAGCCAGTCTGGCAACGAAAGTTTCGGCTTGTGCATGGCCAGCTCCCGCTTGCTGTCCAACCTGGGGCCGGTGGGCTTGCTGATCCGGGACCAGCAGACCTTGCGTGACTCGTTGAATTTGCTGGTGCGTTATCTGGCCACGCTCAACAGCGCGCTGTCCCTGGTGATCGAGGAGGCAGGCGATACCGTCGTCCTGCGTGAACGCCTGCTGTCAGGCCGTGCGGGTGAGCCCACGCGCCAGCGCGTCGAACTGGCAATGGGCGTGATGGTGCGGGTCATTCGTCAATTGATTGGCCGGGACTGGCAGCCCCAGCGGGTTTATTTCGAACACGCCGCCCCCAGAGACGAACGCATGCACACCAAAATGTTGGGTCCGCGCATCGCCTTCAACCAGGAGTTCAACGGCATCGTCTGCACCAAGGCAGACCTGGACACACGCAATGAATTCGCCGATCCGGCCATGATCCGCTACGCACAAAAATTACTGGATTTTGCGCCGCCTGCAGACGAGTCGTACATTCTGGACGATGTGCGTCGCACCATCTTGCTGCTCTTGCCCAGTGGCCGCTGCACCATCGAGCAGGTGAGCGAGCACATGGGGGTAATGCCCCGCACCATCCAGCGTCGCTTGACCGAAAAAGGGCAAACCTTTTCGTGCGCCATGAACGACATCCGCAAACAGTTAGCACTGCGCTATGTGCTGGAGAGCAAGCGTTCCCTGTCCGAGATCGCCGAGCTTCTGGGCTTCACGGCGGCCAGCAGTTTCTCGCGCTGGTACCAGAACCAGTTCGGTTGCAGCGCCAAGGCATCGCGTGCCAAACCCGCCGACCCTTCGCTGCACGCACCCTCCCACAGCCTGGCCCTGGCTGCCTGACCGCAACGCAGGGCCTGCTGGGGGTTCAGTCTTCCGAAATGTTGGCTTCTTTGGCGATCGAACTCCAGAGCTTCACATCGCGGGCGATGATGGCCTTGAATTCGTCGGGCGTCTTGGCGGGCGGTGGCTCCAGATTCCAGCCTTCCATGCGCTTGGCCATTTCGGGTGACTTCTGCACCTTGTTGATCTCGGCATTCAGACGGTCGGTGATGGGCTTGGGCAGGTTGGCCGGGCCGAACACACCAAACCAGCCGACCGCATCAAAACCATGACCTTGCTCGCCCATGGTCGCAATGTTGGCGGTGCGCGGCACGCGGACGTTCCCACTGACAGCGATGCCTTTGATCTGTCTGGATTCGATCATGGGCACCGGCGTCCCCGGGTCAGACCAGGCCACCTGCAGCACACCCGAGACGAGGTCGTTCAGGATTTGCGGGGTGGTCTTGTAGGGAATGTGCGCGATCTTCAGTCCGGCCTGCTTCTTGAGCCACTCCATCGTCAGCTGTCCCGATGAACCGTTGCCCCAGGTGCCGTAGCTGTACTTGTCGGGGTTGGCCTTGATCAGGGCCACCAGCTCCTTGAGGTTGTTGGCCGGTACATCCTTGTTGACCAGCAACAGAATGCCGCCAGCAGCCGTCTGTGCAATGGGCGTGAGGTCTTTGACCGGGTCGTAGCTCATGGTCTTGAGCACCGCAGGCGCCACGGCCACAAAGGAGGCGTTGGAATACAGAAGGGTGTAACCATCGGCCTTGGCGCGGGCCACGGTGCCACCGGCCAGCATGCCGCTGCCGCCGGGCTTGTTGTCAACCACCACCGGTTGCCTGAAGACGGCACTGAGTTTTTGTGCCATCTCGCGCGCCGCGATGTCCACGCCGGAACCTGGGCCCGAGGCCACCACCAGGGTGATGGGACGGCTGGGCCAGGTGTCGCTGGTCTGGGCCTGTGCGTGCAGGGTGAGGGCGCTGACCGCCAGAGCGGTCAAGGCCCATCGGCGGTTAAAGAAAGTCGGGTTCACGGGGTTTGTCTCCAGTATTTTTGTGGGGTGCGGTCTCAGGCCATGTCCAGCGGCTTGCGCAGAAAGCCCTGATGGCCCCCATTGCGGTTGGGGGCAAAGCCGTTTTCGCGCAGCGTCTCTTCCACCGTGTCGTAGAACACGCCGATCTTGCAGATTTCGCGCGCCTGCTTTGCCGTGGCAATCGGGCGGCCGAATTCACGGGCGATGCGCACCAGCTGTTTGATCTGCTCGACCGAGCTCATCTTGCCCGAGCGGTCCTGCTTCCACAGCACGTCTTCGATGCCGCAGCGCACATGCAGGCCAAGGGCCATGCCGATCATGTTGATGGGCAGCACATTCAGCACCGAGCTTTCGACGGTGACCACCGCGCCATCGGGCACGGCGCGCAGCATGTTGGCCAGGTTGTAGATGTTGGCCTGGTCCATACCGCCGCTGATGGCCACCCAGTTCATCACCAGCGGACCCTTGTAGACGCCTCGGCGGATCATGCGTTCGATGGTCTCAAAGCTGTTGATGTTGTAGACCTGAAACTCGCTCTGGATGCCTGCCGCGGTGAGGCGGCGGATGTGTTCCTCGACGAAGCTGGGGTTGGACGGGACGATCATGTCCTTGTAGGTTTTGTGCAGGTGCGGGAAGCCGCGCGAGACACCACGGAAGTCGTCCTCGCCGGCGTGCTCCGTCACGTTCATCTGCGTGGTGTTGACGGTCACGGTCACCTGGTCGGGCTTGGGGTCGAGTTCGGCCAGCATGTGGCGTGTGTCGTCCGACAGCCACTTGGCCTCGCCGTCCGGACCTTCGGGCGCAAAGCTGATGGAGCCACCCACCTGGATGATCATCTCGGGCACCGCCTTGCGCACGCCGGCGATCAGTTCGTTGAACATGGACAGCCGTTTGCTGCCTTTTCCATCGGCTTCGCGCACATGCAGGTGCAGCACGGTGGCGCCGGCTTCGTAGCAGTCCACCGCTTTCTGGATCTGCTCTTCCATGGTGATCGGGATGTCTTCCGGAAAGTCAGAAGGAATCCAGCCCGGCGCATAAGGTGCCGCGGTGATGATCAGCGGTTGCTGGTTTTCGGGGTAGAGGTGGCCGTCAAGAAAGTTCATGGGGAAAGATCTCCTAAGTGTTGTGGATGTCGACGTGCCTTCGTTCGGCAACAAGACCCCGATCGTGAACGGATGCGTGACGGCCCGCTTGACCGTTCGTGCCGCTGACTTGGCTTTTCGTGACTGCGGGCCAACAGGCCTGGATGGCCTGACATCAAGTGCTAAATAAAAGTCACGAAATGGCAAATGGAGGGAATGGCTGTCCTTCTAAATTCATGGCTTCCCTCCGTTTCGAAGACCCCCCACCAAGCTGGCCGCACTCGTGGTGCGCAAAGCCTTGGCCCATAACGATACGAAAGCCAGTGCACATGGAAGAACTTAAATTTGAAATCAATGGGCTGCACGGCAAAACCGTCGTGATCACCGGCGCAGGTTCCGGTATCGGGCTGGCGTTTGCGCGAATCGCCGCCAGCCATGGCATGCAGCTGGTGCTGGTGGATGTGCATCAGGCCTCGCTGGATGCGTGTGCCGCCGAAATGCAGGCTTTGGGCTGCGCGGTGCTGGCACGCCGCGTGGACGTCTCCAGCGCCTCGGAGATGGACTCTCTGGCGGCGGCTGTGGCCGAGCGGTTCGGTGCACCGCATGTGCTTTTCAACAACGCGGGCGTGGCTACCCAGGGGCTGGTCTGGGAGTGCAGCGCGGCAGACTGGCAATGGGTGTTGGGGGTGAACCTGTGGGGTGTCATCCACGGCATCCGTGTCTTCACGCCGCTGATGCTGGCCGCCGCCAAAAAAGACCCTTCGTGGAACGGCCACATCATCAACACCGCCAGCATGGCGGGCCTGGTGGCGCCGGCCAACCTGAGCGCCTACTGCGTCAGCAAACACGCGGTGGTGGCCTTGAGCGAAACGCTGTTCACTGACCTGCGCCTGGTGACCGACCAGGTCACCGCCAGCGTGGTGTGTCCGTATTTCGTTCCCACGGGCATTCACCTGAGTGCCCGCAGTCGATCTGATGGTGAACAGCCCCAGTCCTTGACCAGGAGCCAGTTGATTGGCCGGGCCATGACGGAAACGGCGGTGACCGGAGGCCCCTTGACCGCCGCAGACGTGGCCCGTCAGATTTTTGATGCCAGGCTCAGCAAGAATTTTTACGTGTTCACCCACCCGGACATGCTGCAGCATGTGGCGGCGCGCATGGCGTCCATCCTGGACCAGCGCAACCCACCCGATCCGTTTGCCGCGCGCCCCGAAGCCGGGGCCCAATTGCTTGCAGCCTGACAGCGTTCATACCTGAAAAGACAGCCTGATGAACTTCGAACTTTCCCCTGAACTGCTGGACCTGCAGGCGCGAACCCGCCGCTTCATCGCTGACAAAATCATGCCTCTGGAGCGCGATGCGCGGCAGTTGTCCCATGGGCCGGATGAAGCCTTGCGAGAAGAATTGATCGGGCTTGCCCGTGCCGAGGGTTTGCTCACGCCCCATGCGTCCATTGAGATGGGCGGGCTGGGCCTGAGCCACATGGCCAAAGCGGTGGTCTTCGAAGAAGCCGGCTACTCCTGACTCGGTCCCACCGCGCTCAACATCCATGCAACCGACGAGGGCAACATCCACCTGATGGAAGTGGTGGCCACTCCGGCGCAAAAGGAGCGCTGGCTGCACCCGCAGGTGCTGGGACTCCCCGATCGTGTTTTGCCATGACCGAGCCTGGCCCTGGCGCAGGTGCCGATCCGTCCATGCTTGAGACCTCGGCGGCGCGCGACGGTCACGACTATGTGATCAATGGCCGAAAGTGGTTCATCACCGGGGCCGAGGGTTCAAGCTACGCCATCATCAGGGCGCACATGGAAGACGGCTCGGCCGCCATGTTCCTGAGCGACATGGACCGCGAAGGCATCGTGCTGGAACGCAACATGGACGCGATGGACCGCTGCTTTACCGGTGGACCCGGCGTGCTGCGTTTTGACAACTTGCGCGTGCCCGCCAGCGATGTGCTGGGTGAAGTGGGCAAGGGGTTTCGTTACGCTCAGGTGCGTCTGGCTCCCGCCCGCCTGACGCACTGCATGCGCTGGCTCGGTCAGGCGAGGCGTGCCCACGACACCGCCGTGGCTTATGCCAGCCAGCGCCAGGCCTTTGGCCAAGCCTTGGCTGCCCATGAAGGCGTGGGCTACAGGCAGGCCGACAACGACATGGACCTGCATACAGCGCTCTTGCACATCTGGCACACAGCCTGGATGCTGGACCAGGGGCACCAATGCAATTTCGAGAGCAACCGCGCCAAGGTGGTGTGCTCGGAGGCTCAGTGGCGCGTGGTGGATCGCTGTGTGCAGATCCTGGGCGGTCAGGGGGTCACCGGCGAGAAGCAGGTGATGCAGATCTTCACCGACATGCGCGGCTTCCGCATCTACGACGGCCTAGCGAAGTGCACCGCTGGAGCATGGTCTGAAAGATCGTTCAGGCCCATGCTGTGAGAAAAGCATGATGGATGTCCATTTCTGACACCCCTGGCAGCCTGCGCATAAAAAAGGGGCCCCTGTCGGGGCCCCAAAACCTTGGAGAGGGCATGAACCACTTCAGGTCCATGCGCGCGTCATCAGAACGTGTAGCGCATACCCACCATGGTGGCGGTATTGTTCTTGCCTGCAGGTGTGGCTGAGCCAAAGACCGGGCTCAGATTCATGTTGCTGCCAGTATTTTTGGTGCTGGCTGTTTGCACGTAGACGATGGTGTCCTTGAACATGGTGTAGTCCAGGCTGATGGCAGCCTGGTTGGCTTTGCTGCCTGTGTTGGACTTGTCTTCCAGATCGTAATAACCGCCAGACACTTTGAGGTCGGCGTTGATCTGGTAAGCCAGACCGAGGGCGGTTGCAGTCATATGGTTCGAACCCTGCACAGTGGCCGCAGGAGCGTTGCCGGCGGCGACTCTAGCCCCAGACGGATTCTTGCCGTCGAAATAGGCGACGCTGGCGGTCCAGGCCCCCAGGGTGTAAAGCGCACCGACCGAGGTCAGGCGGTTGGTGTTGGTAGATACGGTGGTGGGCGCCCCCAAGGTGGTCGCGCCATTGCCTTTGCCGCTGTAGTACAGGGCCGACAGACGCAGGCCGTTGCCGTTGTTGTACACCGCGGTGATGGCGTCTTGGGAGCCAGCTCGGTCGCTGCCGTTGACGTTACCGAAAACGTGTTGCACGCTCAGGGTGGTGTTGCCGAATTTGGGTGTGGTGTAAGTGAGAGAGTTGTCGTTGTACACAGTGCCCATCATGGGATTGCCTGCTCCGGTCCATGCGCGAGTGGCGCTGTTCATACCGACCAGCGTGGTGAGTGTGGAACCAAAATATCGTGCGCCACGCGCATCGGTGCTGGCCATGGCGTAATACATGGGGGAGATTTGGCGGCCCAGCTTGATATCGCCGGCTTTGCCCGACAGTCCAACCAAGGCCGTCTGGTTGAAACCGTTGGTTGTGCTGCCAGAAGCTCCTGCACCTCCGAAGGCGCCGTCATTCAGCTTGATGTTGCCTTGCAACTGAAAATAGGCCTTGTTGCCATTTCCCATGTCGCGCTCACCCTTGATGCCGATGTTGCTGCCACCAATGCCACCGTCCTTGAAGCCAGTGGCGCGACCTGCGTCGGTGGCTGTCGGAATGTAAGAGGCGGCGGTGCTGGACATGCTCAGAACGCCCGCGTCCAGCGTACCGTAAATTGAAAAGTTATTTTGTGCCTTTGCCGTGCCTGAGCAAGCCAATGCTGCGGCAGCCAGAAGGGGCAGGTGTTTGTTCATGATGTCTCCTCGTTGGATGAAGTGGATGAAAGTTGGATGCACGGTGAAATGGTTCTCGTGCAATGAATTCCAGGACGCGATTCTTCTTGGATTGATGCAACTCAATTTATCTATTTGCGACAGACAGTTTTCAATTGGCGACAAGCGTCTTGCACTCGCGGGATAACCCTGTGGCTGACAGCTGGTCGATCAAACTGATGGCCATCGGCCATTCGCCATAGCCCGAAGCCGGATTGAGGTGACCGACTGCGCCCAGATGAACTGTCTCGCTACCCCAGTCTTTGGCGAGTGCCAGCACGCGTTCGCGTGCGGCCAGCGGGTCGTTGTCGCTGGTGGCCACCAGACTGCGAAACGGCAAAGGCTTGTGCGGTACCGGCAGCCAGCCACCGGCCTGCAGCGCGGCCAGTGTGGGGTAGCCCTCGGGCATGGGCTGGTCAAAGTCGGGCGGTGTGGCGAGCAATGCGCCCACCACGCGGTGCGCATGCTTGCTGGTGTGCGCCCAGTGCGCCACCATCACGCAACCGCCGCTGTGCGCCACCAGCACCACCGGCCCGTCGGTGGCGGCCATGGCCGCTTCGATGGCTTGCACGCGCTTGGCGCAGTCAAGGTCTTCGCGGCCCATGGGGGGCACGCTGTGCACCTTGGGTAATTGGGCCGCGAGCAGCGTTTGCCAGTGGGCCTCAACGTGGTCGCGCAAACCGGGAACGATCAAGACAGTGGGAAGCATGGGGGACATGAACAACTTTCAGGAAGCACTCTGCGCGCTGGCAAGCATGGCCGCCAGCAAGACCTCGGGTGGCTGTGCGCCAGAGATGGCCTGGCGCTGGTTGAAGACGAACAGCGGCACACCCGATCCACCGTCGGGCATCGCCCAGACCGGTGGTGCATCGCAGGTTTCGGCTTCGCTGCTGTCCACGCCGTGGTCCTGCGCCAGTGCCGCCAGCACTTGGCTGTCGCCAATGTCTAGGCCTTGCACAAAGAAAGCCTCGAACAAGGCATTCAGCAAGGCTTCGTGTATGTCGGGGTGTCGCTTTGCGGTGTGGGCCAACAGGCTGTGAGCGCGCCAGGTGTTGGGGAACACGGCGATGCGTTCGTGATGGATGGTCAAACCGGCGCGGGCCGCAGCAGCCTTTACCTGTGCGCGGCGCGCACGCACGGCCTCAGGGCCGCCGAGCCGGTGTTCGTAAAACGCCTGGTAAGGCCAGCCCTGCGGCGGCACCTGGGGGATCAGCTGCACCGAATGCCAGCGCACCTGAACCTGCACGTCAGGGTGGCGCTCGGCCAGCTGGCGGCGTGCCGTGTCCAGGTGCGTTTTGCCGATCCAGCACCAGGGGCAGATCAGGTCGAACCAGACATCGATCTGCACCGTGGTGGCGGTTGTCACGGACATCAGGCAGCTTTGCGCAAAAAGCCCTGGTTGCCGCCGTTGCGGTTGGGCGAGAAGCCGTTGGCCGCCAGCGATTCTTCCACGGTGTCGTAGAACACGCCGATCTTCAGGATCTCGCGGGCTTCCTTGCCGGTGGCCACTTCGCGGCCGAACTCGCGCGAGATGCGCACCAGCTGTTCGATCTGCTCGACCGTGGTCATTTTGGCGGTGCGTGTCTGGTTCCACAGGTTGTCCTCGATGCCGCAGCGCACATGCAGGCCCATGGCGATGCCCATCATGTTGATCGGCAGCACATTGCGCATGCTGCTTTCCACGGTGAGCTTGGCGCCGTCGGGGATGGCGCGCAGGAAGTTGGCCAGGTTGTAGACATGGGGCGCGTCCATACCGCCGCTGATGGCGACCCAGTTGCAGACCAGCGGGCCTTTGTAGACGCCGCGGCGCATCAGGCGTTCCACCGTCTCGAAGCTGTTGAGGTTGTAGAACTGGAAAGCGCTCTGGATGCCGGCGGCGCTCAGGCGGCGGATGTGCTCTTCGTACCAGGCGGGGTTGGAGGGCACCACCATCTCGCTGTAAGCGCGGCGGCCTTCGGGCGTGGCCATGGAGGTGCCCGCGATGTCGGCCTCTTCCATGTGCTCAATCACGTTCATCTGCACGGTATTGATGGTCACGGTCACCTGGTCGGGCTTGGGGTCCAGCTCGGCCAGCATGTGGCGCGTGTCGTCGGATAACCACTTGGCGATCTCGCCTTCACCGACCGGCGCGAACGAGATCGAGCCACCGACCTGGATGACCATGTCGGGCACGGCCTTGCGCACGCCAGCGATCAGTTCATTGAACTTGGACAGGCGCTTGCTGCCCTTGCCGTCGAGTTCGCGCACATGCAGGTGCAGCACGGTGGCGCCGGCGTTGTAGCAGTCCACCGCCTTTTGAATCTGTTCTTCCATCGTGACCGGGATGTCTTCGGGGTAGTCCGAAGGAATCCACTCGGGGCCATAAGGGGCGGCGGTGATGATGAGTTTTTCCTGGTTTTCAGGATAGAGGTGGCCGTCGAGAAAATACATAGGGGGTCTCCAAAAAAAATCAAGAATCAGAAAGGCTTGGTGCCGACAATGCCTGCGCGTTCCATCTTGCGGTGGCAGGGCGGGTAGTCCATCACGGCGTAGTGCTGCGAGGAACGGTTGTCCCAGATGGCGACGCTGTAGGGCTTCCAGCGCCAGCGCACCTGGTATTCGGGGATGTAGGCCTGGCTGATCAGGTACTGCAGCAGGGCGCCTGCACCCTGGTTGAAGTCCTGGCCGTAACGCACCTTGTCCTTGTTGTGGAAGTTCACAAAGTGCGTGGTGAAACCGTTGACGAAGAGCACCTTCTCGCCCGTATCGGGGTGGGTGCGCACCACCGGGTGTTCCGAGTCAGGGTATTGCGCTTTCATGGCCAGGCGCTTTTCGATCGGCATGGCCGCCGCGAAGGTCGAGTTGAAGCTGTGGTTGGCGATCAGGCCTTCAATCTGCTGTTTCACGCCTTCGGGCAGTCTCTCGTAGGCCAGCGCCATGTTGGCCCAGATGGTGTCGCCACCCACGGGCGGGCATTCGATGCAGCGCAGCACGCAACCCAGCGCAGGCTTTTCACGGAAGGTGCCGTCGGTGTGCCAGGAGTTCTCGTAGCGGTCGATCGGGCTGTCGGGGTTTTTGTAGATCTGCACCAGGCCGGGGGCTTCGGGATGGCTGGGCACCATGGGGTGGGTTTCCAGCTCACCCAGTTTCTGTGCAAACGCCATGTGGTCCAAGCGCGAGAGTTTGTCCAGCGTCTGGTCCCGCAGAAACAGCACCTTGTGCTGGAGCAGGGCAGCGTAGATGTCCTGGAACAGGCCGTCGTCACGCACGGCGTCGGCGAGGTTGACGTTCACCAGTTCTGCGCCGATGGCGCAGGTCAAGGGTTCAATGCGCATGGGATGTCTCCTTGCCTTAGATGACGAAGATCGAAGAACCGATGGTTTTTCGGGCTTCGAGGTCACGGTGGGCCTGCACCGCATCCTGCAGGGCGTAGCGCTGGTTGATCTCGATCTGGATGCGACCGGCCGCGATGTGGCCGAAGATTTCGCCGGCCAGTTCGGCCTTTTCGGCCGGGTCGGCGATGTAGTCGGCCAGGGCCGGGCGCGTGAGGTAGAGCGAGCCTTTTTGGGCCAGCAGGTTCGGGTTGAAGCCGTCGATCGTGCCGCTCGCGGTGCCCACGCAGACCATCAGGCCGCGGCGGCGCAGCGAGTCGAGCGAGGCGATGAAGGTGTTCTTGCCCACGCTGTCGATCACCACGTCCACGCCTTTGCCGCCCGTGAGTTCACGCACCCTTTTGGCGATGTCCTCGTGGCTGTAGTTGATGGTGTGGTTGCAACCGTGCGCGCGGGCCACGGCCGCTTTTTCTTCGGTCGACACCGTGCCGATCACGTTCAGACCCAGCAGCTTGGCCCACTGCGAGACGATCAGACCCACGCCACCGGCGGCTGCGTGCAGCAGGATGGTCTCGCCCGGCTTGAAGTCGTAGATGCGGCGCATCAGGTAGGCCGAGGTCAGGCCGCGCATGGTCATGCCAGCGGCCGTGTCAAAAGAGATGGCGTCGGGCAGCTGGATCAGCGGCGCAGCCGGGATCAGGCGCTCGGTGCTGTAGGCGCCCAAGGTGTTGATGAAGCCGGTGTAGGTGACGCGGTCGCCCACGGCCACGTTCGTGACGTCGAGGCCCAGCTCTTCGACGATGCCCGAAGCTTCCACGCCCATGCCGTTGGGCAGCGGGATGGGGTAGGTGCCGTTGCGAAAGTAGGTGTCGGCGTAGTTGAGGCCGACGGCCACATGGCGCAGTCGGACCTGGCCGGGACCGGGCTGGCCGACTTCGGCATCGCCGTATTGGAGTACTTCGGGTCCGCCTGTGCGGTCAAATGTCACGGCCTTGGCCATTGGGTGTCTCCTGAATCGGGTTGGTGCAGGTGACCGAATTTAGGTGCCAGAGGGCAAATGGCATTTGTCAATCCATGACTTTCGGTTAGCATTTCATGACACGGCCCTCTGGGACCGAATGCCATGCGGTTTTGATTCAGGAGGCTCGATGGGCACTCGCAATGCTTTGCAAGTCCGTGCTGCCGTGCTGTCGCATTACGACGGTGTGGCCAAACGGCAGGGCCTGCACCCGCCACTCATGCTGCGCAAGGTGGGTTTGACGCCACGCATGCTTGCGTCACCGTCGCAGCTGATCCCGCTGGAAAGTGCGCTGGCACTGCTGGAAATTTCGGCCAAGGAGAGTGGTTGCAGCACGTTTGGCTTGCAGTTGGCTGAGGCACGCGTGCTGTCGGATTTCGGTCCCATCAGCCTGCTGCTGACTCACCAGCCGTCCATGCGCATGGCCTTGCAGACGATTGCCCAGTACCGCCACTTGCTCAACGAATCCCTGGGCATGCACATCGAGGATGCGGGCAAGACCACCCTGATCCGCGAGGAAATCATGAGCGACTACCCCGGGGGGACACAGCAGTCCACCGACATGGCGGTGGGGGTGCTCATGCTGATTTTCAGGGCTTTTCTGGGTGAGCACTGGCGGCCGCAGGTGGTGCACTTCACCCATCCGGCCAACGGCGATCTGCAGGTGCACAGGCGCCTGTTCGGCTGCCCGCTGCATTTCGACAGCGATTTCAATGGACTGGTTTGCCTGAAGGCCGACATAGACCGGCCCAATGCGCGTGCGGATGCGGCCATGGCCAGCTATGCGCAGTCTTTCATCGAGGCCATGCCCAAGCGTGGTCAGAGCTCGGTGGTGCAGGACGTGCGCCGCTCGGTGTACCTGCTGCTGCCCATGGGGCGCGCAAGCGTGGAGCAGATCGCCTCTGGCCTGGGCGTGAACGTGCGCACCCTGCAGCGCCGGCTGGACGAGAGTGGGTTGAGTTTTTCGCAGCTGCTCAACGAGGTGCGTTGTGAACTGGCGCAGCGCTACATCACCCACACCCCCCACTCCATGGGGCGTGTGGCAGAGCAGTTGGGGTATTCCAACCTCAGCTCATTCACCCGCTGGTTCACCGCACAGTTCGACTGTTCGCCGTCGCGCATGCGCGAACGCAGCCAGGAGCAAACCCCCTCAGGATGAACCCGGTGTGACGCGTAAAGGTAAATGGCTGTCGTGAATGGATAAGCTGGCTGGGGCTGCAATGCGAACAATCGCCTCATTGTTCAATTCACGGGACGTCCGATCCCGACATCCACTCTGGAGACATGACATGGCCCTGTCCGTACAAACACGCCGCCTGCGCCGCGCGATCCTTGCAACCCTTCTAGGTGCCCTTGTGGTGCCGGCCGCCTTGGCCTGGACCGACAAGCCCGTCAAGATGCTGGTGCCGGCACCGGCCGGGGGCAACATCGATGTGATTGCGCGCCTGGTAGCCGACCAGCTGGTCACTGACCTGGGCCAGCCCGTGGTGGTGGAAAACCGGCCCGGTGCCGGCGGGGCGATCGGGGTGCAGGCGTTGCGTGCGGCGCCTGCCGATGGTCAAACGGTGATGATGATCGCCAGCAATGTGCTGACCGAGATCCCGCATGTGCTCAAGGGCGGATTCGATCCGCTCAAGGATGTGAAGGCCGTAGGTATTGTGGGGCGTGCCAATCTGGTGATGATTGCCGCCCCCAATGTGCCCGCCAAGGATTTCAAGGGCTTTGTGGCCTATGCCAAGAAGAACTCTGGCAATCTGGGTTTCGCTTCTTACAGCCCCGGCACCATTTCGCATTACGCCGGCATGATCCTCAACCAGAAGGTGGGTCTTGATCTGCAGCATGTGCCGTTTCAGGGTTCGCCACCGGCGCTGGCCCAGGTGATGGGTGGACAGATCCCGCTCATGTTTGACGGTTATGCCACTTCGCGCAACCTGATCTCGACAAGCAAGGTGCAGGCCTATGCGGTGGCTTCGAAAAATCGCCTCAGCCAGCTGCCCGAGGTGCCGACCCTGGCCGAACTGGGTTACCCGGATCTGGAATTCTCGAACTGGATGGGTGTGATCGTTGCTTCTGGCGTGTCGCCCGATGTTCAGGAAAAGATCCACAAAGCCGTGCGTCAGGTGGCACTCAACCCGAAATTCCGTGGTCGCATGTTTGCTACAGGTTTTGAAGGCGCCGAGGACTGGAGCCTTCAGCAGTTGAACCAATCCGTCAAAACGGAATTTGACCGCAATGCGGCCATCGTCAAGCAGTTCAACATCCAGCTCAACCAGTGAACACAGCGGTCCGGGGAGTTCAAACAATGCATGCACTGTATGCACGCTGCGCCGTACTGTGGCCGGGTCTGGCCATGTCTGCGGTGGTTGCGGTGGCAGCCCAGTTTCTGGCGGACCATTACGGTGCGCCCGTAATGCTGTTTGCCTTGCTGCTGGGCATGGCGGTCAACTTTTTGTCTGAAGACGTTCGCTGCAAGCCGGGCATTGAATTCGTGGCGCGCCAGGTGCTGCGCTGGGGTGTGGCCTTGCTGGGCCTGAAGATCACGATGGACCAGGTGCAGGCGCTGGGCTGGCAGTCGGTGTTCATGGTGGTGTTGGCGGTATCGCTCACCATCACTTTGGGCATCGTGGTGGCCAGATGGATGGGTTTCAAACCCTTTTTTGGATTGTTGTCCGGTGGCTCGGTGGGCATTTGCGGCGCCTCGGCAGCGATGGCCATTGCCGCGGCGTTTCCGAACCATCCACAAAAAGACCGGGCCACGCTGTTTGTGGTCATCAGCGTGAGCACCTTGTCCACGGTGGCCATGGTGTTGTATCCGATGGTGGTTCGTTGGCTGGACCTTGACCCCCAGCAGGCGGGCTTTTTCCTGGGCGGCACCATCCACGATGTGGCCCAGGTGGTGGGCGCGGGTTACAGCATGGGCCAGGAAACGGGTGATGCGGCCACGGTCGTCAAGCTCATGCGGGTGGCGATGCTGGTGCCTGTGATCATGGTGGCGGCCTGGATGACCCGGGCCACCCATGCCCAGTCTGCAGACACGGCAGCAGCAGGTGCACCGGTGAGCCGGCCACCCCTGCTGCCGTGGTTTGCTGTGGTGTTCGTGTTGCTGGTGCTCCTCAACAGCCTGCTGCACCTGCCCGAGGCGGTGGTCAGCGCGGGGCATGCCCTGTCCAGAACTTTTCTGGTGGCGGCCATGGCGGCGATCGGCATCAAAACCCGACTGAAGGACATCCTGAGTGTCGGCTGGAAGCCGGTGGCCTTGATGGTGCTGGAGACGGTGTTTCTGGCCGCGCTGGTGTACGGCCTGTTGTTGCACGTGGGTTCTTGAGCCGAAGGATTGGTGTTCGCGATAACAGTGGAGGGCATGTCTCTGGGCTAAGCTGATTCAGGAGCAGTATTTACATACCCCTTGGGGTATTGTTACAATGAACAGCAAGGAGAACTTCCATGCGTTCCATGTCCCGATTTCTGCTCTTGCCCGGGCTTGTCGCTCTTACCGTTAATGCCGCCGCCGGGCCGACGGTGCCGGTGTTCACCCTGGGCGCTCAGGCGGTGAGCACAGGGTATGAAATCGACGGCGTGGTGGAGGCCGTGCGCCAGGCCACCGTGTCAGCGCAGGCCACGGGCCGGGTGGCCGCTTTGCTGGCCAAGGTGGGTGACAAGGTGCGTGCCGGCCAGGTGTTGGCCACGATCGATGACCGGGATGCACAAACCGGTGTGGCCCGCAGCCAGGCGCAGGTGGCGCAGGCCGAGGCCGAGCTGGCCAACGCGCAGGCGAATGCACAGCGCACCCGCGATCTGCGCCGGCAGGGTTTTGTGAGTCAGGCCGCACTGGATGTGGCCGAGTCGCAATTCAAGGCTGCCCAGGCGGCGCGGGCAGGCGCAGGTGCCGGTGCGCAGCAGGCTCGTCTGGCACGGTCCTTCACGCAGGTAACGGCACCCTTTGACGGCTACGTGCTTGAAACCCTGGCGCAGGCCGGTGATCTGGCGGTGCCGGGCAAGCCGGTGGCCACGGTGTACGCGCCGCAGCCCCTGCGTGTGGTGGTGCAGGTGCCAGCTTCAATGGCGCAGATGGCGCGCAGTGCCCAAAGCATCGAATTGCAGGTGCCTGGGGCAGGTGAGTCTGCGCAATGGGTGAGGCCAGCCAGCCAGCAGGGCGTGACTGCGGCAGACCCGGTCAGCCAGACCCTGACCTGGAAGATGGATGTGCCGGGCCATGTGGCTGCGCAGATGATGCCCGGTCAGCAGACCCGCGTGCGCTTTGTGGGCGGTTCGGCCCAGCGCATGGTGGTTCCGCAGGCTGCGGTGCTGCGCCGGGGGGAATTGACCGGCGTGTACGTGGCCGGTGACAAGGGTTTTGTGCTCAAGGCGGTGCGTCTCGGGGCAGCGCATGGCGATAGCGTCGAAGTGCTGGCGGGCCTGAAAGCCGGTGATTCGGTGGCGGTCAATGCCATCCAGGCCGGTCTGGCCGGCGCACAGCCAGTCAAGTGAGGCGCGCATGACCATACCCTCCACAGAACCCAAGATGGGCGTCTCCGGCCGCCTGGCCGCCGCTTTTCAGTCGAATGCGATCACGCCACTGCTGGCGCTGGTGGCCCTGTTGCTCGGTCTGTTTGCCGTGCTGGTGACGCCGCGCGAGGAGGAGCCGCAGATCAATGTGACCATGGCCAATGTGCTGATTCCCTTTCCCGGGGCCAGCAGCCAGACGGTGCAGAACATGGTGGCGCGCCCGGCCGAGCAGGTGCTCAGCCAGATCCAGGGCATTGAGCACACCTATTCGGTGGCGCGGCCGGGTGTGGCGGTGCTCACGGTGCAGTTCAAGGTGGGTGTGCCGCGCACCGAGGCGCTGGTGCGCCTGTATGACGTGCTCAATGCCAACCAGGACTGGCTGCCGCGCGACTTGGGCACCCTGCCGCCGATCGTCAAGCCCAAGGGCATCGACGATGTGCCGGTGCTGGGGGTGACGCTCTGGAGCCCGGAAGTGGCATCCGGACTGGAGCTCGAACGCGTTGCGCGAACACTGGAGATGGAACTCAAACAGGTCAAGGGTGCGCGCGAGGTGCAGACCATCGGCGGCCCGGGGCGTGCGGTGCAGGTGGCGATCGACCCCACCCGTTTGCGTGAACGCGGCATCGACCTGCTGACCCTCAAGGCAACCATCGCTGCAGCCAATTTCGGCATGCCTGCAGGTGCCGTGGTGCAGGCAGACACCGGGCAAATGCTCACGGTCGAGACCGGTGAATTCCTGACTTCGGCCGACGATGTGGCCTCTCTGGTGGTGGGCGTACACAACGGCAAGCCCGTGTACCTGCGCGAAGTCGCCAGGGTCGAGGCCGGTGCCGCGCAGCCGCAGCGTTATGTGTGGTTCACGCCCGGTGCGGCCGACGCCGAAGCCGCGGGTGTGCAGGCCGGTCAGGTCTATCCCGCCGTCACGCTCACTGTGACCAAAAAGCCCGGTGAGAACGCGGTCGATGTGGCCTCGGCCGCCCGTGCGCGGCTGGAGGTGCTGCGCAACACCGTGATTCCGGGTGACGTTCGCACCACTGTGACGCGCGACTACGGCGAGACCGCCGCCGAAAAAGCCAATAAGCTGATCCAGAAGCTCGCCTTTGCCACCGGCTCGGTGATCCTGCTGGTGGGTTTGGCGCTGGGCCGGCGCGAAGCCGTGATTGTGGGGGGCGCGGTGATCCTCACGCTCACGGCCACGCTGTTCGCCAGCTGGGCCTGGGGCTTCACGCTCAACCGCGTGAGCCTGTTCGCGCTGATTTTCTCGATTGGCATTCTGGTGGACGACGCGATCGTGGTGGTGGAGAACATCCACCGGCACCAGCAGTTGTTCCCCGGCAAGCCCCTGCGCGAGATCATTCCCGCCGCGGTGGACGAGGTGGGCGGCCCGACGATTCTGGCCACGCTGACGGTGATCGCCGCATTGCTGCCCATGGCTTTTGTGAGTGGCCTGATGGGCCCCTACATGAGCCCGATCCCGATCAACTCCAGTCTGGGCATGGCGATCTCGCTGGCGATCGCTTTCACCGTGACGCCCTGGCTGGCGCTCAAGTTGATGAAGTCGCACGGCGCCGTGCATGCCGAGGCCGCACACGGCGGTCTGGCTGGCAAGCTGCAGACCTTGTTTGCCCGCGTGCTCACCCCCTTTCTGGGCAGCGCCCGCAAGCGCTGGCAGCTGCTGGCGGGCATCGTGGTGGCGCTCATGCTCTCGGTGGGCCTGACCGTGGTGCAGTGGGTGGTGCTCAAGATGCTGCCCTTCGACAACAAGAGCGAGTTCCAGGTGGTGCTGGAGATGCCGGCCGGCACGCCGCTGGAGAACACCGCCTCGGCCCTGCACGAGATGGGCGCCTTCCTCGCGCAGCAAAAGGAAGTGCGTGACCTGCAGGGCTACGCCGGCACCGCCAGCCCGATCACCTTCAACGGCCTGGTGCGCCAGTACTACCTGCGAGCCGACGCCGAGCAGGGAGATCTGCAGGTCAATCTGGTGGACAAGCACCACCGCAGTGAAAAGAGCCACGCCATCGCACAGCGCCTGCGCCCCGAACTGGAAAAAATCGGTGCGCGCTACAACGCCCGTGTCAAAGTGGTGGAGGTGCCGCCCGGCCCGCCGGTGATGAGCCCGCTGGTGGCCGAGGTGTATGGCCCCGACGAAGCCGGGCGCCAGCAGCTGGCTGCGCGCATCCTCAAAGCCTTTGGGGATACGCAAGACATCGTCGGCCTCGACAGCACACTCAAGATCGACGCGCCGCGCGCCCACCTGACGGTGCGCCGCCAGCGCGCCGAGTCGCTGGGCATCCCGGTGGCGGCCATTGCGCAGACGGTGCATGGTGCGCTGTCCGGCATGGATGCGGCGTATCTGCACGATTCGCAGTCCAAGTTGCCGGTGCCGGTGCGTCTGCAATTGCCGCAGGTCTCACAGGTCGGTTTGGACGCTATTCTGGCGCTGCCCATGCGTGCTGCCAACGGCAGGTTGGTGCCGCTGTCCGAGCTGGTCCAGGTGGACCAGGGCATCATTGACAAGCCGCTGTTCACCAAGGACCTGATGCCGGTGAGCTATGTGTTTGGCGACATGGCCGGCCAGCTTGATTCGCCGCTGTACGGCCTGTTCGCGATCCGCCCGCACCTCAAGGACGCGCAGTTGCCCAATGCGGGCGAGCTGGGCGAATACTGGATCCGCCAGCCCGAAGATGCTTTCCGCCAATACGCGATCAAATGGGACGGCGAGTGGCAGATCACCTATGAGACCTTCCGTGACATGGGCGCTGCCTATGGCGTGGGCCTGATCCTGATCTACCTGCTGGTGGTGGCGCAGTTCCGAAGCTACCTCACGCCGCTGGTCATCATGGCGCCGATTCCTTTGACCATCATTGGCGTGATGCCGGGCCACGCGCTGCTGCAGTCGCAGTTCACCGCCACCAGCATGATCGGCATGATCGCGTTGGCCGGCATCATCGTGCGCAACTCCATCTTGCTGGTGGACTTCATCGAGCTGCAGGTCAAGAATGGTCTGCCGTTCAGGGATGCGGTGGTGCAGTCGGCGGCAGTGCGCGCCCAGCCCATTGCCCTGACCGGCCTGGCCGCCATGATCGGCGCCTTTTTCATCCTGGACGACCCGATCTTCAATGGTCTGGCCATTTCCTTGATTTTTGGCATCTTGGTCTCCACCTTGCTCACGCTGGTGGTGATTCCGGTGCTTTATTACGCGCTCTACCGCAAGCGCTACGAGCACCACACGTCACCCCGGACTTGATCCGGGGTCCATGGATTCCCGCTTTTGCGGGAATGACTTTGATTTTTCAAGGAGAAATGAAATGACCGTCGAACGTTACATCCGCATCATGGCCGGCTTTTTTGTCATGCTCTCGCTGGCCCTGGGTTTTGAAGGCTCGCCGCTGTTTGTCAGCAAGTGGTTCCTCGCCTTTACCGCCTTTGTCGGCTTCAACCTGTTCCAGTCCGGCATCACCGGTTTTTGCCCGCCCGGCATCCTGCTGCGCAAGCTGGGCGTGAAAGAAGGCGGCGCCTGCGGTACCGGCGGCAAGTGCTGCTGATCGGACACGCGCATGACGTGCGCCCTTCCTTCAGGTGATGTCCAGCCCAGGGCGGCATCGCTCGAACATCTGGGCCTGATCGGTTTTGTGCCGGTCATGGGCCTCAGTGGCCTGGCCCTGGCGTGGATGCAGGCTGCAGTTCGCATGGGCGAGGTCGCCACCCTGGTGGCGCAGGCCACCGGGGTGCTGGCGGGGGTGCTCATGCTGGCGCTGCTGGGCATCACGCTCTGGCGCTTCGTGCGCTGGCCCTTAACCCGTGTGCACGACGCGGCGCACCCGGTGCGCCATGTGTTCGTGGCCGCACCCACGGTCTCGCTGATCCTGCTGGCCACCTGTGGGGTGGTGCTTGCAGGCCCCTCGTCCCTGTGGGATGCGCTGTGGATGGCGGGCGCTGCCGCGCAGGCGGCCGTGACCGTCTGGGTGGTGTTGCGCTGGCTGCGTTCAGGAGCCTCGCGCTGGATGGGCGTGACCCCGGCCATGCTGATCCCGGTGGTGGGCAATGTGCTGCTACCCTTGGCTGGCCCGGCCTTGGGCCACCCGGTGTGGGCTGCTGTCCAGTGGGCGGTGGGTGCGGTGCTCTGGCCCGTGGTCTTGTGGCTGCTGGCGCAACGCCTGCAACGGCTGGGACCATGGCCAGCCCGCATGCGCGCCAGCGTCTTCATCCTGATCGCACCGCCTTCGGTCATGGGTCTGGGCCTGATGCTCTGGCAGACCCCGCTGGTCTGGCCGCTGGTGCTGTGGGGTTTGGCGCTGGCCTTTGTGGTGCTGGCACTGCGCCAGTTGCCCCAGTGCTTCGATCAGCCTTTCGGCTGGCCGATGTGGAGCCTGTCCTTCCCGCTGACCGCCTTTGCCGCGCTCAGCCTGAGGTTGGCCAATGCGGGCGTGTTGCCGCAGCTGCTGGCCTTGCTGGTGCTGGCGCTGGCCAGCGTGGTGGTGGCGGCTTTGCTGCGCTGGACCTGGTGGGGCCTGCGCTCGGGCGATCTGCTGCAGCCTGAACCGAACCCTGTCCCGAAACCATGAATGCTGCTCCGGCACAGGAATCCGGCTACGGACCGGTGGTGGCCGACGAGCTGGTGCTGATGGCCGAGTGTCTGGACCTGTGCCAGTGCGCCGTGCTCGAACTCGGATGTGGCAAGGCGCGGCAGGCCCGCCAGCTGCTGCAGCGTTTCCCGCAGGCGCGCGTGATCGGCATCGAGCCCCATGCTGCGCTGGTGGCGGGTAACGCGCAGCGCCCGCAGGCCGGGCTGGTGGTGCTGCAGGGCCGTGCAGAGGCTGTGCCCTGCGCGGACGCCTCCTTTGACATGGTCTGGATGCTCAAGTCCCTGCACCACATTCCCGACATGGCGCAGGCGCTGCATGAGGCCGCCCGGGTGCTGCGGCCCGGTGGCTGGCTGTACGTGTCCGAGCCGGTGTACGCCGGCCAGCTCAACGAGATCGTGCGCCTGTACAACGACGAAGGTCCCGTGCGTGCGGCGGCGCAGCAGGCGCTAGATGTCGCTGTCGCCAGCGGCGTGTGGACAGCCCGGCGGGAATGGCGCTTCGTGCAGCCGGTGCACTTTGCCGACGCGCAGGATTTTGAAGACCGCATGATGAAGGACGCCCTGCGCAAACTGCCAGACGAGGCTGCACGCCGGCGTCTGCGTGATCAGGTGCAGTCTGCCTACACCCCGCACCAGCAGGCCGACGGTGGGCACTTCGTGCGGCCCATGCATGCGCGTGCCCTGCAGCGCGCGGTGTGAACCTTTCAACCCGGAGTGACCATGAGCGAAAAAACCATCCAGATCGAACTGACCCAGCGCCACGACTACCGTTTCGATGTGCAGTTCGGTGGCGATGCACCTGTACTCACCACAGACGAGCCGGCGCCGCTGGGCACGGGCCTGGGCCCTTCGCCGGTGCAGCTGCTCAGCGCGGCGGTGGGTAACTGCCTGTCGGACTCGCTGCTGTTCGCGTTGCGCAAGTTCAGGCAGGCGCCCGAGCCCATCCGTTGCCAGATCACCAGCGAGGTGGGCCGCAATGCCGACAACCGCCTGCGGGTGCTCAAGATGACGGCGGTGATGACGCTGGGCGTGCCGGCTGCGCAACTGGAGCATCTGGACCGGGTGCTGGAAACCTTTGAGCAGTACTGCACCGTGACGCAGAGTGTGGGACAGGGCATCCCCATCGAGCTGCAGGTATTCGATGCCACCGGCGCAAGACTGAAATGACCGTGCGGTGATGGACGGGTGGGAGGTGCGGATGGAGAATGCCCAAATGAACGAATTCGACGCCCGCATCCTGCCGCCCGACGACCCGCAGCGCCGCATGCTGCACAACGAGGTGCACGCCCGCCCCTCGGCAAGGGTGCGGCTGCCGGCCCTGATCACCTATGTGGCGCTGCTCAACGCCGGCATCTCGCGCGAGCAGGAATGCGCCCACCTGCGGCGCCTGCCGGGCCACGCCGATCTGGGACTGGACCGGCTCAATGGCAACTTCCTGCGTCTGCGCTGCGATGGCTACACCGTCAAGTGGGAGCGCCACACCGAGTTCACCCGCTATTCCATCGTGCAGCCCTTGCCCGCGCACGCCGCTTGGGGCAGTGCCTTGCCCGAACTGGCCAGCCATGTGGCCACCGGCGCTGACTGGCTGCGTGGCCTGCCCGGGCAGACGGTGGCGGCGATTCACATGGCCATGTTGCCCGAAGGCATGGACGATCCGCAGATGCTGGCCAAGGCCCAGCAGTGGCTGGGCGAGGGCATGCTGATCGGCTCGCGCATGGGCAACACCGTCGAAGGGCTTCCGCATTCCTGCCTGCTCTCGCACCTGCGCATCGGTGCCGACGGTTTTGAGCGCCTGCTGGTGCTGGCCGCACCCGAAACGACAGAAGGGCGTGCCGGGCGCATCTCGCAGCGCGTGCTCGAACTCGAAACCTACCGCCTCATGGCTTTGCGCGGTTTGCCGGTGGCCAAGCAGCTCTCGCCGGTGCTGGCGCAGGCCGAGTCGCAACTGGCGGACATCACGGCGCGGCTTGAGGGCCAGCAAGGGGGCGATCAGGCACTGCTGGACGATCTGGTGGCGCTGGCGGCCCGGGTGGAGCGGGCCACGGCCGAACACGGTTACCGTTTTTCGGCCACGCGGGCCTACGATGCGGTGGTGCGCGAGCGCATTGCCGAACTGCGTGAACGCCCGCTGCATGGCACGCAGACGGTGGGTGAATTCATGCAACGCCGCCTGTCCCCGGCGATTGCCACGGTGGAAGCGACGGCCAAGCGGCTGACCGCATTGTCCGAACGTGTGTCACGCACCAGCGCCCTGCTGCGCACGCGGGTGGACATCGCCACCGAAGCGCAGAACCAGCAACTGCTCGAAAAGCTCACCCGTGGGCAAGACCTGCAACTGCGCCTGCAGTCCACGGTGGAAGGCCTGTCGATCGCGGCCATCAGCTACTACGTTGTCAGTCTGCTGCTGTATGGCGCCAAGGCGCTCAAGCTGGTGGGCGTGCCCATTCAGCCCGAACTGGCTGCGGGCCTGATGATTCCGCTGGTGCTGTGGGGTGTGTGGAAGACGGTGCAGCGCATCCATGACCGGCTGCACCGGGACAGCGGTCACTGACCGCTGACGGGCTTATTTGCTGGCCGGGTCCAGCCCCGTGCTGCGCACGATGTCGGCGACTGCCGGCGAGGTGAAGAAGCGCACCAGCTGTTTGGCGGCATCCTGCTCGGCAGCCCCTTGCACCAGCGCCGATGAGAAGAAGATGGTCTGCTGTACGGCGTCGGGCAGCGTGCCCACGAAGTCCAGTTCCTTGAAGTAGATCAGTTCGCTCACCTGCTGAAATCCCAGCTCTGCGTCGCCGCGTGCCACCACGGCGCCCACACGCTCGCTGTAGATCTTTCTGGCGGTCTTTTGCATCTGCTCGGCAATGCCCAGCTTGGGGAACATCTCGGTCGAGAGGTAAGTGCCGCTGGCGCTGGCCGAGTAGGCCACCGACTTGGCGTTCAGCAGGGTCTGCCTGAGCGCTTCAACGGTGCTGATGTCGGGTTTGGGTGTGCCCTTGCGCACGGCCACGCCGATCTGCGAGCGGGCCAGGTCCACGCGGCTGCCGGGCTCCAACTTGCCGTCTTTCATCAGCGCTTCCAGACCTCCTTCGGACAGGATGACCAGGTCGAACTTCTCGCCGCGGCCAAAGCGGCTGGGGATCGAATCGGGCGCATTGCCGATCGAGGCCCCGAACGAGCTGATGACCTTGTGGCCAGAAGCGGCCTCAAAGATCGGCACCAGCTTTTTGTAGGCCTCTGTGAAAGCGCCGGAAGTGACGACGCGGATCTCGGCGGCTTGGGCGGCCAGTGAGGCAAAGACCAGCAGGGCGCTGGCCAAAAGGCCACGACGGGTGAAGAGGGGCAGCAGTTTCAAGGTGTGTCTCCAGTGTGTTCGTGTGGTGGTGTTTCAGTCCATCGTGATCTTGCGTTCACGGATGATGCGGCCCCAGGTGGCTCGTTCCTTGTCCATATATTTGGCGAGGTCCTCGCGTGTGCCAGGTTGCGGCGTGAGGCCGTGGCTGTTGAGGGCATCGACCACGTCGGGCGACTTGAGCACCTTGACCAGTTCGGTGTTCCAGCGGTCCAGCACCGGCTTGGGCACTTTGGACGAGGCGACGAAGGCGTACCAGTTGGTGGCCGAGAAGCCGGGATAGCCTGATTCGGCAATCGTCGGCACCTTGGGCAGGGCCGTCAGGCGCTGGCTGCCGGTGCTGGCAATTGGAATGAGCTTGCCCGTTTCGATGTGCGGCAGCGAGGTGGACAGCGTCGAGTAGTAGGACGCCACGCGGCCGCCCAGCAGGTCCTGCAGCGCAGGCGCGCCGCCCTTGTAGGGTACGTGCACCGTATCGATCTTGGCCATGTCGTTGAGCAGTTCGCCCGCCAGGTGCGAGGCCGAGCCGGGGCCGGTGGAGGCGAAGTCCAGCTTGCCGGGGTTCTTCTTGGCGTAGGCGATGAATTCGGGGAAGGTCTTGATGCCGGTGTGGGCGCCGACCACCAGCACGTTAGGGAAGTTCACGCCCATGGTGATGGGGGCGAAGTCTTTCACCGGGTCGTAGGGCAGCTTCATCATGTGCTGCGCAATGGTGAGCGGGCCGACCGAGCCGAACAGGATCAGGCTGCCGTCGGACGGGCCTTGCGCGGTGTACTGATGGGCGATGTTGCCGCCCGCGCCCGGGCGGTTGTCCACCACGATCGACGCACCGATGTTCTCGCCGAGCTTTCTGGCGATGATGCGTGCGCCGGTGTCTGCTGCGCCGCCTGCGGCAAAGCCGACCACCATGGTGATGGTTTTCTTGGGCGGGAAGTCTTGCGCCTGGGCGCCAAGGGTGAGGCCGGCGGCGGCGAGGGCCAGGAGGGTGTGCAGGAGTTGACGTTTCTTCATGGGTGTCTCCGAGTTCGATTCAAGAAGTCATTCACCGCCCAGACCGAGTCGGTTGGGTTGGCGTTTTTCAACGGCATGGCGCAGCAAGGAAGCCGTGCGGTAAATGCCGTGGGCAAATTTGTTGTAGGGCAGGGTGGCAAACAGCGCCATCACACTGCCCAGGTGCACGGCCAGGGCCAGCGGCATCTGCGCATGGCCACGCAAAGCCCACAGCGCGAGGCCACTGGCGCTGATCAGGAACAGCAGGCCGATGAAGCCGTAGTCCATCGGCTTTTGGGCAGCGTCTCCATGCAGCGGGTGGCGCTGCAGCTTGAGCCTGAACAGGCCCAGCGTGCCCATGCACAGCATCACGCCGCCCACCGCGCCCAACAGTTTGGGCAGGCTGGGCAGGTCATACGGCGCTGCCCAACCGAAGGCGTAGTGGTAGATCGTGCCCATGCTGGTGGCGGCAAAGCACAGCAAGAAGCCGTAGAAGGTCAGGTGGTGTGCACGGCGGCGGCTCATGCTGAAGGCGTCGTCTTCGTTGTTGCAGCCCTCGCCATGCCCGCCGTCGAGGTACTTGAGGCGCAGCACATCGTGGGTGGCTTCCGCCGCAGCCGGTGGTGTGAGTGGCGCGCCGGTGGTTGCGGGGCCGATGTCGCGCCAGAAGCGCCGCACGCCCAGTGCCAGTGCGAGCACGGCGAACAGGAAGACCGGCGCGAACAGGCTCACCAGAAAGTTGTGCGGGAAGATGGCATAGAAGTTTTTGGCCCCTGTCGATGCGCCCGCGGCCAGCCAGATGAACAACGCGAGACCGGCAGCAAGTGCGATGGACAAGGTCAGGCCATTGCGCTGGTACAACTTGCCCAGCGGCGCAGGCCAGGCGTAGTCGGCATAGGTCTGACCGCGCACCGTGGCCATGGCCTGCGGCACATTGACGGCGAATTCGTGCGGTGGTGCGTACTGACAGGCGTGCAGGCAGGCGCCGCAGTTGTGGCACAGGTTGGCCAGAAAATGGATGTCGGCCTTGCCGAATTCCAGTCGCCGCGTCATGGCCGGGAACATGGCGCAAAAGCCTTCGCAGTAGCGGCAGGCGTTGCAGATCTGCAGCTGGCGCGCGACTTCGGTTTCGGGAGCGGTCAACTCGCCTTGGGCAAGGGCCTTGGCTTCACGCGTGAGGGCTTCAAGCGTTTGCATGTTGCACCTCCAAAGCGGCTTTGGCCGCGTTTGTGCCGGCAATGCGGCCAAAGGCCGTGCCGATCGACATGCCCACGCCCGCGGTGTAGCCCTTGCCCAGCACATTGCCGGCCATCATTTCGCCGGCCACAAACAGGTTGGGGCTGGGCGCATCGCCAAAGCGCACGGCGGCGGTGTCGTCGGTTTTCAGGCCCAGGTAGGTGAAGGTCACGCCCGGGCGCACCGCATAGCCGTAAAACGGCCCGGTGTCGATGGGCCGCGCCCAGTGGGTCTTGGCGGGACTCACACCCTCGGTGTGGCAGTCGTCCAGGGTGGTGTGGTCGAAGGTGCCTTCGCGGCAGGCGGCGTTGTAGCTGCTCAAGGTCTGCATGAAGGTGTCCACCGGCAGGCCGAGTTTTTGCGCCAGTTCGGGCAGTCTGTACGCCACCACACCCGGGAACACTGGCGGCATGAAGCGGCCCACGGCCTTGTTGTCGATGATGGAGTAAGCGATCTGACCGGGCTGCTGGGCCACGAGTCGACCCCAGATGGCGTAGCGTTTGGGCCAGAAGTCTTCGCCTTCGTCATAAAAGCGCTCGCCATCGCGGTTGACCACCACGCCGAGCGAAACACAGTCGATGCGGGTGCAGATGCCGCCGTCGTACAGCGGCGCACGCGCATCGATCGCCACCATGTGCGCCTGCGTCGGGTCGCCGATGCGGTCGGCGCCGTGGTCCTCGAGCAGGTGCTTGAGCAGCGTGCCCTGGTTGAAGCGGGTGCCGCGGATCAGGAAGTTCTCGGCCGGCCATTCGCCGCGCTCATTCTGGCCCCAGGCTGCACGCAGCCAGTCGCGGTTGGACTCGAAGCCGCCGGCGGCCAATACGCAGCTTTTGGCCGTCAGACGCTCGGTGCCCTGGGGGGTGGTGACGTGCGCGGCAACGAAGCGGCCGTTTTCGACTTCGATGCGGTCGACTTTGGCTTCATAGCGGACCTGCACGCCGAGCTTTTCGGCGCTGCGGTAGTAGGCGTTGACCAAGGCCTTGCCGCCGCCCATGAAGAAGGCGTTGGTGCGCGCTACATGCAGCGCACCCGACAGTGGCGGCTGAAAGTGCACGCCATGCTGGCGCATCCAGTCACGGCAGGTGCTCGACGCGCGGATCGTCAGGCGTGCCAGGTGTTCGTTGGTCAGACCGCCGGTCACCTTGAGCAGGTCTTGCCAGAACTCTTCTTCGGGGTAGGCCTCGACCAGCACGTCCTGCGGGGCGTCGTGCATGCAGCGCAGGTTGCGCGTGTGGGCCGAGTTGCCGCCGCGCCACTCGCGCGGGGCGGCTTCGAGCAGCATGACGCGCGCGCCTGCTTCGGTGGCCATAAGGGCCGCGCACAGGGCAGCATTACCGCCGCCGATCACCAAAACATCTGTTCTCACCATGGGCACGAATTATTTTGAGGGGTAGAGTATTGACGATCAGAGAAATCGCGACAAATGAAATATTGGCGGCTACTATTTCGCGAATCGCAACAATAAGAGTCACTTTTTAATGTGTGAAAACGAGGTGTTTTTCACGATGTCGCAAAAAGCTTGGGCGGCTGGCGACAAGGTGACCCCTCGCTTGCGGATCAGCACGATTTTTCGGCGAACCACGGGCGAGTTCAGAGGAACTCGAACAATGCCAGGACGATCACCGTCACCACAGGTGGTGGAGGGCAATATGGCGCAGCCCACGCCTGAGGCCACCAGATTGAGCGCGGTGGCGTGGTGCTGCACCTCGTAATTGCCATCAAGCCGGATGCCCCGTTTGGCCAGCTGGTAGTCCATGAAGATGCGGGTGGCCATGAAGCTGCTGACCACGATCAGATCGTCCAGGTTCATGTCGGTCCAGGAGACCGAGCTTTTCTTGCTCAGGGGGTGAGATTGCCGGCAATAAAACATCAGGGGGTCTTCAAACAGAGGGGTCTCTTCGAGGTCCGGGTGTTTTTGACCTTGCACTGTGACGCCCACCTCGGCTTGTTGGTTGAGGATGGCATCCCGTATTTCATACGCGCTGGCATCGACCAACTTGATCCGGTTTTGAGGATGCTTGTCGGCGTAGCGACGAATCAGATCGGGGAGGATGTAAGACGCCATGGTGGGCACGCAGGCCAGCGTGAAGTTGCCGCGCGATGTTTTGGAAACATCCTTTAGCTGGTGAAAGGTGCTGGCCATTTCATGCACCAGTGACCGGGCCTTGGGAAGCAGTTCCTTGCCCACCGTTGTCAGCGCCATGTGCCGCGTGGTGCGGTCGATAAGCCGCAGGCCCAGGTAGCTTTCCAGTTTCTGAATCCTGCGCGTGAGGGCGGCCTGGGTGAGGCTGAGCTTGTCGGCGGCCTTGTTGAACGCCCCGAGTTCAGCCACGGTCACGAAGGCTTGTATGCCGTCAAAGTCGATTTTCATGTGTGTCAGCTTCGGTGGTGAAAGCGACATTATTTCGAAAAATGAAATAAATGTCGGGAAACATTCATTTGTTGTGGCATGAGCAAATTTTTAGACTCGCCGCTTTTCGACTTTGGAGACCCCCATGACCCCACAACAACTGTTCAAAATCGGGCCACTGTCCTTGCTGGGTGCGCTGAGCATGAGCGGACTGGCTGCCCAAGAGGTCAATGGCCACTCGCTGGAACTCAAATCGCGTGTGGTGCAGTTTGATGTGGATGTGACGCGCAACACCGCTGCGGCATCCAGCACCAGCGGTGATTTCCGGCAAAGCGCGTTGGGCTTGCAGCTGGAATACAAGTCCCCGTATTTCATGGACTGGATCGGCGCCGATGTGACGGCCTATGAGGTCCGCAAGCTGGGGCAGTCCCTTGTTCAGAAGAATGAAATGTTGCCCAACGACACTTCGGACGCGACCAAAGTGGTGAATTCCTGGTCGCAACTGGGTCAAGCCGCCATCAAGCTTAAATACCAGGACTTGTTTGAAGCACGCATTGGCCGCCAGTTGCACAACAGCCTGCTCCTCAAAAGCACCAACAGCCGAGCGGTGCCTGACGCCTTTTCGGGCTACTCCGCCAGTTTTAAACCCGTCAGTGGCTTAAAACTCTACGGCGCTGTCTATGACTCTTGGCTGCCGCGCAACGGCGATAAGTTCCAGAAGTTTGCAACGGAAGTGCCGTTGAACAGCACAACTGGCAAAGGAGTTTTGACCGATGTGATCGACTCGGTTGCGATTTATGGCGTGCAGTACGTGAGCGGTCCGTTCCAGGTGGATTTCGAATCGCTGCGATCCAAAAATTACCTGCAAAAGTATGGCCTGGTGGGCTCTTATTTGATGCGTCTGCCAGAGCAGCAGACGCTCAAGCTGTCGGCAGGTGCATCGACCACGTCGGATGCTGGCGTCTTGTTCAAATGCGCTGCCGAAAAAGAGCTGGATGCACCGGCCAGTGGTTCGTGCCAAAACAGCGGACAAGGCGTTTATCTGGACGCTGAATGGCGCACAGGCAACTGGATGCTCGGGGCTGCCGTGGCCAAGTTCCATGGCTTGTGGATCGAGGACAACTTTGCGGTCAGCAACGTGTCGCGTGCAGGTTCACCCATTCAGGACCATGGCACCAATTTCTTCCCGACCGGCGCAACATCCGGCAACGACATGAGCAACGATGGCGAGTTGGCGCGCATGGTTCGCGTGGGTTACGACTGGAAGGACATTGCACCTGGCTTGCGTTCGGTCGTTCGCTACAAAGTCGGTACGGGTGCGCGCAACAACGCTGTGGCGAGCTGGGCCAGTGCGCGAGAAAAAGAGCGAGAGATCGATGTGTTGTACGCCATGCCTTTTGCCAAAGGCTTGAGCGCCCGCTACACCTACCTGAAGTATTCCGCCGATGTGACTTCGCTGGTTTCGGGCAAGACCATCAATGCCGTCGCACATGGGGGCAGCAAGGACTACCGCCGCGACCACCGCCTGTACCTGGACTACACCTACAAATTCTTCTGATGCACGGTGCCCGCGACGCTCAGCGCTTTGCGGGCACGGCCGCGTTGATCACGCCGCCGCCCAGACACACCTCGCCGTCGTACAGCACCGCGCTCTGGCCAGGCGTGACGGCCCACTGGGCTTCGGGAAAGTGCAGGCCGAAGTCAGGCGTGGTCTGGCCGTCGGCGCCTGCGCTCAGGGTGCAGGGGGCGTCGGTCTGGCGGTAACGGGTTTTGGCCGCGTAGGGGCCGAGGGCAGGCGGCACGCCGGCGCACCAGCTGGCGTCACCGGCCAGCAGCCCTTGCGAGAGCAGCCAGGGGTGGTCATGCCCCTGCACCACCCAGAGGGTGTTTTTCTCGATGTCCTTGCGTGCCACGAACCAGGGTTGGTGCGCGCCACCACCGCGCTGCGCGCCTTTTTCCTTGATGCCGCCAATCCCCAGCCCCTGGCGCTGGCCGAGTGTGTAGAAGCTCAGGCCCACATGTTTGCCGATGGTGCGACCGGTGGGGTCCTTGATCGGGCCGGGTTCCTTGCTGATGTAGCGGTTGAGGAACTCGCGGAAAGGCCGCTCGCCGATGAAGCAGATGCCGGTGGAATCTTTCTTTTTGGCGTTGGGCAGGCCGATTTCTTCGGCAATGCGGCGCACCTCGCTTTTGTGCAGCTCGCCGACCGGGAACAGGGTTTTGGACAGCTGGGCCTGGTTCAGGCGGTGCAGAAAGTAGCTCTGGTCTTTGGACGGGTCCAGGCCCTTGAGCAGTTCGTGGCGACCGGTGGCTTCATTCAGGCGCACGCGGGCGTAATGGCCGGTGGCGATCTTCTCGGCGCCCAGGCGCATGGCATGGTCCAGAAAGGACTTGAACTTGATCTCTGCGTTACACAGGATGTCCGGATTGGGCGTGCGTCCGGCCTGGTATTCGCGCAGGAATTCGGCAAACACACGGTCCTTGTAGTCGGCCGCGAAGTTGACGTGCTCGATCTCGATGCCGATCACGTCGGCCACAGCCGCCGCATCCACAAAATCGATGTTGGAAGAGCAATATTCGCTGTCGTCGTCATCTTCCCAGTTTTTCATGAAAATGCCGACCACGTCATAGCCTTGTTGCTTGAGTAAGTGGGCGCTTACGGCTGAATCTACGCCGCCGGACAGGCCGACGACCACACGGGTTCTGGAGGACATGCCCCGATTATCCCCGCCGTGCCGGGTGCATGGGATGCCGGGGGGCCTACCAGACCACAGGCTTTGGGGATAATCCGCAGGATGGGAGTAAACAGCATATGGCGACGCCGGTTGGCTCTGCTGATGTCCGACATCACGCGTGGCCTGTTTCTGGTGACACACAGCAGCTTGGCGATGTTGGGCATGACAGTGGCTGCGCTGGTGCTGGCCCTGTGGTGGCAACCTGCTTGGCTGAATGCCGCCGAGGCTGCGGTGTTCAACTGGCTGCGCGAGCGCAATGTCCTGGTGTCGTGGTTGCCCGAAAACGCAGCCGAGCGGGCCACGGCGGTGGAGCTGTCCGATCTGCCGCCAGCGCAGGCGGCTGTGGCTGCCTGGCTGGCCAACAAGTACCGCGTGGCGCCTGAGCCGCTGGCGGCCTTGGTGGCTGAAGCCCATGCAGTGGCACCGAAGGTCAAATTGCCGGCGCACTTGATTCTGGCGGTGATGGCGATCGAATCGAGTTTTCATCCCTATGTGCAAAGCCATGCCGGTGCGCAGGGCCTGATGCAGGTCATGGGGGGCATCCATGCCAAGCGTTACGAATCCTATGGCGGCAGCCAGGCCGCGTTCGATCCTGTCGTCAACCTGCGCGTGGGCGCCTCGGTGCTGGCCGATGCGATCAAGCTCAAGGGCGGTTCGGTGGAAGAGGGGCTGCGTTTTTACCTTGGCGGCGACGCTGTCACCGAGGATGGTGGCTATGTCGCCAAGGTGCTGACCGAGCGTGCCCGGCTTGACCAGGTGGCAGCCGGGGTCAAGTTACCTGTGCAATAAGGTGCGTGCCGAATTCAGCTGCGGTTGAAGAACACGGCGCTCATCACCAGGCCTGTGGCAATCACCAGCAGGCGCACCCAGCGCACAGGCAGGCGCCTGGCCAGTCGGGCGCCCACCCAGCCGCCCGCCGTGGCCCAGAGCATCATCCACACGGCCTGTGACCAGACGATGGCGCCCGCCGCGGCAAAAGCCACCACCGACAGCAGCGACAGCACAAATGAGTTGAGGTTCTTGAGCGCGTTGACCGTGTTCAGGCGGCTTTCGCCGGAGATGGTGTAGAGCGCCATCAGCAAAATGCCCAGGCCACCATTGAAATAACCACCGTAAATGGACACGCCCAGCAGCCCCGGCAAACGCCAGTGCGGATGGCCTGTGCCACCGCTCAGGCGCGAGATGTGTGGCCCCAGTGCAAACAGGGCGGTTGCCAGCACAAGCAACCAAGGCACGACGCCGGAAAAAACCTTTGCCGGTGTGACCAGCAGCAGGCCGGCGCCCAGCAGTCCACCCGCTGCAGCCACCAGGACTTCGCGCCCCAGCAGCTTGGTCGGCAACCGGGACAACTCGGGCTTGAAGCCCAGCGTGCTGCCCAGGTAGCCGGGGCTGACGGCGATGGCACTGGTGGCGTTGGCGGCCACCGGAGGAACCCCGGCAAACACAAGAGCCGGGAAGGTCAGAAAGCTACCACCGCCAGCAATCGCATTGAGCACGCCGGCCGCAAAAGCGGCCATGCCGGTCAGCAAGGCGTGCGAAGGCAGGAGCTCGTTCATTTTCTGAGGGGGCCGAGTCCGGTGACGGCGGCGTCGGTGTAGATCAGGTCCAGCGCGTGGCGTTGGCCGGCCAGATGGTCCTCAATGCATCGCAGCACCAGCGGGCTGCGGTGGCGAGCGCGGCTGGAGCGAACCTGATCCGGCGTCATCCACACGGTGCGCACGATGCCGCTGTCGAGTTGTCGGCCGGGCTGGATGTCGCCCAGCTCGCCGCCAAACGCTATGCGCAGGTAAGTTACGTCTTCACCAGTGCTTTCGCGTTGAAAACGCGACAAATACAGCCCAACCAGGTGGGTCGGGGCAAACAGGCAGGTGGTTTCTTCGAGCGCTTCGCGGGCGCACGCTTGTACTGGCGATTCGGCGGGATCGAGGTGGCCGGCCGGGTTGTTCAGGCGCAGGCCTTCCGGGGTTTCCTCTTCCACCAGCAGGTATTGGCCATCGCGTTCGATGATGGCCGCGACTGTGACATTGGGTTTCCAGCGTGTGTCCATCGGGCGATTATCCGGAAAACAACGCGACCAGGCTGCCGTGGTGCCTGACGCCCAAATGACCGGTTGGAGGCATTGAAATTTGTCACAATGTGCGCGCATCGCAATTTTTGTCGGTACTTCACGGGGTGTTCCCTGAAGTTCACACAACAACAACCAGGAGACTGCACCATGCGCATAGGCGTGCCCCGAGAGATTTTCCCCGGCGAAAAACGGGTGGCCACCGTGCCCGATGTGGTGACCAAATTGGTCAAACTCGGCTTTGAGGTGTCGGTGGAGAAGGGTGCGGGCGAGCTGGCCGATCTGTCTGATGACGCATACCTCCAAGTCGGCGCGACCATTGCCCCCAGCCCTGCCGAGCTTTGGCGTGGCAGCGACATCGTCTTCAAGGTGCGCGCACCGACGGCAGACGAAGTGGCCCTGATGCACGAAGGCCAGACGCTGATTGGTTTCTTGTGGCCCGCTCAGAACCCCGATCTGATGCAGCAGCTGGCAGCGCAAAAGGTCACCGTGCTGGCCATCGACTGCCTGCCGCGCACGCTCAGCCGCGCTCAGAAGATGGACGCGCTGACCTCCATGGCGGGTGTGAGCGGCTACCGCGCCGTGGTCGAAGCCGCCAACGCCTTTGGCCGTTTCTTCAACGGCCAGATCACGGCCGCCGGCAAGGTGCCGCCGGCCAAGGTGTTCATCGCCGGTGCCGGTGTGGCCGGTCTCGCTGCCATCGGCGCGGCCGCCAGCCTGGGTGCCATCGTGCGCGCCAACGACACCCGCGCCGAGGTGGCCGACCAGGTGGTCTCGCTCGGTGGCGAGTTCGTCAAGGTCGATTACGAAGAAGAAGGTTCGGGCGGCGGCGGTTACGCCAAGGTCATGAGCGAGGGCTTCCAGGCCGCACAGCGCGAGATGTACGCGCAGCAGGCCAGGGAATGCGACATCATCATCACCACCGCGCTGATCCCCGGCAAACCTGCGCCGCGCCTGATCACTGCCGAGATGGTGCGCAGCATGAAGCCTGGCAGCGTGATCGTCGACATGGCCGCCGAGCAGGGCGGCAACTGCGAACTGACCGAACCGGGCAAAGCCGTGGTCAAGCACGGCGTGACCATCGTCGGCTACACCGACCTGGCTTCGCGCATGGCGCGCCAGTCCTCTACGCTGTACGGCACCAACCTGTTCCGCCTGACCGAGGAGCTGTGCAAGACCAAGGACGGCGTGATCAACGTCAACATGCAGGACGACGCCATCCGGGGTCTGACGGTCGTCAAGGACGGCGAAATCACCTGGCCTGCGCCGCCGCTGCCTGCCGCCGCGCCCAAGCCTGCGGCCAAGCCAGTGGCGGCTGCAGCCGAGAAAAAGAGTGGCCACGGCCACGGCAGCAGCGGCCCCATGCCCGCCAAGACACTGGCCACCGTGTTCGGTCTGGGCGCGCTGGCCTTCTGGGCCATTGGCGCTTATGCCCCAGCGGCTTTCCTGGGGCACTTCACCGTGTTCGTGCTGGCTTGCTTCATCGGCTACATGGTGGTCTGGAATGTGACGCCTGCGCTGCACACGCCACTGATGAGCGTGACCAATGCCATCTCCAGCATCATCGTCATCGGTGCGCTGGTGCAGATCCTGCCGCCCGAGGCGGGCACCAATGGCCGGCCTGACGCGCTGATCCAGTGGCTGGCCTTTGCCGGCATTGTGCTGACCGCAGTCAACATGTTCGGTGGCTTTGCCGTCACCCGCCGCATGCTCGACATGTTCCGCAAATAAATGACCTCGTGGACAGATCTTCAGCGCTGTCCCCGACTGATCAAGACAAGAAACAAGGAATGACGAACATGTCCCAAAGTCTCATCTCTCCGAGCCTGGCCAACGTCGCTTACCTCGGCGCCGCCATCCTCTTCATCCTCAGCCTGGGGGGGCTGTCCAACCCCGAAACCTCGCGCCGAGGCAACCTTTACGGCATCGTCGGCATGGCGCTGGCGGTGCTGGCAACCATCGTCGGCCCGCGTGTGGCTGCCGCAGGTGTTCCCTGGATCATCGGCGCGCTGCTGATCGGCGGCAGCGTCGGCCTGTACGCGGCCAAAACCGTCAAGATGACGCAGATGCCCGAGCTGGTCGCGCTGATGCACAGCCTGGTGGGCCTGGCGGCCTGTCTGGTGGGTTTTGCCAGTTATGTTGACACCTCTGTCCAGTACACCGGCGCCGAAAAAGCCATCCACGAGGTCGAGATCTACGTCGGCATCCTGATCGGTGCGGTCACCTTCTCGGGTTCGCTCATCGCCTTTGGCAAGCTCAACGGCAAGATCGGCGGCAAGCCGCTGTTGCTGCCGGCGCGCCACTGGCTCAACCTGCTGGGTCTGCTGGTGGTGATCTGGTTCGGCGGTGAATTTGTTCGCGCCGACAGTGTGGCCGCCGGCATGACGCCGCTGATAGTGATGACGG
>JACCDG011169199.1_pt1 | contig 38462 bp, 23 predicted proteins | sample 7442471 | NCBI WGS metagenome assembly JACCDG01 (sample SAMN15323444, study PRJNA562643) | freshwater metagenome | isolation source: river surface water | place: USA:Blue River Watershed | collected 2017-08-17 | reverse complement strand
TTTCACGCATCTTGTGATAGACCATATGATGCAAGACTACTCGATTCCAGGTATGCGTTTCCTGCACAATCGGTGAGATAGCGTTGCAGATTTCAATAAAATTGGCCTGCAAAGCTTCCAAACGCTGTACTTGTGCTGGATTAGCATCTAACTTGATAACAAATTTTCTTTCCATATATGAAATATCCTATATGAATTTTTTTTATGCTGCAAGTTTTTTATGTACAATGTTTTTATGCAATCTAGGCTAATACAATGTCTTTAAGTTCTGAAATTGATGATTTGGCAAGAACAAGCTTGCCCTATAGGCTCATAGGAGTTATTGAAGCATTATGGGGGAATACTGGTAAGCGTGGCACTTTTGCAATTGTAGGTGAGAATGATATTTTAACTGCCGGTCACCTTATTTATGACCCCGCCCTCGGCGGAAAAGCTACATCAATAAAATTATATTTGAGCGCTGATTTTAATGGATCAGCAAATCGTTTTGACTCCCAAGGCACAGCAATTAGTTTTTCAAGATTTGACATAGCTTTTCAGAATGAAATATACACAGATCAAAATAATGATCGACTTAATTATTTTGAAAGCAGTCATGATGTTGCCATTATAGGGCTAGACCAACCAATTGCTAACTTGTTTGGCGCTCTCAATCTGAATCCCCTGCTTGAAGATATTGATGGCGCAGCTGTGACTCAAATTGGTTATCCTTCAAGCGGTTCTGGGATGATGGAATTGGCTGTCAACCCACAGTATCAAAGTGATTTATGGATCACAAATCAAGAGGACCTAAAACCTGGGGACTCCGGTGGTCCATTGATCACTCAAAATACCATCATAGGTGTTGCAAGTGCTGCATCATCCAGCGAGTCAATGTGGGCTACGATCAATAATAATTTCTCTTTCATACTCCAAGCAATGGTCGATAACAATACCCTCCTTCAAGCCCCGAACCCCTTGCAATTTGACTATAGTGCAGCTGCAAACTCAAAAGCTCAAACATTAAGCGGGTTTGGTGTGAATGAAACCATTCGCGGCGGACTCGGCAATGACTCAATTTATGGACATTCAGGAAATGATACCTTGTATGGAGATGAGGGGAATGATCAACTAGAAGGTGGCGATGATAATGACATGCTCTATGGTGGTGTTGGAAATGATGTTCTATTGGGTGGCAATGGAATAGACACTTTAGATGGAGGGACTGGTAGCGATGTTATGGCTGGGGGGGTTGGCGCTGATATCTATGTTGTTGATCACACTAAAGATCGTGTAACTGAGTTAGGTAACTCCTCGGAATTGGATATCATTCGAAGCTATGTCTCATTTAAGCTCCCTAATTTTGTAGAAACGCTCTCTCTAGAGGGCAATCAAAATATTAACGCTACAGGAAATGGCCTCAATAACATCCTGATAGGTAACTCCGGAAAAAATAAAATTAGCGGTGGGAGTGGTAACGATACGATCGATGGAGGAAATGGCAACGATAGCCTGATTGGCGGGTCTGGCAATGATATCTTCGTCTTGCATAATGAGAGTAGTGTTACCATTCAAGACTTTACTTCATCCAAAGACAAGATTCAGCTCAATACAAATGAGTTTAATGCATTAAGCGATTTCCAGAGTGAGCAATTCATCTTGGGGACACAGGCATCAGCTTCAGAACATCGGTTAGTCTATGATAGAAAAACTGGTTTTTTATATTACGATCCTGATGGAGATGGTGAAGTATCAGCGATCAAGGTGGCAGTCATTGGCAACAAGTCACTGGTCGCAGCAAACGATATCATCATCAATTAAAGTCATTGGAGAAACAAAATGAAACTTCCCGAAGCAGTTGAAAGAAATATTCAGTTACTCAGAAAGCTAATACAAATCAAGAAAAAAAGGAATTATCCAAAAATGACGCCACAGGCAGAGAGAATGTTTGGCGCACTTGCAAGTAATTGGATGAACCATGAGCCTATAAGGGTTAAAGAAGCTGTCCTGATCGATACGAGTCAGGGAGAATCATCAAACTTTAAAACAATTAAAGAGCTCACCAAATCTGGATGGATTGAGCTTGTGGTTGATGAAAAGGACAATCGCGTTAAGTACATTCAACCAACTGAATTGGCCCTTCAATACCTCCAGGAGTATGGCGACGCATTGGATAAGTCATGCCAACCCAATCAATCGTCAACAACATAAAGGGAGACAATATTCGCAGCTTCCACCAACCCAGATTGACTCAAGTGAGCGTACCTCATCGTTACCTTTGGGTCGTAGTGACCTAATAATTTTTGCACCTCATAAAGCGATCTGCCAGAATTAACTAAAAAACTCGCAAATGAATGACGCAGGTCATGTAATCTCACGTCAGGAATACCTGCTTTTTTTCGAATCGAGTTCCATGCGCAAAATATAGTAACAGGCGGCTTTTTGGTTTTAGGATTAAAAAATAGCCATGGCACATTTTTTTCTCGCGGTAGCGACTGAATAATCTCTACTGCAGCATCAGATAGGGCAATATGTCTAGGTTTCCCTGATTTAGATAGTGGAACAGTTAAAACTCTTTTCTCTAAATCAATATGCTCCCATTTTGCATCTAATATCTCTCTTTTTCTTGCACCAGTGTATAAAAGTAATTTAATTATCAGACCCACCTGTTTGTTAGGGTTGGTATTAATAATATCAAACAGTCTTTTAACCTCCTCTTTCGTTAAATATCTCTCTCTTGCGCCGTTATCATTAAGCAAATCAACACCTGATGTTGGGTTGCTATTTGGAGGCAAAACTTCCCAGCGGATTGCGCAATTAAATATATAGCGCATCAATATTAACCAACGATTACATGTCCCAGGAGCAAATCCCATATTTACACTATGGTTTTGCATGTTGATAATGTCTTTTCTTCTTATTCGATCGATTCGATAATTCTCAAAAATTGGCAACAAATGATTATTAAGAAGAGTTACATCCATCCATGCACTTCTTTTATGGATTTGGATGTAAGGAATATAAGTTGTTTTAACAAATTCTCCGAAAGTAGGGAATACACTGAACTTATGCAATTCAATTTTCGGGTTTCCACCCTCCTCAACCAGCTTTTGTATTCTAAAAGCCCTCTCCCTTGCTTCATCAAGTGATATTTCTTCAATTTTTCCAAGACGCTCCATTCTTACTTTCTTATCATAATCGCGATATCGAAAATAAAAAGTCTTACCTCCACCCCGCCTATGCTCTAAAACAAATCCTTTTATTTCTGTATCGAAATAAAGGGTTATCCGACTGATCGGGGTAGTATTCGATAGCTGATTTAAAAAATGTTTAGTAAGTGTAAGAACTGGCATAGTTATGATTATAAAAATGATTTTAATAAATACAAGTAACTTAATGATTTAAAAAGGAAATTCGTATGATTTCGACATGATAATTTAATAAACAAACCAGAAATACAATTTATCACATTAATTTTTAATGTCTTTTTTTTTATTAGAACTATTACGCTCACTGCAGGTATTGATAACGGAGCTGATTATGTAGGTACTACTGGTGATGACTTGTTTGTTGGAAATACTACTGCTGGAGCCTTGGCTTTTACAACATTTGATTCAATTGACGGTGGATTGGGTGACGATGAGTTAACAATCACTGTCACTGGAGCGATAGATACCACAGCTGCACTACTTACGAGTGTGGCTGGTATTGAATCATCTACGATGAATAGTACATCCACCATTACAACAAATACATCTGCATGGTCTGGTCTAACATCATTGGCAGTGAATGCATCAGATGATGCTACAGTAACTGCGGCTACCACAACTAATGTTGTAGTAAACTCCTCAACATTAAGTTCTGATGGTGCAGCAGCAGCTGAATTGTCAGTTAATGGTGGTCAAAATGTAACTACAGTTTCAGCTGATACTTTGTTATTGACTGGTGCAGGTGCTACTTCTTCAAATATAATTATTGGGGCTACTACTGCTGCAACTGGTTCTGTGTCTGTAACACATACTGAAACTGTTTCGGATGATGCGGGTAATGACAGTGGAACAGGTACTACAGTGGCTGTAACTGGAGGAACAAATGTAACTGTAAACAGTTTTGCAAGTGTCGGTGCTCCTAACGCTCTTGCCGATGTTGACACTTTTACAATCGGTGCGGTTTCAGTAACTGGTAACTCAAGCACAACATCGGTTACAGTAAACCAAACTGCGGCAGCGGATGAGAGTGCCACTGCCCTATCAATTGCAAACGGTGCTGTAACAATTGCTGACGGCAATGCTGGATCCGCGACAGCTGCAGGTAGTATTGCTACAGTTACTTTGGGAAACTATGGCAACTCAACGATTAACTCTAGTGCTATTTCTACAGTCAACCTCTCAGGAACTGCTGGAACATTAGGCATCGGCCGTGGCGCATTAACTGCAACTCCTTCAGCTAATACCCTTACTTTAAATGTAAATACGTTAACAGGTACGAACACAATTACAGATACAGAAGCTGGTGCTGATGCTGATGATGGTTTTACAACAATTAATGTTGCAAATTCAGGCACATCGGTTATTGCTAACCTTGTTGCAGCAGATCTTACTACACTAAATATTAGTGGTTCGGGCAATTTAACTTTTACAGCGAACACTCTTGGCGGTGCAACAACTGCAAATATCACCAATACATCAACTGGTTCCGTAACATTTGGTGGCGCATTATCTGCCGCGACAAATTACAGTGGGGGATCAGGTAATGACACTATTACATTAGCTGCCAATGCTACTGGTACAGTTTCTGGCGGCGGTGGTGTTAATAACATCACAATATCAACATTAGGTGCTGCAGCATCTGTTAACGGTGGTAGTGGTTCGACTGACGTTCTTAGCATGGACTTCAGTGATGCTGCAACAGCTTCTGGAGTTGCAGCTTTTGAAGCAAGTATTTCTGGTTTTGAGCGCTTAAGTCTCACAACTGCAGAAGTTGCAACTGTTGATTTAACTGGTCTTGATGATATTAATTATGTCACTCTAGCTGCGGCTGGTGCTGCAGGTGCGATCTCTGGATTTACAACTGGTGGTACCCTAGAGCAGTCAGCTTTATTCGCAAATGCTGTAACTTTAACAGGTTCTTTTACTGGAACAAGTGATAGCTTCAACTACGTAATGAATGGTGCTGATGGCTATGCAAATACAGCGGCTGTGTCACTTGCCAATGTTGAAACAATAAACTTTACTACAAACGATAATAACGATGTTGCTGCTACAACTGCATTTGATGCTAATATTGATGCAACATCAGCTGTTACAGTAACTGTTGGTGGTGATGCTGGTATGACTTTTGCAAATAGTAACCTTGGTACTGCTTTGACCCGTTTTGATGCGAGTGCTGTTACTGTTGGTTCTGTTACTTACACAACATTAGCCCTTGCTGGCGCCTCATCTATTACAGGTGGTGCTGGTGCGGATACATTGAACGCTGCTAACGCCTTAGCTGCTGTCACGTTATCTGGTAATGCAGGTGCTGATACATTAACAGGATCATCAACGATTGGTTCAACAATCAATGGTGGTGCTGGGAATGATACTATAACCGGTGGCGCCGCTGAGGACGCAATCAATGGTGGAGACGACACAGATACTTATGTGGCTAACGATACTGAAGATGCCGGTGCAAGTAACACATTAGGTCAAGTTGTTAACTTAGGTTCAACTGCATTAACACAAGCTCAAGTATTTGCAGTTACAGGTAACTACTTAAGTGCGGCTGGTACATCTGTTGCTGCTAACACAGCTGCTTACTTGTATGCTGGTGAATCTTCAACTAATGGAGTTGTTGTAGATACATTATCTAGCATCGAGAACGTAACTGGCTCAGCTGATCGAGACTACATTGTTGGTTCTGCTGCGGCCAATGTAATCACTGGTGGTAATGGAGCTGACTGGTTAGCAGGTGGTGCTGGAGCTGATACTTTTGTTCAGTCTACAACTGCAAGTGTTGCAGCTTCTGTGGATCCAGCAAACGCCAACTTTGCTGCAGCTCAAACACTAACCTTTGGTAATGGACTTGACATTATCAGAGATTTCACAGCTGGAACTTCAGGTGATATCCTAGATATACAAGCGGGTGCTGCGGTAACAGGTATTGGTGTAGCAAATAACGCCATGGTTGCTGGTACTAATTACTTTTTATCCGGTAACTATGCAAACGGTGTATTTACAATCACAGCTGATGGTGCAGGTGCAGATACACTAATTATTCAAGGATATGCGGTAGCTGGTGTAGACATTGCAACTAATGCTTCCGTAGTATTATTGATTGGTGTTGATAGTGACAATTTAGTTGCTGCCAACTATGCTTAATCTGTATTAGGTCATGCTCAATTAAGAGTGTGATTTTTAAATTAAGAAGGCCCCCACTAGAAATAGTGGGGGTTTTTCTTTTTAGATTATTCACATATAGTATCAAGTGATTTTGGACATACTTAAAAGAAAGGAATAATGATGGGGAAAATCACTATTGATAATATTGATTATGATGAAGATAAATTATCGAAGGAAGCTAAAGCGCAATTGCTAAGCCTGAGATTTGTTGATAATGAAATATTAAGAATACAAGCTCTACTAGCTACATACCAAACAGCTAGAAATGCTTACGCATCTGCGCTCAAGGAAATGTTACCAAAAACACCAAAAACAAAATAATGGCCTCACCAGCAATTTTTTATCATCCAGAAGCCTACACGGTCGCTGGACCCAAGTTAATGGGTAGAAATGCTGCAGGTGAATCATTTTTAAAAGCTTTTTTAAAATATCACAAAACAGATCATTATTGGCTTCTGGTTCAATCAGATGATCATCTTAAACATTATTCAAATACTTTAGATTCACTTGGAATCAATAAGCCAATTTCTGCGATTGATAACAGGAATTTATTGGCACTATCTAATCCTGGTTTGGTTTATTACCCAGGACCTGGAATTGGCCAGTATGCTTGGCAGCGGAATCAATTTGCCAGTCATCTTTGGAGCTTGTGTGGTATTACTCATACGACCTCCTCTGCTCTTGCTATGGATTCAATTATTGACCTTCTTGATGCTCCTGTTATGCCCTGGGATGCAGTCATTTGTACCAGTCAGGCAGTGAAAGAAAATGTGTCACTCTTATTACAAGCTCATATTGAGTACCTAAAATCAAGATTTGGTATTACAAAAATTACATTGCCCCAGCTTCCCGTTATTCCATTAGGGGTACATGAGTCTGATTTTGAATTCAAACACGAAGAAAAGCATAAAGCAAAATCCGATCTAAATATTTCTGTCGATAGCATAGTGGTTTTATTTACTGGCAGACTGTCTTTTCATGCGAAGGCACATCCCCTTGTCATGTATCAAGCTTTGCAATCCGCAAGAAATATCACCAAGAAAAAAATCGCTCTGATCGAGTGTGGGTGGTTTGCGAACGATTTTATTCAAAAGGCTTACCAAGAAGCAGCAAAACTAGCTGCACCCGATATCGAAATTATTATTCTTGATGGCCGTGATCCTTCCCATCGTCGTCAAGCTTGGGCAAGTGCTGATATTTTCTGCTCCCTGTCAGATAACATTCAAGAGACGTTTGGAATCGTTCCTATTGAGGCTATGGCGGCAGGGCTGCCTGTGGTGGTGGCAGATTGGGATGGTTATAAGGATACTGTACGTGACGGCGTTGATGGGTTTAGAGTTCCCACCTCCATGCCACGTCCTGGATTAGGCGGAGATCTCGCTATCCGTCATGCACTAGAGGTTGATACCTATGATATGTATTGCGGTCACACCTGCAGTTTAATCAGCGTTGACCTTGACGCAACAACTAATGCATTTATAGAACTTATCCGCTCCCCAGAGTTAAGAGCGCGAATGGGTAGCGCTGGGAAAAAGCGTGTCGCTGAGACTTTTGATTGGAAAGTTGTGATTGGTCAGTACGAACTTTTATGGTCAGAGTTAGAGGGTATTCGAAAAAAAGGAACGAACTCATCTGGCAACTCGATTCCATGGCCTGCCAGAATGGACCCTTTCCTAGCATTCAAAAATTATCCCACCAAGACTCTCTCGGAGGACAGTCTCATCGTGTTGTCTTTTGAAAATGCCCAAGTTGCTATGGAGAGGGTGAATACTCTTAAATCTCTTGCGATGGTAAATTTCGCAAAGGATGTTATTCCATCGGATGATGAAGTCTTATCTGTTTTATCGCTTGCATCAAATGTTCCCACTAGAGCGATTGCTTTATTGAAAAATATTCCTGATCAAAGAAAGCTATACGTCCTGCGTGGTTTGGGATGGCTTATCAAACTTGGTATCTTGAAAATTTCAGAATGAAAATTTTATTTATTCATCAAAACTTTCCTGGCCAATTTAAATTCCTAGCGCCAGCCCTTGTGAAGCAAGGGCATGAGGTTCATGCCATGATCATGCAAAAAATAGATGTGAGTGAATGGCAAGGGGTGAGTCTGCATCCATACTTTCCAAATAGAGGAACATCCCCATCGATTCATCCCTGGGTGAGCGACTTTGAGACTAAAACAATTCGCGCTGAGGCAGCCTTTAAAAACGCATTGGCTCTAAAAGAAAAAGGGTTCATTCCTGATTTGATTATTGCGCACCATGGGTGGGGTGAAAGTCTTTTTTTAAAAGAGGTATGGCCCAATGCCAAGCTGGCCATTTATTGCGAATTTTATTATCACCCTCAAGGAACGGACGTCGGGTTTGACCCTGAATTTCCATCCGAAGATACCGCTGAGCCCTGTCGTTTAAGATTGAAAAATCTTAATAATCTTTTGCATTTTGATATTGCGGATGCCGGAATATCACCAACATATTGGCAGGCCAGCACGTTTCCAAAACCCTTCCGAGATAAAATCACAGTGATTCATGATGGGATTGATACCAAGAAGCTAATACCCAATCCTAGTGTCACGTTGACCATCAATAAGAAACTTAAATTAACCAAAGCCGATGAAATAATAACCTTCGTCAACCGAAATCTAGAGCCTTACCGAGGCTATCATGTGTTCATGCGAGCACTGCCAGAGCTCCTCAAAAGAAGACCTAAAGCACATGTTTTGATTGTGGGAGGGGATGATGTCAGCTATGGAGCACGACCCAAGAACGGGGGAAAATGGAAAGATATTTTTATTCAAGAAATTAAAGATCAAATATCCTCAGAAGATTGGAGACGGGTTCATTTTCTTGGCAATATTCCATATGAAAACTTTATCCCACTTCTTCAGCTCTCCATGGTGCATGTTTATCTCACCTATCCATTTGTACTCTCTTGGAGTTTATTGGAAGCGATGAGTGTGGGTTGTGCAATCGTGGCAAGCAATACCCAACCATTACATGAGGCAATAAAACACGATGACACAGGATTGCTGGTTGATTTCTTCGATACTAAGTCACTTACGGATGAAATATGCAATTTAATACAAAACCCAACCAAGAGAAAAATGTTGGGAGAAAGTGCCAGAAAATTCGCGATTGAACATTATGATTTAGAGTCATCATGTCTACCTAAGCAACTTACATGGGTAAATTCGTTGATATAATGTGGGTGTTTGAGTTCGATAATAAAAAAGGGAGGCAGTGTCATGAGTAATCTTGTTTTTTCCGTAAGTCCCTCTGCAACCTCTATCACAGAGGGCGCCTCGATTACCTTTACAGTCAACCTTAGCTCTCCTTTTAGTGCTGTTGAGAGAGTGAATTATGCTTTGACATTCTCATCAGCGAGCGAAAGCGATTTTGTAGGCACACAATCCTATAGTGGAACGCTATCTTTCGATCCAGATCAGACAGTTAAGACGATATCTTTTACCACTTTAGATGACTCCCTTAAAGAATTAAGTGAGCAGTTTACGTTTTCACTTATCAACGTTGAGGAGTGGACAGAGATTTCACAGACCGCAGGAAGCTCCATCATTACCTTAGTTGACAATGACACTCCCCCCTTAACAACCTTTAATAATACATTTGGTTCTTACAGTGGAACCAGTGGTGCGGATAATGTGAGTGTTATTAGTTCTTTTAACTTGATTGTTACTGGCAAAGGTGATGACATCATTAACTTAGCTACATTCACCTCAAATATCGATGCAGGTGATGGCAATGATGAGATTACTTCAGTTAGATCCACCACCCATACTACTATTAATGGTGGTACAGGTAATGACTCAATTAATATATCTGGGGTATTTATGAATGTCTTTGGTGGAAGTGGAGATGATATCATCAGGCTTGGATCTGCCACTTCTGCAACAATTAATGGTGGAAATGGAATAGATACGATTGACCTGTCACAGTTTGATAACTGGGGAGAAGGAGTCGGTATCAACCTTGCCACAAATGGATTCACAGCCTTTGGTTTTTCTAGCATCTCGAATCTAGAAAATGTAATCGGAACAAACTTTGCGGACTCGATTGTTGGAAGCTCAACCTCAAACCTTTTAAATGGCGGTGGAGGAAACGATACGATCGATTCAGGATTAGGCTCTGATACGGTTTCAGGGGGAGAGGGGAATGATCAATTAGATGGTCAGTCAGGAACTGATACTCTCATTGGCGGAACAGGTAATGATGTTTTTAAGTTTTCTAGCGCAAAAGATCTAAGTAAGGCGTTAGCAAAAGCCGATACTATTTCAGATTTTACAAGAGGTGAAGACCAGATTTATTTGAACTTTGATAGCAATACCAAAGTTAAGGGGATACAAACTTCATTTAATTTTATTGGTAATCAAGCTTTTACAAAAACAGCTGGTCAAGTTAGATTTACCCCCGCCCTTATTGATAGCGATGGAAGTAACTACATTTTCTTACAAGGGGATACTAACGGGGACGGAAGCTTTGATTTTGTGATCAAATTATCCGGTATCACCACGTTGAGTAAATCTGATTTTGTTGCTGGTACCATAACTTAATTATCATAATCACTTTTAAATTTAGAATTGTAATGGTGATGATGAGAGTTAAATCATCGGCTATTTATACGATCATATCAAATCGTAAATTGCTTATCGTTATATCCGGCTTGCCTACCAAGATAGCAAATGCAATCGCTACTGCCCCAATCCCTGCGCCATCGTCATCATAATATAGGGTTCCAGTGGATCTCTCGTAGATAACCCCTTCGCCTAGGTTTGCATTGGATACATTATTGACAGAAACGAATGCTTGATTAATGAAGGGATCTCCATAGAGATAGATTTCATCCCCCTTGAAATCTGTGATGGTATCAATATTATTAGCTCCGAGCTCCACCAGTCCGAAATGAAATCGATCGATACCTTTCCCACCAGAGAGCGTGTCGTTCCCTGCCCCTCCCCAGATATGATCCGCCCCAGCATCACCTTTTATAATATCGTTACCATATGATCCCCATAGGGCGTCATTACCAGCAGCGCCAGTAATATTATCATCCCCCGCATTCCCCTCTAAATGGTCTCCATCTTTAGAACCTATGATCCTATCGTTTCCTTCACCTCCATAAATCCAATCCATTCCTGAGGTGGTCGTGATGGTGTCATCTCCAGCACCGGCGTATATGGTGTCATCTCCAGCGCCACCAATTAAGGTGTCATTGCCATCTTCACCTTGAATAAAATCATTACCTGCAGCGCCGTTGATAGAGTTAGAGGCCGTATTCCCTAAGATTGTGTTACCTAACTCGTTACCGTTTGCATGAATGCTTGTTGTACCACTGAGTGTAAGTTGTTCGAGGTTCTTGCCAAGTGTATAAGTAACACTGGCAAAGACAACATCTATACCTTCGTTTACTTTTTCAACGATTGTGTCTTTAGTGGCGTCAACATAATAAATATCATTCCCTAAGCCACCAATAAGAGTATCTGTACCCACTGCTCCATCAATGGTGTCATCTCCCGCGAAGCCATTTAAGATATTTGCGGCCGTATTTCCGACAATATAATTATTACGAGAATTACCTGATCCATTAATCTTACTAATTCCTGATAAAAATAGATTAAGGTAATTATCTTCTAGTGTGCTTGTGATGCTGGTATTTAAGGTATTTTCATTGAATTCAACTACAAAATAGATGAGGTTATTTTCATCGATATCATTCCACTCACCAGCAGTACCTATACCACCTCCTACCGGCCATGATTCTAAGGCCATTGCAAGGGCATCTTGACCATCAAAGTCATCTGGTTCATTAACAAATCCACTACCCCAATTAGTATAGCTGCCAGATAAACTATTACCATTTATCCATTTAAATGTGCCTTCTGTCTCTAAATCGGAACCACCGATCCAAATATATCTGGAGTCTCCACCATCAGCTACAGCACTAGAGCTAGAGATATAATTTAAAGCATTACGAATAATTTCATCGTTCTCAGCCTGTGAGGAGATAATCGCAAGATTGGCATTGATAGATTCGGCATATAATTTTGCATCGATCCAAGTTTTAGCAATCTCGATTATTTGATAAGTACTATCACTAAAGTTAAATGTTCTCACTATTTACCCCTGAGTTTTTCATCATGTTTTATATAAGCGTCCAGTAACTTAAGAATAATATTTTGAAGGGTATCATGCTCTTTCAAAGTTTAATTTAAACATTTTTTTGGTATAAAAATTGACGATTAAATTGGCGGAGCCCAAAAGTCTTCAACACCTAAGGCAGAGACACCCATTAGCTTAGCAACTATTAAGAGATTCGAACGAGAACCACTTCCATCGGCATCGTAAAAGAGTGTTGCATTTCCTTGACTATCCGCTTTGATAATAAGGAAGTCATTCCCGTCCAGTGCCCTGTCAGCATTAACAATATTTTCACTGGTGATTAGACCTAAAGAGCCAAAAACAGAAGGGCTCATTTGAATTTTATCCAAACCCCTTTGAAAGTCAGTGATTGTGTCAATATTGGAGGTGCCTGATTCCGCAAAAATAAAAACATCACCTCCCTCGCCACCCGTCAAAATATCTCTTCCAGCGCCCCCACCAATTGAATCATTATTGACACCACCTGTAATTGTGTCATTTCCTTTAAACCCGTCGACAAGATATCCATTCGTAGAAATAGTAATGTTGTCATTTTTAGTAGAGCCACCAATTTTTTCTACATGAGTAATAAGATAAATAGAGTCCCCGGATGTAATTCTTTGCTGCAAGTCATTTAGAGGACTCTCCGTCAGATTGACAGTGATAGCTTTGCTAGATTTATCAAACAAGATTGAATCAAAACCAGCATTACCTTCATAAACCTTATTTCCAACTCCCGCATAATAAATATCATCACCACTGGCAGTATCAAACACAAATAGACCGCTCTTATCCGCGTCGACAATAACATCGGAAACCTGATTGCTCAGATAAAGACCTTCGATATTTTTCATTTTTGCAATAGTTTGTTTTCCACTCTTAATGGTTTGCGCTTTGATATCAAATACAGTTGTGCTCGAAAAAGGATTACTTAAATAAAGATAATCGCCATATATATGTGCGCCACCATCTAAGTTAAACCAAATACCGGATGTCGCATAAATATAATCATCTCCTGCAGTCCCGTAGGTTATTTGTTTAGATGGTTCATTTATGTAGATTGCATTGGTCATTAATTAACACTCCAAAAAGAAATCTATTACATAATAAGCATTACCAAAATAAATTTTACTACTATTAAATAACTTCAAAGAATAATAACAGCTTACATAAGGCTTAATAAATCTTTACTTTATTAGTGTTTAATTAAATCTTTTTATTAATAATTAAGAAATATGAATAAGTTTAGTAATGTCTTTTGATATGTCATCATACCAATTATAATTTTTAAAACTAATAAACGAATATTTTTCATTATAGTTACGTTACTTATTCTTAAAATTAACTGACTTTATCAGCGGATAAATAAATATAGCGATTAAGTTTAGGTTATGAAAATGCTAGTAATGTAACAATTTAAATTTTTATGGCACACTTCTAGAAAGATAATTTGTTTTTTGTGTCATTTTTCCAGTGGCTTTTTTGTTAGGAGGGTAAATTGGCTACTCCAAGTGGTTATCAATTACTTACATCAAAACCAGAGTCAACGGATCTCACTACGTCATCATTAGCCGTTACTTCAAAGTACCTTTATCCCTTAACCCTAACCTTTAGCTTCCCTAACTTAAGTTCAATTTGGGATCAAGCGGAATACGGACCAAATAATGCACGCGTTCAAGAGCTTGATGACCAAGGCAACCCCAAACCAATTCAATTTGGCCTCCCATTTAAAGATATTAATGGTGTCTTTTACGGACCTGGGGTCAATCTACCAGGTTATGCTGGATTGAATGATGACGAAAAATCTGTTGCCCGATTAGCATTTAAATCCTGGGAAAACGTAGCCAATATTAAGTTCACTGAAACTACTGAGTCAGCAAATAATGTGGGAGATTTTCGAATAGCTTTCTATTCTTTTGCACTTCATGAATCAGGGCTTGCAGCTTATTGTGGCTATCCCGCGAATACACCAAAAAGTGGTGATATGTGGATTTCAGATAAGTATGATGGACTGAATGCTTCTGACTGGGCAAAAGGGGGCTTTCCTTTTGAGATGTTAGTACATGAATTGGGACATGGGCTCGGGCTGCAACACTCATTCAATCTGATAGGTGATGATATAACCAGTGAGAGATTGCCCAAACCTGGGTTTGATGAGCGCCTTGATAGTGATGTATACACAATCATGAGTTATTCGAGGCCATATGCGACTTTTGCCAGTACCCCTATGCTTTTTGACATTAAGGCCATTCAATATTTATATGGGGCTAATACCAGTTTTAGAACTGGCAATGATACCTATTCATACAACGATAATGGAACATATCTTGAAACTATCTGGGACGCAGGTGGGACAGATACGATATCTTATAGCGGTTCGAAGTCTATTGAGCTAAACCTTGAACCCGGAATATCAGGGAGCAGAGTTGGAAAGGATGTTGGAGGAAATAATTTATTTATTGCATTTGGGGCACAAATCGAAAATGCCATCGCGGGTGATGGAAACGATAATTTAATTGGCAATGAGCTTCCAAACAGTCTGGTTGGAGGCGTTGGCAATGATAGCCTTGATGGTGGGGGAGGAAATGATTCTATCAGTGGGGGTGCTGGGAACGACACGATTATTGGCGCCCTTGGAGACGATACGCTAGATGGTGGTAGTGGAACTGATCTAGTTTCTTATCTCGATGCTAAAGGTGTAATGAATATTGCTTTGGTTAGTGGCTCAGTGACGCTAGGTGGCGGATTAGGAGTTGATACTTTAATCAATATTGAGGATTTAATAGCCAGCGATTTTAACGATACCTTATTTGGGGATGCTAATAATAATAAAATTTATGGCGCTGGTGGTAACGATACGATTAACGGAGGCGCTGGTAACGACTCGCTATATGGTGGAAACGGAAATGATGTTTTCCAATTGAGTTCTGGGGTGGATTATTTTGATGGCGGTTCGGGAGTAGATACATTTAATTTTTCAGGCTTGATCTCTCCTGTCAAAGTGAATTTTTCTACAAACACCCTGAGCTATAGAGATCAAACGATGAGGTTTGCCAATATTGAAGGCTTAACATTTAGTAATCAATCTGAGAGTTGGACAGGTAGTACCTCTGCTGATGCGATTTTTGCAAGTGGAGGTAATGACAGTTTAGATGGTGGAGCAGGCAATGATCGACTTGATGGAGGGAGTGGGAATGACTCTATCAGCGGCGGAGTTGGCAACGACACGATTGTTGCCGGCCTTGGAGACGATACGCTAGACGGTGGTAGTGGCATAGACTTTTTTAGTTTATCAAGTAGTGCGTATGGTCTCAATGTCAATTTAAGTGACTCTAGTTTGAGGATTGTGACTTCGATTGGTACAAAAACCATCAAAGGGTTTGAGCAATTTGAAGCGACTGCATTTAACGATAGTATTTTAGGTTCAAATTTTTCAGACACCATATTAGCTGGAAGTGGCAACGATTCGATCCAAGGCTTGAATGGTAATGATTGGATAAATGTTGGATTAGGTAACGACTCTGTTGATGGGGGGTCGGGTTTCGACACTATTGACCTAAGTGATAACCGAACCAATCAAGTCACAAGTCTAGTATCTGGTACTTCGATGAGCGATGGCCGAATCGTCAGATTCAGTAGTGTTGAGGGTGTGGTTGGAGGTGTCGGAAATGACACTATTACAGGAACATCACTTGATGATCAATTAGATGGAGGTGGTGGTTCTAATCTCATTGAAGGTGGCTTGGGCAATGACAGATTGTTTTTAAGCACTGCATCTGGAATGTTCCAATCTAATCTTTTTCAATCGACATTAAATGGTGGAGAAGGCATTGATACCCTAGAGCTTCGAAGTCAGGGATGGGCTAAATTAAGTAACAATAAAATCTATGCCGACTTTGGTTATGTTGGTAATTTTGATTATTTAGATAAAGACTATTACTTTTTAAGCCACCCCGCAGACATGAATGAGGCCGAGGCTACCGCTAATTTAATAAGTATCGAAAAATTTGTAACATCTTCCTCAGATGATTCAGTATATTTGGATATGAATTTTTCTGGGAGCATTGAAAGTGGCACAGGTAACGATGTTATTGTTGCGCTTGAGGCAGAGTTCAATCCCAATATTCCCGTTTTTAATTTAAATGTCAATACAGGTGCTGGCGATGATTCTTTTGTAATGATGGAAGATCCTTATTTTGATATTTCTAGCAGCTCCGGCTCTGTTTATGCCAGGAGGAGCCTAACTGTGAATGGAGGTGAAGGTGAGGATACTTTTTACATCGATTTAAAAAATTACGATAAGAATATTTATTTAGGCGACTCAATAGCTTATCTCAAATATGACTATTATGGAGATCAAATTTTTAGTCTCGGTTACTCAGGTTTCGAAAACGTGACAGTTGGCCGTGATAACGGGGTTAGCTATGGCTCCGCTACTATATATGGAAGTGACAAAGATAATATTATTAAAAATAATGAATGGTGGTCCTGGGATTTAATCCCCGATGGGTCTATTAGCCTTGAATCCTGGATAAATAAAGTTTTTGCTGCAGATGGTAATGACACTATCTTTTATAAATGGGGTATGGACATTGACGGTGGTCAAGGTAACGATGTCATCGTTATGTACCGGCCTCCTGAATCATCACGAGACATCATTAATGGCGGGCAAGGTACTGATACGATTAAATACCAGCTAGCAAATTTGGGAACAACAACAGTTAGTTTGTCTGATTTCAGTAGTGTGGAAAATCTTATCGCTGAGTGGGAACTTCAAGGAACTGAAGCGCTAGTTGTAACTGGAACTAGTGTGGCTAACCATATCGAAACAGGCAATGGGAATGATTCAATCAATGGTGGATATGGTAATGATAGTCTTTACGGTGGAGCTGGAAACGATACCTTCATCAACGTCATTGGGTCTGATTACATTGATGGGGGAGATGGAACGGATACATTGACATTTGCCGACGTGAGTGTCAATCGCCGTTTTATCCTTGATATAGGGGTTAATATGAATTTAGGCCCAGCTTCAGCGAGTGTAGTGGACCTACTTTATGCGATCAACATAGAAAACATTATTGGAGGCTCTGGGAACGATTATTTTGAAGGCAACGCTCTTAATAATCTACTGGAAGGTGGAGGCGGAAATGACACCCTTTATGGAGCTGGCGGTAATGATACCTTGATGGGGGGTGCTGGTGATGATGAAATTTATATCAGCATAGGTTCTGATTCAGTTGATGGAGGAGATGGATCCGACATATTAGCCTTTCGAGATCTTGACCAAGGAATTGGAGTCGACTTATCCATTGAGACACAAGCTCTTGGGATAGATAATAGTTTGAATTCCAATATGATCAAAGGATTAAAGTTAGTCTCTATTGAGAGTTTAGTGGGATCATCTTACGCAGACTCGCTCTATGGTAACAGCAGTAATAATCATTTATCTGGTGAGGGGGGTGCTGATGTCATTGATGGGGCAGCAGGAAATGATACTTTGATTGGTGGATCAGGCAACGATACTTTAGCTGGTGGACTAGGTAATGATAGCTTAGATGGTGGGGCCGGTAATGATACTGCATCCTACTTGAAAGCTAACCGTTGGGTAACAGTCGACCTAACAAAACAGTCAAATCAAGCTTTAGGGGAGGGATCTGATCAATTATCAGGTATCGAGAATGTTTGGGGCTCAAATTATGGAGATACGATTAAAGGTAGTCTTATGGCCAATTATTTATTTGGAGCTTATGGTAATGATACGCTTATCGGCCTGGAGGGAAATGACACTGTTGATGGAGGTGAAGGAAATGATTCAATAGATGCCGGATCAGGAAACGACATTATCTACGGTTCTTTAGAGGATACAATCGATGGCGGGATTGGGAATGATATCCTCTCATTTGAAAAAATTTCGGGGTATTTTTCTGTCACTCTAACAACTAATTTTACGAGCATAGAGACAATATATTTGAGCGATGACTCAAGTGCATATCGTGATAATGAAATCGGTAGAGAAATTTACGGTTTAAATGGTTTAGATGAAATATATGGTAATGGAGGTAATGATACGATTTACGGTGGAGCAGGTGTAGACGATCTCTATGGCGGGGCTGGAAATGATGTTTTATATGCGGGCGATGGTCTGATCGATTATCTCAACGGGGGCGAAGGTAACGACCGCATCTATGTCGGAACGGGAGAGAATGATATTTCACTTGGCGCTGGTCAAGATACCATATATTTGGGTGTTTCGTTGAATAGCTTCGTTAGAAAAACCGTGACTGATTTTTCTTCTGAAGACAAGATAGCATTTTCAAAAGAGGTATTTACAAAACTTGTAAGTATTTCGGCACAAAATATTGTTATTGGAGCAAATGCAAGAGCTTTAGATGCAAATGATTATATTATCTACGATTCAGCTACAGGTTTGTTGTCATATGATAAAGATGGAAATGGAGCAGCGGTATCAGTCGTTTTGATGGGGCTCTCCAATAACCTAAATATCACAGCATTAAATTTTATGACTTACGTCTAATTCGGATTGATAGTAAAGTTTCTACATCATTTAGGATGCCTTTGTATGAATCATTTCTTGGATGGGGTCATTAAATCAATGCAGGTTACACTAGAGTAATCCTCAAAAAAATTCTAAAGGGATCTGAAGTCGATATGGTCGAAGTTATTCTTTTACTGAATTAAACTTATTGGTATTTATTTGGTTATTTAGTTTTGATTTAGGGAGCAATGTATCATGGTAACGTTAACTGCATACAGGTCTTTCGATAGTAAAGATATTTACTCATTTATTGGCGTCACGACTTTCGCTGGCAAATACAAAATATCACTTAATGACCCTCTAGGCTCAGATCTTATGGGAAAGGCTAACGTTTCAGTCGATTATGCTGGTTCTTTTAAATACTCGGAGGGAGTACTTGTCTCTGGAACATTAAGGAGCGCTACTGTATATGCCAATAACATTAAATATTATGAGATCAAAGGATCTAATGATGTAATTTCCTATTCCCTTTATGCGGCAGGCGATACTAATGCTTTTTTACAATATGTATTCAGTGGAAATGATATTTTTAATGGTAGTAATTCAAATGATTACTTTCAATTTACAGATAGTGGGAATGATAAGTTTTTTGGAAAGGCTGGCAATGATTATATTGCTACCAATATTCGATTTAAATCTACTGTGGATGGGGGGGATGGAAACGATTTTATAGTATCACTAGGTGAACAAGACTCACTAAGAGGGGGTAAGGGGGCAGATATTTTTAGTATCCGGTCGCTAATTAGTTGGGATAAAGATGTCATATCAGATTTTAAGATTAGTGATGGCGATGCCTTAACTTTTGGCTTTGAGGGATTTACAGATATTGATTACAACGGCGATGGAGTTTTTGATTTTAATCGATCATCAGGATACTTTGAGCCTTATGAAAATCAAATATGTATTGCAAATGGGTCCTTTGTTAATCAAGACTCAGATGATTACTTTATTTATGACTTAAAAACAGGAAATCTCTATTATGATTATGATGCCAATGAAACAGGATATGGCGTTGGATTGATTGTCAATTTTTCAAACAAACCCAAGTTTACTGCCAGTCAAATTGCGAATGATGTGATTAATATTTATGACTCAACTCAAGCTCTTGAGCCTTATGCAATTACTTTTTTCAACTCTGATCAGTTTGGCTACTAAAGATAACCCCTGCAATATTGAAAATCTTTTCATTTAATTACCGCATTGAAAATGAGTTAGCAATAAAACAATCCCTATGATCCCGATGAGAGATCTCCTGTGGCCTCGCTCAAGTTGTTTTTTAGTGATAAAAGTTAAATGACAAAATCAGTATCTTTTAATGCGCTTACACCAAGCAACTTAATCATAAAGTCAGCGTTGCCATCTCCATTTGTATCTCCTTGAACGAGAATAAAGCTCTCACCGTTAACGTTGTAAACATTGGAGTACCTGACTTCTCCTGCGTGTTTAGTGAAACTACCATTACCTAAAAAGGTGAAGTTAACATTCACGCCGGGGGTTTTAGTGTTTAAATCAAAATCTAAAAAAATGCGATCCTCCCCAGAAGTAAAATCGGTGATAGTGTCACATTTTTTTGCAGTTTTACCTATATCGGTAATACCAGAAGAGAACTGAAAATAATCACGACCAGCGCCCCCAGTTAATATATCTACACCGCTTTGACCGTCAACTCTATCGTCACCCAAACCACCATATACGGCATCATTACCCTTGCCGGCTCTAATAATATCGTTTCCACCACCACCATCGATGGTATTTCCTAACTTACTCGCATCTATGATATCGTCAAATCCAGTCCCTATGACTTTCTCTACGTTTTCAATTGAGCCCAGCGTGATGTCATTTCCAAAAAGAGTTCTTTCCAGATTTACAATGATAAATTTTTCCAAATTGGAAAAATCCACCGTATCCTCCCCAGTGCCACCGTTTATATCACTCCAAAATTGATTGGTAAGGCCCATTGACGGTCCACTAATAATGGTATCGTTGCCGCTACCTCCATCAATATAATTCGTGCCCATACCTAGGGTAATTTTGTCATTGCCTGCCTCTCCAGAGATATGATTAAAACCCGTAGTGGAAATAATTTCGTCATCACCTGCCCCAGCTTTAAGGGTGACGCCACCAGCTACTTTCACATAATCATTTGAGCTTGTTGGCTTGAAAGGTATTTCAGGGGTGTAATGAAAAAATAAGGTATCGCCAACCAACGATGCACCACCTTCATTAGGGTGATCTGTTACAGTGGATATGACACTATTGTCTGCGACTATAACAGTTGAAGTGCTGCTGCTAATGCTGAGCATAAATGCTTCATTTTCTTCTGTTCTACCTTTATTGAATACATTAACGGAGATTGTTTTTTGGGTCTCTCCTGGTGCAAATGTGATCGTACCTGAGAGCCCTTGATTCTCAGTAAAGTCATCCGTGCTGGTGGGTGATTGACCAGTACCAGTTATTAGGTAATTAATTATTTGTTCAGAATTTGGAGCAGAGTCCAATCTGATCACAAAGGTATATTGAATATATTCGCTTAAAGGAGTGACTGTGCCAGGTGAAATTGAAGCTACATAACTATTCGGTGGCGTCGGTGCTGGCGTCTCGTTCGAGTCAGAAGAATCACCCATATCCCACATGTCCCACATAAGATATCCTCTTTACTTAGTAACTTATTTAAAATATTCTACAATGGTTAATTAAATTTTTACAAATGCAAATAATTACCTCATCATTTCTAGAGAGGGTTTATTAAATTAACCTGCGTTACTTTATAGAGATCGACTCAAACAACAGTAAAGTCATTTGAGGTTAGTAATGGATGACTGCTAGTTCCAATTAAAGCAATTTGTATTGCTTGCGATTTAGTGCCTGACCCATCACTATCGTAATATAGTTTTCCCGTTGTCTGATCATAAATAATGTAATCATTACTATCTATTGCGCTATCTCCATATACAAGATTTGAGGCTTGGATAGTCTTATCCCGAGCATATGCTTTAAAGATATTTTTACCTAAAGCAATCTTATCTATTCCAGGAGTAAAGTCTGTAATCGTATCTACATTACTGGCACCTAGCTTACTGTTGAATACAAAACTATCGTTCCCAGCACCGCCTGTTAATGTGTCATTGCCTAGGCGTCCATTGATAGTTTCATTGTCTAGCCCTGAACTGATTATTTCGTCTCTTCTGGTTCCTTTAATGTTTGTCACATTTTTAACGTTGATTGAAAAAGAGTCAGATATTGCTAAGCCAAATAAATCAGTTGCTGTAACTTTCACAATTAAATTACTGTCAGTGTTGTAAGGCATGGTGCCAACTAGCTTTTTTGAGCTAAGATTAAATGAAAGCCATTCTGGAAGTGATGTGCCGTCCTCTAGAGTTAGTGAGTAGCTAAGAGCATCCGATTTATCTGTGTCTCTAAAAGAAGTAACGATAGAATAACTAATTGCCTTACCTTCGGTAGCATCTAAATCTTCTAAAGGCTTGATAAGTGTTGGGGCTTTATTTTCTCTAAAGCTAATTTTAGATGAAAAAACATTTGTAATTAGATTCTGAGTGGGGTTATATTCATACGACTGACTACTACTTATAAGAAAAAAGTCTCCCATCGGACCTTTAGCAATGCTGCTTATTCCACTATGCATATCAAGAATTGAGGAAAATTGTTTTCTGCCACTGTCGACAAAAGTAGCGTTTGCTGCTTGCATTAATAAAAAGGTTGAATCGTTGGTCCCCTCCCAGCTGGAGTCACTACCAAATATGTCAATCAATCCGTCACCATTAAAATCTTTGAGAATTGGGTTGTAAGCACTAAAGGAATTATTGTTATAGCCAATAAGAATATCTTCTGTAACATCTTCAAATATCCCATTGCCAAGATTCTTCAAAAATTGAACTTCTGATAATTGAACCCATTCTTTACCATTCCAACCACCTCGACTAAACACAATTACGTCCATTAGCCCGTCGTAAGTAAAATCAAAAGGTTCGGCTCGAACATCGTGGCTGTTATCATAAAAACCTTTTGCAAGATTGTTATATTTCGATAGCTCTAGTCTGGGCATTGGTAATGTTGAAACATACCTTAAATCTGGATGAAGTCCAGATGGATCATTTACAAATTTAAAAAGCCAGGTATCGTTTGGTTCATTTGTTGAAGTATAATCAACAACAATGGCTGATAAGCTACCATCTCCAAGAAAGTCTGCAATTGCAACACCTGAGCCACCAATATCTATATCTATATTTTGATTTAAACCATCAGCACTTCCAAGATAAATTGATGGGGCTGTTCCGTAACCAGTAACAAAAACATCCATGTATCCATCATGATTAATGTCAAACGAATCCAAATCATGTGTCCATGATTCTTTTCCAATTATCTTTTTTTCAAAGTAACTTCCTTTATTGATTAATTGATAATGATTTACAGGATGCTCCATATCTGAGCCACCCCCCAAAAACAGATCAATTAAACCATCTCCGTTAAAGTCTCCAAAAGCTACATCTGCCACAGCCTCAACTTGATTAGTATTATTTGGCAACCATTGATTGGTTATTTCCCTAAGCCTACCATTTTGCCAACCAAATATATGGACACTTGTATTTGTATAGGTTTCTGGTGTATTAGGCTGAGTTTCTACTCCAGCAAAGAAAATTTCATCAATCCCATCACCATTGATGTCTTGAGGGTAAATATTTTGAACAACTGCTATATTATTGACTTCAGAATAGTAAGAGAAACTACCTACTTTATTATTGGCACCGAGAACGATTGAAGTCATCTGATTTATTTTTCAAAATAAATATGTAGGTTTTATACTATTCCTTATTAATATTATTATCAATTATATTTTTATTGCCACTTCTTATAAGAAATTACTTTCTAAAAATTTCTTTATGTTCAGCAAACAACACCAAATTCATCACAAAATAAACCCCCCCACCATTTCTGGCAGGGGTTTATTAAATTAACCCACGTTACTCTGTGGGCATCTCTTTAGATAATAGTAAAGTCATTTGGGGTTAATAATGGATGACTACCAGTTCCAATTAAAGCAATTTGTATTGCTTGAGATTTTGAACCTGACCCATCAGCATCATAATATAGTTTACCAGTGATCTGGTCATAAATAATATAATCATCATTATCTATTGCGCTATTTCCATAAACAAGATTTTCGGCTTGAATAGCTTTATCCCTAGCAAATGCTTTAAAGATATTTTTACCTAAAGCAATCTTATCTATTCCAGGAGTAAAATCTGTGATCGTATCTATATTACTTGGACCTAACTTACTGTTGAATACAAAACTATCGTTGCCAGAACTACCTGCTAGCGAATCATTTCCCATCCGTCCACTCAATGAATCATTCCCAAATCCTCCAGATATGGTGTCATCATACTTCGATCCTATGCCGTTAAAATTTTTATCTCCGAAATAACTTACTTTTTGAAATTGACTTTTAATTGTGTATTTCGAGGATGTAGTAATAACTGAGTCTGTAGAAGTAAAACTTATATATATTGCAGAGTTTTTATTTCCAAATGCATCTTTGACAGCGTTTTCATCTATTTGAAGATAGTATTTAGAATTATAGTTTAGATTTTTTGATGGATTGATAATCAGAGCATTATTAACTAGCTCTACTTTCTTGCTGTTAATATCGAATTTTTCAATTACCCTTTTATTTGAATCAAGTAAGTAAACAGAGCCGTTTTCGGCGGCAACCTTATTTGTAAAAAGTACCCACAAATCATCAGATATAAATTGCCCGTCTTCTGGCCCCCCGAGCAAGCTAAGTTCTTTGCTAGGTCCATCCACAAGTGGTATGTAGTCATATTTTAAGTATGTTCTTAATGTGCTTTCTGCGTACTTATTATCATATAGAGAAAACGAAAGATCTTTTGCAAGTCGCCACATCTTTGATGTCTCATCTCCGGGATCCTCAATCCAACTGGCCTCATGCCACGGCATATACTCTCTAAAAGTTACCCCTGAAACGTTATCATTTAGATCGTTTTCTAGTAAATGAAAAATTGATTGAAATCGAATGGATTGAAATTCATAATCAATATTAAATTGATCTTTTTTTAAATTATTATTAAGCAATAGTTGCCAAAATGGCTCTTTCATCCAGCCTATATTTGCAGCAGGAATTTCTACAGCATCTAAAATTATTTCTTTATTATAAAAACGATACTTTCTGATCTCGGATATTTCATCTACGACACCTCTTCCATTCAAATTATCACTGTTATAGTATTTTTTGACTATTTCTTGAATATCATATATCGCATCTCGAGATATCTCGGGGCTAAATCCTAACCCAATTATATCTACCAAGTCCCATAAAACAGCTGGCGCATCTAATCTATTTGAATTTGAAGAATAAGCTAATTTTCCATTAAATACTTGGCGAATATTATTTACGATGTTTGACCACTCTGTTCTATATTCCTCTGTATCTAATCCATTAGAAAAATTTCCTACATAAAATACATCTACGCCGGATTTTTCGGCTTTTATAGCAAGTTGCTTTTCATAATTTAGGACACTATCGAAAAATTTAGTAAGGGAGAAATTTCTACCAAAATCAGTCCAAAAGCCAATAATATTGTCATTTCTATAGTCCACAATATCTAATTTAATTGCTACATCTAAACCAATACTATTCGCGTATGAGCAAAGCGCCCAAAGATCTTTGGGCTCCGTTTTGAATCTATTACCCCCAGCACTAGGATCTAACTCAACAATTTCTCCAGAATTAATATCTACAGGGACATTAGTGGCAAAGGAGATTGACGAATAACCTATTGACTTTAGTTTATCTACAAAAAGTTTTACCGATTCAAATGAGTTTACCTCAACACCTGCAAGTGTAAGGTCCCCTAATTGGTCAAATCTCATATCAACTACCGCTGAAAAATTTTTTTTCATAAATATGTATCTAAGGTTTTATTGATAACAAATATATAGTTAGTGATGTTATGTAATAAAAAGGCAGTAAAAGAAAGTCGTTTATGTAAATCTATGCTAACAAGAAATGCTATTTGAATTGCTAAAATTTTGGCATTTCGATCAATATCATAATAATAAACATTTCTATTATTACTCTTATGAATTATATATAGTCTCAGAAAGCTAACGCTACTTAAATACTATGAAGATAACTTTTAAATTCCTATTTCTTATCATTACAATCTTTTTATTATTCTTAAAACACAAAAGAAAAACCCCCACCTATTGCTAGATGGGGGCTTCTTATGACTTAACCCACGTTACTCTGTGGGCATCTCCTTTGGGGGAGATTAGGCTACATCAAACATACCAATATTTGCTGTTGTTACATACGCAATAACGTCAGACATTGTTATGCCTACCAGCTTAGCAACATCGACTACGCCACCTGCATTACCACGATCAGTATCATAACCGATATGGACAACACCAAAGGTGTCTTGCCAGAAAATAATCACATCTGTGGTATCTGTACTGTTAGAGTCAGTATCTACGGCCGTATCAACTGCTGTAGTATTCGCGTATGTCGTTAAGTCTAGTATCACTACGTCTACTGTAGCCGCACTACTGCCAGCAGAGTCAAGCGCAACACTGTTAAAACCAGCACCATCAAAAACCAATGTTAATCCATCGAATTCGAATATATCTCGAACCGAAGCAGCGTCAGAACCGTCATCTGTAGCTAATTGGAAATCTTGAATGCTATCAACGCCTGTTGGAGCCGTGTCATATACAAACGTATCATTTCCAGTACCACCAGTTAGGATATCGGCAGCAGCAACACCACCATCAATCCTATCGTTACCAGCACCGCCCGTTAATGTATCGACACCGGCGCCACCAGTCAATGTATCATTTCCTGAACCACCAATGATCGTATCTGCAGCAGTGCCACCAGTAATTGAAACATTGTAGCCAGTCACTGCAGAAGCATTGACATCTGTATCACCTGTATCAGCAGCTGCACGGGTAATGGCGAATACACCATCGGCTGCGTTATAGTTTGCAGCTACAAATGTATTACCAAGCGTGATTACATAGTCTGCAGTTGCTGTAGCATTATTGGTATCTATGCTAATGGTTTCCATACCAGTAACGTTTGAGAGCTTGTGTGAGCTAGATGTTAAATCAAGCGTAGTAGCCGTATCATCGCTGATATTGATTGCATCACCTGTGCCAGAACCGCCTACGATTGTGTCATTAGCTGATAAGAAAGCCATATTAGTAACTGTTAGAGCGCCATCTGCAACACCAAATGCAACATTATCTCGAGCGTTACCCACTGTATAACTTACAGTTGTTGCGTTTGTAACAGCACTACCCATTGTAAAGTTAATTCTAGCAGCACTATTTAACACACCGGATGCATTAACTACGTGCGCTTGGTTTGTATGAGCAACAACACCCAAAGTTGAGCCGTCGCTAATTGACAAAGCTAAATCATTGATTGTTAGTGTTTGTGCTGCAGCTGCACCAAGGGAAATGTTCTCAACTCCAGTTACATTTGTAAGAATACCTTGATTCGTTACTAAATCAATTGCTGCATCGTTACCGTTAGTGAAACGAATTGTATCGTTACCAGCGCCACCAGAGATTGTATCAGCTGCTGTTAGATTTGTTGTGTAGGTTGCGCTGATTAAAATTACGTCATCACCATTACCTGCATCAACATTATCAACTCCTGTTTCTGAGTCAATAGTATCGGCATCATCACCACCAGTGATAACGTCATTGCCTGTACCGCCAGTAATTGAGTCATTGCCTGCGCCACCGCTGATTGTGTCATTACCATCAGCGCCGTCAATAGTATCCTTACCTGCATTACCTACAATACTATCTGCTGTAGCACGCCCTGTAATAGTATCATCATTCGATCCACCTCTTGTAGTAACAGTTCCGGTAGCTGAGGCTTCAGATACATCTAAATCAACTCGACCAGTTGCAGAAGATGCGTCAATTAATGTCAATGTGCTTATTGCACCGGTTTCACCAAGCTGAAAGTCAGATGCACCACTAATATTAATCGTTTGAAGACCTGTTGAGCCAACAAACGACGCGATACTATTTTGACTACCAGCAGCAAGTGTTGCAGGTGAGCTGATACCACTAGAAACAACATTAATTGTCTCCACACCTGCTGCAACAAAAGCAGTAGTAATATCTAAGTCTGTCTCTGCAGTGGCATGGTCAATGGTAACTGTAAGAGAATTTGTTGTGCCAGCATTTGTAGCATTTTTCACAGTGTGTGTAATTGTCGCTGCATCGCCAGAAATTTTTACTGCGGTACCTTCGGCTACATTTGTAGCTGTTGTAGCGTCACCAGCTGTTGTTCGGTAGTCAATAGTTGTAATTCCTGACAAGAAAGAAATATCAGCAGAACCAGTATTCTCGGTGAGACGTAATATTTCAAATCCAGAAACTTTAAGATCCGCGACCAAGTCTGAGGAATCAGTAACAACTAGAGTATCCGTACCATTACCACCGGTTAATGAATCACTTGTAGTTAATTCATTACCAATACTAATCACATCATTGCCAGAACCGCCTGTTACTGTGTAGTTGGCTGCACCTGTAGCGTTCAAAGTTACACCGCCGGTAGATGTGGAAGCATTTACGGTAGTGAAATTAGTGGCAATTGCACCTGTTATTTCCAGGGCTTTAGATGCTTCAATTGTAAGTGTATTAGCACCTGTAGCCGCAATATTTGTCAAAGTTGCATCGGCACCGGTAACTTTCAATGTCACCTTTTCGATGCCAGTATCAGCTGTGAATGTACCAGCAGTTGTGCCATTAACATTGAGTACCTGCGTATCGGCTAAGCCAGTCACTGCTGAAGCAGTGTTGTCAATCGTTAAGTCAGCTGAACCATTATTCATTACTGCTTCAACAATGGATGCTGCGTTAGTAAACGTGGTATCACCTTCATCACCAGAGTTACTTAACCCAACTGTAGTCACACCTGTTGCTGTAGAAAGGTCGTAGATAACATTTGCATCTGCATCAGTACTGTCTTCAAAGTTTGACAACAAAATCTTTTCAACACCTTCAAGCGTAACGCTTTGAATAGTGTAGTGAGTATCATTAACGTCAGCGGTCGTATCAATATCACCAGTTACTGAAATTCTAAGTGTATCAGTACCATCACCGCCTGTAACCTGGTCGCCTGCTTGCAATGTTGTACCGGTTGCACCACGAGCTACTAGGCCAGAATTAAAAGTATCATCTCCACCCGTACCTGATCTGCTATCCAAATCAGTAGTGAGCGTGAAAGTCGTGCCAGTACCAGAACCACCAGATGATTCATCAAAAGTTGATGAGGAATCGTTAGAACCTAATGCTGAGTCATTTATAGCGGCAGCTTTACGGGTCAATGTTTGTGTGCCTAATGTAACTTTTTTGCCTGTTGTAGCATAAGTTGCAGTTAAATCGCCATCCAAGAAACGAACGCTTGCTGTAGCATTATTTGTGTTAGCTAGTTGGAAGCGAATAACAATATCTGAATCAACAGTGCTTCTCAAAGTTACTACACGACTTGCGGATACGCTAGCTGTAAAGTCACCAGCAAATCCTTCGATTGCAATGATGTCACCATTTATGGAACCAGAAATGGTTGCGCCTTTGGTGTCGTCATTGATTACATACGTATTGTTGGTAGCAGAGGACTCTCTGTAAGTCGCTCTTTTACCAGAAGCAACGGTAAATGTAGCCATTATGTAAAACTCCTATAAAAATAAACAAGGTACTACAAAAAAACATATATATATATTTTGAAACGCACGCGATTTTCTCATTATTTTCCTTGGTTTACAAGCAAAAACCACAAGAATTTCAAGGTTTTTAACCTTTGTGCAGGTTGAACTTTATTTGATTCATTAGCAAATACTTGTGAGATACATCACAAAATCTCAAAAGAGTTGATAGCGTAGTCCCATAAAAACTTGCGTATCGCGGAATTTGACCACCTCGATGTTGGCATCATTCTCGACATTATCTGCCTCTAGATGCAAGGACCAGCCTGGATTATGGGTAATTGGCAACCACCAATCGAGTTCCACTCTCTGTCCAAATCGGCGAATATGTCTCTTGGCATTATTATTGAGTAATTGGCTATACCCTTCTTGGTCCTGATAATCTGCATAGTAGACCAGCGCTCTTAATTGTAGCGTCTCTTTAGCCGTCCATCTGGCTTGCAATGAGGATTCTTGACGAATCGTTTTCCCACCCGCTCTGGTGCCGTCTGGATTATCCCAGCCATATCGGTACTGGCCATCTAGCGTGATAGATTGAAATGGACATGAGATGGAGCCTCCCACCCACGGCACATCTGCATTGGCTTGATCGCCGTCAAGAATACGTCTTTCGAATTCAAGACGTCCTCCAAGGCTACACTGGCCCAGGCTCAATCTAAGCCCCCCAAGAATACTGGCAAACGTAGCAATACTTTTTTGATCAATCATGACATGGCGCAGACTCACGCCTTGAGAGGTCTCTAATTTAGCATCAATGGGTCTGGTCACTATCCAATAGGCGCCAATATCGCCCAGGTCCTGCCCATCAACTTGATTATAATGTCGCATGCGCCCAAAGATTTGTACTTCACTCTTGCTTCCACTGTCATGCTTAAATTGTCGATAGGCGTCCAGACGCCACTCTGAAGCATTCGATGACTTCGGTCGACTACTTCCCGCCACCAAGACATCAACCGGCGGAGCGCCGATGGGCGTTAACTGGAAACTTGCACTATTAATGCCATAGTTTGCATTCTCAGCACGGCCCAGCAAGCCCATCAGACTGACTCTCCAGCCTTGAATATAGTTTTTTTGGTTTAATTTTTTTCTGACATCCGCAATTTGTATCTTCAAGTTCTCTGGGGGATTGAAATTCTGTTCAATATGAGCAAGGAGTTCTGTCGCGGTGGCTTGGTCGCCCAAGCGATAGTATGCAATCGCAAGATCCAGCCACGCCCCTGCAAAGTTAGGATCCCGCATCACCACACGCTCTAATGCGTTGAGTGCGAGGTTATTATCCTCTGCGGCAAGCGCAGTCACCCCTAACAGGTAATCAAAATTTGAATCGTCTTGAAATTCTGGCTGGTGAGAAGTTAAAAAAACGAGAGCCTCAGCGAGGCGTTTTTCTTTCACCAGCTGATCGACTTGTGATTTGATCTGATTAAAATCCGAGGCCGATGCAGATAAAGAAAGAGTCCCACAAACAACTATGAGACTCAATAAGAGAGAGAGAATAAATCTTGTGATCTTCACGGGGTCATATCATAACATAAATGACCACGTTACTTTTGTTGCCAGTACATGACTCCATAGGCATTGGTATCGTTATTAAAGCGCTTATTAAATAGATACGCAGCCGTGTCCCCATTGCCTGACAAAGCCCCAGAGATTGACACGTTACTGCGACCTGCATCTGCTCTCAAGCGTCCTTCTTCCGTAATGAGACCATTACTTCTTAATGTCGCTTTTTGATTATCAAAGGTCCAATCAAACTTGGTTTGATAGCGCATTTCCTCAAAATTCACCGAAAAACTCGCGTTGGAGACGCTCGCACGCTCATAAGCACCACGCCCTTCACGGCCATAGGCCTCGCTGTTGGTGAGTGTGAAGTTCACAAAACCAGAGGTTGGAAGATTGACTAACTCGGTGTTTCGGTACAACACAAAAGCATCATTTTGTCCGATAAGTTCATACCCCGCTGGCACCATACTGTTGGGAGACCAACGCCCCCACATCAGCTGTTGACCACCTTGCATCCCATTAGGCAGCTGAGTGGATTTTTGATTCCCACTACCATTCACGGAAGGCTCTTCAGGACGAGGCAGTGCAAACACCTTTCGACCTTGCCCTTGAACAAGCTCAATTGACCCTTGAGCACGCACCTCTAAAAAGGCATCACTTAAGCTTCCAGCCAGGTCCCTGGCTCGCGTACCACCACATGGGCCTAGCGCTTGCGCTGTACAATCCTGACCAAAAGGCGCAATGGTCACGCCACCTTGTTGGACTGCAACACGTGTATTATCCAGATCGGTTTGTACAATAAAGTCTGTTCCACGAATTCCAATCGCAGCAACAGGCGTATTCAGTCTAAATCCTTGTTTGTTTGTTTGACCAGCCTTGCCCGTAATTAGACGCGACGTGCCCTTCATTAGGGTAAATTTAACCTGATTATTCTTTGGATCGCGCTCATCAAAAACGTAACGCTCAATCTTTAAAGACGAGCTCGGACGAACGCTCACAAAAGCGTCATCATCAAATCGTATATGCACATGGCCATTAGAACCTGTCACGATCACTTGTCCGACATCCAAAGCGTCACCGCGCTTGATCGGGCTTGTCGCCCCTTCCAGCTTAGCATCGCCAATAGCAAATATGACCTCGCCCACCCGCGCATGGGCAAGGGTTGGAACCAAGGCAATCAAACTTGCTATGAAAAATTGTTGAATGACTTTTCTCATTGACTTCTCTTTATATAAATACTGCTAACACTTTTACACAGCTATAGTGTCGATCAATTCACGTCAACTTTTTGTGATGCGGCGCACATTTTCTTGTATGGGGAGGTTTGGGGATTTTTCAAGTTTTTTTGTTCTCTAAAACGCTTGATTTTGACCTCATCATACCAAAGTCATACCAAAATATGATGACTTTATTCTTTATTTTCGATCGCGAACACCCTCACTTGACCGGTCCTACCCTTCACAGCGTATTCCCCACAATCGATCACATTCACCCCTCCATAGAGGGCTTGTGTGCGCTCACCGATTAAAAGATCATAGCCCACTTGACGGGTGAGTTGTTCGATGCGGCTTGCCACATTGACTGCGTCTCCATGCGCAGTCCATGCAAGGTGCGCCTCACCTCCAAACACACCCACCGAGCCTTCTCCGGTATTGATCCCAATACTCACCCTCATCGGCTTAAACTCATGTTCGATAAACCAATCTTTAAGATTCAGAATTGCTTTTTGCATATCAATTCCTGCAGCAACCGCATGCGCGGCATGTTGAGGGTCATAGTTTGGTGCTCCCCAAACGGCCATGAGTCCATCCCCAGAATACTTCTCAATTGTCCCGCCATGTTGATAGACCACATCGGTCAGTGCCGATAAACATTTTTGCGCAAGCTCTGCGACTGCATCGGAATCTCTTCCCTCAGACGCCGTAGTGAAGCCACGCATGTCTGCGACCAATACAGTGAGTTCTCTCTTTTTGGTATTAGGAGAAACATCACGGCCTTTGAGAAGGCGCTTCACCAAACTCTCCGGAATAAAACGACTAAATTGGCTCGCCACTAATTTAAGCTGGCGATTCGTAGAAATACTTTCTAGGATTAATCCTAAAAACAGAATAAGTCCCGTCATCAGAGGGATGGGCGTGAGCGGGATGATGATCTGTTTAAAAACAAAAAGGATGAGCGTTGAAACAATAAAGATCAATGAGACTAACAACGCCCAAGCAAAGAGCGCTCTTGGGGATCGGGAGGGCCAAATTAAAAATAGGATACCGACCATTGCCAAACTTATCCAGAACCAGACAGGGCTTGGATTAGGTGAAATCAAGCGATCATCTAAAAAAGCTGAGATGATTTCGGCATGCAGGGTCAGCCCTGGCGTCAAATTGCTTACTGGGGTCGCCACATAATCGCCTAAACCCATGGATGTACTACCTAAAATGACAATGGCATTTTTTAACAGCACCTTCGGTGCATTAAGATGCAAAACCTCATGAGCGGGAATTGATGTAAATGCATTGGTTTTAAGTGCGAAGGGGATAAAAAGTTGATCCTCTTGATCGAGATGAAGGGTTAAATAATCATCGTTTGACCATTGCGTATTCAGTACTCGTCCGATTTTTTCGCGTTTTAAAGGCGCCCCCCCATGAATCACGTCGAGCATCTTGAGGCTCAATGTCGGCGTGCATCCCATAGATCCGCATGCTATTGGGTAAATGCGCCTCACCTTCCCATCTAAATCGATGGTCGGCGTAATGTGGGCAACATTCGGTTTTGCTGCCACTAAACTTGGATGATTGGCGATGTATCCGGTAACAGAGGGCTTAATGCTACCTTCAAACTTTTCCGGGATGGCGACAAATTGTCCGGTCTGGTTAGTGGAATCAGGATTAAAGTCCAACACCTGGCTCATGACGATATTATCGTGATGAAGCGCTTGAATCAGTCGCGCATCATCTTCTCTAGCCTCCGGGAAGACGATATCGATGCCCAGCACTCCAACTTGATAGTCCAGGGTCAGTCGATTGATCAGCATCGCCAATTTCGCTCTCGGCCAGGGCCACGCCCCCTCAGTCGATAGGCTTTTCTCGTCAATATCCACAAGGATGATGCGCGTTTCTGGTTCATCCTCTAAGGAGCTTCGAATGAGGCCGTCGTAGAGCACACCTTCGATATTTTGGTAGAGCGCGTTAGAGGTCACTGAAAAAACCACCACTGCAAGATAGACCAACAGCACGAGCAATGCTCTTAAAAGATTTCTTTGAAAAAAGGCTTTCAAGGGCTATTTATCCTGTTGATCTTGGGAGACGCGCTGAATAATCACATGTAACTTGTCAGGGAAGCGGATGATTAAGCGACGATTATCTTTCTCGACAACTTTCTCATCGTTGAGAATTTGCATTGCACGGGTGACTGTCTCTCGACTGGTGTTGACCATCAGGGCAATTTGCTCATGGGTCGGCATATTCTCAATGGTAATGAGCTTGCCAGGGTCAGGCTTTCCGAGAAGCTCCATCAAACTAAAAATCCGCTGGAATGCATTCGGGATCCCTAAAATAGCGCGATAGTCCGTCGAGGCGCGAAGCTTTAAAGAGATATGCTTTAACATCCGCTCTGCAATCAAGGGGTGCCCAAAGAGAAGCTTGCGGGCGAGTTGTTTTGATAATGCTGCTACTTTCGAGGGCGCAATCGCCAACACCGTAGCAGAGCGTGGCAACTCATCAATCACTGCAAGCTCGCCAAGGAAGTCTCCTGGTTCAATAAAATTGAGTCCTGTTTGACGCCCTTCTGGGCTCACATCCACAACCAACAGCCTGCCTTCAAGCAAAAAGAATAGCTCTCGTGCTTCATCGCCCTTATGCATAAGATTATCCCGCTTCGCGAGCTCTTTGATTTGCATGAGCTTTGATAGCTCGTTTAGCAAGTTCTCCTCTAATCCTTGCAGCAATGGGATGCGGGCTAATAGCTCTGGGGTGAGGTGACTCATAATATTTTCTCTTTATTCCTCATACATCAATTATAGCTGTATTCAAAATGATAAAGAATCTTAAGAGATATAAAGACACCCCTTGATATGAATGAACTCTCACAGCCAAAAGCACCCCTACATCAATCCCATGCAATCTCCTATAATGCTTCTTGTATTTTTATCCATTTTCGAAGGAACCATGCATTGAAAACCTCAGCTGAACGCGTCCAATACATGATGAATTATCTAAAAATTAATGAGCAGACTGAGTTCGGCAATTTATGTGGCGCATCAAAAAGTGTTGTAAACCAGTGGATAAGCGGAAAGATAAAAAAAATTGATCCACGTTACGCCTTTCTTCTCGAGGATAAAACCCCCTTTTCAGCCAGATGGATAATGCTTGGCGAGGGATCACCTATTAAATAGTTAAGAGTTCTTGACTTTTAAGGTTTAGTATTCTAAACTTTACTCCTGCTTATCTTTTACAGGAGAATACAATGCGCAAGCCCCTAGACTATCGCTCCATCGATTACGAGAGTATTACCTTTGATGTGACCTTTGATGAATCCGACCCCGAGATCCTTGGGATTTATTGCGATCGCTCTAACGTCAATCTCTATCCGTATGTGCAAGACTTTTTAATTGACGCGCTTCAAGAACACCTAGAAGAAACATTGATAGAAGAAAAATATCATCGCGTGGACGATCAACGAAAATATGACTGGGACCCTGAAGATTGGGGAAAATCATCATGATGCGTTATCAAGAGATTCGGAATATTAATGTGTCCGATTTCGTTGAGAAGAAAAATGGTCTCAATTATCTCTCTTGGTCGTGGGCCTTAGACCAGCTTCTCATCCTCGATGAGAATGCAACCTGGGAATATCTGGAGCCCCAGTGGTTTAACCAAACGATGATGGTATTTTGCCGTGTCCACGCCTTTGGCAAAACAAGGACCGCGCAACTACCGGTTATGGACCATCTCAACCAGGCAATTGCCAACCCCAACGCGTTTCAAGTGAATACCGCGATGCAGCGCTGTCTTGCCAAGGCGATTTCTTTGCATGGCTTGGGACTCTATCTTTATTCTGGAGAGGATTTACCAATGGGGGCTGTAATCTCACCCCCCAGCCAACCTATTACCCCACTTGCCGGTGCATGGGACCCGTTTACAATGGAAGAAAAGGAGTTACTCCATGGTGTGGCAGAGGAGGTCACGCATTTAGTCCTTAAAGAACAAATACCAGATGCCAAACATTATTTTGAGTCTCTCGCCCAACAAGAGAAATTAGCGGTGTGGAGTGTGCTGGATAGTAAAACCCGACGCCAATTAAAAATGCCCGCTCATCAAGTTATTCCTGACTTAAAAGCCAAAAAGAAATAAAAAGAGGAAAGGGAAATCATCATCCGCTTTCCTCTTTATTTAGAACTTTACAGTCACTTACAGCACAAAATTGGTCGCATCGAGCGTGGTAAGGCCCATTACTGCGATTTGAAAGTCGGCTGTTCCATCACCGTTGACGTCCCCTTGCAACACACCATTAGCAAAACGCAGTTGCCCTGCCTCACGACTAAAGGCCATATCCAAAATAAAGTTAAACGCCTGATCAGAAGCGACTCTGGTATTGGCATCGATCGCCGACAAATCGATCTTATCTGCCCCCCTCACGAAATCAGTGATGGTGTCATTTTTAGCAGTAGCAGAATCAGCCGTTGCGCTGAACTTAAAGGTGTCACTGCCTCCGCCCCCTGTTAATGTGTCTTGTCCGGAACCTCCTATGATCGTGTCATTTCCACCAAGGCCGGAGAGGCTATTGTTACCTGTATTACCCTGAATAGTGTTAGCACCATCATTACCCGTACCATTAATATTGGATGATCCATCAAGGGTCAGGTTCTCAATTGAATAGGGAAGTGTATAGCTGATACTACTGATTACCTTGTCGCCGTTACCAAATGATTCATAAATCATGTCACCAATATTATCAACGTAATAAGTATCATCCCCTGCCCAACCATACATCAGATCAGCACCAGCCTTACCATTTAAAATATCCCCATCAAGACTACCAAATAAGATATCTAACCCTGTTGTTCCGATCAAATCAACATGAACTGTCTTTTGTAAAACCAGGTTGTATATATCCGAGGTCGCGGATGTTCCACTTGACCTAAAACTTAACTTTTCAATGCCCTTGATACTCTGTAAATCGTAAATACCGGAGTCATCATCAAAGCCGAATCCAGCATAGTAATCATAAGATCCTTCACTTTTCGTTAAAGAATAGAGAGTAATTGTCTCAGTGGAAACATAATAGGAAAGATTATAAGAAGCTATGGTAGACGAAAATCTCATCGTATCAAGCCCATCCCCGCCATCAATCACATCGCTACCTAATCCAGCGATCACTAAATCATTACCAAGCCCGCCATTGATGGTATCGTTACCTAAACCACCGTTAAGGTTGTTATTGCCTGAATTACCAGTAATCAGATTAGAAAGTGAATTCCCAGTAGCATTAATATGACTGCTACCAGTCAGCGTCAAATTCTCGACGTGACTGGATAAAATGTAGCTACACGCTGCTTGTACAGTATCAGTGCCTTGGCTATCGGATTCCTCTACGGTGTCGTTATATACATCGACAACATAAGTATCATTGCCAGTACCCCCTATCATGCGATCTATACCTGCACCCCCATTGATGGTGTCATTGCCTGCATCGGCCATGATGTAATCGCCACCCGAAGTACCCACTAAAGAATCATTCCCAGTGGTCCCACCGACAAGACTCATGGAAGCTTTATCTGCTGCAAAGTAGATGGATTCAATATTTTGTAAGCTATCCACCTCGGTACCCAAGCGCACAGTAAACGTGCCACTCGAACTGGTAGCTGCATAATTTATGATGTAGGCATCGGTGGAGGCACCACTTAAAACAAGCGTATCCGTACCGCTTTTCCCATCGATCACGTCATTACCTGCACCACCATTGATACTATTATTTCCTGTATTGCCAGTGATCGTATTATCTAGGGCGTTTCCCGTCGCATTGATATTGCTAGTTCCCGTCAGCGTCAAATTCTCAATACCGCTTAATAAGGTATAACTCACTGTGGCATTGACAATATCTGTACCACTGGCATCCTCAGTGATGTCCCCAA
>JACCDG011749852.1_pt1 | contig 38464 bp, 39 predicted proteins | sample 7442471 | NCBI WGS metagenome assembly JACCDG01 (sample SAMN15323444, study PRJNA562643) | freshwater metagenome | isolation source: river surface water | place: USA:Blue River Watershed | collected 2017-08-17 | reverse complement strand
GTGTCGAACGTTTCGCAAGAAACAGTCCAGGTTTTGACCCTATCGTCTAGAGGCCTAGGACATCACCCTTTCACGGTGAGTACCGGGGTTCGAATCCCCGTAGGGTCGCCAAGTTTGTAGCACTTGGCTGCAACGCAAGTTGTAGCAAAGCTATCTACCAGGAGTGGTAGTTCAGTTGGTTAGAATACCGGCCTGTCACGCCGGGGGTCGCGGGTTCGAGTCCCGTCCACTCCGCCAGTACTAAAAAAGCATTACAAATCAAGTATTTGTGATGCTTTTTTTATTCTTAAATTGGGGTGTATGGTAGCAGTAATGGTAGCAAACAACACTCTTTTTTGAGAGCGGAGGGTGTGCCGCTTGCGGTCCTCCTCTATGTGATGTTCGATGGAGTCCAGAAGGCCTCCTTGCAACTCAGTTGAATCAATAAGTAATAGTGCTATCTCTGTCCTATTTTGTTTAGCAGGGTTGCCGTTTCTGTTTTTCTTCCTTGGTCTGCAAGTTCCCTTCCTGTCCGCTTTGGAGCCTGTAAAGCCCGTTCTGCGTACAACTTGGCTTGCTGTAGGTCGCCTTGTTCAAAAAGATAGTCTGCATAGAAGTAATTTGCATCGACACTCGCGGGGTTGATCTCAAGCGCTCGTCTAAGTAGATCGCCTGCTTTAGCTTTATCTCCAAAGCCAAGTGGCCAGCCGGGTACTTTGTAGTAAAGGACGCCGAGACTGCTGAAAGCGGAGCCATCAAGTGTTGTTGGTTTGAGTTCAATTACGCGTTCGTAAAGTTGCTTGGCCTGTTTAACAAGGCCAAGTGCACCTAAGCCACCTTTTTCACCCGCCCAAGAACTCAGAATAATGCCTTGCCACAGAAGGTAGTCCGGATCGTTTGAGTGAGTAAGTGTCGACTGCTCAGCCTTTGACGCCAATGTTTTAAACGCTTCCTCTCGCTCGGATTTGGGTGTCTGATACTGGATGATGTCCCATTGACGCAGTAGGTCCGCTACTGAATCAGTGGAGTTTTGTGCATGCAAATAAAACGGAACAATCAGCAGGAAAAACGAGAGAGCTAACGTGATCAATTGACCCCATCGAAGTGCTAAACCTGAAATTGAAAATGCTTCAAAGTACATGATGGCAATCCTTAGCGTTCTGTTGAAAGTGTTCCATGCAACGATTTGATCGCTGCACGATGTTTTGCAAATGACCCATCTAAAAGTGATGGCCACAATCCATTGATGCGCAGGGCAAAGTTTTCCGGGTATCCCATAAACTTTTCAGGTGTATCCTGATGGATAAATTCAACCAACGCATCCGCAACGTCTAACGGATCGTCGACCCGAGCACCAGTCATTCGATTGAATTCCTCCACTGACTGTGTGTTGAAGTCTGTTTGTGTTGCTCGAGGTCCGAAATATTTCACTTTGATTGCGTTTGGATCGATTTCACGGCGTAGAGCCTCCGCATAGCCACGCAATCCAAATTTACTTGCGCAATATGCGGTGTTCCCGGGAATGCCGATAGCTCCTAGGACTGAACCAATGAAGATCAGCTGTGCATCTGCCTCATTCAAGAGATGAGGCAGAAGCCGTTGAGTCAGGATCATTGGTGCCATCAAATTAAGATTCATGAGACGATACAAATCGTCAGTCTGAATGTCGCCAACTGCTCCGAATCCAGAAGTTCCTGCGCAATGAATAACGATGTTGCAGTCCCAATCTATAGCGGACTTTGCGAGATCCTCTGTCTGGTCGGGATTTCCAAGATCGGCATCCATCCAAGCTGGACGCGTTCCAAATGAAGAGTTGATTTCATTTGCAAGCAGTTCGAGTGCAGGTGCTGAGCGTCCAGAGAGAAAAACAGAGGCGCCATTCTTGCTCAGTAGCAAGGCAATGCTTTTGCCAATGCCACCTGTAGCACCGGTCAATAAGACGCGAGCATTGGTGAGATTCATGTAGTGCTTTCAATGACTTCAGGAAGAGGAAGCTCCCGAAATACATTGCCATACAAGCGATAGAAGATGTTCGCAGAGCGAACGATGTCGCGTTGGTCGCCCTCGCTATCTACCTTGTTCATCAAGTTTTTGAAGTGATTTACATGCTCTTTGTCTAAAGTGCCATGGGAGCGTAGATAGCTAAACGCAGCATCCGGTAGCTCTAAGTGCTTTTGAATCTGATCGGCAGCCATCAAGGCCAACGCGACACTGGTGCCTTCCAGTACATGCACCATTCCAAAAAATCCCATCGGATTTCGCCTTTGAATCATGTCGTACGCAAAGGCAACCATGATCTCAACTGCGCTCCCGGAACAAGAATTCCTGATGGATTCGGGATTCACGCCACAAGCTTGTAAATCATTCAATATCCATTCATCGTGCCCCTGCTCTTCTTCGATGTATTCATCAAGAGCGGGCAGGACCCAGCCATGATCGGCAGGAAGAGCAGTGCGGCAAGCTTTTAACAGGGGAACCGTATGGCGTACATGGTGATACGCCTCTTTAAGAAACGAGCAATAACTGAACAATGAGACTTGCCCATGTAAGCAGCCTTGAATGATCGGAATCGAGAGTAGTTCTGCGCGTGCAGCAGCCGTTTGAGATATCAATTCATCGTAAAACTGCATTTCATACTCCTGTACTGAGATCTGTGAGTTGGTTGAAATAAGTGGTTTCAATGTGCGTCCTCAAGGGGCGACCGTTGTCAGTTGTCATGCCGTGTTTGGCTGTATATGGATGAGTTGCTCTAACCCAGTGTTTGATCTGTGCGTAGTCAGGGAGCAGCAGATTGGCGGTTGCAATTGCTGAATCAATTGACTCAGCGGTGACGTTGGGCAACGCCCAAATCACCGCCCACAAAGTCGGGAGATCGTTGCCAAATACGACCGCATGCCCAATAGAGGCTTGTTCGTGAAGTTTTGACTCAACCCACTCTGGTGAAATGTTTCGACCGAATGAGGTAATGATCACGTTTTTGGATCGGCCGGTGATGTGAACGAATCCTTCAGCATCAATGCTCCCTAAGTCACCTGTTGGGTACCACTCCTGAGCCATGCGCTCCTCTTCCCCAAGGTATCCTAGGAAGAGGGAGCCAGAAATCTCAATCTCATGCTTTGCGCTGGTTCGTAGCTTGGCATGGGGTAAGGGCTTGCCAACACTGTCTGGCCTGTCCGCTCCGGGTAGATTGAGCGTTTGAACAGATGCGCCTTCAGATAAGCCATACCCTTCATAGGCAGGAATACCAAGACTTCGTGCTGTCTCAATGACTCTTCTTCCAACAGATGAGCCACCTACAGCCACGAAAGAGAGGCAGGCAGGCGCTCTTAGCCTATTGAGTTGAAGCCATTGGGTCCACCCGAGCAGCATTTGAGGCAAAAGTATGAGGCTGTTAGCTTCATACGTACGCACACATGCATCTAAAACTGATGGATCAAATTGAGAAGAGCCGGACAACCCAACCTGCGATAGAGGGACCGATATGCAGGTGTGCTCGTGACGAATTGATGCCATCAGTCCAGCTACATTCTCGAGCAAAACCGAGTAAGGAAGCGCAGACAAGTGGCGATTGATTTTCAGAGTGGCCAATGCGCTCTCGACGCTGTCAGCAACCTCCTGCATGGCTTGTTGGCTTAAGCAAACCCCTTTCGGTGAACCTGTCGTGCCCGATGTAAAAGTAATCTTGCTTGTGCCGTCGGGAAGCTTGACAGGCGAAATGTCTCTTTTCAACAAGTGGAAATCATTTCCTAATATCGAAATTTGATATCGACCAGACTCGATCCATTCGTATGCGTGTGAGCAGGGGATCAACAGACCGTCGGCTTTTGTTTTGTGCAAAACATAATCAAGTTGTGCCTTGGAAAAGAACAGAGGAATCGGGACATGAACAATGCCTGCATTCTCAACGGCTTTGTCCAGAACCGCCCATTCGGGTGAGTTGTCAAGCAATGAGACAACGACACGCACGCCTGAGGATCTGAATTGTTCGGTGAGCTCGTGAACTGCTGAATAGAACTCGTGGCTTGTCCACGATCGTTGCTGGCTGATGAGGATGATTTTGTTGTCTGATCGAGATTCAGCAAGCTTGAACATACTGTTCTCCCTCTCTCATCCCGATTCGCGAAATTGATTCAATAGCAGGTTGTATGCGGCCGGCCACCACAATTGGGCTATGTTCGTAATATGAGCCCCAGTCTTGAGCTTGTGCGCCGAGACAAGCCGGATGTGCTTTGACCAAGGTAAACGGAACAACGCCAAGACGAATCAGAAGCTGGCGAAGCTCCTTTGTAACAGTGCTGGCAACCCATTCAAAGCCAAGCGCTGCGAGTATGGGAACAGCTGCCTGCATCAGTCGTCGGCCCTGACCGGCTTGGGCAGCTGCAAGCTGTCCGACCTCGACTATGCGAGATCTATCTACAGAATCAGAACTTAAACTGCAGATGGCATCTTCGATATGAACATCCAAATACTTTTCTAAAAAGAAGCGTTCTGAAGCACCCGACCGAATCCCCATGGCGGCAATAAGCTTTTCCCCTTTCTTGAGTCCAATCAGTTGTGGGGAAAATTCATGGATCTTTGCGTTGAATTTCTCTTTGTATATTTCTTGAATGAAGCCCTCGATCTGTTGACGTTCCTGATCCGGGCGCTCATAGATTCGTATGGAGTAGGGTTCAGCGGATATGTGAGGCTGATCAGTCTCAATTTTTCGAATGACTGACGTAGAAAACATTTCGCACTCCTGATGGGCAACAGATTGACACTGATGCCCAAGGTTAGGAGTGCGAAGTTAAGTGAGCATTAAGTCCAGTGCTTGGGTCACTTGTTGGTGAAATTTAAATTTCGCATTGACCAGATGCCATTGGTAAGGCAGTACTCAGCCAGATAGCGCAAAGAACGCTCATCTACCACCTGCAAGGATCGACAGATCATTTCTGAGTCAGAGATTGAGGTCGATTGAATCGCTGCCTTGTACGGACGTCCGTTGTTGTCAGCAGCAAAAGATTGCCCTGAACCAAGTGAGCCTAGAGCCTCCTGAAATTTGGAGGTAAAGCTCCTCGAGTTCTTAGCTCTGAAGTAGATCAAATCGCGTTGCTTGAACACATATCCCGGATAACCATGAGCGCGCATCTCCTCGATGACTCGTACATAGTGGCCCAAATTCGGTGCGTAATTAAATCTGCGCCGTTGCCAATGAGCGCCGGATTCGGACTGTCTCTTGCAATCAACGACGAAAGTATCGAACGATCCGATCGATAGTTTCAATTGCTCGGAGTGAGTGACACCACAGTCCCACTCTTGATCAAACGGTTGAATACCGTTTCGATGCTCAACTGACAATTGCCCAGTGAGTGATTCTTCAGCACCTTCACGCATTGGCCACAGTGTTCCACTACGAGCTGACTTCACAAACTTGTAGCTTGTGTCCCCTAGCTTCCATTTAAGTGGGGGATCAAAAAAATTTGTTGTTCTAGTCACAACTGTTGATGCTGGACCCAAAGCCCATGTGACTTCTATTGGACTGGTACCGATCACTTCCTCGGTGTATCCATCGCTGTAAACAAAGGTATCCCCAACGCTATATGTCTGTATGGGTGCTTGTGCGAGTGCAGAAATTTTCTTACCGGGATTTTCAATGGATGCACAACCTGCAAGGCCGCTCAGAACGGCAAGACTCAGAATCACTTTTCTCATTTCAAGCCCCAGTTCTGAATTTGCGCTTTCTGCTCACGCCCGTAGTACCTGCGGGCCCAGTAAGACAAGGTATCGCCAAGATACTTTTCGAGCTCAGATTCCGAAACTCGACCATCCGCGTTGCCGTAGGGAGTGCGATCAGCTTCGCCGGACATAGCTTTTAAAAAGTATTTTGTGAAAAGACTCCGGGGTTCAGACTTTTCCCATGATGCAATCTGGTTGATCTGACTGGCGCTCACAACGGATATGTTTTTTGGGGCCACCGTCTTCTTTGGGCGAAGGAAAAGAGGTGAAGCATTACTCACAATGGCTCCGGCCTGACTGACGCCACTGAAGCAGGACTCCAAAATGACTGTTGTGTGCTTGGTATCAAGCTTTGCTAGATTGCTAAAAAGGGTGGAGACCGAGTAGCCATTGAGCTCCAGATATGTGCTGTCGGCATCTGCAGGGACAAGGAAGGCATCAGAATCTTCCGATGGCGCACCATGCCCGGCGTAGTAAACATAAACACGGGATTTTCCGGGGCGTATCCAGTTTGCAAGCTGACCCTCATGCCTGCGATCGGACCCAAAGACCTTGAGCAATTGCGCCTTAGTTGCATCTTTGAGGTAGATGATGTTTTTATTTTGAATGCCAAGCCCCTCTAGCGCGAAGCGTTTAAAAAACTTGGCGTCATTTGCTGCAGCGGCGTCCTGTGGAATTGAGTTTTCCTTGTAGTTCGCGTTCTCAACGATCACTGCAACGTCATCAGATGTGTCTGTGAATAACTTTTGGTAGCTCAAGTCATCATCCTGCAGAGCAATAAGAGGAGGCTGACGCCGTTCCACTGCCTCTGCTGCGATCCCTGAACTGATGCTGAATGCGCTCGGAGCTGCTGCAAGCTGTGGTGAACTTGTGGTTCGTACATTGTGTAAAGCGATCTTTTCTGCATCCCCAGTCACTAAGGTTGCAGTAGAAGGCTTGAGTTTGTCTGAAACGATAACGAATTCAAGAGGATCGTGAAATCTTAAAAAGTCATTCTCAGTGGCCCCCGGATGACTGCCTCCACCATCGCCACCGCTGCCGCCGCTAGAGGATGAGCCGGAGTCGCCGCCACCTCCGCCATCACTATCGCCTCCATCACTGTCAGCGAAAGCAACAGAAACCGCTAACAGAACAAACACTGAAAGTAGATATTTTTTAAGCTTTCGCATGGTCTGAGTCGTATGAATTTTTTGAATGTATGTGAAGCTTGCCTCAGAAAACTTAATTTTGAATTAAGAAGGATGGGGAAGAATGAGTGCAACATCATGGAAAAGCACAGATGAAGCTCTTCAAACTCCTTTCGATTGTGATCGTCCCAATTGGACTTGCCGCGTGTGGGTCTGTCAGCAAATTGACGCAGGATGGAACCTCCACAAACCGAGATCTTGCTGAAATTAGTCCTGAATCATGGTCGCCGATACCTACTTGCGTTCGCTTGAAGCTGGCCAAACAGGAAGAGAGTGTGAAGTTCATTGACTCAGACTACCGAGAAAGCCTGAGTGCTCACCTGATTGCAAAAGGATACATGCTCACACAGAGCGAGGATTGTTCCTTTGTTTTTTCTTCGACGATCACTCAAAACAGTCGTGGATTTTTCGGCGTGTTCTCCAAGGCTGTTCTTTCTGCACAAGCCAATCTGAAAGATACAAAGCAGAACAAGATGTTGTGGTCAGCGGCCTCGACTGTTGACTTTTCAGACGGGGCACTGCCGTTCTCATTGATTGGTATCTCAACAGGGATCTACAAAGCGTCTGAATCTCTGACACGCGAAAAAGAGTTGATGGCTATTGATTCGCTGGCTAGAAAGTTGATGACCACCTTGCCCTATCTGCCTGTTAAAAATGAACCACTGCCGGCCCAAGATAAGCAGATTGCCGACATTGACAAGTGGCTTAGTGAAATCGCAGAGATAGATCGACCACAAGCATTGAAGCAGGTGACCGAAGGTGCATACAGCAATCAACTCAAAGAGAAAGCTTACGTAAGACTCGTTCAGCTGCAAAATTCAGCCGTCAACCGACGACTTTGGGCTCACTTCAAGGCGTCGACCGGTCAACATGAAGAGGCCATCAATGTTCTTTTGGATGGAACCGCATTGACCCAGCGTGACCCAGAGTCTCAATTCCTTTTGGGCCGACTTTACTCGGCGCTTTCACGCTACCAAGACGCTGATCAAGCGTACATGCGCGCTAGCAGCCTCAATCCAAATAATGCGTTGTATTTGGAAGGGCTTGCATATGTCAATACAAAGGTACGTAACTATCCAAGAGCCTTGGCCGCCTACGAGAAAATACTCCAGCTAGGTTCTGCTCAGTCGCATACGTATCTGAACATGGGGGAGATCAATCTTTCTGTCGGGCAATTTTCAGAGGCGATCGTCAACTACTCCAATGCGGCAGATATTTCATTTGCAGCAAATGACACAGGCGCCCTCCAGAAGGTGTTGAAGAAGCAACAAGAAATCCACGCCTTGATAGATTCATCACACAAGTCCGAGAGTGATCAGTTGGGTGACAAGGTATCTGCACTACTCAAACGACTGGAGGGTGTGAAATGAAGGTGTTGATCAAACTGTTTGCTGTAGTGATGTTTTCGTTACTTGGCCTGCCGCAATTGGCGAGTGCACAGTCATTGATCACTGAAAGCGAGTATCGGATTTATGGTGGCTTGCTTGAGCCCCTCTCGTCAACGGTGACAGATACTGGCAGCCCTGAGTTCTTGATTGTTCAGCCTGAGATTGAGAAGGTTTTAACCAGCCCTATTTCAATTCAATTGATGGTCATAGCCTCTGACAGTGCAATGATCAATTGGGATACTTTCAAATTGGCGTATGGCTCGTTGCGCTTTGATATCACAGATCGTTTCTTGAAGTTGGCGAAAAAAACAAAAAGTGGCTTCAAGGTTGATGGACTCGAAATCCCTGAGGGTGATCACCGACTGCAATTGAGTGTTCGCGATAGCAAAAATAGATGGGGTGCTCGGGAGTTTGTTCTGCACGTGAGTAAAGTGGCTCGGCAATGAAATCACAATTTCGGAAAATTTTGTTGCTGGGTCTGCTTGCTTCGGCCCAGATCAACGCGTGGTCTTCAACGATTGAATCATCAGTCTACTTGGAGGCGCATACAAGAATCATGTTGGGTCAGCTGGAACAAGCAGTTGAGCTCGCCAAGTCAGATGACTCGAAGCTATCTCATGAGCAATCAGCCATGCTCATGGCGGAGGTTTATGCTGAAATTGGTCAAGGCGAGAAGGCGCTACAGATCTTGGGCTCAGTAGAGCCGGAAGAGATGCGTAGTGAGTTCAAAGCAAAGAGGCTGGAAATACACGCACAAACAGGAAATACATTTGAGCTCCAGAAGTTGTTGCTCAATTCCTCAAATTCCGAGTCAGGTGGACTGAAATACTTTGCCTTGGCTTCTATGCAAAAGTCGGGCAATAGCAAGTATCTGAAGTCACTCAAGCTTAAAGCTGCCAACCGTTCTGATGGCACTGCGGTGAGTGACTTGGCATGGGTTTATTACCAAATTGGTGCCTATGCTGAGACGATCAAAACTCTCAAGGCAGAGACATCTTCGTCAAAAACACTCAACGCGAACGATAAGCAACTTTTGGCGTTGTCGTATGCGCGGATTCATCAAAAAGCAAAAGCGTGCCTAGCTCTTGGTCTTGGGAAAAGTGCCCTCATCAAATCTGCAAACGATCGATCGGCTTTAGACATGATGGGTGATTTGTTGTCGTGTACTGAGAATAAATCTGCTGGAAGCGATAAGGAGCCGAGAGAGTCAAAGCATGAAATTAAAAAGAGCGCCGACTCGGTGAAATCTCAAGCTTCAGAGGCCTTGACGATGAAACCCCATGGAGCATTTAAGTCAGATGAGACGCGTGTCTCATACGTTGACCGGTTTAACGGGCGCGCCACAAAGAGCCTTCCCATCCCTGAGGGAGTTGGCATCACGGGAGCCAGTGGCATTTTGCTTGGGAGCGGTCAATATGTGTTGACCAATCGTCATGTGATTGAGGAGGGCGCCTACTTTGCTGTGAAGAATGCATTAGGACATGTATCCAAAGCAAGAGTCGTCAAAGTTTCCGCTCAAGATGATTTGGCACTTTTGGAGCTGGAACAGCCCTTTCCAGCAAATCAAGCTGTGGCCATCAATGAAATAACTTCCGCAAAACCCGGTGGGCAAATTTACTCTATGGGATACCCGCTCTGGTACTTGTTGGGTACGGAAACACCATCGATCACCAATGGCCTTGTATCAAAAAATTCAGGTATGAATGACGATCCGAAGATGTTTCAAATTACCGCGAAGATCAACAAGGGAAATTCTGGCGGGCCCGTTTTTGACAGATTCGGAAACTTGATCGGTCTGACTACGGCCAAATTGGATACGGAGGCATTGCGCCAATCGGAAGGAGTTGATCCTGAGGGTGTGAACTTCATCTACCAAAGCAGAGAAATCCTAGATTTTGCTGGGCGATATTTAGGCGCTTCTGATCAGACGGTCTCTGCCCGCAGGAGCCTTTCCCCTGAGGAGGTCTATGAGAAGAGGTTGGGCTCCACCGTCATGGTCGCCGTTGGAAAATAACGATGAATAACAAGTCCTTAACTATGGCGACAATTTTTGCCATGACTCTCTTACCAGTTTGCACATGGGGTGGACAGATTGAAGCCACTGGAGAGTACAAGTACGGACCTGATACAAGTGACGCGCAAGCATGTCGGCTTGCGATCCTCGCAGCTAAAAACAACGCACTCTTGAAAAAAGTTGGTGAGGATGTCTCGATAGATCAGTCCTATGCCTGTACAGAAAATTCCGATCAAGGGGTCAAGATGCCCGGTCAAGGACTTTGCACCCTCAACAAATATTTGTGGAGTCAGATAAGTGGTGAGATTCAGTCCTTCGAAGTCATGGGGACTGTGATTTCCTCAGAGGTGGGGGCGCGAACCTGTCGGGCGAAAATTGCTGCGACCATACAAGCCAAGGACGCATCTGACCCCCAATTAGATTTCGGCGTTACCGTCAATGCCAACACACTAAGAGTCGGAGAAAAGCTGAAAATTTCAGTCTCAACAGCTCAGTCTGCAAATCTGAATGTCTTTAGCTGGACTCCAAGCGCAACTGATGATGGCGTTGTTGAGAAAATTTTCCCGAATCAGTATCAAACCAAGTCATTTCTTAATGCTCAGCTAACCATACCCAACCAAGATTACGACATCGTCGTTGGCTCAAACTCGAAAGCCGAAGGCAGAAATCAAGACAGTGTTCAATTGGAGCATTTGATTTTTGTGATGTCGAAGGATGACCTCCAATGGCCACAGAAGATGAGCTACGACGACTTTTCAAAAAAGGTTTTTTCCACGAATTCGAAGGACATTCGAATCCGTAAAAAAACTCTTAGCGTTGTCCCGAACTGAAAGGTTAGCCATGAGAAAGATTGTCATTATTTCAACGATTGCACTTTTGAGTGCTTGTGCATCCAAGCCACCGTTGGGCACTCCAGAGTACGCTCAGTATGAAGCTGAGAAGAGCAAGGAGGAGCGCGTTAAAACAATTGAACAAACGCTCAAGGAAGCGCCGGATTGGTACAAAGAAAAGATTTCAATGCCGGGATATTTCGCCAGTGCTGGAACTGACGTTTCATCAGACATGCAATTTGCCTTGGATAAAGCCATGATGGCTGCAAAGATATCAATTGCTTCGCAAATTGGTTCGTATATCAGCTCAACTCTCAAGCTCTACATCAGTGAGAGTGGTGAGCCAACAGATGCAACAGTGAGTACCGAGGTCGAGCGTGTAGGCAAGGAAATGGTTTCGGAAGTTAAGTTGCATGACTTCGAAATTGAAAAGCATCAAATCATTCGAGATGGTCAGCACTATCGCGCGTACGTGCTGCTGAAGATGCCGAAGGGTGTTGTTAACAATGCTGTCGTTTCGCAAGCCAAGAAAAATAAAACCATCGCTCCCCGTGTAGAAAAGTCAGCTGCATTCCAAGAGCTCGAGAAAGAACTTGAAAAGTTCAGGGCACAGAAGAACTAAAGAACATGAGAATCCTGCTCGTCGAAGATGATTCACTTCTTGCCTCGGGGTTGGTGACAGCCTTGGGGCGAGAGGGATTTGTCGTGGAGCACATTGCAGATGGAATGCATGCTTTGCATGCATTGTCTGAAAACGACTTCGACCTTTGTATTTTGGACTTGTCTTTGCCTAGACTCGATGGAATGGAGATCATCGATCGCGTGCGAAAGCAGGGGAAGTTTTTACCAATCCTTGTCCTGTCTGCAAGGGATGGAGTTTCCGATCGCATTAAGGGACTCAACTTAGGTGCAGATGACTATTTGGTCAAACCATTTGACACGGATGAGTTGATCGCGCGCATCCGTGTTCTTGAGCGACGAAATACAGGCAGCAGCACGAATTCGATCACCTACAAAGAGCTCACCCTTGATATCAGTTCCATGCGTGTGACCTACAAAGGAGAAGTCGTTGAGTTGCAACCTAATGAATTCAAGATTCTCAAGAAGTTTGTTGAGCAACCTGCTGTGATTTTCAGTAAAGAGCAGATTGAAGAGTACTTGTACGGTTGGAATGGCGGCGTAGATAGCAACACCATCAACGTGTACATCCATGGCATACGCAAAAAGACATCGGTCGATCTGATTCGAACCATTCGCGGCATAGGATACAAAATCTCATGAAATCAGTGTGGTCGTCATTACGTCACCGCTTGGTCATCAGTATTGGTGTCGCCATGTTGGCAGTGATGGGAGCGGTATCTGTCGCTGTGTACTGGGCTATCAGCCACGAATCAGATGAAATTTTCAAGGCTAGGCTCGCCACTTCGGCCAAGGTCCTTGAAGGACTTATCAGTCAAAAACTCAATGAATTGCCAGTCGATAAGAATGGATACATTGAAATCAGTGACCCCGTTGTGTCATCTGAATCTGATGCCAATAACCATCCTTATGAGCAAAAAGTGGCTTTTCAAGTCTGGAATCAGATGGGGGTGCTGTTGGCGAAGTCGGCTAGTGCCCCTGTTGCGCCACTTGGAGGTCTTGCTGAGGGTGTACACAAAACAACCATTGGCTCAGAAGAATGGCAAGTATTTGCACTCAAATCTGGTGACATATGGGTCATGGCTGCAGAGCACAATGATGTGCTCGAAGAAAGTACAGTCAAGCTTGTTTACGCCATTTTTACGCCTTTTGCAGTCGGTGGTTTGGCACTGGTCTTGCTGGTGAATTTTCTTTTGATCAGAGGCCTGAGCCCAATCAAGGATATTGCTGATCAGATCTCGCAAAGAGATGGTGTATCTGAGGCCCCGATACTTGGCTCTTGGCCTACGGAGTTGCGCATGGTCGTTGATGCTTTCAACAACATGCTCTCTAAAGTTACAAGCACGATCAAAAGAGAAAAGCTTTTTTTAGATTCTGCGGCTCATGAAATCAGAACTCCACTCGCTGCAATTCGTCTTCATCTACAAAACGCGCTGAACTCGACAGACAGGGACAGTCAGTCTCAAAGTGTGCAGTTGGCGTATCAAGGGGTTCTGCGTGCGTCTCGTTTGGTATCGCAGATGATGGAGTTGTCTCGTATAGATGCACAACATTCATCATCGGAAAGTAGTGTGTTCATCGCTCTTGAAGAGATTGTGGAAAGAATGGCGAGTGATATGAAGGCTACGTGCGATCTCAAGCGTCAGGCAATCGTCGTAGAGGCAGATCCTGATGTTGTCGTCAATGCACCTCTGACTGCTGTAGAAAGCGTTATTTCAAACTTGCTGGACAACGCCTGTAAGTATGGCCTTCCCGATACATGCATACATGTTTCTGTCAGGAATACAGATCGATTCTCCATCTTGTCAGTTCAGAACGCGGGGCCTGTGATACCTCAAGAAGAAAAAGAAAATATTTTTTTGCCCTACTACAGGAATGCTTCTGGATCACAAGATGCCGTGTTGGGCTCAGGCCTAGGCTTGGCGATTGTTAAGCGAATTGCGGATCGGCTGATGGCCCGGATTGATGTGGAAGATGTATTTAATCCAATTGGTACACGTATAGAGATTAAATTCCGGCAACCCGGTTAAAGTTAACTTGGAGGCCAACCCATGATCTACGTTATCAAAGTTCTTGTTTCGTCGATAGTCATCGTATTGGTCAATGAAGTCAGTAAGCGCAGCACCGCACTTGCAGCAGTGTTGCTTGCCTTGCCACTGATATCGGTCATCGCAATGACGTGGGATGGGGCGAAGAATCGCGATGCTGCGCGTATTGCCGATCTCTCTGTAGCCACCTTTTGGTTTGTTTTGCCAACTTTGCCAATGTTTCTTTTGTTGGCTTGGCTTCTTCGGCACGGCTAATCCTCGACGAAGGCATTGAATTCCTCAGACAAGTGCTCCAGCAAGGCCCGCACCGAAGGAAGCTGCCCTCGCCGCGACGGGTAGACCGCGTGAATGATTTCGGGCTTGGGCGCCCAATGGTCCAACAAGCGCACCAACTCGCCCCGATGCAGCTGATCTTTCACCATCAACATCGGCAACTGCGCCACCCCCACGCCCGCCACCGCCGCCGTGCGCAAGGCGCTCATGTCGGTGGTGATGAAGCGAGGCGCATGAACGATGGTGGACTGCATGCCATCTGGCCCTTGCAAATCCCATGCATAGTCACCACGCCCCGAGCCCAGTCCCAACGAAGGCCAAGCGGCCAAGTCGACAGGGGAAACAACGCTGGGCAATGCAGCCACCAAGGCAGGACTGGCCACGAGGCACTGCCCACGGTTGGCCAATACCTTTAAAACCAAGTCACTGTCTTGCAGCGGCGGGGGCCTGACGCGAATCGCCAAATCCATGCCTTCACTCACGACGTCAACACGTCGGTTGGTCGCTTCCAACGCGATGGTGACGTGGGGGCACTTCATCATGAATCGGGCCAGCATGTCGCCCACATGGGTGTGCAACAAGGCGATGGGGCAAGACAGCTTGACCCACCCGCGTGGCTCGGCACGCACCGCGTCCACGGCCTCTTGTGCTGCCTCGGCCTCCACCAGCATGGCCTTGCAGTGTTGGTAGTAAGACTGACCAATTTCGGTAATTGAGAAATGGCGGGTCGACCGTTGAATCAAACGCACACCCAGCCGCTCTTCCAGCAAGGCGATGCGCCGACTCAGCTTGGACTTTGGGATATTTGTCACGCGCCCCGCAGGTGCGAAACCCTCGTGTTCAACCACTTGGACGAAGTAATACAGGTCGTTGAGGTCTTGCATGCCCCAATCATAGTTCTATTTTTAGGACAATGAAGCCATAAATCGCCATCTACCGCACTCATCGTCCCGATCATATGATTACTCCATCGGCAACACACATCCATAGGAGATCACCATGAAAAAAGTACTCGGCATTCAAAGCAACCCTCGCGGCCATTGGGTGGGTGATGGTTTTCCCGTTCGCTCGCTCTTTTCGTATGCCACGCACGCCAAGCAACTGAGTCCATTTTTGTTGCTCGACTACGCAGGTCCTGCCGAATTTGGGCCCAGCAGCAAGCCACGCGGGGTGGGACAACATCCCCACCGTGGGTTTGAAACGGTGACCATCGTCTACAAGGGCGAGGTCTCTCACCTCGACTCGACCGGCCAAGGCGGAACGATTGGCCCAGGCGACGTGCAGTGGATGACGGCTGGCTCGGGCATCTTGCACGAAGAGTTTCATTCCGAAGCGTTTACCCGCTCGGGCGGCACGCTGGAGATGGTGCAACTGTGGGTCAACCTGCCTGCCAAAGACAAGATGACCGCCCCGGGTTATCAAGCCATCGTGAATGCCAACATTCCGCAAGTGCCCCTTGCCGATGGAAGCGGCCAGATTCGCGTGATTGCCGGTCAATACGGCAATGCCCAAGGCCCAGCGCATACCTTTTCGCCCATGCAAGTGTGGGACGTGAAGTTAAACGCTGGCCGCACGGTCGAACTTGCTGCCGCCGAAGGCTGGAACACTGCGCTGGTGGTGCTGCACGGCAACGTGCGCATCAATGGCCAGCACGCGGCACACGAAGGCCAATTGGTGGTACTGGACGCCCAGGGCTCAGATGTGCTGATCGATGCCTCTACCGATGCATCGGTGCTGCTGCTCAGCGGCGAGCCGATCGACGAGCCCGTGGTAGGTCATGGCCCATTCGTCATGAACAACTGGGACGAGATCGACCAAGCCATTGCTGATTTCAACGGTGGGCATTTTGGGAAAATTGCGCACTGATGTTTCACCTGCGCTGCCACGGCGACTTCAATGGCCAACAGGTGCTTGCGCCTGCGGTCTTCGATGAGATTTGCATGCAGGCGACCGTGACGCGTTTGCAGCAGGTGCCGGGGTGCCCATGGGCGGTTCGTACCTCAGCCAATGGTGGGTTCAACCACGACCACCTCGGCTCCTATGCTTGCCGGGGCCAATACGGGCAACGCATCTGGATCGCGCCGCAAGCCGAGGTGATGATCGCCCTCCTTCACTTCATCTTGATGACCACCTTGCCTTTGGCGCGGCCACTCTCAACGTAGGCCAATGCCTCGTTGGTTTGCGCAAAGGGAAACACCTTGTCCACCACCGGACGGATGGCCCCGGATTCGATGAGCTGCGTGATTTGGCCCAGCTGGCTGCCGCTGGGTTTCATGAACAAGAATGAATAGTCGACATGGCGCTTTTGGGCCAACTTTCTGACGCCTGCACTCAACAGACGCATGACCTGCTGAACCAACCACGAGGCTTTGATTTCCTTGGCAAATGCAAGGTCTGGGGGGGCAGAGATGGAGATGGCTTGGCCGCCAGACTTGAGGACATTCAAAGATTTTTTGAGCGTCGTGGTGTCTTGGCTGTTTAAGACCACGTCGTAGTCTTTCAGCACAGATTCAAAATCGACCTGCTTGTAATCGACCACCACATCTGCACCAAGATCTTTGACCCAAGCCACGTTGGCGGTGCTGGTGGTGGTGGCCACCTTCGCCCCCAAATGTTTGGCAAGCTGAATGGCAAAAGTGCCCACGCCCCCAGAACCAGCTTGAACGAAAACGCTCTGCCCTTTTTGGAGCTTGGCCTTTTCAACCAACGCTTGCCAAGCGGTCAAGCCCACCAATGGAATGGAGGCCGCCTCTTCCATGCTGATGTTGTGGGGTTTGCGTGCCAACGAGCTTTCTTGGACCGCCACAAACTCGGCAAAGCCACCAATCCGAAAATCGTCCAGTCGGGCGTAGACCTCGTCCCCCAGTTTGAACTGGCTCACCTGGGCGCCCACACGCACCACGACACCGGCAACGTCGTGCCCCAAAACAAAGGGCGCACGGTACGGCAAAAGCAGCTTGAATTCGCCGTTGCGAATCTTGACGTCCAGCACGTTGACGCTGGCGGCATGCACCTCGACCAACACTTCGTTGTCGCGCAGGGCAGGCTCTGGCAACTCGCCAGCGCGCAAGGTTTCTTTCTTGCCATATCGGTCTGTGATGAATGCTTTCATGGGGCTTCCTTTGTTGTCTAACAAGTGATGGGTTGGATTTTTGATTGATGGGATTATCAATTTCACATGATGATCATCATATTTATTTGTAAAAAAAGGGGCTCACGGTTTGGAAGGAGCCAATTTCTGGAGCGTCGCACGGCGCAGTTGCTCGGACAAATGAGGCTCGTCAACCGCGCGCGCCAGCACCAAGGCACCCACCATCGTGGCGGCCGTCACCAATGCGCGCTCATGGGCAGCGGGTTGCCCCCAGTCAGGCATTTGGCGGGCGATCAGGTCAATCATTTCTTTGATGCGCAGCGTCGCAGCGCGGCGAACTTCGGGTGACTGGCGCGGCATTTCCGAGCCGAGGGCAGAAACCGGGCAACCTGTTTCAATGCCCTCGATATGCGCCTTTGAAAGATAGGCTTCAATCAGCGTCCGCAAAGCATCATCTGCTGGCACAGTGGCAAGCAGTCGGGATGCCGCGGCATTGACAGCGGCACCCGCACGGTCTGCGGCCTCGGCCAACATGGCCTCACGGGATTCAAAATGCGCATAGAAAGCGCCGTGGGTGAGCCCCGCCTCTTTCATGATGTCCGCGACACCCGTGCCGCCATAGCCACTTCTGCGAATCGCACGAGAAGCGGCATCTACGATTCGCTCGTGAGATGCCTCTTTCGCGCTGGTTCGGGTGTTGGTGTGTGATTTTTGCATGATTGACATCATATCAAAATTAACGATTTACAAATAGTCCACACACGGGTCGACTCTTCAAAACGCCTTCGTTTGTGCACGGCGTTTGTCCTTTGGTGTTGGCGCCGATCCAATATTGACCCCCGTCGACCAATGTGTCTATGACGAGCAAACGGCCTGAAATGTCAAGGGCGAATACCTCATCGCCATGTCAACGCCCGAGCTGCGTCCGAGTAAGGCCAAAATCGAGTGCGGGGTCAATTGGCTGGCCTGGGGGGCGTGGCGATGGCATCGACAAACCGCGTGGCGACCTCTTGCTGCATCGCCACATGATTGCCAATCCCGACCTCAAGGAAAGCATCTTTGCCATCCAGGCCGGGGGCCAAGAAAAAACGGTCATTGGCGCGTACGACCCCCGGTCTGCTGCTTATGTCGCCAACGCCGCATTCAAGGCTCATGGCTGCCTGGTGAAAGGCGTCAACAGAGAACATTGACATGGTCAGCGCAGGTCATTACGATGCAATTGCGTTCATTGGGGAGCCTTTGATCGCATGACCTAAGAGCGACATCTATGCCGCTCGCGTGATGAGGTCGGTAATTTGTTATCCCCTCTCACGCACAAGACTTTGGGACTCCAGTGCTCATCGTCGAGCCCGATCCGGCTTCGCGCCGATCGGGCTTTTTCAATTGTCGCAACCAATAGGATGGTGTCGCCTCAGCGCAGCACGCCTGCAAAAAACGCAGCCAGTTCACCGGTGGCGTTCAAAGGCAGAACGTGGGCGACATATTGGTCGGGGCGCACCACGATCATGCAGCCTTGTTGGCGGTCAATGCCACGCATGTCGTAGATGTCGCCAACACCTTTGTGGTCTGTGCAGAAGACTTTCTCGTGGTCCTGCAAACCCAGTTTGCCGGTGTGCGGCTTGAACAAGGAGGGCATGTCGCCATAGTTCAATTGGTCAAAGGTGGGTTGGAAGACAGCACGCACATCGATGATGGCATCAATGTCTTCGCCTTTGCGGGTGTGTTTGACCACGGGTGATTGAGGGTTCTTTTCCAGCCACTCTGCCAGTTGCGCCATGGGTGCGCCGGCCTGACCCACATCTCCGGCCCCCGCGAAGGCGTAAATGCGCCAGCGGGCATCGGCCTGTGCGACGTGGCCCAACTGCATTTGTTTGGCATCCGAGAGGCGTACCACCGGGGCGGAGTGGAAACGTCGGCCGATTTCTTCACCTTTGGCCAGAGCCTGGTGGGCGGAAGCGGCAAACAGGTAGGAACTGTCGTACTTGACGGCGGTGCCGCCCGTGAATTCGAGGTTGGCCTTGAACTGCCGAATGATGCGTGGTTCTTCGGTGCCGTCACGCTCTGCTTGCGTGGTGGGTGCAGACATGATGCGCGACCATTCGTGGTCTGTTTCCACCAGGCGCTTGGCTTCGGTCAGGCGCTCTTTGGAGTAACTGCGCAGCAGGCTCGCATCCGCGCGGCCTTGCAGCACGTGTACCAGTTTCCAGCCCAGGTTGAAGGTGTCTTGCATGGACACGTTCATGCCTTGTCCGGCTTTGGGCGAGTGTGTGTGGCAAGCATCGCCTGCCGTGAACACGCGTGGATTGCCTGTGCCGTTTTCACCGATGTCGTCAAATTTGTCGGTGATGCTGTGGCCGATGTCATAGATGGACCACCAGACCACTTCCTTCACATCGATCGAGTAGGGTTTGATGATGCGGTTGGCGGCAGCGATCATGTCCTGTTGGGTGAGCTTGCGCTGAGCCGCTTTTTCATCAGGGCGTAGTTTGTCCAGCTCCACATACATGCGGAAAATGTAGCCCCCTTCGCGAGGCAGGACCAGGATGTTGCCTTCATTCGCTGAGGAGATCAGACATTTCTGCCGTACATCCGGAAAGTCGGTGTTGGCCAGAATATCCATCACCCCCCAGGCCTGGTGGGCGGCGTCGCCATGCAATTCGCCGCCAATGGCTTTACGTACTTTGGAGTGCGCACCATCACAGCCCACCACATAGTTGGCCCGTACGGTTCGTGTTGCCCACCAGTTGATGCCTGTAGCGTCCTTGAGGGTGACCGTCACGGGGTATTCCGTGGCATCCGGATCAATGGTCAGACTCTCTACTTCCCAGCCATAGTCAGGCTCCAGACGTGAAGGCGAGTTCTTCATGACTTCCAGGAACAGCTCATGCAGGCGGGCCTGGTTGATCAGGATGTGTGGCATTTCGGAACTGTCATCGGCCACGTCTTGTACACGCCCCACACGCTTGATGTGCTCTGGGTTTTTCGGGTCGGGCATCCAGAAATTGGTCTGATTGACCCAATAGGTTTCCCGTTTGACCTTGTCGGCAAAACCGAAGGCCTGGAACATCTCCATGGTGCGCGTGTTGATGCCGTCGGCTTTGCCCTTGATGATATTGCTGGGCATGCGTTCCACGATCATGGTTTCAATCTCGGGGAACTGGGACAGTTGCGCCGCCAGGCACAAGCCTGCGGGGCCGGTGCCTGAAATCAGGACATCGACTTTTTCGGGAAGAGGTTCGTTGACACCACGGCTGCGGCGATTGGGTGCTGCAGGTTTGATGTCGGGGTTGCCGCCGCGAAAGCCGTCTTTGTAGAACTGCATGTTGTCTCTCCAAGGTTAGGAATCAGCCGTGGTTCCGGCATGTGTCAAATAATAACTGTACTTATCAATTGCTGTCAATATGGTAAGTATACATATTAAATAAAATAGTTTGCCAGCGGGTATGCTTGCACGTTTAACCCACTGTTGCGTGTTCAATCGCCATGCCAGAACAAATGCTCGCCCCTCCTTTGACGCCTGTTAACCAGTTGCAAGCTCAGTTGCGTACGCAAGGCTTTGCGGTGCTTTCGGCCAGGGATGTCTGCGCACTGTCCGGGGTGGCTTTGTCGGAGCTGCAAGCCTTTGCAGCTGATTGGGTGGATTTGCCGCCAGACCAGTACCTCAAGGACGGCGGGCGTTATCGTCGCCGGCGCCATGCCAGCTTGCGCGTCGATGGCCAACAGTGCCAGCTGATGCCACACCGAGCACATTGGCAGCCCTTGTCCTACAACGCCCTGCATGGGGGTATGCAGCGTTGGTTCGATCCCATCAAGCCCGAATGGCTGCAACAGGCTTTCTGGTCGCGGCTGATGGTCTGGTTGGGGCAGGTGACTTCTGGTCTGCGCAGTCCGCAGCCCTGGTTTGCCGAGGCCCATCAGTTCCGCATTGACACCACAGATGGTATTGGTCGCCCGACGCCAGAGGGGGCGCATCGCGACGGTGTCGACCTGGTGGCCGTGTTCATGGTGGGGCGTGATGGCATCAAAGGCGGTGAAACCCGCGTGTTCGATGTGAAGGGTCCGCAAGGCCAGCGCTTTACCCTGACGGAGCCTTGGTCGGTGCTTTTGCTCGATGACACGCGCGTGATTCATGAGTCCACGCCGATACAGCCTGCGGGGGATGCCCCTGGCACGCGCGATACGCTGGTCATCACCCTGCGCGCTGAGCGTTTTCTGGACGATCCACAGGCGTAAAAAAGCCCGCCGCATCAAGCGATGGGCGGGCTTTCAATGGGTTGAGTGCAGCTTACATGCGCTCAAAAATCGCTGCAATACCTTGACCACCGCCAATGCACATGGTCACCAAGGCGTAGCGTCCTTTAATGCGTTGCAGTTCGTACAAGGCTTTCACGGTGATCAGCGCGCCCGTGGCACCAATGGGGTGACCCAGAGAAATGCCTGAACCATTGGGGTTGACCTTGGCCGGGTCCAGCCCCAGTTCCTTGCTGACGGCACAGGCCTGAGCGGCAAAGGCTTCGTTGGCTTCGATCACGTCCAGGTCGTTCACACTCAGGCCGGTGCGCTTGAGCACGGCCTGCGTGGCGCTGATCGGGCCGACACCCATGATTTTGGGATCCAGGCCGGTGTGGGCGTAACCCACCAGGCGGGCCATGGGCGCCAGACCACGCGCTTTGGCTGCACCCGACTCCATCAACACCACAGCGGCAGCTGCGTCGTTGATGCCTGAGGCGTTACCAGCGGTCACAGTTCCGTTTTCCTTGACGAACACAGGCTTGAGTTTGGAGAAGTCGTCGAGCTTGGCAGCCGTGCGGAAATGTTCGTCGGTGTCGTAAGCGACTTCGCCTTTGCGGCTCTTGAGCATGACGGGAACGATCTGGTCCTTGAAGCGGCCCTCGGCAGTGGCTCGCTCAGCGCGGGTGTGGCTTTCAAGAGCCAAGGCATCCTGCATTTCACGGCTGATGCCGAATTGTGCGGCCACGTTCTCGGCGGTCACGCCCATGTGGATGTTGTGGAAGGGGTCGTGCAGCGCGCCGACCATCATGTCCACCATTTTGGTGTCACCCATACGGGCACCCCAGCGGCTGGTCAGGCTTGCATACGGTGCGCGGCTCATGTTTTCCGCGCCGCCACCAATGGCGATGTCGCAGTCACCCAGGGCAATGGCCTGGCTGGCGCTGACGATGGCCTGCAGGCCCGAGCCGCACAAGCGGTTGACATTGAAGGCCGGGGTGGTCTGAGCACAGCCACCGTTGATGGCCGCTACACGCGAGAGGTACATGTCCTTGGGTTCGGTGTTGACGACATGGCCGAATACCACATGGCCCACGTCTTTGCCATCGGTGCTGGCGCGAGTCAGGGCCTCGCGCACTACGAGCGCAGCCAGTTCGGTAGGAGGGGTGTCTTTGAGGCTGCCACCATAGGTGCCAATGGCGGTGCGCACACCGCTGACGACGACGACTTCACGGCTCATGGAATAGGTCTCCGGTTGTAATGAAAAATGTAAGAAGGACCAGTGTCCGGGGGAAAGGCTACAAGCAACTGACAGACCGTGCTACTGGTCTGCTTCCCGGACATCGGCCACGCTTTGGCTGCCGAAGTCGGGGCGAGACAAGTAAGCCAGTACCTGGCGGGCGGCCTCCTCGCTGGAGGTCAGCAGCCCTTGAGTTTTGAGTTTTTCGAAACGGGGCTGGTCTGGAAATTGCGCTGCAGGCGCTTCGCGAAGTTCAACTTGCATGTCTGTGTCCACTACGCCAGGTGCCAGTGCGCAAACACGTGCCCCATGCTCGCGCTGCGCCTCGTCCAGCGCCAGACAGCGGGTGAAGTGGTCCAGCCCGGCCTTGGCGGCGCAATACGCCGACTGCGAAGCCATGGGTCTGCGCCCCAGTCCGGAAGAAATATTGAGCACTTTCAGGGGGACGCCCCAGGCCCGTGTGGCGTGTAAAAACCGGGATGTGATTTGCATGGGGGCTTCCAGCCCCACGCGTAGGGCGCGTGCCAGCTCTGCGGGATGCGCACTGCTCAACGGGGTGATGGCCGGAATCATGCCTGCGTTGTTGACCAGGGTGGCCGAGCTGAACGCTTGGGCGCCCTGTAGCTCCAGCCAGTCCTGAAGACGGTAACTCAGTGCTTCACCATCAATCAGGTCGTGCGTCCATTGCGTCAAGGGAATGTCGGCTTGCGCGGCCGTTTGTGCCAGCAGTGCATTGGCGTGACGAGAGATGCACAGCAGGCTGTTGCCGGGTTGCATCAGCTGCTGAGCCATGGCCAAGCCTAGCCCGCGCGAAGCGCCTGTGAGCACGTACAGATGAGGCTTCATCCTGACATGCTAACCCGCTGCGTGGTTTTTGAACAGGGTGGCTTACCCCTGTGTATGGCGGTTTCAGAAGGGCAGTGGCGCTTGCCAGTGCATGGTCTGCCCGGTGACGGGATGCTCAAGTTCAAGCTGCCAGGCATGCAGCAACAGGCGAGGTGCGGTGACACAGGCATCAGCGGGGGCGTACAAAGGATCGCCGACCATGGGGTGTCCGAGCGCCAAGGTATGCACCCGCAGTTGGTGGGTGCGCCCGGTGTGGGGCTGCAGCAGCAAGCGTGTGGTGCCCGGCCACGGCCCCTGGCCCAGACTGGTCCAGTGCGTCTGGCTGGGTTTGCCGTTTTCGTGGCAAACGATGCTGCGAGGGCGGTTGAGCCAGTCAATGCGCACAGGTAGGTCGATCAGGCCTGTGGCACCCTCGGGCCCCATGTCACCCAAGACCACGGCCTGGTAGCGCTTGCTGATAAAACGTTTTTCAAAGCACTGGCCCAGCTGCTTTTGCAGCTGGGGGCTGCGCGCCATGATCAGCAAACCTGAGGTGGCCATGTCCAGGCGATGCACCAACAGGATTTCGGGGTAAACGGCTTGCACGCGCGCCAGCAGGCAGTCCTGCTTGTCGGGGCCACGCCCCGGAATGCTCAGCAGTCCGGAGGGTTTGTCGAGCACCAGCAGGTGTTCGTCTTCGTGAATGATGGAAAAGGCACCGGACATTGATCAATGGTCCACGCTGGCTCGAATGCGGTTGACCTGCAGTGGTGTTACTTCACCCGCCTGGTTGCCCCATTGGGAACGCACATAGCTCAGCACGGCTGCGATTTGACGGTCGTCCAGCGTCATCTTGAAGGGCGGCATGCCATAAGGGCTGGGTCGCTGCTGGGTTGAAGGGCCATAGCCACCTTGCAAAATGGACAGCACCAGGTTTGTGGGATTGGGGTCTTGCACCGCCAGACTGCCGGCCAGGGCAGGGTAGGCCTGCGACAGTCCCTGGCCTTGTTTGCCATGGCATTGAGCGCACTGCGTTTTGTAGACGTCCTGGCCCACATCCACCACACTCCAGCGCGGCGCCGGGGCGGGCGGTGGGTTGATTTGGGTCTGCTGGCTTGCGCGGTCTTTCAGGTAGGCCAGGATGGCTTGCGCATCGGCCGGGGTAAGGTATTGCAGGCTGTGCTGCACCACCTCGGCCATGGGGCCGGAGGCCACGCTGCGGTCGTGGTAGCCGGTTTGCAGGCGGCGCAGCCATTGGGCTGTGTCCATGCTCAGGATGGCGGTATGTGCATCGCCGAGCAGGTTGGGGGCGTACCAGCCTTGTGCGGGCATGACTGCTCCGGAGAGGTCACGCACATCGGGGAAGCTGCCCAGCGCACCGCGCTGGCCGTGGCAGGCGGCGCAATGGCCCAGGGCTTCGACCAGGTAGGCGCCGCGTTGCACGGGTGTGGGGACTGCAGGTTGCGGGCCGGGCTCGGATGCAGCGTCAAAGTACAGACTGCGCCAGACGGCCAAAGCTGCCTGCGTGCCCAGCGGCCAGCGCAAGGCGTGAGGCGGCTGGGCTTGCTGCGCCGCAGGCAGGCTTTGCAGCCATTGCCACAAGGCGTCACTGTCGCTGCGGCTGATCAGGCGGGTGTGGTTATAGGGGAAGACCGGCAGCAGCAAGCGGCCCGATGGCGTGCGTCCAAGTTGCAGTGCCACCCAGAAGTCTTGCGCCGTCCATCGGCCCAGGCCGGTTTCGGGGTCGGGCGTGAGGTTGCTGCTGTACACCGTGCCGAAAGGGGTGTTGATGGCGCGCGCACCGCTCATCAAGGGCTGTCCGCGTACCGAATGGCAGGCGATGCAGTTGCCTGCACGCGCCAGGTATTGGCCGCGCTCTATTTGCGGCTGTCGGGAATCTTCCGTCAAGGGTGCAGTCATGCCGGTGGGCGCAGAGGCTTGCCGCCCCCAGTTGTCCCAAACGACCCAAGCGCTGATCACCAGCCACAAAGCAGCACTGACCAGCAGTGGCAAGCGAACCCATACAGGCCATCGTTTCATGGCTGACCTTTCTGCTGGGGCTGTGCGTCCAGCTCCGGCGCGCTGCCGCAACGCAAAGACGCATCCAGCGCCACGCCTTGTTGCAGGGTGCGGGCATGCGAAGGTGTTGGCACGGGTTGCATCGACAACCAGCTGGCCACGGCAATGATGTCGCCGGGGTTCATGCGCCGCACGATTTCTGCCATGCAGTCCGGTGCATGCGCTCTGCGCTCACCGGTTTGCCAGGCGCCCAGCTGGGCAGTCAGGTAGTCCAGCGGCAGCCCCAACAGGGCCGGGACGTTGGGCTGGGTACCCATCAAAGGGGTTCCGTGGCATGTGGCGCAAGCCGGCAGTTTGCGAGCTGCATCGCCGTACAGGGCCAATTGGCGTCCGTGTTCCAGAGCTTGCCGGCTGATGCGTGGTGCTTCACGGCTGGGTGCGGGGTAAGGAACATCCAGCGATGCGAAATAGCGGGCCATGCGCAGCAAATAGTCATCCGACAAGGGCTGCACCAGCTGGGCCATGGGGCCGTAGCGACGGCGACCTTCCGCGAAGTTGAGCAACTGGTGGTAGAGGTAGCCCGCTGGTTTTCCTGCCAGGCGAGGGTAGTAACCATCGGGTGCGGCGCGGCCTTGTTCGCCATGACAGGATGTGCACGCGCGTACACGCTCGGCCATGGCCGACGGGGCATCGGTGGCCGCAACAGCGCCAAGGGACCAGCAAAGGGTCAACAATGCAGGCAAGGCCCATTTGCATAGAAGATGAAACATGGTCTAAAGATAACCGATCAAGACGGGCAATCGTGATCGCAGCCCTCAGTCAGTGGCATTAGCAGCGACAATGAGAGTTCTTGTCATCCATGCCATGAACTGCCCAGCCCCTTCTTCGTCAAAAGCAGCTAGCCCTTCACCCAAGGGGCGGATCTGGCTTGCCCCCATGGAAGGCTTGCTGGACCACAGCCTGCGAGATGCCCTGACGCGTTTTGGTGGGGTTGACATGTGTGTGACCGAGTTCATCCGCGTCACGGATTCGGTCTTGCCCAGACGTGCTTTTGTACGGGTCATGCCTGAACTGCTCAACGCTGGCCGCACAGCTGCCGGGGTGCCGGTGCGTGCGCAACTGCTGGGGTCCGACCCGGTGTGCCTGGCCGACAATGCGGCGGCGTTGGCGCAACTGGGGCCACACGGCATTGATTTGAACTTTGGGTGTCCGGCCAAGACGGTGAACCGACATCGTGGCGGGGCGGTGTTGTTGCAGGAGCCCGAGCTGGTGCACCGCATCGTTAGCGAGGTCAGGCGCGCTGTGCCAGCGCACGTTCCGGTATCGGCCAAGATGCGGTTAGGTTACGAAGACGACAGCCTGGCCGAGGCCTGTGCCCAGGCCATTGAGTCAGCAGGCGCCAGCGAGCTGGTGGTGCACGCGCGCACCAAGGTGCACGGGTACAAGCCGCCTGCGTATTGGGATCGCATTGCCGATATCCGCCAGACGGTCAAATTGCCGATGGTGGCCAATGGCGAAATCTGGAGTGTGGCCGATGCACTTCGTTGCCGAGCGGTGACAGGTGTGCATGATGTGATGATAGGCCGTGGCATCGTGACCGATCCCGGCCTGGCCTTGGCCATCGCTCAGCACGATACCAGCGGGCACATTCACTTGCCCGGGCAAGCTGTGCCCTGGTCTGCGGTATTGCAAGTGTTGGTACAGACGTGGTGGCCGCGCATGAGTGGCCATGTGGAAGCACGGCACCGCGCCGGACGGCTCAAGCAATGGTTCAATTATTTGCGCAAAGCCTACCCCGAAGGCCAAAAGGCGTTTGATGCGGTGCGTTTAATGCGCGATGCGCGCCAATTGCAAGCCTGGTTGTCGGAGCAGGTTGGATCAGGTCAATCTTCTACCGAGCTGGCCTTGGCTTCACAGTCAGACGCCTGACTTCGCCGCTCAACCCAGCAGGGCGGCTAACCCACCTTCGGGTTCAAAACGCTTGTTGCGGAAGTACAGCCGCGTAGGGCCTGCAAACGCTGCGTTACGCACGCTGTGCATCGGGTCACCGGGGTAGCAGATCATGCGTTCGCCCTGAATGTCGTGTGCCTCGGGTTCGACCAGAGCGGGAGGGCGTTGGCGTGCATCGGCCATGGCGGACTGTGCATCGCTGAAATGGCGCAGTTGGGCCAGGCTCATGATTTGCGGAGGTGCCAGTTCGATCTGGCGATCCCAATAGGCGTGCAAAGCCTCGTTCGGGGTGATCCAACGGATTTCGGTGGCTTCGTGGTTGTGTCGACCTTCTTCTTGCGCTCTGGCGTGTGCCAGAAAGAAGCGGGTATCAAAGCGCTTGTTGGTGACCGAGGGTTGGCGCGGTGTGATCCAGCGCGACCACGGTACCAATTGGGTTGCCGGCAGCTTGTCGCTCAAGCTGGCGACGGCTTGGTGCCAAGGTCCTGACAGTGTGTCATGGGTGTTCGAGCTGCCCAGCAAGATGCCGGCTTCTTCGTGCAGCTCCCTGAAGGCTGCCACGTACAAGCCCGCAGCGCGTGCGGGTTCCAGCGCTGGCTCATGCAACAGGCGGTGAAGAGTGTGCTTATCTTCCTGCAGCAGCTCCAACAAGTCAGAGGACATGTCCTCATCGTCGAGTTTGCCGCCCGGAAAGACATGTACCCCACCCAGCACCTGTGAGGCGTTGTGGCGCTGCATCATCAAGACCTGCAGGCCTTGAGAGCTGTCGCGCAGGAGGACCACAGTGGAAGCATCGCGTGGCGGGTCGGTGACGATTTCGGAGTTGAGCTCCATGAGACTGTCTTTTGTTTATATTGTGGTCATGATGCCATGTATGGCATTTGCGTTCTGTCGTTTGGGCGTCAATGTTCACGGAAGGAAAGCAGGATGACGATCGATTTCAAAGGCCGTGTGGCCATTGTGACGGGTGCAGGTGGTGGTCTGGGGCGTCAACATGCCCTGGCGCTTGCCGCGCGTGGGGCCAAAGTGCTGGTCAATGACCTGGGCGGTGATGTGCATGGTGAAGGCGGGTCGCCTTCGGCTGCGCAAAAAGTGGTCGATGAGATTCGCGCTGCCGGTGGCGAGGCCTTGGTCAACGGCGCCTCCGTCACGGACTTTGCGGCGGTCCAGGCCATGGTGCAGCAGGCGATGGACGCATGGGGCCGGGTGGACATTCTGGTTAACAACGCGGGCATCTTGCGGGACAAGAGCTTTGCCAAAATGGAGATCGATGATTTCCGACTGGTCATGGATGTGCACGTCATGGGCGCCGTGCATTGCACCAAGGCGGTGTGGCCCATCATGCAGGCCCAGCACTATGGCCGCATCATCATGACCACCTCATCGAGTGGTCTGTATGGCAATTTTGGCCAGGCCAACTACGGCGCGGCCAAGATGGCCTTGACCGGCCTGGTGCAGACCTTGTCGCTGGAGGGTCAAAAATACGATATCCGAGTCAATGGCCTGGCGCCCACTGCGGCAACGCGCATGACGCAAGGATTGATGCCTGAAGCTGTTTTGCTCGCCCTTGCCCCCGAGGCTGTGGTGCCTGCCATGCTGGTGATGGCTTGCGAGCAGGCGCCCAATCGCACCATTCTGTGCGCTGGTGCGGGGAGCTTTGAAGTGGCCAACATCACGCTCACGCAAGGCGTGCATTTGGGCGTGGGTGATGATGTGCCTGAGCAGTTGCTCCGCCAGCTTGAAGCGGTCTGTAATCGCGCAGGCGATCTGGTGCCCGCTTCAGGTTCGGAGCAGGGTCAGCACGAAGTGGGCAAGGCCTTGTCCGCGCATGGCGGTTGAACTGAACTTGGAGCTCACTGTGCCTGGGCACTGCGCACCAGGCGTTGGCGATCGCGTTCAATGGTTTCGCCCAGTTCAATCACCGCCATGGCGTAGTAGCTGCTCCAGTTGTAGCGGGTGACAGCGTAGAAATTTTCCGTGCCCAGCACAAAGCTGGGGGCGTCTTCGCCGTTTCGCAGCTCGATCAGGGCAAGCTTGCCTGGGTATTGCGCGGCATCTGGGGGCAATTGCAGTCCGAGGGACTGCATGGTTTGCGCGCTGAAGGTGGGCAGGATGTCCGGCAGCAGCAATTGCTCCAATTGCTCTGGATGGCTTTGCACCTGGACGTCAAAGGTCGTGGGCTGTCCAGTTTGCCACTCAAAAGCGCGGAAGTAGTTGGCAACTGAGCCGATCGCGTCCGCAGTGCTGTTCCACAGGTCGATGTGGCCGTCACCATCAAAGTCCACGGCGTAGCGCCGCCAACTCGAGGGCATGAATTGCGGCAGACCCATGGCGCCAGCGTAGCTGCCCTTGAGGGTGCGCGGATCGGCTCTGTTCTGGTGGGTCATGAGCAGATAGTGTTCCAGCTCCTGGCGAAAGAAGGCCTGGCGTTCTTGCGCGCGGGGATGGGCCTGGGGAAAGTCAAAAGCCAGTGTGGCCAGCGCATCCAGGATTCGGAAGGAGCCTGTGTGCTGGCCGTAGAGGGTTTCCACCCCCAGAATGCCGACGATGATGCGTGCAGGTACGCCATAGATGTGTTCTGCCCGAGCCAGGTCGCTGGCGTGTTCTTGCCAGAATGCCAAGCCTGCCGCAATCCGGCGGGGTTCGATAAAGCGTTCGCGGTAAGCAGCCCAGTTTTTGGCCGTCGGCTTTGTCGAAGGGGTGACCAGGCGAGTCACATTGGGCAGCATGCGTGCGTCGGAAATGGCTGCAGTCACCCAGGCATTCGGCAGGTTTTGCCGTCTGGCCAGCTCGTGGCCCCATTCAAGGGCTTCGGCACGCTGTGCGTAGGCAGGTCCCGTTGCAGCTCGGGATGCCTGCTGTTTTTTGTGCTGAGGCTTGTGTGCTTTGAGCGTTTTTTTGTGCTGGGGTTTGCTGGTCTCAACCTTGGCCCATGCTGTATTAATTGAGCTCAAGCCAAGCAAGGTCAGCAGAACTAGACTGGGAACAAATTTGAACACTTGGCGATATCGCATCTGGGCAGTGTACAGCTGGCCGGGGCGGTGGAGCCAGCATGCTAAGCTCATGCCACGATTGTGGCTGCACACCTCTGGAAAGATGTCATCATGGGGCACACCGCCTATTACGCACATCCCACTTGTTTCAAACACGATATGGGGCCAGGTCATCCTGAATGTCCGCAGCGCTTGAGTGCGATTGAAGACCGTTTGTTGATCACAGGTCTGGACATGGCTCTGCAGCGTGTAGAGCCGGCGCCTGCTGCGCTGGCAGACCTGGAGTTGGCGCACACGCGCATGCACATTGCTGCCTTGCGCGGCTTGACGGATGTGCTCAAGGAAGACATGGCCGCCGGCGGTCCTGGGCACGCGCAGCTGGATCCCGATACCTCCATCAACGAATTTACCTATCAAGCGGCTTTGTTGTCTGCTGGTGCTGCCATCGCAGCCACCGATGCCGTGTTGGCGGGGGAATATGAAAACGCCTTCTGTGCCACTCGTCCTCCGGGGCACCATGCCTGTCGTGACAAGGCCATGGGCTTTTGCTTTTTCAACAATGTGGCTATTGCGGCCAAGCATGCCGTCGAGCGCCATGGGCTCAAGCGCGTGGCGATCATCGACTTTGATGTGCACCACGGCAATGGTACCGAAGACATCGTGGCCGGGGATGAGCGCATATTGATGGTCAGTTTTTTTCAGCACCCGTTCTACCCTGAAGGGGGCTCTTTATCGAACGCATCAAACTTGCTCAATGTGCCGGTGCCGGCCTACACCAAGGGCATGGACATCCGCGAGATTGTGGACGCCGTTTGGGTGCCACGTTTGCTGGAACATGCCCCCGAGCTGATTATCATCAGCGCCGGTTTTGATGCCCACCGCGAAGACGATATGGGGCAGCTCGGCCTGGTGGAGCAGGACTATGTGTGGATCACGCGGCGCATCATGGATGTGGCGCAGCAGTGCGCGAAAGGCCGGGTGGTCAGTTGCCTGGAAGGGGGCTACAACCTCAGTGCCTTGTCCCGCAGCGTGGAGGCGCACGTGAGAACATTGGCAGATGTGTGAGGATGACTGAAAACCATGACGATCGATAACACCGTGAAAGTGACAGATTCATTAGCCTGGATGGATACAGTGACGCAGGCTGATGCATTGTTGGTGCTGGGCACGTTTGCGCTTTGCATCGTGTTGTCCTGGAGCATGGTTTGGGCGCTGCGGCGAACGCTTAAAACTGGAGACTTCACTATTCTTCTGGGTCAAAGGTTGGTGGATGGAGTTTTATTCCCGGCACTTTTGCTTGGCACAACTTATGCCGCCAGCATTGTGTTGACGCGGCAAAACCAGGGGGCCTTGTTCGCAGTGCTATTGCCGGTATGCACTTCTTTGGCGGCTATTCGCTTGGGGGTCAAAGTGCTGCAGGTCGCCCTCGGGGCTACGCCCATGGTGCGCGCACTTGAGCGAACCATATCCTGGGGGGCCTGGATTGCTGTGGTTTTGTGGGTGACCGGTGTCTTGCCCCTTGTGCTGGAAGAGTTGGACAAGATCCAGTGGAAGGTCGCCGGCAGCGTATTGTCGGTCCGCACCTTGATTGAAGGGGGGCTGACAGCAGGGGCAGTTTTGATTGTGGCGCTATGGGTCTCATCAGCGATTGAAAGCCGCTTGCTCAAATCTGCAACGGGGAGTGACTTGTCCTTGCGCAAGGTGATCAGCAACTCGGTGCGCGCTTTGTTGATGTTTGTGGGGGTCTTGTTGGCGCTGACCTCGGTGGGCATTGACCTGACAGCGCTTTCTGTGCTGGGTGGTGCAGTGGGTGTGGGTATCGGTTTTGGCCTACAGAAGCTAGCGGCGAATTACGTTAGCGGTTTTGTCATCCTGGCCGAGCGCAGCATGCGTATTGGCGACAGTGTGAAGGTTGATAACTTCGAGGGCCGTATCACTGACATCAAGGCTCGCTACACCGTGATTCGTTCCCCGACAGGGCGAGAGTCGATCGTACCTAACGAGCTACTGATTACCCAACGGGTAGAAAACCTTTCCTTGACCGATCCCAAGGTCTGGCAATCGACTGTGGTCTCAGTGGCATATGACAGCCCGGTCGACCAAGTGATGGCTTTGTTGCAGCAGGCTTGCACTCAGCAGTCTCGCGTGTTGACTGATCCTGCGCCCTCTGTGGCGTTGTCGGCTTTTGGTGCCGATGGCCTGGAGTTCACCGTTATTTACTGGATCGATGACCCTGAAAACGGTCAGCTTAACCTCAAGTCAGACATCAACCGGGCGATTCTGCAGGCGCTGAAAACCCATGGCATCGAGATTCCTTTTCCGCAGCGGGTGGTGCACACCGTGGCGCCTCGCTGAAGCGGCAAACGCTTTGTCCCATGAAAAAGGCACGTCATGAGACGTGCCTTTTTTACAAGCCGGTGACCTCAGTCCATCATCGACGGCAGCCACAGGCTCAGGCCCGGGAAGGCCAGCAGGATCACCAGAGTGATGATGAGCACCAGTACCAGCGGCCAGACGCCGCGGAAGATGGTGCCCAGCCCCACTTTGGGCAAGAGGGTGTTGATCACGAACAAGTTCATGCCCACAGGCGGTGAAATCAGGCCGATCTGAATCACCATCACAATCAGCACGCCAAACCAGACAGGGTCAAAGCCCAGCTGGGTCACGATCGGGAAGAACAAGGGGATGGTCAGCAGCACCATGGTCAGCTCTTCCATCACGGTGCCCAGCAGGATGTAGATGAGCATCATGGCGCCGACGATCATGATGGGCGACAGACCCAGACCCGTGATCCATTCCTTGAGCTCGAAAGGCATGGAGGTGTAGTTCACAAAATTGGCAAAGATGGTCGCAGCGATCAGCAAGGTGAACAGCATGGCGGTGGTACGCGCAGATTCGACCAGGACTTGAAACAAGGTTTTCCAGCTCAGGGCGCGTCGTGCCAGGGCAAACAAAAAAGCGCCCATGGCACCCATGCCAGCGCCTTCGGTGGCGGTGAAGAAGCCCCCGTAGATGCCGCCCAGCACGATGACCACCAGCAGCAGCACGCCCCAGATGCCACGCAGGGCAGCAAAGCGCTCGCTCCAGCTGAACTTATCGCCCGCCGGAGCGTGTTCGGGGTCATGCCAGGTCATCAGCACCACTGCAAGCATCATGAGGCAGGCTGTCAATGCGCCTGGAATGACACCTGCAGCAAAGAGTTTGCCAATGTGGGTTTCTGTGATGATGCCGTAGATGACCATGATGGTCGACGGCGGAATCATGATGCCCAGCGTGCCGCCTGCCGCAATCACGCCGGTGGAGAGGGCGTCGCTGTAGCCAAGCTTTCGCATCGAGGGGTAAGCCACCTTGCTCATGGTGGCAGCTGTGGCAATCGACGAGCCGCAGATGGCGCCAAAACCGGCGCAGGCAGCGATGGTGGCATGGGCCAGTCCGCCACGTCGGTGACCGATGAAGGTGTAGGCGGCGTGGAACAGTTCATGCGCCAGACCAGCGCGGGCCACAAAGTTGCCCATCAGGATGAACAAGGGGATGACCGACAGGGTGTAGGCAAAGCCGGTTTCGTAGACAACCTGTGCAGTGCTTGCGAACGCAGGCATCCAGCCGCGCGTCAGACCGATGCCGACCACGCCAACCAGGCCCATGGCAAAGGCCAGCGGCACGCGCAGCAGCGCCAGGGCAAATATGGCGCCAAAACCAATGAGGGCTTCAATCACAGGACACCTCCCTCGGATTCATCTTCGTTGTTGCGTTTGAACATGAGGCTCAGGTGCACCAGGCCGGTGAAAGCGCAAAGCACGCCCATGCCGTGGATGAATGGGGCCTTGAGGATCTTGAGCTGTGCAGTGGTCTCGCCAGTGGCCTGAAACTCCATTCCCGTCTTGAACATCAGCCACGCCAAGCCAATCAGGGCGCTGCCGCACAGTAGATTGACCAGTGCGCGCTGCACGGTACGCAGCCAGTCAGGAAGGATCGGGTCGAGTGAATCAAAAACGACGTGCTCGCCTTTTTCGGATACCAGGGGTAGGGCACCAAAGATAACTACGACCATCAGCAATTCTGTCAACTCCAGAGAGCCGGGGATGGAATGACTGAGTATTTTGCGGCCGCTGACATCTAAAAAGGTCAGGAACATGATAGCCAGCAAGGCCAGACCAGCCAGCGTGCCACAGAGGAGTTCAAGCGTTTTTTTCAAGTTTGCGACCACTCGTAAAAACGACCCCGGCACGAAACCGGGGTCTGAAAGTGTGTAACTGGCTCAAGCCAGTGTCAATGAACAGATTACTTTTGCAGCTTGGCGATCTCGCTGCGGAACTCGGACAGCACGGAAGAAGGGTTCTTCAGGCCCTTGGCGGCCGCAGCTTGCGCCCAGTCACGTTCGAGCTTGTTGACGCGCACCGTCACGGCGCTGACAAACGAAGGATCGGCCTTGATGACCTTGACGCCGTTTTTCTGCATGTTCGACAGGGCAGCGGCGTCCACTCGGTCCCAAGCCTTGCCAAACAGACGGGCGGCGTATTCACCGGACAACTCGTCCACCACTTTCTTGTCTTCAGCCGACAGGGCGTTGTACTTGGCCGGGTTCATCATGAACACGAAGCTGGTGTTGTACAGACCGCCGGGGAATTGGGTGGCGTGCTTGATGATCTTGTCGATCTTGAAGGAGTCGGTCGATTCGGCGGGGAACAAGGTGCCGTCCATCACGCCGCTGGAAAGCAGTTCGTAGGAATCTGGGGCTGGCTTGAGCGTGACGTTCATGTCCAGTACTTTGGAGATTTCGTTCACCATGCCACCGCCCACACGGAACTTCAGGCCAGACAGGTCTTCCACGCGGGTGATCGGCTTTTTGGTGTTGAAAACAATGCCAGGACCGTGCGTGAAATAGGACAGGACCTTCACACCTTGATGCTCGGTGGCGAACTCGGGGTGCTTGCTGGCCACGCGGTTGAACGCCACCGAAATCGGCTCGGCGCTGTCACCCAGGAAAGGAAACTCGGCCATTTGCGTCATCACGAAGCGGCCGGGGGTGTAACCGTGCACGGTGAAGGAAACGTCCACCAGACCGTTCTTGACGGCGTCAAAGGTGCCGGGTGCAGGGGCGACAGCGCGGGGCAGGATGTTGCAGCGGACGCGGTTGGACGTCTTGCTGGCCAGGGTGTCACACCATTCTTTCTGCGAAACCGACAGGCCGTGTGTGGGCGGCACCCAGCTTGAGACGGTCAGAACGGTTTGGGCTTGTGCCAGGCTGGCTAGCGTCAGCGCGGCCAGGGGCAGAAGGAATTTTTTCATACGTGAGTCTCCATGATTGGTTATGAAACATAATCTAATCGGAAAACGACCAGACATCACTACATGCTAACCCTGATGCGCCGACCGATTGGTCGGTGAATTCCCGGGGGTACCATGCCTGCTGCAAGTTCCTGCAAATGTCGCAGATAATTCGAACGATCGTGCTTTTTTGCAACGATGGTGCCTGAAAATTTGGCTACCAAACCGAATTGATGCACAATTGACGTTTACGTTAACGTCAATTTGCGCAACGCTCTTCACATTCAATATTCAGGAGATAGCTCATGAAAATTCTGGTTCCCGTCAAACGGGTGGTGGACTACAACGTCAAGGTCCGCGTCAAGAGCGACAACAGCGGCGTGGACATTGCCAACGTCAAGATGAGCATGAACCCCTTTGACGAGATCGCCGTTGAAGAAGCTGTGCGCCTGAAGGAAAAGGGCGTGGCCACAGAGGTGATCGCAGTCTCCTGTGGTGTGACCCAATGCCAGGAAACCCTGCGTACCGCCATGGCCATCGGTGCTGACCGCGCCATCCTGGTCGAGACCACCGAAGAGTTGCAGCCCCTGGCTGTGGCCAAACTGCTCAAGGCCCTGGTGGACAAGGAGCAACCTGGCCTGGTGATTCTGGGCAAGCAAGCCATTGACGACGATGCCAACCAGACCGGGCAGATGCTGGCGGCTCTGGCCGATCTGCCGCAAGCCACTTTTGCATCCAAGGTGGAAGTTGCCGATGGCAAAGCCAACGTGACCCGTGAAATTGACGGCGGTCTGGAAACCCTGGCCGTCTCCCTGCCTGCGGTCATCACCACTGACTTGCGCTTGAACGAGCCGCGTTACGTGACGCTGCCCAACATCATGAAGGCCAAGAAAAAGCAGCTCGACACCTTCAAACCCGAAGATTTGGGTGTGGATGTCACCCCGCGTCTGAAAACCCTCAAAGTGGCTGAGCCTGCCAAGCGCAGCGCCGGCATCAAGGTGCCCGATGTGGCCACCCTGGTCGACAAACTCAAGAACGTTGCAAAGGTGATCTGATCATGACCGCACTCGTCATTGCCGAACACGACAACGCCTCCATCAAAGGCGCGACCCTCAACACCGTGACCGCCGCTGCTGCTTGCGGGGGTGACGTGCACGTGCTGGTGGCTGGCCACAACGCTGCTGCCGCTGCCGCTGCCGCTGCCCAGATCTCTGGCGTGTCCAAAGTCATCCATGCCGACAGCCAAGCGCTGGCCCACGGTCTGGCCGAAAACGTGGCTGCACAAGTGCTGGCCATCGCAGGTGGCTACAGCCATATCCTGTTCCCGGCCACTGCCAGTGGCAAGAACGTGGCACCGCGTGTGGCCGCCAAACTGGACGTTGCCCAAATTTCAGACATCACCAAGGTCGAGTCTTCCGACACCTTCGAGCGACCGATCTACGCAGGCAACGCCATCGCGACTGTGCAAAGTTTGGACGCCACCAAAGTGATCACTGTGCGCACCACGGGTTTTGACGCCGCAGCCGCCACCGGTGGCTCCGCTGCTGTTGAATCCGCAGCTGCACAAGCCGACAGCGGCAAGAGCAGCTATGTGGGCAGCGAAATCGCCAAGAGCGACCGCCCCGAGTTGACAGCTGCCAAGATCATCGTCTCCGGTGGCCGAGCCCTGGGCAGCAGCGAGAAGTTCAACGAAGTGATGACGCCCCTGGCCGACAAGCTCGGCGCCGCCATCGGTGCCAGCCGCGCTGCGGTGGACGCGGGCTACGCGCCTAATGACCTGCAGGTCGGCCAGACCGGCAAGATCGTCGCTCCGCAACTGTACGTAGCCTGCGGCATCTCGGGTGCCATCCAGCACTTGGCCGGCATGAAGGATTCCAAAGTGATCGTGGCGATCAACAAGGATCCGGAGGCTCCGATCTTCAGTGTGGCCGACTTTGGTCTGGAGGCTGACCTCTTCGTGGCTGTGCCCGAGTTGACCAACGCACTGTGATGCGTTGAACTCTGCAAAAAGGCCTCTGACTGAGGCCTTTTTTGCAAGCAAATCAAACCCCATAACAAGCGATTCATACGGAGAACCTCATGAGCTACACCGCACCTCTCAAGGACATGCTGTTCAACATCGAGCATCTGGCCCGCATTGACCAGATCGCGCAGATTCCCGGCTTCGAAGATGCTGGCCTCGAAACTGCGCAAGCTGTGCTCGAAGAGTGCGGCAAGCTCAATGCCGAAGTCATTGCGCCGCTCAACTGGGAAGGCGACAAGAACCCGTCCTGGCACCACGATGGCAACCAGGTCACGACCACGCCCGGCTTCAAGGACGCCTACAAGCAGTTCACCGAAGGCGGCTGGCAAAGCCTGCAGCACCCGGTCGATTTCGGTGGCCAGGGCCTGCCCAAGACGATTGGCGCCGCCTGCGGCGAGATGCTGAACTCGGCCAACATGAGCTTTGCGCTGTGCCCCATGCTCACGGACGGTGCCATCGAAGCCCTGCTGACCGCAGGCTCCGACGAGATGAAGGCCAAGTACCTGGAGAAACTCATCTCCGGCGAGTGGACCGGCACCATGAACCTGACCGAGCCGCAAGCAGGCTCGGACCTGGCGGCTGTGCGCACCCGCGCCGAGCCGCAGCCCGACGGCACCTACAAAGTCTTTGGCACCAAGATCTACATCACCTACGGTGAGCACGACATGTCCGAGAACATCGTGCACCTGGTGCTGGCCCGCACGCCCGACGCGCCCGAAGGCGTCAAGGGCATCAGCCTGTTCGTGGTGCCG
>JACCDG010654470.1_pt1 | contig 38475 bp, 30 predicted proteins | sample 7442471 | NCBI WGS metagenome assembly JACCDG01 (sample SAMN15323444, study PRJNA562643) | freshwater metagenome | isolation source: river surface water | place: USA:Blue River Watershed | collected 2017-08-17 | reverse complement strand
TTCGGCTTTTTGGGCCTCGGTTTTGAACAAGATCAGGCCTCAATGTTGTCCTCTGTGAGCTTGCTCCCACACTCAGGACATACCGGCTTCATCTCCCGGAAGACTTCATCCCACTTCGCGAACCGGTCCAGGACAGAGAAACTGTCCCCTTTCAGCCCATCCAAAGAGTAGTCCTCGTACTGCCTGGAAAACGGGGCGTCGTTTTCTCGCATGACGATGCGCCCCTGGTGCCCACATTCGCATTTCAAATTGGTGCGTGTCACTGTTGTCATGGCAGATGCTCCCTTCTTAGTCGACCAGACGAGAGAAATCTGGTCAATGCATTTTCGCCAATCATTACGGGTTGAAAGTTAAGCATTCTCGCCCCCCCCCGTGCCGTACCACGGCCAAAAAGTCAGGAGGTTCTGAGACGAAACGGGGTTTGAGACGGTTTTCGGGGTGGGTGGCCACGGGGTCAGTCAGGAGCCCATAGCAAAAAGCCCCGCACGGTGCGGGGCTCTGAGCGCCTTCGAAGCCCGCTCAGCAGGTTCGAAGGTCTTGTTCTGGCGGTGGAACACGGAACTGAACCCGCGTCCGTCATCTGAATGATAGTCCGTCCGCAAGTCTCCAGTCCCGGATTTGGGTCATTTAACCGTTTCCGCTGATCTGCTGTGCATGAACCCGGCGGGCTACAGATCACAACTTCAATCCGATTTTCAACTGCAGACTATCAAGAGCGAGTGCTCTATGCCGCTCTTCCTCGTGCTGACAGCGCTCTGCAATGTGACGGGCAGACTCAACTCAATAAGAAAACCACGAATGGCGCCAGAGCTTCGCGAGTCAATTTCCCGATTCCGAATCTCGGTGTCATAGCCTCGACTTTGGTGGCTCAGGCACGGAGATCCAGATCGGCAACAAGCTTCGAAGCCAGCGCTCGTGCTTTGACCGCATCGGCCTGCGCCGCCTCCCAACGGAAGCTGGTCCCCCAGGCCCAGCCGGATCCGACCAGCTCGACCACACGCAGGTCACCCGCACGGCCTTCAACATTGATGTCGACACTCCGGCCCTCCCATTGCGCAGTCACGCGATGTGCGCCGGGCTTTAGGCGCAGACGCACCAACGACACCGGAATCGTGGCCGCACTGGCGGAGCCATCGACCGTCACGGGCACCACCACGCTGGCATCTCCCCAACTGCTGCGCAGTACGTACACGGTCAACGCAGCGGGGTCGGCGTCGAAGCGCTTGGCCTCGGCCTCGATGGCATCGGTCGGTACGGCTGCCGGTGTGCAGGTCAACTTCGGGCGGTAGCTCTTGCCGATGCGGTGGCAGTAGGTGCCATCGGTGTTGACGGAACGCAGTGGCTTGGTCATGCACCCGGCGAGTGGCGCAAGGCCGACCACCGCCAAGCCAACCAACAGGGTTCTGCGCCGGGGCAGGTCGGGCTTGCTCATGATGAACTCCGGTTTACTTCAGCGCAAAGCGCACGGTGCCGGCGGACTTGCCAGCGATGGTCACCAGGGCCACGACCTTGGTGCCAGGGCCGACCTTGAAAGCGCCCGAGGCTTCGAGCTTGTCGCCAGCCGGCTTCAGTTCGACTTCCTGCTTCTCAGTGCCCGTGAGCAGCGTCAGCTTGGCGCTGGCCTTGGACACGTTCGCGGGCTTGCCGTGGTCGCGCAGATGCAACTGAATCATCGTGGGCTTGGCGACCAGTTCGTAGTCGATGTCCTTCACTTCGACGACCACGCCGCCGTGCATCGGCTTGTGCTCGTGCGCGTGGTCGTGTTTATCGCCGGCCGCGAAGGCTGAACCGGCCAGGGCCAGGGTGATGGAGGCGAGGAAGGCGTGCGTCTTCATGAGAGTCCTTTCGGGTTGGTGGGTGTGAACAGGGGAGGAAATCAAAGCGCCTCGGCGTCCTTGTCGTCCATCAGCGCTTCGGCCGGCTTGCGCCCGAAGAGCCAGAACATCGCGGGCGTGAGGAAGGTGTCGAGCAAGGTCGAACTGATGAGGCCCGAGAAGATCACCACGGCCACCGGGTGCAGCACCTCGGTGCCGGGCTGCTCGGCCTCGAACAGCAGCGGTGCCAGCGCAAACGCGGTGACCAGGGCGGTCATCAGCACCGGGCTCAGACGCTCCAGCGAGCCACGCAGGATCATCTTCTGGTCGAAGGACTCGCCCTCGAAGCGCATCAGGTTGACGTAGTGGCTGACCTTCAGGATGCCGTTGCGCACCGAGATGCCGGCCAGCGTGATGAAGCCGACCAGGGCCGCCACGCTCAGCGGCTGACCCGACAGCCACAGGCCGATCACTGCGCCGACCAGGGCCAGCGGGATGTTCACCATGATCAGCGCCGACAGCGCAGCCGACTTGTAGCGGCTGTACAGCACCACGAACATCAGCGTCAGCGACACGATGGACAGGAGGCCGACCAGGCGCGAAGCCTCCTCCTGCGCCTGGAACTGCCCGCCCAGGGTGATGAAGTAGCCCTCGGGCAGCTTCGTCTCGGCGACCACCTTGCGGATGTCGGCCACGATCTCCGAGAGTGCCCGCCCGGACGCGTTGGCCGACAGCACGATGCGCCGCTTGCCGTCGTCGCGGCTGATCTGGTTGGGACCGTCGCCGTCCTCGATCGTCGCGATCCTCGACAACGGGATGCGGCCGTTCGGTGTCTCGATCAGGATCTGACCCAGGCCTTCGACCGACCGAGCCGTGTCGGGCAGGCGCACGACCAGCGCAAAGCGCCGGCCACCCTCGACGATCTGCGTGACCTTCTCGCCCTCGACCAGTGCCTGCAGCGCCGACAGCACCTGCGGTGCCGGCACGCCGTACTGCGCGGCTGCCGCGTAGTCGACGCGCACCTTGATCTGCGGCGCCAGCACCTGCTTCTCGATCTGCAGGTCCGCGATGCCCGGGATGGCGGCCAGCTTCGCGCGCAGGGCATCGGCCTGGCCCCGCAGCGCATCGAGATCCTCCCCGAAGATCTTGATGGCGATCTGCGAACGCACCCCCGACAGCATGTGGTCGATGCGGTGCGAGATGGGCTGACCGATCTCCAGCGCCGCGGGCAGGTTGACCAGGCGCGCGCGGATGTCGGCCTTGATCTCGTCCATGCTGCGCGTCAGCTCGGCCGTGGGCTTCAGACCCACGTCGAGCTCGCTGACGTGCACGCCTTCGGCATGCTCGTCCAGCTCGGCCCGGCCGCTGCGCCGCCCCACGTGCGTCACTTCCGGCACCTGCTTGACCAGCACCTCGGCCTGCCGCGCCAGCGCGGATGACTCCGTCAAGGTGACGCCGGGGTTCAGGCGCAGTCCGATCAGCAGCGTGCCCTCGTTGAAGGGTGGCAGGAAGGTCGTCGGGAAGAACGGCACGGCGGCCGCAGCCACCAGCACCGCCGCGCCAGCGGTCGCCATGGCGGCCTTGGGTCGGTTCAGCACGCCCTGCAGGCTGCTGCGGTAGCCCGCCTTGAGCCAGGCCAGGACCTTGGTGTCGCCGTGGTCCAGGTTCTTCATCCGCGGCAGCAGGTAGAAGCTGAGCACGGGTGTCACCGTCACCGAGACGATCAGCGAAGCGAGCGTCGAGACGATGAAGGCGATGCCCAGCGGCACGAACAGCTTGCCTTCCAGCCCCGGCAGCGCGAACAGCGGGATGAAGACCAGCACGATGATGACCGTGGCGTACAGGATGGCCGAGCGCACCTCCATCGTGGCGTGTGCGACGACCTCGATCGGGTGCAGCCGGCTGTGCGGATGGTTGGCCCGGTCGGCCTTCAGCCGCCGCAGCACGTTCTCGACACCAACGACCGCGTCGTCGACCAGGCCACCGATGGCAATCGCCAGGCCGCCCAGCGTCATCGTGTTGATCGACAGGCCGAAGTACTTGAAGACCAGCGCGGTGATGAAGATCGATACGGGAATGGCCGTCAGCGCGATGATGGTCGGCCGCAGGGTGCCCAGGAAGAAGAACAGGATCACCGCCACGAAGACCGAGGCGCCGATCAGCTTGCCCTGCAGCGTGGTGATCGAGGCCTCGATGAAGCTGGCCTGGCGGAAGGTCACGCGCGGTGCCTCCATGCCGGTCGGCAGCGACGCCTTCAACCCGACCAGCGCGTCCTCGATGGACTTGGTCAGCGCGATGGTGTCGGCCGTCGGCTGCTTCTGGATGCCCAGGATGACGGCCGGCTTCCCCTCGAAGCCCGCATCGCCGCGCTTGAGCGCCGCGGCGAAGGTCACCTCGGCGATCTGGCGCATCAGGATGGGCTGGCCGTCCTTGGAGGTCAGTGCCAGGTTCTTCAGGTCATCGAGTCGCGAGGTGCGGCCCAGGTTGCGGATCAGGTACTCGCGACCGTTGAGCTCCAGGAATCCGCCGGAGGTGTTGGCCGAGTAGCCCTTGAGCGCCCCTTCGAGCTGCTCGTGGGTGATGCCCAGTTCCGCCATGCGGGCGGTGTTGGGCTGGACCTGGAACTGCCGCACCTCGCCGCCGATGGGGATCACCTGCGCGACACCGGGCACCGACAGCAGCCTCGGGCGCAGCACCCAGTCGGCATATTCGCGCACGGCCATAGGGCTGATCTTGCTCGGATCGACGGGAATCGCGATCTGCATGATCTCGCCCATGATCGAGCTGATCGGCCCCATGCGCGGAACCACGCCCTCGGCAATGCCCTCCTCCATCGACGACAGCCGTTCCGACACCAGCTGCCGGGCGCGGAAGATGTCGGTGCTCCAGTCGAAGGTGACGTAGAGGAAAGACAGGCCGGCCGACGAGGTCGAGCGCACCGACTCCACGCCGGGCAGACCATTCATGGTCGTCTCCAGCGGGAAGGTGATGAGCTGCTCCACCTCTTCCGCCGCCATGCCACCGGCCTCGGTCATGATGGTGACGGTGGGCTTGTTGAGGTCGGGGAACACGTCCACCGGGGTACGGGACAGCGTGAACGCGCCGTAGGCCATCAGCACCACGCTGGCGATGATTACCAGCAGCCGGTTCGTCAGGCTGTTATCGAGTAGCCACTTGAACATGTCAGCGCACCTGGTTGATCAAGGTGGCGCCTTGCGTCGCGACCCGGTCGCCGGATTTCAGGCCCGAAGTCACCGCGGCATTGACGCCGTCCAGCGGCTCGGTCGTGACGGTTCGGGGCTCGAAGCGCTCCGGCGCCGTCTTGACCCAGACGACGGTCTGATTCGCCGGGTTCTTCATCAGCGAAGCCACCGGCACCGAGACGCCCTTGACCTTGTCCTTCGTTTGCACGAACACGCGCACCGGCTGGCCGACGGCTAGCTGGTCGAGCGCGGAGCCCTGGGCCCGGAATGCCAGCGGCAGCGCTTGTTCGCGCAGGCTGCGCGAGGCGCCGATGAAGGTCAGCGGCACACGCTTGTCGCCGACAGCCATCGTCGCAGCTCCGATGTTCGACGCGATGGCCGCGTCGAAGGCGAGTGCCTCGATGCGCAGGCGTGAGGGGTCGACGATCTCGAAGATTAGTTCGCGTGCATCGACCACTTGGCCGGCCACCACGTTGGCGGAGGCGATCACACCGGACACCGGTGCCACCAGCGCCTCGCGGGTGGACAGGCCGCCTCCGACGGCGGCGATGCGCGCCGTCAGGCTGGCGGCTTCGCTCTCGGCCGCTTCGATCTCCTTGCGCGGCACCGTGTCGGCCAGCTCCTGCAGACGCGCGATGCGCTTGTCGGCCAGCGCCTTGGCGGCGCGCAGCTCGGCGAGCTGTGCGGCCTGGTTGGAGCGTTCGATCGGCGCAGCCGACGGCACGACATAGGCCAGCACTTCACCCTTGCGCACCGCCTGCCCGGGGTTGGGCAGGCCAAGCGGCCCCGGCTCGATGCTGCCGGCGTTCAGCGGCTGCACCTTGCCACCGGCGTTCGGGTCCATCAGCACCTTGGCGCCCAGTTCCACGGTGCGTGGCAGTTCGGTGGCTTCGGTGACGAGGGTACGCACGCCCAGCTGGCGCTGCGCGGGCTTGGGCAGGAACACGCTGCCGTCCGGCTGGCGCTGCGGGCCGTTGGCGCTGGGCGCTGCGGGCGCGCCGCCATGGTCATGACCCTCACCGGCATGGACGGGGGACAGCACTGCCAAGGCGAACCACAGCGCGAGGCTGGTGGTGATCAACGTGCGCCTCATGCTGCACCTCCGACGCGAACGTTGCGAGCACCCACGACGCGACGCCCACCCCATAGGAGCAGGGCCAAGACCGCCACGCCACCGGCGCCCCAGCCTGCGTACTTCGTCCAGGCGTGGGATGCGACAGCCTCCTCGGTGTGCGCCTCCTCGTGGATGTCGAGTTCACCGGCCAGCAAGTCGGTTTCTTTGCCGGCGATGACGGTTGCGGCGACAGGCAAAACGCCGGGCTTGGGCTCGGTAGGCAGCACGACCTCGTACTCGTCTTCGCCCTGCTTCTCGGCCTTGAACTTCGCGCCGCCGATCTCGAGCTCGATCTGCGCGCCGCGTACCGGGCTGTTGTCGGCAACGCGGTCGAGGTACAGCGTGATCTGCTTGCCGTTGAGCACACCGACGAGTTCGAAGGTCTCGGACATGGCCGAGAAGCGCGGCAGCGCCTGGCCGACGGCCGCGGGCGCCGCGTCACCGTGGTCGTGGCCTGGGCCCGCCCAGGCTGGGGATGAAGCAAGGATGGCCGCTGCACACAGTGCAGCCGGGAGATTCGGGAAGTTCATGTGGGGGATGTCCTGAAGGATTCGTTGAATGGCGTCACTGCGGCAGGAGGCCCAAGGCCTGGCGCCATGCAGAAATCGCCGCTGCGAGCTCGATGCGGGTGCGTGCGGCCTGGCGCTCGGCCTCGGCGGCTTCGGCCTCGATGCGCAGACGTGTCGGCAGATCGGTTTCACCCAGCCGGAAAGACTTGTCGAAGAAGCCGCGCGACTCGCGGGCCAACTGCGTGCGTCTGTCTGCGGCGGCCAGTTGAGTGCGTGAGACCTCGACCCGCACGCGCGCCGCTTCCCGTTCTGCAATGAGACGTTCGCGTTCCAGGGCCAGCTGGGCCTGGATTTCGGTGGCCTCTGCGCGCGCGTTGGCGCGTCGGGCATCAGAGCGTGGGCCAGCGCCGAAAGGAATGCGGATGCCCAGCGTGATGGTCTGCTGTGAGGCCTCACCGCGGGCGCCGCGGTCACGCGTCGTCGCCAGCATCAGCTCGGGGTTGGCGCGCGACTGGCTCGCCGTCAGTGCGACGGCTCGCTCGGCCACGGCCGCACGATCCTTGAGTTCCTGTAGCGCGGCGTGGGCTTCGAGGTCAGCTGCTGCGGCGCCGGGATCCGGCTCCGCCAGGGTGTCGCCTGCCTCGGACAAAGCAGGTGCGGTGCCCGCCAGCGCACGCAGATGCTGGCGAGCGGCCGCGAGGCCAGCCTCCGCCTGGGCCACGGTCGCTTCCGCGCTGGCCACAGCGCCATCGGCCTGGTGCTGGTCGGCGCGGGCCAGATCGCCGGCCTTCACACGCCGGGCCACGTCGGCGGCGATGAGGCGGGTGTTGTCCAACTGATCGCGGGCAGTTCCGACCTCGATACGCGCACGCTGCCACTGCCACCAAGCGTCGCGGACGGTGGCGGCCACGCGCAGTTGCGCCGCGGTGGCCCGGCTCTCGATGGCGGCGCCTTCTGCGTCGGCCAGCGCCGCGCTGTTGCCACGCTCACCGGGCAACCACAGCGGCACGGCGATGCCGACCTCAACTTCGCGCGCACCGTTGTTGCGGCCCAGGCGGTCGGTCTTGTTCGAGACTTCCAGGGCCGCCGGCTCGGGCGTCCACGCCTTGGCGGCACTTTGTTGGGCACGGGCGGCGTCGCGGCGCGCCTGCAGTGCCATTGCTTCGGGCTGGCGGGCCCAAGCGGCGTCAAATGCTTGCCGCAGGCTCAGCGGGCTGGTGGCGCCGGCTGCGCCGACCGTGACAGGGGGTGCAGTGGTCGCGGTGGCTGTCTGTGCCTGCGCGGCCAGGCTGCAGGCGGCCATGGCGGCAGCCGCGCTGACGTGCAGCAGCCAGACCGTCGTTCGAGTTCTAGGTGTCATCCGATGCTCCAGTGTTGAAAACAACTCACGGGAGATCGGCAAGCGGCGACCAAGAGGTCGCGTCGTGCCCAAAGGCGCCGCATGCCGCGGCGCGCACTCAGGCTCGAACGGGCTTCAGAGAAGGAAGAGACCCGCCTCGCCGATCAGGCGAGGGGCAGCCACTGAGGGCGTTCGGGTCGTTTAAAAGGGGGCGACATGAAACGAGCCCCGTGATCTGCTGCATCCAGTGGCGAGTCTGCCAGCGTTGCAATCGTGACTGCCCCAGGCAAGGCTGACAAACATCCCGCGTGACAGGACGCACAATCAGGATGACCACCGGTGGTCTTGGCTGGATCGGAGGATCCGTCTTTGCCATCCGCAGTCTTGTGCTGGTGGTCATGGTGACCAAAGTGCTTGGCTGCGGCACCGGTTTCGTGTTGGCAATAGCTGGCTGCAGCCGCCCAGCTAAGCTGAAGCGGCATGAATACCAACAAAAGGATTGCCAACCATTTACGCATACGGGGAACAGTGTAGCAGCTGTAGACTTCCCCGTCCATCTTTTCTACTTGCTCGATTGCTTTCCAAGCAACCTTAGCCCATTGAAGACCACCAGTAAGCTTGCCCCCATGTCCGCAAACATCGCCATCCACATGGAGGCGTTGTCGAACTGAAGCGGCAACACAGCGAGCATGAGGATGGCAAGCGAGCTGCGCATGTGGAAGAGTCTAGCCGCTACAGGGTTCGGGCATGGGTGACGAGCTGATCGCCGTGACTGGCATCACCACTTTTCGGCACGGATGCGCCGGACCTGAGCGTTCATGCGGTGCCGGATCACATGCGAGTACAGCCATCGCTTCAGCCCCGAGAGGTTCGAGCCGTGCCGGGCATAGAACTCGTCGGGACTGTCGAAGACGCCGAAGTCGTCGGCAATGCCGTCCCTCTGGATGTAGGTGTCCTGGCCGCGCCACTCGACCGCAGGCGCGGACAGGTCGGGCGTGGCGGCCCCGTAGCCGCAGAAGCGCCGGCGGTCCGGAAACCGCCGCTGGAGGCTGGCCAAGTAGGGCGCGTCCAGGATGAAGCCTTCGAGATTGACCCAGCGCCCGTCGAAGTCGACTTCCACCCAACTGTGGATGATCCGCTGGGGGGCCAGCGCGTAGGCGATGCCGGTGATCGCACCCTTCTGCAGCGGCTTGTCGATGGTGAAGCCGTGGTATCGGCAGCGGATGCCGACGGCGCGCATCAGGGCCATCAGCAGCGCGCTCTTCGTGTTGCACTGGCCGACTCCGTCGGCGAGAACGGCCGAGGCCGGCAGTTCGTCGCTGGCGTTGTAGCCGAAGGCGATCTCGTTGCGCACGAAGTCGTAGACCGCACCGATCCGCTCGAACGCGGGCAGTTGTCGCCAGCCCTGCCTCTCGACCAGGGTGTCGATGGCAGGGTGCGTGAAGTCGAGAAGTCGGGTGGGCTGCAGCAGGCGCGGTTCGGTGTCCAAGATCGCCTCAGTTTCGTTGGGCGCTGCGCAGCAGGCGCAGGCCGTTGAAGACCACCAGCAGACTGGCCCCCATGTCGGCGAAGACGGCCATCCACATGGAGGCATTGTCGAAGATGGCCAGAAGTAAGAACACCAACTTGATGCCTAGCGCGAGACTGATGTTCTGCCACAGAACAGCGTGGGTGCGCTTCGAGAGTCGAATCGTTTCCGGCAGGCGGCGCAGATCGTCATTCATGACCACCACGTCGGCAGCCTCCATCGCCGTGTGGGTGCCCGCGCCGCCCATTGCGAAGCCGATGTCGGCCTTAGCAAGTGCTGGCGCATCATTGATGCCATCACCTGTCATCGCCGTGATGCCCAGGCGTTGTTGAAGTTCGCCGATGGCCTGCAACTTGTCTTCGGGTAGCAAGTTGCCTCGCACCTCGCCTATGCCCGCCTGTGAGCCGACGGTGCGCGCAGTCGCGATGTTGTCCCCTGTCAGCATGACCGGTGTCACACCAAGCAACTTCAGGTCGGCTACGGCTTGCGCGGATGTTGGCTTGATGGTGTCCGCCACCGCACAGATCGCCATCACACGTTCGCTGTTAGCAAGGAGTGTGACCGTGCGACCTGCCTTCTCATGAACTGCGAGGCGGGTTTCGAGTTCAGTCGAACATTGCCCACGCTCCTCGATCCAACGGTGGTTGGCCAGCGCATAGGAATGATTGCCGATGACACCTTGCACTCCACGCCCTGCAACGGCTTGAAACTCTCCTACTTCTTGAGCGATGGTTGACAGCCCCTCTGCGATGGCTTTGGATACTGGGTGATCCGACCGGCCCGCGAGACTCTTTGCAAGACCCTCCAGCACCCGTTGATCAAGACCTGTATCTACGGGCTCGAAGGCCACCAGTTTGGGCTTACCTTCCGTGATCGTGCCTGTCTTGTCCAGGGCCACAGCTTTGATCTTTCGCGCATCCTCCAAGTAAACGCCGCCTTTGATCAAAATCCCCCGTCTTGCCCCGGCCGCCAAGCCACTGACGACCGTGACAGGTGTGGAAATAACCAGGGCACAGGGGCAAGCGATGACCAACAACACCAAGGCTTTGTAAACAGCCTGCATCCAGGTCAAATCCGTGATCCAAGGTGCTAACAGCGCGACGGAGACAGCCAGGATGAACACTGCCGGGGTGTAGATCGCGGCAAACCGATCTACAAAGCGCTGAGTTGGCGCGCGTGACGACTGCGCTTGCTCGACCGCGTGGATGATGCGAGCCAGGGTACTGTCCGAAGCGGGCGCGGTAACCCGGAATTCCAAGGCGGCAGACTGGTTGATGGTGCCTGCGTACACTTCGTCGCCAGGAACCTTGTCTACAGGCAGGCTTTCCCCAGTCACGGGAGACTGGTCGATGGCACTCTGTCCAAGCGTCACGACGCCATCGAGTGGAACGCGCTCTCCTGGACGGATGCGCACTATCGCATCGACGGCGACCCCTTTGACGCCGACGCGCGTCCAACTGCCGTCACCTTGACGCACCTCGGCTTGCTCCGGTGCCAGCGCCAACAAGCTCTTGATGGCGTTACGCGCCCGATCCACCGCTCGCGCCTCGATGGCCTCGGCTATGGCATACAAAGCCATCACCATGGCAGCTTCTGGCCACTGGCCTATCAAAAAGGCGCCTGTCACAGCCACCGTCATCAGGGCGTTGATGTTCAAGCGACCTTGCCGCAATGCGGAAAGCCCTTTACCGTAGACAGAAAAGCCCGCCAGGGCGATGGCCACTGCGGCCAGCCCCATTCCAAGGGCTTTTCCTGACCAACTATCTGGAAAAGCGAAGGCCAAGCCTTCAGCCGCCACGGCCAGTCCCAATGCAGCAATCAATTTGCCCCATGATGCCCAGAAACCTGTTGGCGGTGCCTTAGTAGCACCCTCGGATTTGTCTTTGACCCTGATAGGTTCTGGTTTGAAGCCTGCCTTGCGAATCGCATCCAGTGCCAACCGGAGAGCATGATCCTCAGCAGCGATGCCCAACTCGCGGTTGCCCAAATCGAACTGCAAGCCGTGAATACCTGCCACGCCATCCAGCGCTCGACGGATTTCTGACTCTTCCGACGCGCAGTCCATATTTGCGATCCGGAATCGCCGTGACTCAACAGCCGTTGCAGCAGACGCCACTGGCCCACCCACAGCAGGCGATGCAGCGCATCCACTCCCACAACCGAAGGCAGTGTCAACTTGTTGGGATTGGTGACTAGGGTTCATGATCTTCTCCTTGTAGGATGGATTAAAAACCCTGTAGCTACTACAATGTCAAGCGCCTACAAAATAAGACTGTGCAACTTTCCTGCCACTGCTCAAGGTGAAGATATGAAAATCGGCGAACTGGCCAAGGCTGCTCACACTCAGGTTGAGACTATCCGGTATTACGAACGCGAAGGATTGCTGCCAGAAACGGCTCGCACTGAAGGAAACTATCGGGTATACGGCAGCGAACACGTTGACCGGCTATCCTTCATTCGGCACTGCCGAGGGTTGGATATGACGCTGGATGAAATCCGAGTCCTACTGCGCTTCAAGGACTCGCCTCACGAGAACTGTGCTCAGGTAAACGACCTGCTTGACGAACACATTGGCCATGTGGCCTCCCGCATCAAAGAGTTGAAAGCGCTGGAACGACAACTTAAGGCGTTGAGAGAAAACTGCCGTGAGTCTCAACAGGCCAGGCAATGCGGAATTTTGACCGAATTGTCCACAGCATCACGCAGCGATTGCGAGTCAGCTACCAGCAGAGTGCATGTTCACGGGGCACACAGCCTCAAAGGAAAGCGTTGAATGCCTCCTAGGCGGTCAGCCGACACAAAATTGATCTCTCCGTTAGATTTAGCGCTGTGTCCATCCACATCTGGTTGCCCGTGAGTAACCGCCGCCATTGGCGGCTGCTCACGGTTGTCTTGTCGCTTTGCGCACTGCTTTTCACGCAGTCCGCAGTGGCAGCCTACGCCTGTCCGGCCGCAGCGAAGGCGGTCCAGGTCGCGCAGATGTCCGAGGCTGGCATGCCGTGCGCCGAAGAGATGTCCCAGGGTATGGACGACGAGCAGCCGGCCCTGTGTCACGCGCACTGCCAATCCGCCCAAGGGGCGTTGAATCACTACCAGCCTGCCTCGATCGCCACGGCCATGGACTTCGGGCCGGTGCTGACGCTCGTGACCATCCCGAAGCGCGAGCCCTCGGTCGATGACGTCCAGGCACCTCTCTTGCGACGATCGGCCAGTCCACCGCTGGCCATCGCCAACTGTTGCTTCCGAATTTGACCTTCCACGGCGCATAGGTGCTGCGTCGGCGCTTGCGCCGCTCAGCTTGTCCGCTGTTTGGAGGTTTTCATGTTCTCTTTCCTTTTCCGTGGCGGCATTGCTCGAGCCGCCTGCCTGCTCGCCTTGGCGGCACCGGCCTGGGCGCAAGCGCCCCTGAGCCTGCAGGAGGCCCAGCGCATCGCGGTGGCCCGCTCGCAGCAGTTGGCTGCGCAGGATGCGGCTGCGGCGTCTGTGCGCGAAATGAGCGTCGCGGCGGGCCAGTTGCCGGATCCCGTCCTCAAGGTGGGCGTGCAGAACCTGCCCGTCAGCGGTCCGGATCGTTTCAGCCTGACGCGCGACTTCATGACCATGCGCAGCATCGGCGTCATGCAGGAGATCACCCGCAGCGACAAGCGACGCCTGCGGGTCGAGCGTGCGCAGCGCGAGGGCGAGCGGATCCAGGCCGAGCGCGTCGAGACCACCGCCAACATTCAGCGCGATACGGCCCTGGCCTGGATCGAGCGCCGATATGCCCAGGCCATGGTGGAGCTCATCCGCCGGCAAGTGCAGGAGGCTCAGCTGGAAGTCCAAGGCGCCGAGATCGCGTACCGTAGCGGCCGCGGCAGTCAAGCCGAATTCTTCGGCAGCCGGGCAGCGGTCATCAACTTGCAAGACAAGCTGCGCCAGACCGAGCGCCAGGCGCAGGCAGCCACACTGATGCTCGCGCGCTGGATCGGGCCGGAAGCGGTCAAGCGCCCGCTCGCCGGCGATGTTGACTGGCGCCGCACCGAAGCGGCATCCCTGACCACGGAAGAGCACTTCCGCCACCTGCCCCATCTCGCGGTGCTGGCCGCCCAGGTGCAGGCAGCTGAGACCGACGTGCGCCAGGCGCGGACGAACACGCAACCGGACTGGACGGTCGAAGCCATGTACAGCCAGCGCGGCCCGGCGTATTCGAACATGGTGTCGATCGGCGTTTCCATTCCTTTGCAGATCGACAGGGCAAACCGCCAGGACCGCGAAGTCGCGGCCAAACTTGCGACGCTTGCCGAGGCGCAAGCGAAGTATGAGGACGCCCTGCGCCTGCACGAGACCGAAGTCCGGGTGATGGTCAACGACTGGACCTCCGGCAAGGAGCGCATCGAGCAGTTGACTACGCACCTGCTGCCCGCCGCGAAGCTGCGCACGGAGGCCGCGCTCACCGCTTACCAGACCGCAAAGGGTCCTCTCACGGCCGTGCTCGCAGCGCGCCGCGAAGAAGTCGACGCTCGCATGCAACTGCTGGCGCTGGAGATGGAAACCGCCCGCTTGTGGGCCCAGCTGACCTATCTCGTGCCTGACCCGAACGCCTTGCCCGCACTGAAGGATCAACCATGACCAGGAATCAGAAACTCGCCGCGATCGCGGCAGGCATCGCGGTGCTGGGCTTCTCCGGCTGGGGCATCTACCGCATGGGGCAGCACAGCGGCATGGGTGAAAAGCCGGCGGCGGCTGATCCCGCAGCTCCAGTCGCAGTCGGCACGGCGCCCGTGAAGGGGCCACTGCCGCAAAGCATCGCCGAAGGCGAGGAGGCCACGCGGCGCCACATCAAGTCCGGCATCAAGGCCGGCGACATGGATCCTGCCAACGGCCACAAGATCCTCTACTACCACGACCCCATGGTGCCGGGCAACAAGTTCGACAAACCCGCGAAGTCGCCGTTCATGGACATGATGCTGGTGCCGGTCTATGCCGGGGCCGAGAGCGACCAGGGTAACGTCACCGTGAGCCCGCGCATCCAGCAGAACCTTGGCGTGCGCACGGCCGTGGTGTCGGAGGCGGTGCTCTCTCCCCAGGTCGTGGCAGTGGGAAGCATCGCCTTCAACGAACGGGAACAGGCGGTGATCCAGGCACGAGCGACCGGCTACGTCGAGCGGCTGCACGTGCGCGCCACCCTGGACCGCGTCGCGAAAGGGCAGGCACTCGCGGAGTTGTACGTGCCCGACTGGGTGGCCGCGCAACAGGAGTTCCTCTCGGTGCGCAAGCTGCAGGGTCCGGACCTCGCTCCGCTTGTCGAAGGCGCCAAGGCGCGCATGCGCCTGTCCGGCATGACCGACGAGCAGATCCGCGGCATCGAAACCAGCGGTCGGCTGAGCCCGCGCACGACGGTGATCGCGCCCAGCGGTGGCCTGGTCACCGAGATCGCCGCGCGCGAAGGCATGGCCGTCATGCCGGGTGCCACGCTGTTTCGCATCAGCGGCTTCTCCACAGTCTGGGCCAACGCGGAGGTCCCCGAGAGCCAGGCGGCGCTGCTGCGCCCCGGCGCCCGGGTCAAGGCCCAGACGCCGGCCACGCCCGGTGTGGTCTACGAAGGGCGGGTGCAGGCGCTGCTGCCCGACGTGAATGCGACCACCCGGACGATCAAGGCACGGGTGGAACTGGGCAATCCTCGCGGCGAGCTCGTTCCGGGCATGTTCGTGTCGATGAACTTCAGTGACATGCGGTCGGAGAAGTCGATCGTGGTGCCTTCCGAAGCCGTGATCTACACCGGCAAACGGACTGTGGTCATCGTCGCGGAGGACAACGGCCGCTTCCGGCCGGTGGAAGTGCAGGCCGGCATCGAAAGCGGTGGCCAGACCGAAGTGAAGAAGGGGCTGCAAGCCGGCCAGCGCGTTGTCGTGTCATCGCAGTTCCTGATCGACTCGGAGGCCAGCCTGAAAGGCGTCGAGGCCCGCCTGAACAACGAGCCCGCGCCGCCTGCGGCCGCAGCCGCGCCGCGCCACCAGGGCGAAGGCACCATCCGCGCCATCGGCAAGGACGCCATGGCCATCGCGCACGGGCCGCTGCCCTCAGTGGGGATGGACGCCATGACGATGGAGTTCAAGCTTCCCCCGCCCCACCAGCTGCCGCGCAACCTGGGCGTCGGTGACCGCATCGCGTTCGAGTTCAGCATGGGGCCGGACGGTCCGCAGCTGACCCACGTGTCGCCGATGCCGGCTGCGCCGGCCTCGGGGAGCAAGAAATGATCGCGGCCATCATCAGGTGGTCCATCGTGAACCGCTTCCTCGTGCTGCTGGCGACCCTCATCGTCAGTGCATGGGGCGTGTACTCGCTGGTGAAGACACCGCTGGACGCCTTGCCCGATCTGTCGGACGTGCAGGTGATCATCCGCACCACGTACCCAGGCCAGGCGCCGCGCATCGTGGAGAACCAGATCACCTACCCGCTGACCACGACCATGCTGTCCGTGCCGGGTGCCAAGACGGTGCGCGGCTATTCGTTCTTCGGGGATTCGTTCGTGTACGTCCTCTTCGAGGACGGCACCGACCTGTACTGGGCGCGCTCGCGCGTGCTGGAGTACCTGAACCAGGTGCAGTCGCGGTTGCCCGCAGGTGCGAAGGCCTCGATCGGGCCGGATGCCACTGGCGTGGGATGGATCTACCAGTACGCGTTAATCGATCGCGGCAACACGCACGACGCCGGGCAACTGCGTGCGATCCAGGACTGGTTCCTGAAGTACGAACTCAAAAGCGTACCGAACGTGGCCGAAGTGGCTTCGGTGGGAGGGATGGTCAAGCAATACCAAGTGGTCCTCGACCCGGAGAAGCTGGCTGCCTACGCCATCCCGCACACCAAGGTCGTGGAGGCGCTTCAAAAATCGAACCAGGAGGCCGGCGGATCGGTTTTGGAACTCGGAGAAGCGGAGTACATGGTCCGCGCTTCCGGTTACCTGCAGTCCCTGGAGGACTTTCGGCAGGTGCCCCTGATGACAACGCCCTCGGGCGTATCGGTGAAGCTGGGCGACGTGGCGCGCATCCAGATCGGCCCGGAGATGCGCAGGGGCATCGGCGAACTGGACGGCGAAGGCGAGGCCGCCGGAGGTGTCATCGTGATGCGCTCGGGGAAGAACGCGCTGGAAACCATCGAAGCGGTGAAGGCCAAGCTGAAGTCGTTGCAGGCCAGCCTTCCCAAGGGGGTGGAGATCATTCCGGTCTACGACCGCTCCAGCCTGATCGAGCGCGCCGTGGACAACCTCAAGGTCAAGCTGCTGGAAGAGTTCCTGGTGGTTGCACTCGTGTGTTTCGTCTTCCTGTTCCACCTGCGCTCGGCGTTCGTGGCCATCGTGTCCCTGCCCCTGGGCATCCTGGCGTCCTTCATCGTCATGCACTACCAGGGCGTGAACGCCAACATCATGTCCTTGGGCGGCATCGCCATCGCGATCGGTGCGATGGTGGATGCCGCTGTCGTGATGATCGAGAACGCGCACAAGCACCTGGAGCACTGGGAGCATGCGCACCCGGGTGAGACGCTGGAGGGCGAGGACCGCTGGCGGGTGATCGGCGATGCCGCTGCCGAAGTGGGGCCCGCGCTCTTCTTCTCGCTGCTGATCATCACCTTGTCCTTTATCCCGGTATTCACGCTGGAGGCCCAGGAGGGTCGGCTGTTCTCCCCGCTTGCGTTCACCAAGACCTATGCGATGGCCGCCGCTGCAGGCCTCGCGGTGACGCTCATTCCCGTGCTGATGGGATACCTGATCCGCGGAAAGATCCCGAGCGAGCAGAAGAACCCGCTGAACCGGTTCCTGATCGCCCTGTATCGGCCCCTGCTGGATGCAGTGCTACGCGCGCCGAAACTGACGCTGGCCATCGCCGCCGCCGTGCTTGTGGTCAGCCTGTGGCCGCTGCGGCACATTGGTGGCGAATTCATGCCGCGGCTGGACGAAGGGGACCTGCTCTACATGCCTTCGGCGCTTCCCGGATTGTCCGCGGGCAAGGCCGGCGAGCTGCTGCAGCAGACGGACCGCCTGATCAAGACGGTGCCGGAGGTGGCCAGCGTCTACGGCAAGGCTGGGCGCGCCGAGACCGCCACCGATCCAGCGCCGCTGGAAATGTTCGAGACGACGATCCAGTTCAAGCCGCGCGAGCAATGGCGGCCCGGCATGACCCCGGACAAGCTGGTCGAGGAGCTGGACCGCATCGTGAAGGTGCCCGGCCTCGCGAACATCTGGGTGCCACCGATCCGCAACCGGATCGACATGCTGGCGACCGGGATCAAGAGCCCGGTGGGCGTGAAGGTCGCGGGCACGGACCTGGCCGAGATCGACCGGGCCACGGGCGAGATCGAACGCGTGCTCAAGGATGTTCCGGGTGTCAGCAGCGCGCTCGCGGAGCGGTTGACCGGTGGGCGCTACGTGGACGTCAACATCCGGCGGGACTCCGCCGCACGGTTTGGGCTCAACATCTCCGACGTCCAGTCCGTGATCAGTTCGGCGGTCGGCGGCGACAATGTGGGCGAGACGGTCGAAGGCTTGCAGCGCTTTCCGATCAACGTGCGCTATCCGCGCGAAGTCCGCGACTCGCTCGAGAAGCTGCGCGCGCTGCCCATCGTCACCGAGCGCGGAACGCGGCTGGTCCTCTCCGATGTCTCCGACCTGCGCGTGACCGATGGGCCGCCGATGCTGCGCAGCGAGAACGCACGCCTGTCGGGATGGGTCTATGTCGACATCCGGGGCCGCGACCTGCGTTCGGCCGTGCAGGACATGCAGCGCGTCGTCGCTGACAGAGTGAAGCTGCCGCCCGGCTACTCCGTGTCGTGGTCGGGCCAGTTCGAGTTCCTGGAGCGTGCCACGGCCAAGCTCAAGGTGGTGGTGCCGTTCACGCTGCTCATCATCTTCGTGCTGCTGTATCTCACCTTCAAGCGCTTCGATGAAGCGCTCCTGATCATGGCCACACTGCCCTTCGCTTTGGTCGGCGGGATCTGGCTTCTCTACCTGCTTGGCTACAACCTGTCGGTCGCCGGCGCCGTCGGCTTCATTGCCTTGGCCGGCGTCGCAGCGGAGTTCGGCGTGATCATGCTGCTGTACCTGAAGAACGCGTGGCAGGAGCGGCTGGATGCGAGCAAGGACGCCGACGCGGACCTGCTCGACGCGATTCGCGAAGGGGCCGTCCTGCGGGTTAGGCCCAAGGCCATGACTGTTGCCGTCATCCTGGGCGGCCTGTTTCCGATCATGTGGGGTGCGGGCACGGGCTCGGAGGTCATGCAGCGCATCGCCGCGCCCATGGTCGGAGGAATGATCACTGCCCCGCTGCTTTCCATGTTTGTCATCCCGGCGGCCTACCTGCTGCTGCGCCAGCAGGGCCGGGCCCGCCCTTTCCACGTCCCACCAACCCAAGGAGTTACCGCATGAAAGCCATTCTTATTTGCCTCGGCATCGCCGTGGCCGCCGCCGCGTCGCCGACCCTTGCCCAGCAAACCACGGGCGCGATGAAGGACATGGACATGGGCGCCAAGACGGCCCCAGCCAAGGTTCACGAGGCCAAGGCCACTGTCAAGAGTGTCGACAAGAAGGCGGGCACGGTCGTGCTCGCGCACGGCCCGGTTGCGACGCTGAACTGGCCGCCGATGACGATGACGTTCCGCGTCAAGGACATGAAGGTCTTGGACAAGCTCGACGCCGGCAAGTCCGTCGAGGTCGAATTCGTGCAGCAGAACAAGGAGTACATCGTCACGAAGGTCAAGTAGACGATGGCGGGCCGGATGGTCGGCGTCTTCTTTTGCCTTGGCCCTAGGTGCCGGGAGCATTCAGATGGTGCTGACCTCGGGCCTTTAGGTCCGAAAACGCCATAATCCTGGCGCGCCCAAACCTCTCGCGCGCTTTCGGACGCCTCGCGCAAGATCTCGCGCCCGCCGTTTGCGGCGATGCCGGCCACGAGCACACCCAGCACCAAGTCCGGGATGTTCGACCCGAGCCACATGACCAGCACGCCCGACAAGACGATGGCTCCGTTCACGATGGAATCGTTGCTCGTGAAGATGGCCGACGCCTTGAAGTTCACATCCTCGCCGCGGTGGCGGCGCAGCAGCCTCAGGCACACGAGGTTCAAGGCTGCGTTGACGGCCGCCATGGCCATCATGGCCGGCCCCACAGGCTCCTCGCCGCCCGCAAACCGGCGCAGGACTTCGACGAACAGCAGCACGGCAAGGCCAATCAGCAAGAAGCCCGAAAGGCGGGCTGCCCGCACCTTGACCTTCGCCGCGCGGCCCACGGCGTAGAGGCTGACCGCGTAGACGGATGCGTCGGCCAGGTTATCAAGGCCCGCGCCCATGAGAGCGGTCGAAGCGGCCCACGCGCCGAGTCCGATGCCGGCCGCGGACTGCCCCAGGTTGATCAGCAGCACCGTCCGCAAGATCCTCCGGTCCGCCGCGTTGCTGGCGTCCAATCCCGCGAGTTCGTCGTGATCGTCCTTGTCAGCCACTTGTTGCTCCTGTCATGCCACGCATCGTGCAGGCTGCAGCGGCTGGAGAGTCAAGCACAGCGACGGAAATCACGGACTAAGGAGCCGGACGTGCGGCCGGCCGCGCTGTCGGCGACAGGGGCGGCCGGGGCAGCTCGGCCAGGGCCTTACGCACTTCGGATGGGCTCAGGATCTCCGAAAGAACGTGCGGCTGCGCCCCGCTGCTGTAGAGGACATAGAGGGGAACACCGTTGCGGCCCAGTGCCGCGAGCGCGGTGGTAATCGCCGGGTCGCGCCGGGTCCAATCGGCGCGCAACAGCGCCACGTCCCTGGACGCGAGATCCGCCAGCACATCCGGGTTCTGCAGCACAGTCTTCTTGTTGTACTGGCAGGTGACGCACCAGGCGGCCGTGAAGTCGACAAACACCGGCCGCCCGCTGGCCAACAGCTGCTCAACCCGGCCAGGCTCCCAGGCCTGCCACGCATCAGTCGCCGCGACGGCGCGATCCGGCCGTGCTGCCCCGATCTGCGCTGCAAGCAGCCAGGCGAAAGCGGCCGTCCACGCGAGTGCGACAACGCCAAGGACCACCCGCGCACGCCCGTGCAGGCCAAAGGTCCAGGCCAGCATGCCGGTTGCGACCAGGACCACGAGCAGGGCGCTGACCGCATCGATCCCGGCTTGCTGTCCCAGCACCCACAGCAGCCACACCACGGCCGCAAACATCGGGTACGCCATCAATTTGCGAAAGGTGACCATCCACTCGCCGGGCCGGGGCAACAGCCGCGCGGCGGCCGGGACCCAGCTGGCCACCAGGTAGGGCAATGCCATCCCCGCGCCCAGCGTCGCAAAGATCATCAGCGCCTGAGGGGTGGGCAAGCCGACCGCAAACCCGAGCGCAGCGCCCATGAAGGGCGCCGTGCAGGGCGAGGCCACCACGACGGCCAAGACGCCGGACAGGAAGGCATTGAGCACCGGATGGCTGCTTTGGAGCGAAGCCCAGCGCGAGGGAAGCACCTGGCGCAGCTCGAACACGCCAGCGAGGTTGAGGCCGATCAGGGTGAACAGCACCGCGAGCGCGGCAACGACGCCGGGCATCTGCAACTGGAATCCCCAGCCCAGCTGCTGGCCGGCGCCGCGCAGCGCGACGACGAGCAGGCCCAGCGCCGCAAACGACGCAACAACGCCAGCCGAATACGCGAGCCCATCGAGGCGGCGGGCGCGCATGTCGTTCGCATGCTGCGTGAACCCGACCACCTTGATCGCCAGCACGGGGAAGACGCACGGCATCAGATTCAGGATCAGCCCACCGAGCAATGCGCCCAGCAAGGCCGCCATGAACGTCAACTGAGCGCCGGCGTCGCCCGACGAGGCGTTGTTGCGCAGTGCTTCCTGCAATGCCGGGGACAGGCCCGCCGGGGCGGCGGTCGCGGGCCAGGCGCCCTGCACGCGCGCATCGATGCTCCAAGCTTCGTTGGCGAGCGTCAGGACGATCGGCATCGTCTGCGGACTCTGGCTGCGATGAGGCGACAGCGGAACCCGTGCGGTCCAAACCTCGCCCTCCCATGCCTGGCTCCATTGCGCCGAAGTCTCGATCACCTCCGCTGTCTCGGGGAAGAAGTCCAGCGGCTTCCCCCGCAAGTGGGCTGGCAGCCCACTCACCCGCACGCGCAGGGCATCCGTCTCGATCGTCGCGCTCGCCTCGCCCGCCAGCGGCTTGGGCTGCGCCGCAAAGCTCGCCTGGAAAGCAGGGCCGTGCAAGGCGGTCGCGCTCTTGGCGGGGATGGCCAGCGAGAACTCGCCCTCCTCCGGAATGCACTCCTTGCGACACACCAGCCAGGTCGCCTTGAGCTTGACCTCCAGCGTGCCCGCCAGGAGCGAGGGCTTGAATTCGGGCGTGACGGTCAGCGGTACCGGCAACAGCACCGTGTACTCGTACCCGTAGTTGATCAGCGTGCCGATCGGGTACTTGCGCGGCATGGGCCAGGCGATCTCGCCGGCCTGCACGCCGGCCGGCAGCTTCCATTCCAGCTTGGTGGGAAGCCCGGAGTCGCCGGAGTTCTTCCAGTACGAATGCCACTCCGGCTGGTGCGCCAGCTGCAGCCCGACCCAGACCGGTTTGCCCGGCTCGACGCCCTCGGGCGCATGGGCCAGCAGCTCGGCGCGCGTGCGCTCGGTGACGACCACGCTTTTGGCGGCGGGCTGCGCCGCCGCGGCGCCGCCGCACAGCAGGACAAGCGGCACCAACAGGCGCGCGGCCAGCAATCGAACAGTCGTGAACATGGGAAAAAGCGGCTCTTTTCGGGGGCATGCGACGCACGCCGACGCGCGGATTTTAGGGCCGTTGCGGACGCCCATTCGCAGCAGCACCGCCGGTCGCGGGTCTCTGCCAACCTTGCTTGACTCTACTGCAGCTAGAGAGTTTCCAATCCTGTTCGCAAGCCCTGAGGAAAGAAGATGAATACGAAAGAAAACATGCTGGAGACCACGATCCGCTATGGCAGCTACCCATTGATCCTGGGTGCAACGGCGGCGGTGCTCTTTGGCGGTCTCGCTGCCGACTGGCCGTACTTCCCCACCGTGCCCCTGATTGTCGCGGCCGCCCTGGCGTGAGTCGCGCTGCTAGAACGTCGACTGCCTTTCCATGCAAGCTGGGGCCAGGATCACCGGGACAGTGTCTGCGACGCGATCCACGCGCTCGTGAATCTCGCGGTTCTCCTTGCGGTGCATGGCGTCCTGGCGGCGGTGGCGCCCCTGTGGGTGACCGGCACGTGGTGGCCGCAACAGTGGCCCCTGTGGGCGCAGGCCCTGGCGGTCGGTGCGGTGCTCGACCTCAGCCTCTACAGCGTCCACTGGCTGAGCCACAAGGTGCCATGGCTGTGGCGCTTCCATGCGATCCACCACAGCTCGGAGCGCCTCTATTGGCTCAACGGCGAACGCCGGCATCCCTTGCATGCGGGCATGATGGCTGCGCCGGGATTGCTCGCCGTCGTGCTGCTGGGAGCGCCGGCGTTGGCGGTTGGAGCGTGGCTCGGACTGCTCGCCGTGCATCTTGCGTTCCAGCATTCCAACCTCGATTACCGTGTCGGGCCGCTGCGCTTTGTCATCGGGGCGGCGGAAGTGCACCGCTGGCACCACAAGCGCGAGTACGAGGACGCGCAGGTCAACTATGGCGAGTTCTGGATGCTGTGGGACCATGTGTTCGGCACCTTTCGGCTGCCCAAGTACAAGCTGGGCGCGAACGAGGTGGGTCTGAAGGAAACGGACTTTCCGATGGATTACGGCCCGCAGCTGGTCTATCCGTTCCGCAGCAGGCCAGCCGCGGCTTCATCTGGCGAGTACGCGCAGGCCAGGGCGGCATTCATCCGCGAAACGAGGACGGCGGAGTTCCACGAGACAACCGGCGACCTGCGCGCCGCGTGGCGTGCGCATGAGCTTGGACACATCGTGGCCCAGCCCTACCTTGGGCTGCACCTGCGCAGCCACGCGGGGATGCTTGGCCTGGCCTGGAGGAGCCGAAACACCGCCGAGGTGGTGGCGCAGGTCGTCCGGCTCGTGCTGGCACCTGTGGGTCACGCCCTCGGCCGCACGCCGCCGCAGAACGTCGGCACCGGACGTTTTGGCGTGATGGAGCACGGCACCTGGCCTTCGGAGCTGGACCCCGCCACGCTCCAACGCCGCTAGCATCGGGGCATGCAGGAAGAACAGAGGCGTATTGCCGCGGAGCTGGGAGTTGCGCCGCATTTGGACGCGGCGGCCGAGATTGCCCGGCGAACTCGGTTCCTCGTGGACTACGCCCGAGCGGCCGCCGCCAAATCACTCGTCCTCGGAATCAGCGGCGGCGTGGATTCCAGCGTCGCTGGGCGGCTCTGCCAGTTGGCGGCAGAGCAGTTGCGCTCCGCGGGCCTGCCCTTGCGGTTCATCGCGATGCGGCTGCCCTACGGCGTCCAGGCCGACCAGGCGGACGCGCAACGGGCGCTGGCCTTCATCGGTCCGGACGAAACTTTGGCCGTCGACATCCAGCCGGCCGCCGACGCCATGCTCCGGCAGCTGAAAGCTGGCGGGCTCAACTTCAACGACCACTGGCAGGAAGACTTCGTGCTGGGGAACATCAAGGCGCGGCAACGCATGATTGCCCAATACGCCGTTGCGGGCGCGACCGGCGGGCTGGTGGTGGGCACCGACCATGCTGCCGAGGCGGTGATGGGCTTCTTCACCAAGTACGGCGACGGTGGGTTCGATCTGAGCCCGTTGGGCGGTCTGACCAAGCGGCGGGTCCGTGCCCTGGCCCTGGCGCTCGGTGCCAACTCGGAGCTGGCCCACAAGGTGCCGACAGCGGACCTGGAGTCCATGCGGCCGCTGCGCCCCGATGAAGCAGCTCTGGGCGTCAGCTATGAGGCGATCGACGATTTCCTGGAAGGCAAGGAGGTGGACCCGGCCAACGCCGAGGTCATCTTGCAGACGTTCCGCCGCACCGCCCACAAACGCGCACTGCCCACCGTCCCGGCAACCGCCCGCGCCGCCTGAGATTCAGGCCGCCTCGGCCAAGCTGTTGAGAATGCCGCATTCCCGCGCCGTGCGCGCGGTATCGCAAGAGCGGCGCAGATCCATCAACTCGCGCTCGAGCTCCCGCAGCTCCTTGATCTTGGCCCGGACCTTGGCAATGTGCGAATCGACAAGCAAATTCACCTCGCCGCAGTCCAGCTCGGGCCGGTCGCGAAAGCTCAGCAGCTGACGGATCTCATCCAGCGTCATGTCCTTGGCCCGGCAGCGGCGGATGAACTGCAGGCGCTGCAGATGCGCATCGTCGTACAGCCTGAAATTGCCTTCGCTGCGCGCCGGCTCAGGAAGCAGACCCTCGGACTCGTAGAAGCGCACGGTCTGCACCAGGCAGTCCGACTTCTTGGCCAATTCACCGATACGCAGCATGGTTCGACTCCGAAGAACTTGACTCTATAGCAACTAGAGGATGTTCAATCATGCCACGGCCGGAATATCCAGGCCACGAGGTTGCCAAAGATGAACAAGGATCCCTCCAACTCATGCGGCTGCGGCGGCAGCGGCCGGCAGGCAAGCTGCGCCAAGGAGCCGGCCGGCGCCGAGTCGACCGTCTTCCACGTGAGCAACATGGACTGCCGCAATGAAGAAGCGCTGGTGCGACGGACCCTCGAGGGCCGGCCCGGCGTCGAGCGGCTGGAGTTCGACCTGCCAGAACGCAAGTTGACTGTCTTGCACAGCGGCGTCTCGGCGGATTCCCTGGCACAGGCGCTTCGCTCAGTTGGGATGAAAGCAGAGCCCGCGCGCGATCCGGCGGTGACCACCACCTACCGCATCGAGAACATGGACTGCCCGAGCGAGGAGAAGCTCATCCGCTCGCACCTTGGGCCTGTCGAGGGCGTGCAGGACCTGGACTTTGACCTGCCCGGACGCACGCTCTCGGTGAAGCACTTGGCGGCAGCGCGCGCTGAGATGGAGCGGGTCCTGGCCGCCATCGGAATGCGGGCGCAAGAGCAGCGCGCTCCTGCACCTGCCCAGCTACCGCCGGGATCTGCGGTCAAGCCCGCGGCCCAGCAGGCCGAATCCCGCTCTGCTGTAGCCGGCCAGCGCGTGACCTACCGGATCGAGAACATGGACTGCCCGACGGAAGAGGCGCTCATCCGTGACCGGCTGGGCAAGGAGCCGGGCGTCAGCGGACTGGACTTCAACCTGATGCAACGCGTGCTGGGCGTGCAGCACACGCTCAGCTCCACCGAGCCGATCGAGAAGGCGCTTGCTTCCATCGGGATGCGGGCCGAACGCCAGGACCTCGAGTCCGTGACCACCGTCCTTCGCATCGCGAAGATGGACTGCCCCACCGAAGAGAGCCTGATCCGCGGCAAGCTGCAGGACATGCCCGGCGTGCAGGGCCTGGATTTCAACCTGATGCAGCGCACGCTGACCGTGCGCCACGCACCCGACGCGATCAAGCCCGCCGTCGAAGCCATTGAGTCGCTGGGGATGGAAACCGAGGTCCAGACCACCAGCGAGCCGCGCGATCCGCAGGCGTCCCCGCAGAAAACCAATTGGCTGCCGATGGCGGTGTCCGGCGTCGCGGCCGTCCTCGCCGAAGGTGTGTACTGGGTCAACGATGGCAACCACTGGGCGGTCGTCGTGCTGGCCCTGGTGTCCATCTTCACGGGAGGCCTCAGCACCTACAAGAAGGGTTGGATCGCCCTGAAGAACCGCAACCTGAACATGAATGCCCTGATGTCCATCGCGGTCACGGGCGGCATGGCGATCGGGCACTGGCCCGAGGCGGCCATGGTCATGTTCCTGTTCGCGCTGGCGGAAGTGATCGAGGCAAAGTCGCTGGACCGCGCGCGCAACGCGATCCGGGGCCTGATGGACCTTGCACCGGAGACCGCGACCGTCCGGCAGGCTGATGGCTCATGGGTCGAAATCGCGGCCAAGGAGGTTGCCAAAGGGGCGGTGGTCCGCGTGCGTCCCGGCGAGCGCATCGCGCTGGACGGGCAGATCACGGCGGGCCGGTCGGCCATCAACCAGGCGCCGATCACCGGCGAAAGCCTGCCGGTGGAGAAAGCCGAGGGCGACCCGGTGTTCGCAGGCACGATCAACGAAACCGGTTCCTTCGAGTACCAGGTGACGGCGGGCGCCAGCGACTCCACGCTCGCGCGCATCATCCATGCGGTGGAGTCCGCCCAAGGCAGCCGCGCGCCCACGCAGCGGTTCGTCGACCAGTTCGCCAGGGTTTACACACCGGCCGTGTTCGCGGTGGCCGTGCTGGTCGCGGTTGTTCCGCCGCTCGCTTTCGGCGGCGCCTGGTTCGACTGGATCTATAAGGCACTTGTCCTGCTGGTGATCGCCTGCCCTTGTGCGCTCGTCATCTCCACGCCCGTCACGATCGTCAGTGGCCTGGCGGCTGCCGCGCGGCGCGGTATCCTGATCAAAGGCGGCGTGTACCTTGAGGGCGGCCGCAAGCTCAAGGCGCTCGCCCTGGACAAGACCGGCACGCTCACCCACGGCAAACCGGAGCAGACCGACTACCTGCCCCTGGCGGGCGATGCGGATCAGGTTGCCATCTGGGCTGCGAGCCTGGCCTCGCGTTCGGACCATCCTGTGTCGCAAGCCATCGCGCGCAAGGCGAGCCGGGACCGTATCGTCCTGCAAGAGGTCGATGACTTCTCGGCCTTGCCCGGACGCGGCGTGCGTGGCCGCGTCGGCGGCCGGATGCTGCACATGGGCAACCACAGGCTCGCGCAGGAACTGGGCCGCAGCGAAGCGGCGTTGCAGGCCCGGCTCGAAGGCCTCGAGCGCCAGGGCAAGACGGCCATCCTGTTGATGGACAACGCCACGGTGCTCGGCATCTTCGCCGTCGCCGACACCGTCAAGGACACCAGCCGCCAGGCCGTGGCCGACCTGCAGGCCCTGGGCGTGCGCACGCTGATGCTGACCGGGGACAACCAGCACACGGCCGCCGCGATCGCCGCCCAGGTCGGGATTTCCGAAGCCCGCGGCGACCAGTTGCCCGAAGACAAGCTAAAGACCATCGAAGCCTTGATCGGCGGTGAAGGCCAGGTCGGCATGGTGGGCGACGGCATCAACGATTCGCCCGCGCTCGCACGCGCGGACATCGGCTTCGCGATGGGTGCGGCCGGCACCGACACCGCCATCGAAACAGCGGACGTCGCCCTGATGGACGACGACCTGCGCAAGATTCCCGCGTTCATCCGGCTGTCGCGCAGCACCGCGGCCATCCTCACGCAGAACATCGTTCTGGCCCTGGGCATCAAGGCGGTGTTCCTCGGGCTGACGTTCACCGGGCATGCCACCATGTGGATGGCCGTGTTCGCCGACATGGGGGCCAGCCTGCTGGTGGTCTTCAATGGGCTGCGCCTGCTGAAGCTCAAGACGGCCTGACTGACACCCTGGCGCTCCCCATTGTGCAGCCGGTGAGGCACTAGCCGTGTGCTCGGCCTGAGCGGCGGCACCGGCCTGCTTGCATTTGCACAGCAATGTGCTGAGCGCCCCCTAAAGCACGGAACTCAAGAAGAACCAGATGAAAGAATCAATCCACAAGGGGGGGTGGTACGCGATAGCTCTTGCTGTACTTGCCGGCGATCAGGCGGCGAAAAGCTATATCGACGCGACGCAACCTGTGGGCTGGTCGCACGAGGTGACGCCCTTCTTCAACCTGGTGCACGTGCTCAATCCCGGCGCTGCGTTCAGCTTCCTCGCCAGCGCCGGCGGCTGGCAGCGATGGTTCTTCCTCGCCATCGCCGTTGCAGTCTCTGTGTGGCTCGTCTGGCAGTTGTCCCAGCCGCTGCGGAAGATGGAAGCCCTGTCGTACAGCCTGATCCTGGGCGGCGCCATTGGCAACGCGTTTGACCGAGCCGTCCGTGGGCAGGTGGTCGACTACCTCGACTTTCACCTGCGCGGCTGGCACTGGCCGGCTTTCAACCTCGCGGACATGGCCATCGTGGGCGGCGCGGCTGCGCTAACACTGCTGTCGCTGAGAAGCTTCGAAAATCTTCAGACTGGTAAGGAACATTGATCCAATGGAGAGCACATGCCATACCTGTTGAAACTTATGGCCTGCACGGCCGTGATGCTGACACTTGCGGGCTGCCTAAACTCGTCGGCTGCCCCTCAGACATCGTTCACTCTGCTGGACGGCTCGACCAAGAGCACCGCCGACCTTAAAGGCAAAGTGGCCCTCATCAACTTCTGGGCGACGAGCTGCACCACCTGCGTGGCGGAGATGCCCATGCTTGTGAGCACCTACGAGAAGTTTCGCGGCCGTGGCTACGAGACCATCGCTGTGGCCATGAGCTACGACCCCCCGACTTACGTCGTCAACTTCGCGCAAACGCGCAAGCTGCCATTTCCGGTAGCGATCGACAACACCGGCGCTGTTGCTAAGGCGTGGGGCGATGTGAAGCTGACGCCCACCACGTTCCTCGTGAACAAGCGCGGCGAGATCGTCAAGCGCTTCGTAGGCAAGCCTGACTTCGCCGAACTGAATCAACTCGTCGACCGGTTGCTCTCTGAGAGCTGAGCGCGATCCGCTTTTCTTCAAAGACTCTTTCATCATGATCAAGCGACGTGGTTTCTGCGGTCTGGCGCTGCCCTTGTTGGCGGGAACGACCACCGCCCTGCATGCCCAGGAGCAGTTCTCGGAAGGTAAGCACTACCTCGAAGTGTCCCCGCGCCAGCCGACGAAGGACTCCAAGCAGGTCGAAGTGCTGGAGTTTTTCGCCTACAGCTGCTCGCACTGCAATTCGTTCGAGCCAGCGCTTGAGTCCTGGCTGAAGAGGTTGCCGCGCGATGTCCTGTTTCGGCGGATTCCGGTGGCTTTCCGGGAGGACCTTGTCATCCACCAGCAGCTCTATTTCGCGCTGGAAGCGCTCGGCCTGGTCGAACAGTTGCACGGAAAGGTCTTCCACGCCATCCATGGCGAGCGTCAGCGCTTGGCCACTACGTCGGACATCGCCGCCTTCGCCGCCAAGAAAGGCACCGAGGGCAAGCGCATCGTGGAGACCATGAATTCCTTTGGCGTCGCCAGCAAGGTCAGGCAAGCCACATCACTGGCCGCCGGCTACAAGATCGAAGGCACACCGTCGCTCGGGGTCGACGGCAGGTGGCTCACTTCAGGGTCCTTGGCCGGATCGAACCCGCGCTCGCTCGCGGTCGCCGATCACTTGATCGCGCTGGCCAAGAAGGCGACGAAGTGACGCGGGCCTCGCGGGCACGCGCCATCTAAAGCTGATTTCGCGCGCGTGCCACAGCACGGGCGCGACGAACGGAACGGGGAAACCTCATGGACTTCGGCGTCATCATCCTCGGCGGAGGGCCGGGTGGCTACCAGGCCGCCATCCGGGGCGCTAAGCTGGGCATGCGAGTGGCCGCCCGCGACTGGGTGAGACGTGCCTGAACGTGGGCTGCATTCCCTCCAAAGCCTTGCTGGAATCCTCGGAGCGCTTCATCGAGGCGTGCACCGGCTTCTCTCGCCATGGCGTCATGTGTACCGGCGTGCAGCTGGATCTCCAGCGGCTGCTAGCGCACAAGGACGGCGTGGTGGACGAACTTGGACGCGGCACTGATTTCCTGTTCGGCAAGCACAAGATCACCCGGCTGCTCGGCACCGGCCGGCTGGGCGGTCCGGGGAGAGTGGTGGTGCAGGAGGCGACGTCCGGCGCCGAGCGGGCCATCGCTGCGCGTTCGGTGATCCTGGCAACCGGCTCGGCGCCCAGCATTGTGCCGGGAGTGCAGGTCGACGAGCGGCAGATCGTATCCTCCACGGGCGCACTCAGCTTCGGGCAGGTGCCCCAGCACCTGGTCGTCATCGGCGGCGGCTACATCGGCCTCGAACCCGGTTCTGTGTGGGCGCGCCCGTTTGCGAAAGTCACCGTGGCGGAGTATCTCGACCGCATCACGCCCGGCCTGGACGTGGAGATGGCGGAGCTGCTGTTCAAGATCTTGCAGAAGTCCGGTTTCGAGTTCATGCTTGGCATTAAGGTGACCGGCGCCCGGACAAGCGGTGAGGGCCTCGAGGTCGACGTCGCATCGGTGGCCAAAGACCAGACGGTGAAGTCGCCGCTCTCATGCGATGCCATCCTCGTCGCCGTCGGCCGCAAGCCGCATGCCGACGGCCTTGGGCTCGATTCGGTCGGGCTGAAGACGGATGCATGCGGGTTCATCCCGGTGGACCTCGCCTCGTTCGGCACCGCCGTGCCCGGCGTCTCTGCCATCGGCGACGTGATCGGGGGCGCGATGCTTGCCCACAGGGTTTCCGAAGAAGGCATCGCACTGATGGAGATGCTCGCCGGACAGAAGCCGCGCGTGAACTACAACACTATCCCCTCCGTCATCTACACGGCGCCGGAAGTGGCGTCCGTCGGGTAGACCGAAGACGCGCTCAAGGCTGCCTCCGTCCCGTACAAGGCGGGGCGTTTTCCGTTTGCGACAAGTGCGCGGGCCAAAGCCAAGGCACATACGGCCGGGCTGGTGAAGGTGCTCGCGCATGCCACCACCGATGAATCCTGGGTGTCCACATCATCGGCCCCGAGGCAGGCTCCCTGATCCATGAAGCCGTCGTGGCGATGGACTTCTGGGCTTCGACGGAGGATTTGGCGCTATCCTGCCATGCCCATCCGACCTTGCCAGAGGCGCTGCGTGAAGCCGCTCTGGCCATGCACGGCAGGGCGTTGCACATCTAGGGTGGAGGTCGCTGCACGCACCCTGAATTTCGCCTGATCGCAGCTCTGTCTCGTAGACGATCTTCCACCCAGCGCCGCGCAGTTCCCAGTACTGGCGCGTCTGCTTCCCGGTTCGGGCGTCGGCGGGCACTTCGGCAAAGGTGATCACGCGCACGTCGGTTCCTTCCGACCAAACAAGGATGGATACGTTCTTCAATGCCAGCGTCCGGCCCCGCAGGCGCACGGCGTCGACGTTCAGCATCGCCTGATGCGCGGTCAGGTCGCGGCCATACGCGCTGAAATCCGGCGCGTAAAAGGCCGCCAGTGCCGGAGCATCACCCCCGGACTTGGCGCGACCAAGCGTCCAGCATCTTCTCGACTGATTGCTTCTCGCTGACAAGCGACCGGGGCGGCATCCAGGAGATCTGCTGCGCGATCAGCACCGGCGTGGTCCGGATCTGCACGATACGCAGTATGTCCTCCAGGTCCGTGTTGACCACCGCAACGCAGCCGTCGGTGGCCTGCGGCGCCGGCGCGTATTGGGTGGGGGGTGGGGGGTGAGCCGTGCAGCCAGATGCCGCTGCCGCCGCGGCCGCGGCGCATGTCGTAGGCGTTGGGGTAGGTGATCGGCAGCGCGCCAGAGCCTTAGAAGTCCGTCAGCTGGCGCCGGTAGAGGTTTCTAGTGACGAAGTAAACGCCCAGAGGGGTGCGCTGGTCGCCCTCGACCGTTTTCCCGACACCGGCCTTGCCCACGGAGATGTAGAAGTCCGTGAGCAGGCGAAGCTCACCATTGCGGTTCTCGAACAAGAACAGGCGGGCACGCGACACGTCGACCGCAATAGCATGGCGGCTGGCGGGGGAAAGCGTAAGGAACTGGGCCGGGATGGCACCCGGCGCAGGCCGGTATGCGAGGTCAGCCAGGCGCAGTTCGGCTTCGCGCCGCAGATCCTGAAGGCTCTCCGCGTCAGCCAAGGGCAGGTCGTCAGGAACACCCCTCATGCGGCGCAGCGGCCGCGTATGGGCCATGAGCAGGTCGCCGTGAACAAGCTGGGCCAACTGGAAGTTTGGGACGTCCCGAACAAGGGATTGCGCATGCGCCAGCGACCGGCGGGTGTCGCCCGCACCCACCCACCGGTACACCTGTACAAGCCGCGCTTACGCGGCGCCCCGGGCGTTGACTGCATGGGACGCAGAGGCGGCCAAGCCGGGCACCGTCAGCGCTGCCTACAGCACCAATTGCCCGATGAACGCCTGCATCGCTTACGCCTCCTTCAAAAGCTTGCGCACATCGGAAGCCAGGGCTTCGGGCTCCAAACCGTAGCGTGAGTACAGCCGCACACGTCCCTTGGTGTCGAAGACGAAGGTCATGGCCGAGTGCTCTATCATGTAAGAGGTCGGCGGCTTGCCCTCGATCTTTTTATAGTAGACCTTGAACTCCTTCGCGACTTCCAGCAGCTGCTGTTCTGTTGGTACCAGGGCAAGGAACTGCGGGTCGAAATTGCCCATGTAGGCCTGCAGCACCGCGGTGGTGTCGCGCTGAGGATCCACGGTGATGAACACCACCTGGAGCTTCTCGCCGTCGTCGCCGAGCAGCTGCTTGACGCGCGTCATTTCGGTCAAGGTAGTAGGGCAAACGTCGGGGCATTGGGTGAATCCAAAGAACACGGCGACCACGCGTCCCCGAAACTCCTGCAAGCTGCGCAGTCGGCCCGTGTGATCGGGCAAGGCAAAGTCGCGCGCGTAGTCGGCTCCCGTGATGTCCACGCTCTTGAATTCGCGATTGGGGTGGGGCAACCAGAACGCCAGGGCTCCGGCTGCAAGCGCCGAACCACCTGCGATCAGCAGTGCACGCCGGGGGACTGGTGACAAGTTCTCGCTCATGGCGCGCTCCCGGATTGGCCGTACACCCGGCTAACCTCGCCTTGCACCAGCTGCTTCAGCTCGTCTGCACCGAAATGCTTTAAGGGCCTGCCATTCACGAAGAAGCCGGGTGTGCGTGTGACACCCAGAGCCCGCGCATCCGCGAGGTCCTGCTCCACCCGCGCACGCACCGCCGGCGAAGCAGCATCCTCGTGCGCCTTCTGCAAGTTCAGGCCGGTGCCGCCGAGGAGGTCCCAGATCAGGTCCGGGCGCGGATTGTGGTCCGCGCCCCAGGTGCCTTGGTCGCGCAGCAACCGTTGTGTCACCGGCCAGAACAGGCCCTGGAGCCGAGCGGCCTCCATCACGGCCACCGCAGTGTCGGCGCCGGCATGGAATGGCGCGTAGCGGACCACCAGCTGGACGCGTCCCTGGTGCGAATCCACGATGTCCTTGACCACGGGATAGAAGGCGCGGCAGGTCTCACATGCAGGGTCCAGGAATTCGACAATCCGAACCTTGGCGCCGGCCGGGCCATAGGTCGGCGAATGTGGGCGATTGAAAACCGAATCGGCGGTGGAAGCCAACTCCACCAGGCGGCGCTCCTCCAGCCACGCATAGCCGAACGTGCCCAGGATGAACACGAGCAAGAGCGCAGCAGCGCTGGACACCATGATTCGTTGCCGGTTCATGTGCGTCCTTCCTGCCGGCGGGCGGCCAGGAGCAGCGCGATGATCAAGCTGAACGCCAGCAGCGACATCAGGGGAATGGTGAGGAAGCCGGCGACCCGCAGATCGACTTCCGCACACGAGAGGCCCTTGCTGCACGGCTGAAGGTTGGCGGGGATCCAGCCGCTGTACAGCAGCGTGTGATACCCCGCCACCAGCCACCCGGCAGCGGCGAGGCCCAGGCCATACAGAATGCTGCCAGCGTCCTCGCGGAACAACCCGATGCCCAGGACCAAGACCAGAGGGAACATCGCGATGCGCTGGTAGCCAAACTTGGATCGCCCAATCGAGGGCAGCCCGTAGTCCTGTGCGTTGCGGAAATACTTGATGTAGCCCTGTGTGGCCAGGGCAGACAGACGCTCGCGGATGGTGCGCTCGCCGCCCAGGCCAGCCTTGCCTTCGAAGGCTTCGGCGAACTGGTTGGCGGTGTAGCAGTTGCCCTTTAGGCTTTCGTCGAGCAGGATCTGCAGGATCACATCGAGCTTGCGCAGTCGCTCAGCATCAAGCCGATGACCATATTCCTTGAGGACCAGCCGCTCGCTGCCGTTCACGATCATCCACTGGTTATCGACCTTGTCGACGCAGCGAGTTGGCAGTCCAGGACCGTTGCGCAACTCGAAAATCAGTTGACGCACCGTACTAGCCTCATCAGGCCGGTGCAGCATCAGGCTGGCGGAGTAGTAGCTGCGCAGGCTGCTCGCGCCGGCAAAGGCCTGGAATGGATCTTCTTCGAACTGGCGTTTGGTGATTTTCTTGGTGTGATGGACCAGGATCACGCCCGCGTCCGGATTGACCGCAAGGTGCAGCTTGGCCACGCGACGCGTGAGGAAAAACATCATCGCGTCGTTGTCGTTCTCACCGCCAACACCGCCGCCGTCAAACACGTTTCGAATCGGATCGATGGCAATGATGTCTGGAGGCTCGCCAGCAAAGTGGGCGCTGATGGACTGGATCAGTTGCTCCAACCCCTCGTCGTTGAGGACCAGTTGCAGCTGGGGCGTGACCATCAGATTGCGACGGGCAAGCGCCAATGCTTCCTTGGGCAGGACGATGTTGTGCATGCGCTCCTTGAGGTACGGGTAGCGAACCTCGGCCTGGATGTAGACAACCTTGAGCGGTCGCGCAGGCACCATGTCCAAAAACGCCACGCCAGCGGCCATGTGGGCAAGCCACGCCAGCAGGAAGTCGCTTTTCCCGACCTTGGGCGCACCGCCGAACACGGTGACGCAACCGTGCATGACGATCCGGTTGGAGACGAGATCAGTTGGCACAGGGGTGTCGTCATCCAGGATCTCGCCCATGGTGTAGATGGGCAGAGCCGAGGTGCTGGTCTTGACCGTGATGCGGTCGCCAGCTGAGATGAAGGCCTTGCAGTCAAAGCCTTCGGCGACCGCATCAGCTGCATCCCACTTCTCTGGTTTTGATTCGGGCGGCACAACGATGGCGACCGAGCGACTGCCCGCCGCGACGCAGGCCTTGGCTGCACTTTCTGCGTAATCCCAGCCGGGGAGATCCCGGTCAGGCCAGATCACCACATCCTTGCCCCGCAGGGGCGACCAATCGGTCTTGTCGATGGGCGCGCGCGCGCCGTTCATGGCGGTGGTGGCCACCACCCCAAGCTCAATCAAAGCCTGGGCGCACTTCTCACCCTCCACAAGCACCACCTGCCTGGCTGACGCCATGGCTGGCTGGTTGTAAAGCGGACGCGGATCAGGGGCACGCCACATCCGGGCGCGCACATCCCAGGGCCTGAACTCCTTGCGGCCAGGCTCTGGGTCATAGCGGTAGACCCGGGCGATCAGCGTGCCGTCGGCAGTTTGATAGTCCCAGATGGCGGTGTAGGGGCCAAGTTCATCGACCGGCTGCTGCCGGACGTCGCGCTTGATGGATTTGCTGATGGGTGGCGCCACGCCACACCATTGCCGAACCTCTTCAAGGATCCGGGTGAAATCTGTCTTGACGGACAGGTTGCGCGACAGGCCCCAGGCATCGAACACATCGCCACCCATATCAGTGGCGAAGTCGAACCAAAGCCCGCGTCGCGCGCCCTCCATCTCAACCACGAGGCTCTTGCCGGGTGAACCGTCAATGTCACCCACATAGAACTTCCCACCCCGGATACGCCCTTGGGGGAACAGGAACAGCAGGACGGACTCGAGCCGATCGATCAGCGCATGGCGCAATCCTTCGATATCTTCTGTCGTCCCGGGTAAGCGATCCGCTGCATCGTTGAAGTCGAAGTAGCTAGACTCATGCATCAAGACCCACCCCAGCAGCGTTCCTGCCATGAACAGAAGCGGCACTCCTGGTGGGTTGGCGTGGTCGAGATTCGGGGAAGAACTTCCCCCGCATCGGTGGCCGTGATGACACGCACCGCCCGATCGGACATGCGCTGAGCGAGGCCACCATCGAAGGGGACCAACTCGAACCAGATTTCCTGGCTGTCCTTGTTGATGGCTGTGAAGAGCGCAGGGTTCTGCGAGATCCCCGGAATGCTGGCCTCCATGTAGGCCTGATAGATCGCCATCTGCGCGGCATAGACGGGCTTGGACTTGGCCACACCGTTCTTGACTGTGTCGCGCCAGGACTTGTCGTTCATGGTCTTGCATTCCCACAGCGCGGGATAGCCCATACCCAGTGACGCCGGTCCGCTGTTCAGGATGCCGTCGACGTGTCCCTTGATGCGGCCGCGCGCCACGGAAAATCCGAACTGACCACCCTGAGCTTTGCGGGTGTACAGGTCAAACCCGATCAGGCGCAGCCAACGGATGGCGAGGTCTTCCAGTTGGTGGCCCACCTCGAATACCCGCAGCAATCGACCAGAGAACTCCCGGCCTGGATCCACAGGCGTGCGGGTGTACTCGAACTGGAGCGCACGCTCGCAGGCGACTCCCAGGCGTGAAGCGCCCAGATAGTCACGCCGCGTTTGCGCGTCGCGCTCCAGCGCCAGCGCGTCATCAATGAGCGAGCCGACCTGTTCATGAAATTTGGGACGGTGATTGAAGTCCAGCATCACACCCGTCCTTGCTGCCGGCCTGCAGCCTGCGTGGCAATACGCTGCTCAAGGAAGGCACGGTCCTTGGCAGCCATGCGTTCATGCTCTTCGAGCATGCGGTCCTGATAAGCGGACACGACCACATCGATGAGTGTGAGAACCTCCTGCCGGCTGTAGTCGGCCAGTGGCCGTTGCATGCCAATGGAGCCCACGTACTCACCCAGCGGGGCCAGGCAGGACTGCATGGCGGCGATCTCCATGTCACTGGGGTCGATCATCTGCCCCTCCGTTTTGTTCATGAGCTTGGAGAAGGCCTCCTGACAGCGACGCGAGCAGAACACCCACTTGTCGTTGTGGCGAGAAGGATCCGAATGGGGCACACGAGGGTTGAACCAGCCGAACCCTTTGGCTTTGCGGTGACAGACGGCACATTTCACGCAGCCTCCAGAACCTGGTGGGCGTGGGCATCGTTGGCCGCATTGACCAGACGAACGATGGCGTTGCGGTTGAACCGGAAGGACAGCAGCGCCGAGGCCTGGTAGCGGGTCAGACCAAAGTCAGCCCTCAACTCTGGCGGCAGATACTGGAGCTGCTTTGGTGTGGGCGATTCGTTGAGCCAGCGACGGGTCTTGTGCGCCGAGTCCTCGGATTCGTGGTCGTTCAGCCAGTCGTCGGCCTTGGCCATGCATACCGTGCGCTCACCCACCGCCAGCAGACAGGTGTTGATTCCCTTGCCGCCACCGATGGCATGCCAACGACCGTTGAGGAAGAAGATCCCGCCCCAGGCATTGAAACCCGTGGCCATGAGCGCGTCATCTGCGCCGAAGAGGTCGCACCAGCGAAAGTTCGAGCGGCTGAGCAAGTCGATCTCGCTCATCACGAACTTGTCGAGCACACCAGCATCCGGAGTCTCCGAGCGCTCCCATACGTGGTCACAGAACGGACACTCCATCACTGCCAAAGGCACGATGGCACCGCATTCCGGGCAATCCTTGGTGGGTGCCTCCCCATCGTGGTCATGCCCTTCAAGATTGACCTCTTGCTCCAGTGCGCCGTGCATGAGGCTGGCCGTGCCGAAGTCCAGCACGATGCAGTCGGTCTTGACCAGACCCGGGAACTCCTGCGGATCAACCGTGCGAAGACCCCGGCCCACCATCTGGATGAAGGTGGACTTGTAGGAACTCGGGCGCAACAGGACCACGCAGGATGTAGGCGTGTAGTCGTAACCCTCGGTCAGGACTGCAACATTGACCACCACCTGGGCGTTGCCGTTTTCATAGGCAGCCAACCGATCCTTGCGCTCGACATCAGACAACTCACCATGAATCAGGACGGCATTGATGCCCGCTTGATTGAATGCCGTGCAGACATCCGTGGCGTGCTCAACGGTTGAGCAGAACACGATGGTCTTGCGGTCACGCGCCTTAGCCTTCCAATTGGTGATCACGGACTCCGTGATCAGGGTCTTGTTGAGGATCGACGCGACCTCGTTCATGTCGAAGTCGATGGCGGTGCGCCGCACCTTGCGCAGGGCTTCCTGTGTGCCGACATCAATGACGTAGGTCCTGGGCGGTACCAGATGACCGCTGGCGATCATCTCGCCCAGGGTGATCTGGTCGGACAGGTTACTGAACACCTCACGCAGCCCCTTTCCATCACCCCGGTTCGGGGTGGCGGTCAGGCCACAGATGGCAGCCTTCGGGTTCTTGACCAGCACCTGGTCGATGACCTCGCGATAGCTGGGCGAGAC
>JACCDG010449792.1_pt1 | contig 38516 bp, 52 predicted proteins | sample 7442471 | NCBI WGS metagenome assembly JACCDG01 (sample SAMN15323444, study PRJNA562643) | freshwater metagenome | isolation source: river surface water | place: USA:Blue River Watershed | collected 2017-08-17 | reverse complement strand
TTTCCGATAAAGTCGGTATGCTCAAATACGTCGCATAATTCACCCGGTAAGGTGTGTAGTCCATATAGGAATTTAAAAGCGAGGGGTCAGCAGTGACATTGATTTTCACGGCGCCGTCAGCCCACACGGTATTGAAAACGGTTTCAAAATTCTTCTCAGCATCGCCCGGCGCCTTGTCAGGTATTGCCGTTTTTGCATTACGCGCAAGGGCTTTGAAATACCGGGAGAAACGCCCCGGCGTATCTTCGCCGACAATCTTCGTGTGATATACCGGCGCGTCGGCGCGTTTAAGCCGCTCGTGTTCACGCTGCGCGTATGCGCGCAAAATTGAATCAGAGTTCAGCGCGGGCAAAGCCTTTGCGCTTTCTGCGCGCTGCCATTGTTCGCTTAAATCCTGCGTTAATTGATTTAGAACGCCTTCGATGTTGTGTGTTTTAAAAATGTTTTTTATGTCGGCTTTTAATTGCGGATTTTCAGCAATTTCAGCAATCGGCAATCGGTTCGCCTTGTCGAGTGCTTCGATTAACAAACTTAAATTTTGTAGCGCGTTTCCTTTCACTCGACAACCTCGTATGCTAAATTTTTCTGAAATTCGCCCGTCTCAAAAAGCGGTTTATCAAAACCTTTTTTAGCTACCGTCGACGGCGCGTTATGTTGCAAGCCTTCGCTTGCGTCAATTTCGGCTTTCGCTTCGGCGACGCATTGCGCGCCAAGTGTTTGCAGTAAAACCGTTTCAAGTTTTTTTGCGTCTTTAGGATTTCGCAAAAGGTTCGTAAAATACGCTTTAAACCGCACTTTGTTTTTCGGGATAACCGTTTCCGCCGCATTGCGTAAAACCGGGCGCGGGGGAATTAACTCCGTGCCGTAGTGCATCCATCGCAAAAGGTCGCCTGAGTTTACGCCGTTCGGCTTTGTAAACTCTTTAATCCCTAAATGCAATTGCACGGCCGCCCCTTCGTCGGTTTAGACTCAGCGTCTACCCTTTTTCATAATTGCGTCAATCATGCCCGCCGCGCGAATAAAATCTTGTAACGCTTCGGACGTTTGATAAAGCTCAATTGCGCCCGCCAAACTGTCCGCCGGGTCTTTCACGCGCGCTTGTTTGTGATACCCCGTGACGAAGCGCACAAAAAGCGGATCGGTGCCTTCCAGAAAAAAAAGTCTGAATTTATTACTGTGCACGTGCGTTTGTATGCGTGTGTGCTTGTCGCCGTGCTGATGTTTCCATGTCCAAAAGTTCTTGACTGAAAGGCCGAGCCGGTCTTCTTCGATTTTAAAAGGTTCGATGAACTGAATCGTCGAATCTGAAAGCTGACTTTCCAACCGCGTTTCAATCGGCTTAAACGCGTCCAAAAACAAAATCAATTCGCGCCGCACATCCGGGTGCGAAATAGACTTTTCCCAACATTTCCCCGTCGCCTCAATCCGCGTTTCGCCCGTGCCGGGGTGCGCAACAAAACCGACAATAGCGACCGAGCACCTGTCAGAATTTTTTTTATCTGAAAACGAGGGGTCGATAAAAGCGACAAAGTATTTCGCCGTAAACGTCGGGATAAAAGGAATAGCCCCGATTGTCTCCGTGTCGGCGACGTGCTGCAATTCATAATTCGCGGCCCATTTCCAGACCGGCATAGACTTTTGTTCCCGCGCAATCCATGCTTCGTCGATGTCGGAAATCTTTATTGACCGAATCGGAAATTTTTTTATCGGCTCGCCATTCGTCGCTTTCAGAATCGAAAACGCGTCTTCTTCATGCCATGGCGTGCCGGTGAACATCCGTGAGCCGGTCGGCTCAATCAAGTTTATCAATTCGTGCACAAAGTTTTTTGTCGCTTCACGTTCGGCGTCGCTCTCTGAATCTTCACGCGCAACAATGTCGTCGCTCCAGATATAATCAAAGTGTGCGCCCGTGATACTGCCTTTAATGCCCGCAATCGTCAAATTAGGTTCGATAGTTACACGTTTTTTAAATGCAAAAACTGTTTTGGCTTCCGACCATTCTTTTGTGACTGCGCTCTCTAAGCCAAACCGCGCATAAATGAATGCACGCACAACGCCGTTAGTCGTAAAAATCTTTTGCAACGCAATCGCAACCTTAGCGGCAAGCGTGTCGTTTTTACGGACGACTAAAACACGTAACTCAGGATAAAGCAGAAAAAGCAAAACAAGAGCGACGAGCCCGCATGTCGTCTTATAACTGTTTCGGTGTGCTTGTAAAACCTCAACACCGCCTTGCGGTACGCGTAAAAAATAATTAATCCACACGTCGTGCTCGTGCGTGAGTTTTTCAAAACCTAAAACGTGTCCGAATTTATGCGGTTCCGCAAGCCAATCTTCTAACATGGCTTGCCAATTGATATTTAAACGCGCGTCACGTATCTTTTGCCGTCTCGTCTTTTTTCTGAGCGCCGCGCAGGTTCAACCCATATTTCGCAAGCGACTCTTTTGTTTTTTCGTCTGCAAGAATTTCGTCAACCGCTTGCACGCGCACGTTCAAAGTATCGTTCGACTTCGCTTTACCCCATAACCTATCGGCGAGACGTTCGGCGGTTTGCAAGCGCGTCGCCGAAAGTTTACCAGAAAGCGCGCCTTGTTTCAGTGTGCGTATTAGCCGCCGCGCGTCGCCTGTTCCTTTCGCATCGTCTCCAAATTCTTCGGCGAGCAAAACATCAAGCGCCGGAATTTTACGCGGGCGCCCTTTCGGGTTTCCGCTTACGCCTTTTGGAAAAGCTCTCAGATTTTCAATGCGTCCTTTACCTGCCATCCGTTGTTTTTCCGTTGTTCTAAAACCTCAGCGGCGTAAATTCTTTTTCCACGTTACGCCTTCAACGTGTCGTAAAAACCTTTCGTTCGGTTCATCGGCGCCCTGAATGTATTTCACATACGTTCCCAAACACCCGGCAAGCGCAGTTAAAAAACCAATCTGTGAAATAACGTATTTAGCGTTACTCACAAGATAAATTAATTGCTCACGCGTCAGCCGGTCGGTAAAATCTATATCACCCATCAAAGGCGCCGTGTAAATTTCATCACACCCGACATTTGCCGCAAAATACCCTTCGCGTTTTGCATTTATAATTTCGCTTTCGTAGTGTAAAAAAGATCCTTCATCGCCCGCAACCGCTTTCGCTTTGTGTCTTTCGGGATACCGGGGCGCGCCTGCCACGACGTAAGGGGTGCGCGGGATGTCGAAAGCGTCCGCAAAACCCGAAAGCCTTTCTTGCGCCATTTCCTGCGCGCTTTCTAAAGGCGTTTTCACGCCGTGTGCTGTATAATAGCTGTCAAAATAGCTGCCCCGATAGCGGTCGTATTTTAACCGCGTGCCGTCGAATTTTAAATTTTCCTCGCTCGGCCACGGAGGCGCTTTAAAACCTTTTACATAATTAAGCCCGGTCAATAACTCAGGCCACCCGGTGTAGAACTCCGCTTCAATCTTTTCTGCCTCGTGCGCCATAGCCAAAGGCAGCGCGAAAACCGCGTCGCCCAAACCCGTTTGCGCGATAAATCTTTTCACTTTAAAAACTCCTTTGCTTCCGCAAAAACGAAAGCCGGGTCAAACGCATCCACGCAACGGTTTTTTAAACCTGCGTCAAGCCGACACTCGGCAAAACGCACAGGCGGCGTTTCACGGTGCAGACACCCGACACATTCGACATTCGCAAGAATACCGCGAAAAAGTCTTTCGTCGCGTTTCCACGGCGCCCGGTATTTCGGAAGCGCCACAGTAAAAAGCCCGATAATCGGCGTTTGTGTCGTCGCTGCCAAGTGCATCGGTAATGAGTCGGGCCCGATAAAAACCCGTGACGAGCCCGCAAGCGACGCAACACCTTTAGGTGAAACGTCAACGTATTCGTCAAGCTCGCCTGTGAGTTTTGGTTCGTTATGCGTCCGCACAACCGCGATGCGTAAGCCTGCGTCAATGCACGTCCACGCGAGACGCTGCCAGAAGATAACGGGTAGTGTGCGCGACACCCACGAAACACCGGGATGAATCAAAACGTCATAAAGCCCCGGAACCGATTTCACGTCATTTAAAAACGGCTGTACTGTTTCTTCCTCTGGCACGTTCGCCGCTTGCGCGTATGCCCTGACAATATGCATTCGCGGCTCTTTTTCATAAACATCGTCGAGGTCAATAAGTTCGCCGTGCGCGTCCTGTGCGCCAATAATCCCGGCAAGCGACGGATGCCCGTTCAAAAGTAAGATATTTTCCGGGCGCGTCGAAAAATAAATTTCGTCACATTTTTCCCTAAGCGCGGGTAAAAGCGCCGTCGCGAGCAAAACGTCACCACGCGCGCCGCTGCGTCTTAGCGTTAAAGTTTTCATAACCTCACCGCCTCACAGTAAATCTCGCCGGGGGAAAAAACCGGCTTATCGAAATGTCTTTTTACTTCAACAAACCCGTAACGCATTAAAACCTCTTTAAGCGTTTCAAAATCAAAACAGAAACGATGCTCGTTTCCGGGATAGTCTTGGCCCGCAAAAAGTTTTACGTTTGCCCACCACGCCGGGGAAAGTTTGCGCGGATTGCCGCCAAAATTTGCAGCGATGAAATTTTCATCGCCCGGCCATTCGGGCGTGATTTCCCCTTTCAGGTACATTTCACAAATAAAACGTAAATCAGGTGTGCGGATTATAAGACGCCCGCCGGGCGCAAGTACGCGGTGACATTCATTTAAAACATGAGGTAACGCGCGATAGCTTACGTGTTCGATACTGTGATTCATAAGAATGGTCCCCGCTGCGCCGTCTTTAAACGGAAACCGCTGCGCACCAAAATTAAACACGTGCGCGACGCCCGGCATTTTGCGCGCATCGCACGCCACGAAACCGGGTTGCGGGTTTGCTCCGCATCCAAGCTCAATTTTTAGTTCGGGAAGCGTCACAAGCCCTTTTTGTGTGTTTAGTTTTTTGACTTTCATGTCAACCAAACCCATGAAAGTATCATCGTGTTTTTTTCTGAAAGCCTGAATCGTCGCCACTTCGCGCGCATACTTTTCACGCCCTAAACGCTCGCGTTTTTCTCCCGGAGTACGCCCGCGTGTCGCACCCTCTGCGTGCGTCGCTGTCAAAGTGTTTTCATACCATACAGAAAACCCGGCTGGCCAAGCGCGCAAACAATAATCAGAATCTTCACACGCAGCAAAAAAATTTTCGTCAAGCAAGCCGACTTTTTCCACAACGTCCGCCCGGATTGCGTAAAACGCGCCCGTAACCGATACACAGTAACGCGACGGACGCGGCGTCGCCCCGGCATCGTGCACAAACGCGCCGGGAACGCGCGGTAAATACGTCATGCCGTCATGTTGTATTTTTCCGTCGGGATAAAGTAAAAGCGCGCCAACAATTCCGGGCGCATCTTTAGACGCAAAAAGATTTTCCAGAATCGGCACCGCGTCACAAGTCAAAACGCAATCATTATTGAATAGCACAACGTGCGAACCTTTCGCCGCTTTTATCCCGGCATTGCACGCGGTAGAAAAGCCCGCATTTTTTTCGAGCCCCACAAACTCCGCTTGCGGGAAAGTCATCGCGAGTTTAGTTTTTAAAACTTCCTGTGAGGGCGAACCGTCGTCAACCACAACGCAACGAAAGTTTTTCGTGTGCGCGTACAGAGAAAAAACCGCCTGCAATGTCAATTCAGGTTTGTCGTAATTCGGGATGATAAAAGTTATCACAAAAAAACCGCCTTCGTATTTTGCCGCGCCGGTACAAATTCAGCAGAATAAAAATAAACGGACAACGCCACACGCTCGCCGCCCGTCACCGTTTCCACGGCGTGCACCGCGTCGCCCCATGACTGAAAAAAACAAGCGCGATTTGGTTTTGGTTGCAATCGAAATTCCGCGTCGTCACCGATAAGACGAAGCGTGCCACCTTCGCACGCGGTTAAATAAACTAAAAAATTATACACGCGCGTAAATCCTGTCACCGGGTTAATTGCGTGGTCAACGTGAGGTTTTAAAAAATCGCCTTTTTGCATGATCGAAACCCCGGCGCCGTAAAATGACAAGTCGGGGTGTGCTTTGTACGGAAAAACCTTGTTCCCCATTAGCTGAGAGGCGGCCATAAAACACAAAGCGTCCTCCATGATTCCCGAAACGCCACCCGGTACGCTTGTTTTCTTGCGCGCGTTTGCGTCGTCGTAAGCGTGAAACTTTTTAAGCGCCACGCTCTCACTCATTAACCGCTTGAAAAATTCAGGCTCGAAAAAATCGTCAATAACAAGCGCCGGGTAAGGCGCTTCGATAAGTTTACCACTCACCCGGCAACATCCGCCGCTTCAATTTTATCGACAAGGCGCCGCACGGAGTCGATGCCCCGTTTACCCGCGATACAGTCAAACAAATGCGCCCGGCTTCGTTTTACCGCTTTCGCCGCAAGTCGAAATTCGCCAAACTTATCTTTTGCCCTCTGACTTAAATACTCTCTGAAAGCGGCATCCGCCGCTTTATACTTCTTTTCACATTCTGCCCGTGTTCTTTTCACGGCGCCTTTTATATCCCCCGAAATCGGGCGTCAAGTAAGTTTTTGTTTTCTGACCCTCCCCGGAACGCCACCACCACAAGTTTTCCCATAAAAGGGTATAGGCGTATTTATAATACACCCCCGGCCCGGTACTACGTACCTAAAGAAGAAAAAGAGAGAGAGATTTTTTTGTATTAATAGTGGTGGTGGTGAAGCTAAAAAACCCCGTTTTTATTGGTTTTTTAGCTTCACCACCACACCACCACTTTTCGCGCTTTCGCGGCAAAACTCATTTTATCGGAAAGTTTTGGCACGAAATTTTCTTTTCCAAAACCGCAAAACCGCCTGTCTAATTTTAGAATTAGTCTAAATAAGGTGTTTTTTCAAGTAGTGGTGGTGAAGTGGTGGCGCCATTGCGTCCCATTTTTGACGAAAAAAACGCGTTTTTTAGTCCTGAAAATGAAAAAGAACTTGACGCGTTGACTTAAAGTTTAAAAGATAAATAGCACCCGGCAAAGATCGGGCGCAAGGGGATAAAATGGAATTTAGTTTTAACATTAAACTCAGCACTTACCGACTTTTAATAAAGCGTGGTTTGACAGTTAAAAGGATGCGGAAAAAAGATTTTTCCGGGGTTAATTTCGCGTTTAGCAATTTCGCGGGCAGCAATTTCGCGGGCAGCGATTTCGCGTTTAGCGATTTCACAAGAAGCAATTTCGCGGACAGCAATTTCGCGGACAGTAATTTCGCAAGAAGCAATTTCGCGTTTAGCAATTTCGCGTTTAGCAATTTCGCAAGAAGCAATTTCGCAAGAAGCAATTTCGCGTTTAGCAATTTCGCAAGAAGCAATTTCGCAAGAAGCAATTTCGCGTTTAGCAATTTCGCAAGAAGCAATTTCGCAAGAAGCAATTTCGCAAGAAGCAATTTCGCGGGCAGCAATTTCGCGTTTAGCGATTTCGCGGACAGCGATTTCGCAAGAAGCGATTTCGCGGACAGCGATTTCGCGGACAGTAATTTCGCAAGAAGCAATTTCGCGTTTAGCAATTTCGCAAGAAGCAATTTCGCAAGAAGCAATTTCGCAAGAAGCAATTTCGCAAGAAGCAATTTCGCAAGAAGCAATTTCGCGTTTAGCAATTTCGCGGGCAGCGATTTCGCGGACAGCAATTTTGAAAACGCTTCGTTAAACATTGTCGGCATCGGCATTCAGTTAAAAATCGGAAAGCACCACGCAAGTTTTGTCGGAAAATATCTTTCTGTGGGGTGTGCTACGCGGCGTTTGAAAGATTTTGTGAAAGGTTCAAAAGCGGATTACCTGAAAGCGCACCCGGAAGGGGCGGAGTATTATGAAGCGATACAAAGAACAATTCAGGCGGTTTTTGCGCTGAAACGCGCAACGAGGTTAAAATGAAAAACAAAAAAACATACGCGGCAAGTCGCGCGCACGTGTGGGCGTTTTGCGAGCCGTCGGAAACACTAACGAAGGCAGCAAAAAATCCGTTTAAAAAAGCAACGCCGGAACAATCCGAAGGCGTGGCAATTCATGCAGCGATTCACGCCGCTTTTGACGACCGGGTGACGCTGACAGCGGCGCAAAAGGAAATCATTGCGGCGTCAGACGACGCGGAAAGTGTTATTCAGTTTTGTGTCGATGCTGTGCATCGACTAAGGGACGGTGGGTGGTATGAACCGAAAAATAAAATGTTACACTTTGAAACTGTAGCAGATTATGAAAACATAAATTTGAGTGTCGCCGCGCGTCCCGATCTTGTGGTTGTTACGGAAGGGGAACAAAATTTAGTTATTGTCGATTTTAAAACCGGGTTTGTCCCGGTCGAAGCCGAAGGCAATGAACAATTGAAAATTTACGCGCACGCGTTTGCAGCTAAGCACAACTTAAAACCGACACACATTACCGGCGTAATAATTCAGCCCCGGCTTTCGACGATTGAGTACGCCGAATTTACCTATCAACCCGATTTTTTCGACAATCTACACACCGAACTAAAAAAGCGGGAAGGTAAATTTGTCGTCGGCGCGCACTGCAAAAACTGTCAAGCCCTGACGACTTGTAAACTTTTTCGTGAGACCGTGCAAAAATGGTTCGAGCCTGCTTTAAAAGACGGCCTGACAAGTCGCCTCGAAGAATGGCAAAAGCTAATTGCAATAGCCCGGCCCATGAAAAAATTTGCTGACGAAATACTCGACGAGGTAAAAAACTTTCTGGAAATGGGTGGACGCCTCGAAAGTGTTGGTTTAACAAAATCGGCAGGGCGTCGCGCATGGTTCCGGGAAATAACCCCGGCCGAAATTGCGGAAAAGTTAGGCGTACCGCTGGAAAAAATAACTGAACCGCCGAAACTTAAAAGCCCGGCGCAGGCGGAAAAAGCAATTCCGCGTGAGGCTAAAGAGCGCCTGCGCGCGCTGGTATACCAGCCGCAAAACCTGTCCGTAAACCTGACAGGCGAAACGAACTTTTTAAGCGACCCTGAGGGCCGCGAAAAAGTAATTCGGGTTGCGTCGTCGCTTGGCGACGTGCTCGGTAAAAAAGGAAACAAAAAAGAAGGTAAAAATGGCAAAAAACCAATTAACAAAAAGTCCGGGAAAGCAGCCGGCAAAAACAGAAAGTAAACCCGCCGCCGCGCAAGTGTCGGTGGTCGGTACGCCTGAGTTAGTAATGACGCGGGCAAGCGACAAGGGCGTTTCATGCGTTGTAAAAAACGTGCGCCTTACGTGGGTATTCGTCAAGGATTTCCGCGAAGACAGAAACGACTGGACGAAGGGAACCAAAAGCGTGACAATGCTCGTGCCGAAAAAAAGCGCGGGCGCGTTTCAACGTGCGTTAGGTGAAGCGGTTAAACAAACCGTTGCGCTGAATAAAAAGATCGTCGACGGCCCGGCAAAAATGGAAGTCTATAAGACAGCCATTGCCGTAAATGCCGAAGGTTCGCTACTGAAAGACGGCGACGAGGCGCGCGACGCAGGCGGAAATCCGCGCGCAGAGCTTGCCGGGTTCCTGACGTGGCAGGTGAAAAAGACCGCAAAGCGTGACAGTAAAACCGCGCCCTTCGCTGAGCAGTACCCGATTGCGTTTCAGGACGCGACCGGCCGGGCAATTGAGCCCGCGTTTATTGACCGCGAAATTTACAGCGGCGTCTACTGCGATGTCGGTTTCACCCTCGCAACCTACGAGGTAAACGGAAATCAGGGCGTCACAGCGTACCTGAACGGCTTACGCAAGGTGCGCGACGGTCAGCGTCTTGGCGGGTTTAACCCCTTCGACGGTGTGGCACCATCGGCTGCGGAAGTCGAAGGTGCGGCAGACGTCGACTTTCTTTAGGTAGAAAATAAAAAGCCCGGCGGGGATAAAGCGCCGGGCTAAGGAGAATCCATGAGTAAAATTAATATACAGGTTTCGGGTTTCCCCGGCCATAAAAGATATGACCATTTATTTAAAGCAGGCTTTCGTCTACGTGCGGTCGTGTCGCTTAAGGAAAAACAGATTTCAGAATGCGAACCCGTCGCCGTCGCAATTTTATTCCGTAAAGACTCCCCCGATGTTTTTACGTCCGTAATTCACGAACGTGGCGGCGAATGGTTTTACGGCGAGGCGGTACTTTACGCCGGGGCGGAAGTGTGAAAGCCAATTTTGTGCGCGGTAAATGTGAGCCTACATTAGTCACGGACGAGTTTCGCGCGAAAGCACACCGCAAGCGTAACCCGAATTATCCTGTACCTAAGTGGCTTTATTTTTTGGATGTCATGGCGCAACACCGCGTCGCCTGCCGCATCTATATTGCAAAGTCTTCGGTATCGAAGTATATTTACGCCGATGGTTTAGGTGTTTCGGTTAAGTTGCGGTTTTCTGAACACCCGCCAAGTAAGCAGCAAATTGAAAATAAAGAAGCTGATATTTATGTCGGGGTTTCTTCTTTGTATACATGCACGACGGAAATGGCAATAGTGGCAACGCTTAAAAAATTAGGGGTTGTGCGTGAGAACTAAACCCGAAATTTTTTGCGTCGTTGACATTGAAAGCTGGTCGGCAACCAGCATTGACCGTGGCCCCGCGCTTTACTTCGCGGATAAAAACGCCGGGCTTTTTTGTGTGTCGTATAAGATCGGCGGCGCGAATCCCGTTAAAACTGCGTGGCTTGCGGGCGGTTCAAAACTACCCAAAGAGCTGACCGACTTTAAAGGCCGCTTCGTTGCGCATAACTGGTTTTTTGAATGGTGCGCGTTTCGCCGCTTCTTTCCTAAAACCCGGCTCGCTCACCTTGAAAACTGGTTATGCACGCAAGCAATGTCGCGCCGGTTCGGGCTCGCTGCGCCGCGCTCGTCACTCGAACACGTCGCCGCACTTTTAAAATTGCCGGTACAAAAGAGCGCAGACGGCAAGCGGTTAATAAATACCTATTCAATCCCGGATAAAAAAACCGGGAAGTTTAAGCCGGTAACGCCCGCCGATAAAATCGCGTGGATGCAGTATTGCGCCGATGACGTGGAAGCCGAAGCCCTGCTTTTTGCGCGCCTGTGGCCTAAATACTCTGCCGAAGAAAAAGAAGTCTTTGAGGCAGACAAAAGACAGCAAGCGCGCGGCGTTCCGATTGATTTAAAGGGCGTCGATACACTTATACAAATAGAAGAAAAGTTTTCAGAACATGCGCAAAAAGAAGCGGAACGCATCGCCGGGCGCAACGAGTCGGGAACGCTTATTTTATCCGGGCGCGACGAGTTTTTGAAATGGCTTAAGAAAGAACACGGCGTCGAGTTACCAAATGCGCAGGCGGCGACAATTGCCGAACTAATTGAAAACAGACGTACAAAACTCGACGAAATGTATTTCGGGCGAGTAAATCGTGAGTTGGTATACGTCCTCGAAATCAGGCAGGCGCTCATGTCGCGCGCATCGGGTAAGGCGGCGAAACTTAAAGAACGCACAAGCCCCGACGGGCGGTATTATAACCCGTCGACATACGGCGCGGCGCACACCGGTCGCTGGCAATCGTGGGGCGCAAATTTTTTTAACTTTTATAAATTCCCGGTCGAAAGCGAAGCGTGGGAAAAAGAGGCGAAAGCGCAGGCGAAAAAGCCAACGAAAAAAGGTTTAGCGTCTTTACAGCGCGGCTTAATCTGCGCGCCGCCGGGGCGTTCGCTCATAACGACCGACTGGCGCGGGATCGAAAATTACCTCTCGCTTTTTTATTCAGGCGACACGCAGCAATTAAAGCGCGTTGAGGCGGGGGAAAGCCAGTATCTGATTTTTGGGGCAAAACTTTTCGGGCGCACAATAACAAAAAAAGACGCTGCCGACTACAACCTTGCGAAAATCGCTGTCCTGTCTTTGGGTTACGGAGCGGGACACGTCAAGTTTGCCGGGATGGCGAAACAACAGGGCGGGTTTGATCTTACCGAAGGCGAGGCAAAACGCATCGTCAGCGTGTGGCGTAACGCTAACCCGTACGTTACCCGCGCGTGGAAAAGTGTCGAAACGGCTTTCAGGCAGGCTTTAGGTGGGGCGTCCGTTACGTGGGGCGGGTTTAAATTCCGCCGGGAAGGTAAATCGACGGTCGTCGTAACGCTTCCGAATGGTTACGACCTGTTTTACCCCGGCGTCGGTGTCTCAGGGCGCGAGCTTTATTGGCGGCCCGACGGCACGACACCTGAAAAGATTTACGGGGGCTTGCTTTGGGAAAACTTTATGCAAGGAATCGCCGCTCAGCTTTTACGCCGGGCGCTTGTATGCATAGAAAATCGCGGCTTAGGTCAAAAAAAATTGCTTCTGGGTATGGTGGGCGTCGTTTTACACGTCTATGACGAGATCGTAGTTGAGTGTGAGACCAGTGCCGCGCGTCGGGTGGCCTTTGGCATAAAGGGGATAATGACCGACGCGCCGCCGTGGGCACCTGCTATGCGGTTAGAAGTAGAACAAAAAATTTCGAAAAGGTGGGGGAAATAGTGTTCACGAAAAACAATAAAATGAAGAAAACTATTCCCTTGCGTGCGGCGTCGGATTACGCAACTAAAGCCGCCGAAGTCGTCAGTGTGTGCTGTGAATTGGCAAGTTTATCCCGTGAAGATTTGATTACATACGTTCAAGTAATCTGCCATAACGCATATTTACAGGGTCGGCTGGACGAATTGGCACAATGGAAATAGAAAAAAAGTTGACGCGAAGTTATGCGAAAAGGTAAGGTTATCCATGACAGAAAAACAAGCAAAAAAAGTTTTCGTAAAACAGGTTAAACCGATTGTGTCAATTTTGAGAAAAAGTGTGACGAACAAAACGGCGCTTTTGGACAGGGCGACGGTTTCGTCAGACGGAAAAGTTTTGACGTTTTCTTTTACCCGCGCTCCGCATCGTAAAAAAAGCCTGTATTTTTTCGTTGGTCAATACGGTGCTGCGGTGCCGCTTCCCGCTTGTTTAAGTAATACGGCAGGCGACGTTTTCACCGACGCCTTTCAGTGTAAAAAGTACGTCGAAAGACTAATTAAGGCGGCAAGCTAAAATGCCAGACCTAAGCACGGGCGCGGCGATAGGCTTAATCGTCTGCGCAGCCGTCCTTTTAACCATTTACGCGGTCGCGTTTGTCGTCTCGAAAAACAAGACGATGCGTGAAAACGCGGTCGTAAGATCGAATATAAAGCCGACACCCGACGCGCATTTGGCAGAGAAAAACAAGGGAGAAAAATAATATGGGCAGACCAAAAGGAAAACGCGACTCACGCCCGCGCACACGCAAAGGTGCGGCACCGGAAGCGCCGCCGGAAAAACTGACAGTACGCGAAAGGCGCGTAAAACGTCAGCTAAAGGAAATCGTGCGCGATTTAATGTACAATGACTGGTATATTAAAGTCGGGCTCGGTGTGTCGGGCATACAGCTTGCTGTCACGTTCGCCTACATCACGGGCTCTGTATGGGCGTCGGCGTTTTCGGTCGTCTCGGCTATCGGTAAAGCCGCGTTTGTCGAAGCCGGCGTGTGGCTGATTAACCGCACGATAAGCCACGCGCGCGCTATTCGGGTTCACTGGTTTTGGCAAGGCGCTTTGTGGCTCGTGCTCTTTACACTTATGTGGATTTCAGTACGTGCGAACGTGCGTTACGAATGGGAAAAACGTGTTGAGGTAAAATTTCCGAAAGGTATTTGTAAACTCTATGACGAAGAAAACCAGTGCGCGCAATGGGAAAAAATCAATGTGAATGAGTCCAACGTACATTTGTATTTATCCGAAGGCGAGCGTGCGGAGGCGTGGCAGCGCGGCGGGCTGATTCCGCTCCTTGTGTTCGCGTCAATTATTATCGGCCGCGTGATGCTTTCAGCAAAAGACGGGTTTGAACGCGAAGAAACGCAAAAAATCAAAACGGCGGTGCGCGGCTACAAACACCGCACGCGCAAGAAAAAAGAAAACGAAACGCTTGCGGCTGAGCTTACGCCGCCGGGCGGGGAGGATTTTACAGTATGAAAGTCGCGAAGGTTTCGGCGAAAATAAAAATTGAGCTGATGCGGCGTTTATTTTTGGTTTGCGTGTTCGCAGTTGGCTGTAATTCCGGGGAACGTTTAGAGTCTGTTTGCGTTTCTTCTCATGTTGAAACGGTTGTCACTACTACGTTTATTCAATCCGGGGATAGCTTAATCCCCATCACGCAGATCAATTTAATAACAGTTTGTGACAAGTATGAAACGCGTTTGCGAATTGGCGACATTACTTACCATATAACCGGGCTTGAGGCGGCACAATGAAAACCCGTTATATCACACACAACGGCGTGACGCTCAGCCTCAAAGAATGGGCGGCACGGCTTAAAATTTCCGTTGGTTCGCTCCACTCGCGCCTGTCAAAAGGTTGGCCGATTGACCGGGCTTTAAGTGCGCCGGGGCGCGAATATGACAGGGAATATACTTTTAACGGGGAAACAAAAACGCTGACCGAATGGGGGGCAGTTTTTTGGGGTTCGCCGTCAGCTTTTAGCGGAGCGCCTGCGCCGTATGCCGCTTGACGAAGCGTTCAGCGGCGCGCGGCCAAAAGATACTGAACGTGTCGAAGGGTTGGCGGATTTACTGAGCAAAGCCGCGCCGGAAATTGAGGAAATAAAAGCCGGTCTTTTTTCAGCTAAAGAACAAAATAAAATTGACGCGATAAAGGTGCGGCGGAACGCACCCGTGAAACGCACGGTGTGTGGACACGCCAAACAATCACGATGCGTCTCAATGACGGCACTATTTTGAAACTTGAACTCTGCTTATGAGCAAAAAAACAAAAGACGAAAGGGCGTTTGTAAACGATTTTATAAAAGCCCTGCGCAAAAATTCCCCCGACGTTTATATCCACGTTGACAGGGACATTGCGGGGCTTAGGCCAAATTCACCGTGGGATTTTTTAGTGTCTCGCGGCGGCTATGTCGTTTTTATAGAAGCGAAAGTCGGCGCCGGGCTTTTATCCGATGTGCAAAAGTGGGCGCAAACGGAGTGCAACCGCGCACGCACGACGTATGTTGTTTTACGGTTTTCGGACAGCGGCAAAACTTTTGTGTGCTCGAATCTCAAAGGGGTGCACAGTGTGGCGACGTTCCGGGCGGAAAAGTTTTTCGGTAGGGGGTAAAATGAAAGCGTACATTTTAATTTGGGTCTTGGAAAATTTCGCGGCGCAACGCGCGATGAACGCGGGCGCCGTTAGGTTTGAGACAAAAGCCGCGTGCGAACGTGCGGGGCGCGTAAAGGCAGCGATGGCCGCCGAAGGGCAAACGCAAGGCGCTTTGCTTTCGTGGTCGTGTGAAAAGGCGGAATAGTGCTCCAAAACATCGACCCGCTTTTTTACCAGCACGAAGCCGCTGACAAGGCGCTCGCCGCTTACCTGCGCCCGAAACATAAGGGCGTGCATGGGTTTTTTTGCGGGGATAAAATGGGGCTCGGTAAAACCGTCGAGGCGTTAATCATTGCCGACGAGTTACCCAAAAAAGAAAACCTGATCGCGGTCGTCTGCCCTGCGTTTCTTGTCCCGAAATGGCGCCGGGAAATTACGGAAAAATGCCCGGCGGTGCGTAAGTATCGTTTTGTAGTTGAAAGTTATTCGGCCTTAACAGACGAAGCGCACCTCCGCAAGTTTTGTGCGCGCAAATACGATCTTATAATCTTTGACGAAGCGCACTATTTTAAAAGCTACAAAGCGCAGCGCACGCAGGCCGCCGAAGCCGTCGCCAAGGCCGGGCGCTTTCATTTGGCTTTGTCCGGTACATGGCCCCCGAATAATGTCGGCGATTCGTTTACATGGCTAAGGATGGCTGACAACCCCCTTGCTGCCATGTCTTTTGAGTCGTTCGTTTACCGGCACGCGGCTTTTGCTCAGCGTACACATTTCGGGTTCAGGCATGAGGGTTTCCGCGACTCGGCAGAATGGCGCGAACACTTCGACCCGTATTATATAGGGCGGGAAATTGACGACGTGACCGACGCAATCCCGGACGGCCTGCGCCTTTTCGAGACAGTCGAAATGCCCGATAAACTGGCGAAAGAAGAGCGTCTGTTTTTTGGCGAAATGCTTGCGGCGGCGGGGCACTCCGCGCACGATTTGGATTTCATTCTTGCTAACGAAGACTATTTTCAGCAAATACTCGCGACGGTGCCGGATTTCGCCCGGCTCGCTGAGTTTCGCAAGCGTCAGGGGTTTGTCAAAATCCCGGCGGCGCTCGAATGGCTGACGGCGGCGCGCGAGGAAAAGCAAAAAATTCTTGTCTTTTGTTATCACAAGGAGGTGGCGGAAAAGTTTGCCGCCGAATGTAAAAAAAAGAAAATGCCCGTGCGCTGCGTTCACGGGTCAAACAGTGACGCAGGCGAGCGCGAGCAGATTTTACACGCCGCGCAGCAAGAAACCGACATTGTTTTAGTCGTCACGATTGACGCGGCCCGCGAGGGTATAGATTTAATTGGCTTTGACACGACGCTTTTTGTCGAGCACGACTGGCGCCCGTGGGCGCTTGAACAGGCCGAAGGGCGGACAAGGCGCGTCGGACAAAAGCAATCGGTGCGGTGGGTTTACATGACGTTTGACAAGGGGATTGATAAAGCCATGAGAAAAAAAGTACAGAGTAAAACAAAGACGATTGCGGCAATAAAAGGGGCGGTTGCGTGAAAGTCTCTGATTTTCTCCGCTTTCTTTTCCGCGAAAGTGACACGGTTGAAATCCGCTACCTGCCCGAAAAAGGGATTGAAAACCCCGGCAAGCCGTCGCAAAAACAGATTGCGGGGTTTATACCTGCGGCCGAGTATCTGCGCGCAACGTACCCGGCAAAAGCCGCCGCCGGGCTTTTCCCCTGCGTCGGCGTAAACCCACGCGACGCCCGTGGTAAGGTAAAAACGCAGCGCACGCTTTTTGTCGATATAGACAACGCCCCGCTACCTGAGTGGGCGGAAACGCACGCCGACGCAATTTGTAGCCGGGACGATAATCACCATCACCTTTTTTTCATGTTTAAAGACCGGCCGGAAAATGAGAAAAACCGGGCGTCGTTTTCGGCCATCGGGAAACGGTTTTTAAAGCTAACAGGCTCCAAAGAAAAAGCCGCGCACGATTCCGCGCGTGTCGTCCGGTTGCCCGACGTTCCGCACCGTAAAAACGGGGTAACGTCGCCGGGGTACGAAGTAAAATTTTTACGACCTGATTTAACCCCGGTTAGTTTCGACGAGCGATTTAAATTTTTAGACGAACTTGAAACCGCACCGACGGACGCAACAAAACCGGAACCCGCGACGCCTCAGGTAAAGACAAATGAAAACGTCATCGGCTACCTTTACACGTTATACAAAAAGAAACCCGTTTTACAGGCGGGTGACGGCCGGTCTCGTGAATTATTTTTCATCGGCCTTGACTGTCACGCGTGGGGCGTTCCCGAAGCTGACGCGGTTCGCCTTGCCCAAAAACTTACCGACGAGAAACACGAACCCCCCGAAGCGCCGAAAGTCGTTAAGCATCAAATTGCGAGCGCGTATAAATACAGACGCGGCGAGTTTGGCGACATAGCGAAAAAAAGCGAAACGCTGACCGATAAACAAAAATTACGCGAACTAAAAAAGTTTGAACTTGTAAACCGCGCGCGCGACGAGTTTTCAGGGTGGGTTTACTGTCACGGCGCTGTCAGGTTTATCGAAAAAGAAACCGGGCGGGCGTTGACTGCACACGATCAAATTACGTCTTACGTTGCGACGCGTTTAGGCGAGCGCATACCTTTTGACGACTTACTTGCCGCCGGGGCACTCGAAACCGTTGACGCGATTGAATACGCACCGGGCGAAGCGCAGCGCGTTTATGAGGTTGCGGGTTTGCGGTACTATAACAGTTATCGCGCAGCGGAACGCGGCGAGTTTAACAAGGCGAGCGCCAAAGAAGCCGTAAAAATTTTCCGTGAACACGTCGCCTTTATGGCGACGAGCGAAGAAGAAGAAAAAACACTTTTGCAATTTTTCGCGTTTGCAATTCAGAACCCCGGAAAAAAAATTGCATGGGCGCCGTTAATCATAACGCCAAAAACCGGCGTCGGTAAATCTTTTTTTGGGGAATTGCTCGAAAGACTTTGCGGCGAAACGAACGTGTCGCCGGTTTTGTCTCAAGATTTACTTTCTAAATACAACGATTTTTTAGCCGAAAAACTTTGGGTGATAGCGCACGAAGTGGAGACCGGCGAAAAAGAAGCGATGGCCCGGCTTAAATCCTTAATCACAGAAAAGCGTGTGCGCGTCGATGGTAAATACGCGCGCACGTATACAACGCAAAACGCTGCGAATTTTATTTTCCTATCAAACAAAATCGACGCCATAAAAAGCGACCGCGAAGATCGTCGGCTTTTCGTAATTTATAATAACGCTGAGCCGCGCGCACAGGATTATTACGACCGGCTTTTTTCTGTGCTCGCAAACGATTCTGAGGCTATCCGGCGCTATTTGGAAGCGGTTGACGTGTCGGCATTTAACCCGCACGCAAGGCCGCCGAAGACGGTAGGTTGGGAAATGCTCGCCCGTGCGTCTGAATCTGACTTGGCTTCATTCCTGAACGAATGCGAGCGGGAAAAGTCCGGGCCGTTTGCGTTTGCATACATGACTTTAGCCGACCTCAAAACACACATAACCGTGAACGCCACGGCGTCCGACCGTTTCGCGACTAACCGGGCGTTGACGGTATGGCTTTACGGGCGCGGGTATCACAACCGGGAAACGTGGGCGCACGGGCGGCACGTCCGGGCGTGGACAAAGTTATCAGAAGCCGACTTTAAAGAGGCGGTAAAAAATGAAAAAAAAGTTGACGCGCCGGGGGTCTTTTTATAAGTTCATCTTACCGGGCCGGGATGGCTCAGGTGAGGGAGAAAAAAGAAGATGGAAACAAAAGCGCAAAATTTCGGAGAAAAATTTAAAGCTGTATTAACTGCGGAGGTTGCCGCCGGTCGATTAACCGTTGAACAAGCTAAAGAATTTTGGACGTTAAACGGCCTTTTAGGTCGCGAATTACTAAAAGGGGCACACCGTGAAACCCTTTAAAGTAAAAGTGAAAACCGGGCCAAACGCGGCCCGGTGGGTTTTTGTTTGGGCGCGCAATGAAATTACGGCGCGCATTAAGGCATTAAAGCAAAACAAATATGCGGGCGAATGTGTTGCCGCGCTTGAACTCGGCAACGAACCCCGCAAACCTTTCGAGGCGTTCGCGTAACTCAGCGGCGCGAGCGCCAAAAAAGAAAAACCGAAAGCCCGACAAGGCCGATTAAAACCCGCTGCGCGACACGCCATCGCCCGGCGTCGCGCGCGTTTTCGTCCCGTTCTTTGCGGGTTTGCGTATGTGCGTCAACCTCAGCCGCATAAAGGGCTTGTGACTTTTCAAGTGCTGACTTGGCGAGCGCCGCCGCTTTCTCGGCTTTCTCTAATGCGGACACGGTGCGCGTAACGGCGGCGTTTAGCCGGGGCGAGTGCGGCCCGGTGGGGATAAAGTCGGCGGCATCCTCTAATTCATCGGCCGCGCCGGACAATTCTTTTTGTGACTCGTCAAGCGCGTCTTTAGCCGCCTGAGTCGTCAAAGCGTTGTCGATAACCTCTTGATGCGTCGGCGCGGTACGGCAGGCGCACAGGAAAAGGAAAAGGAAACTAAACTTTCGCACGGTCTTTTTGCTCCAAAATTCTTACGCGCTCCGCGATTTCGCTTTCATCGGGCCGCCGTCTAAAGCAAACGACGTAAGCGAGAATGACGGCGCCGCGCAGGCAGTACGTGCCGTTTTTCATTATTGCCACCAGTAAAGGCGGGTGATACGACGTTTGCCGCCCTTGCGGTTTTTTGAGTAAACCCGCACACCGTTTTTATCTTCGTGATAACAAATTAAATCGACGTAATCGGCAAACTTATCACCTTGTCCGCCGGGGTCTTCCAGTAAAAAACGCAGCTGCTCAACGCCGTCGCCCGCGTCAAATTTTTCAACCCCGATAATCGTTTCGTAATGTTCGCCGTTGAGACTAAAAAGGCACGTGCGCCCGAGTGTGATTAATTGCAAAGCGCGCGCGGCAATGCCGTCGCCCGTTTCTTCATAGCATTTCGCGGGGTAGGCGCCCGCCGCAACAGCCATTTTGTCTTTGTTTAATAAATAAAAATCTTCGCGGATTGCTTTTTGTGCGAGGCAGGCAATTTTGTACGTGTCCCACGATGCGCGCAAACCGTAATGCGCGCGGAAAAAAGAAAACGCGGCCGTAAAAAAACACGCGTATTTATTATTTGGGTCGGTACGGCGTTTGCCTGACTCATCAAAAAATTGCGACTCTAAAACGTAATCGTTTATTTTTTTCCAGAGGCTTTTCATTTTTTCTTTGCTTGTTTTTTGGCTTTTGTTTTCTTTACCGCCGGGCGTCGCTCAACCTTAAAGGGTGCACGTTTTCCCGAAGGGTGCAGCGAGTTAATAACATTTACATTTTTCTTACGCTCGCCGAAAACAAAATTGAAAATGAACGTCGCTACGTCCGGGAAAACTACCGCGCTGCAGGCGAGAAAAAAAAGCGCGCCCGGATAGTCGCCCGTATAAACTCCGTGACCACTTAAAACAAAAAGCGCCGTGCTCAAAACATAAAGCGCAGTGCGCCCGATATTGATTAAAGTGATTTTCATAATTCCCCCTGAAAATTTTTGCAAATAAAATGTAAAGCGGCAATCGCGGCGACACACCCGCCGACAAAGTAAAGAGCGTAACGACCTTCACTAACCGCGCGAATAAAGTTTTTCATGCGTCCAGTTTATTTTTAGCGGTACGCCCGCGCAACCATAATTTAAAAATTTCAAAAAAGAAAACGAAGGCGCCCACGACCTGAATAAAGGTCACAGTAAACGCCGCTTTAAAACCTAACCCGTCAAATGATGCGCGAAAGCCGATAACTTTGAGCGCCGCTTCGTGCATACTTGTAGCCGCCCCGCGCGCCGCCTTTATATCTTTTTCAGCAAGTACACACAAAGGGTGCGCTGCGTATTTCACTTTATGCGGCCACGCTGCGCAGTCCTTTTCCATTTCCTTTAGCTCGCTGCGCAGCTTGTCGGTTTTTTTGAGTAGTTCGCCGGGGGCGTCACCTATAAAACTCCCTGCAACCATAAGCAGCACGCCGACGGCATGAAAAATAGTAAACCCGGCTAAAAAGTGTCGCAGTTTATTTTTCATCTTTTCCTTTTTTGGTTTCAAGCAAAGTAATCCGCGTTTCGTGCGCTGCCTGAGTCTCAGAAACTTTAACAAGAATAGTCTCAAGTTTACCGATAGCTTCTTTTAAAAATTTAGCAGTCACCCACGCGCCGCCCGCTAAAAAAGCGTACGCGAGAAACTGCGCCGCGTCTTTAAATTCAAGCGTCATGCTTTCGTATTAGCCCATTTTCGAAACGGTAAAATTTACGTCTCGTGACACAGAGGGCACGTTTCCGTCCGTGTGCGGCCGCACAACCGACCCGGCGGCAAGATACCCCGACCAGCCGCAAAACGGCATAATTGTATCCCCGGCAGTCACACCGCCCGCGACGGCCAGCACGTCGGCGACTGTAATAGCGCCGATTGAGGTCGTGAGCTGTGAACTGTTAAGACTCAGCCCGACGCGTAAATACGTAGACGCGGGGCCGTTAAAATTAAAGCTGAACGCGTATTTACCCGCAGTGTTTATCGTGATGCGGCAACCATTCGTGGCGTTATTGACGACTGTTATGGCAGACAAAGTATCTACGTTCGTAACCACGTTCGTGAAATATGGAATTTTAGTGTCCGTCGCACCATAGCCTGCGTATGTGTTCGCCCGCCATTCCGCCCGAACCGCTGCGGATTTTAGCGGGGAAATCTGCCCCTGCGCTTTTGCAAAAGCCTGTAAAATCGTGTCTGTGTCTGCTATTGCGGCGTCTGAACCTGACACGAAGCCGGTAAGCAAAGCGGCCAGCGCAGCCGCTTTTGCGGCTGAGCCAAAATTAGCGTCGAGGTAGGCGAAATTTCCCCATATAAGTTGCATACAGGCGCGCAACTGATCGCCGCGCACTGCGTCGACGTCGGCAAAAAGCGGGGCAGGCAACCCCGGATCTGCCGGGTCGTCCGGGTTAGGTAGTACGAATGACATTGCGCCCCCCTGTCATTTTTTGCTGTATTGTCAAGATTTAAGCCGCCTCGCGCGCGTCCGCAATCGTAAAAGTTAAAATCTCATCGTCGAGGTTTGTCACTTTCAAAATCAGGGTAAAATTAACCGGTTTTACCCGGCGCAAAACGGCGATGAGTGTCGCGAGCGCGGCCGGGTTATCTGTTAAAAGTTTACATTGCACGGTCAAAATACCTGAAAACACGGTTGTACCGGAATAGGCGGCAAACGTACCGAAGCCTTGCGTGTTGCCGTCCGAAGGCGGTGGCGCCTCTGACGTTATGGCATAACCTGCCGTCGCCGGGTTCGGTGCGTACACTGTCAGAGCCTCAGGTACAGGTCGGGCGGTTTCAGGCACAACAAGCCCTAAATTGGCGTTAGTTGTCGAGTTTTTACGCCACGCGGTGCCGTCGCTATAATAAATACACTTTTTGTCACCCGTTCCGTCGTCGTTTACGATAACGAGCGTCCCTTCGGCTGCAATCGCCATCGGCACGTCGGCAGAAAATGCAAACGGGATTTCAAAATCCGGCGCGACAAGACGCGAGGGGCACCACGTCACCACGTCGCCGACTAAATACCCGCGCGCGTAACGCACGGCCGACGAGGGTTTACGTGCCCAACCTGTCGGCGCTGTCCACGAACGGGGCGTAAACGGCACCGGGTCGGGTTCGCCTGCGTATTCATCTGTCGAATAAACGACAAACCCGGTGTCTGAATACGACGGAACAAAGGTTCCGGCAGAGACGCGCGGTAAAAAATCGACCTCGAACCACTCAAAAGGCGGCAAGCTGAGAGTCTGCAAAATAATTGAAAAATTTTTAATGGTCGACGGATACCACGAACCCGAAACGAGTTTATAAAGATGCGCCGCCTGCGTATTCGTGCCGCCAAAAAATGCAAAACCATATTGCGTTAAAAGGGACTGCACCCACGGATTGCGCGGCGAATCAGGAAACTCAAAAAGCCATGGCGTCAAAACAAGTGTGCGCAGCGTTTCAATTTCGCCAAGCCGCAAGGCCAAAATGTTACCCCACCACGTTAAATAATTTTTATGCGCTTGCGGCGCGTTTTCCGCCTGATTAAAATACCCCGCCGGGGTTAAGTTTTTGACGGTTAATTGTTCCGCAAGCGTCGCCATTTACTCAATTTCCTGAATCGTGATGTTAATCTGCGCCGGGTCTATAAACATATAGCGGTCGTACCACGATGTGTTATCGGAAAAAAGGGCGTCACGCAGAAAGTCGATAAACTGCCGGTCGTATTCCCCGAAACCGATAGTCACAGCAGCTTCGCCGACGACTTCCGGGTCAAGCGTCATCACGATGTCAGGCGTCGAATCATACATGAGTTGCGGCGTAAGCCGGTTCGTCGCGAGGTCAGACACAAGGTCGCGAATTTGCGCGGCGGAAAATGCAGGCGCTATCGGGTTTAAAAGCCCGATGTCGGCCGCAAACTCAATTTCGGTTTCGACGTCGCTGTATTCATCCTCGATAAAAGTTATCGTCGCCGTGCCTGTGACGCCGGAAAAAAACGACATGAGGCGTTTTATGTAGTTAGCCGCGAAATCATTTGCCTGTGAAATCTTTTCTTCGCGCGCGGTGAACGGGGCAAAGCGCACGTAAATTGTCGCGTCAAGTGTCGTGTTTACTGCTTGTGCGGCAGTCGCGTAATAACTTTGCGGGATGCCCGTAACGTAAATCGTGCCGGATAAAACTTTGTGTCGTGCGTCGCCAAGTGATTGCGAGTTTATTAACTCGAACCGGCGCGATAAAACGTCAAAGGCGCTTGCGGTTTCAAGCGCGTTCGCTAAAGCCCCGTTAGGGAAACGAATAACGGCGTTGTAACCATTGCCGGGAATTGGTACGGGGGTTGTCTGCGCTGCGCCGGATTTATTCACCCACACGCGCGCCGCAGAATAATAAAGTTCAAGTTCGCGTTCGGCCGCGACGCTCGTAACCTGTGAGCCGTATTCGCTTTTTTCCCTTATTGTCCGGTTAAGGTAAAGGGCGTCAGTTTCCGCGTTTGCGCCATTGAGCCACGGCAAAGGGTTTGTAATCGTTAACTCGATGCCGCCCGCCGTAAAGGAACGCCCGGCCGGGATGTTGCCGCCGATACCCGCTTCGACCGCCGTGACGGTGCAGAACGCTTCGCCGGGCGTATACTCGTCAACCGCCGCCGGAACAGTCACGGAGGTCAACCCGATTGAATAAATCTGACCGCTTGACGCAGTAAATTCGGTATTGGCGGGAACGGGAATTTCCGCTTCGGTGTAGTTTTGTAAAAGTAAATAGCCTTTTGTAGCAATGACGCCCCGGCGGGGATTGTTCGGGTTTTGCAGGTCAATAAGTGCGCCGGTCGGCGACATAAGCGCAGCTAAGAGCGCGCCGTTCTGTTTATCAAAGATAACGGAGGCCCCGGCGAACATATTTGCAAGAATTAATTCGGGTGGGTTGCCCGGTGCAAATTTTATCGTATCCGGCGCGGCGTCTATGACAGCGGCGAGCGCGTCTTCGAAACTAAGCGGAACATATACCCCGTTTACAATTGGCATTTTTTACCTCACCCCAAAACAGACTCAACCACGATACGCCGGTTTTCGTCAACGTAAATCGACGACGGCTCGTAATACTTTGTGACAATTCTTTTCACGTCGGCCACCCGGTCAGAATCGCGCGGCGACAATTTCCACGCAAAAGGCGAGCGGCCGTAAAACTCGTCGGCAAAATAGGTGCCTTGTTCGCACCGGCACTCAGACCGCGCGTCTTGTTCAAGTAACGTTTGCCCGGTGCGCTGCAAGGAAAGCCCGGTCGTCGCGTTAAAAAGAATTGTTCCGTCGTCGTTTAGCGCAAGCCCCATTTAATCCAACTTGTTCCGCTGAGACAGGTTGTCAGCATTTACCCACGCGCCGGGGGTAGGCGTGCCGGGAAAGACCGGCACGAGGGGGCCACCTAAAACCCCCGGCGGCGCCTGCACACTTTGTAAATAACTGTAAAGCGCATTGATAGACGCGTCAACTTTCGCGGCCCACGCACCGAGTTTTTCCCCCAAAACCATTTTATAAGTGCCTGCACCTAAAACGACCTCGCCGGAAAAATTCACGATTTCGGCGAACGTGCCAACGATGACAAGGTAAGCCCCCATCGGGTCGTTTATTCTTTGCTGCGCATCGTGGTCATAATTATTTCGCGTTTCGACGCAAAACACGACGTCACCGATTTCAGGCTTTATAGTCGTAGCCGCGAGGGCCACAAGGTCAATTGCGTTTTGCGCATCGACTTCGGTTATGCGCGGACGCACAACCCACGTGCCTTCGTCGTCGCCTGCTTTAATAACCTCTGCCGAAAATCCTAACATATTAGCTCCGGTAGGCGTTTTGACTTAGTATACTGTCAATCCGCATTTGTCCCAACAACCAATTATTTGTTCCCGTAATTTTCATTTCACGGTTTTGCCGCGACCAAACAAGCTGAAACATAAGTACGAAATACAGAAAAGCGTCAAAGCCTCCCACCGTGTCGGATTTTGTAGCCCCGGCAAAAACCGCGCTGCGTGTGTCGTTAATAAAAAGCACAGAATCGAAAAGCGACACGGGAAAAAACTGTGTCGAAAAAGATGCTTTTGCATATTCAGATACCGCGAAATTGTTTGCGATAACTGCGCCGCCTGCGCCGATAAAAGACACGCGGCGGATTGCGGGTTTTTTTGGTGCACCTTTTGGCCCTTGCGCATAAATGTTAACAATCCCGGCCACTTCATCCACACCTGAATGAACCAATTTATTTTGCAGGCAAATTACATTTAAAATCTGATTAACAGTCGTCGGCGGGAAAAAAACCGCGCTAACAGGTTTTGCCGCCACGTCCGCGAGTTTGAACGTCGCCCGGATTTTAAACGATGCGAGAAAATCTTCGATTTGTTTTTTAAGCGGTAGTTTTGCGGACAGGTTAAAACTAACCTTATCGCGTAAAACCTTGTCGTCGAAAGCGCCCCCGGTAATAATCAGCGTTGCCGTCGTGCCGAAAGGGTCGGGAACGGTTTCACCTTTCCACGCGACAAAATTATATTGTAAATTTTTTCCGTCCGCGTCGCGAACGACTAAGGACGCATACACGAGCGACGTTTCGGGGTTTGCAAATTTTTTACTTATCGCGTCCATGTCGTCAAGAGCGTTCGACGACAAAAACCATGCCGGGGAAAACGCCGAAATAAAATCAGCCGGGGGTGATTTTACCATTGCGGTAAAATTAACTTTGGTCGCCGCTTCACCGGATACAAGCCCTTCGGGCGTCGCCCCGTTGCGCGAATACGTAAATTCGTATTCAGTCGAAAAGACTTTTGCAGGCAACGTGAGGGTGAGCGTTTCGTTTTTAGGGACGCCTGATTTTACGAGCGCCGCAATTTCACCAAGCGTGAAAACGTCGTCGCTTGCGAGCGCGTCAAGAAGAACAAGCGGCGTAACCGCGTTCGAATCTGTGTCCTTTTTATAAAAAATCAGCATGTCAGCCAATTAAAACATTGTAGTCGACACGAAGAAAGCGGCATTCCGGGTCGAAAATATCTTTCGTGGGGATGACTCCCGTGACAAAAAGCCCTTGTAGCATGTCGACGCCGGGCGTCACGTATACGAACGCAATCGGAATGTCGTCACCGGACGATGCGTCGTAAATCTGCAATTGGCGCCGCCCGTCACTATCGTCCCCCGCGTAAGCATAAGCGGCAACGCTGCCGTCAGCGCACTGAATGTAATTTCGCGAACCTTCCGTCAGGTCGCCTTTGGAAAACTCGTTTTCAATAACGATCTTTTCTAAGTCTTTCCAGTAGCTCAAAAGAGTAACCCCGCAACCTGCCCCGCAAGCGGCGAAACGATTTCACCCAAAAGCGCCTTTAGCCCGCCTTTTAAAAGTGACGTGTCGCGCGGTTCAAACTGTTCTTTAAGCGTGAGCGATAAAACGCAACCCCCTTTACCCGGTGCGTGCGGCGCGTCAAAATCCTGCAAATACCACTTCGATAAAAGGTAAGGTGTCGTTTGCTGCAAAACGCCAAGTGAAAAATAAGCGCCCATGATTAAAACAGGTTGCATATTGTTTTTAATTTGTGTCAGCGTGGAAATCTGCGATGAGACGTAGCCGGTCGTAAGCCCGGACAGGTTTGGCAAAATCGACCCGAACGACGCAAACGAGCCGCCCACGGACGCGACGGCAGAAAGCGCCGTTTGCACGGCCTTAAATTCTGACGATTGATTGTCAGAAAAATCGGACAACACGACAGTGAAAGAATACATAGACCCTTCAACGACAACACGGCTTTTAAGCTCGCCTGCCTGCGTCGCAATGCCGGGGAGTTTCGCAAGCCCTTGCGCACGTTCGTCCGTAATTTCACAAAGAAGAAAGCGCGGGATCGGGTTTTCCTTTGTCGGCATCCCGATTATGATTGCAGAATTGACAAGCGACGTTAAAGCGTTACTTATAAGCTGCGACGGGTCGAGCGAAAACGCCATCTAAACGCGCCTCATTTGTGCTCGCGTGGCGTTTAACTGGTTATTTATTTGCGTAAGCGAATCTGCAATGGCTCGCCCGCTGCGTAAAATTTCATTGTTAATTGTGTCGGCCTGCATGGAGAGGGGGGCAGGGTTGGCTGGAGCGTCGTCGGCCTCACTGTCCCCGGTTTGTATAGTGCCGCCGCTCGCCGCAGTGTCGTCAGTAATACCACGCCCTTCCCGCATGTCGTCAACGGTCTGGTTTATAGTTCGCCGGTAGCCTTCAACAAGGCCGTATTCTGACACGTTTTCAACTAAACGGGTCGCGCGGTCGGCGATATTGCGGCCTACGTTATTTACGCGCCGCGCCGCGCCCTGCAATCGTGCACGTAAAGCGCGATCTTGCGTGCGCCCCCGGTTCATGGCCTCGTATGAACCGCCAAACAAAGATGTCGCCCCCTCGCTGTAATTTTGTTCTGATTCTTGTATGTTGCCTTCGGCCCTGACACTTTGCGAAAGCCTGCGCATGTTTTGCGTCCCGGCAACGGCGCTCATTTGTGGCATAACCCGTTGCAAAGTCTGCGTTATCATCTGCGCGCCGATGTCCGACGTGAAACGATTGTTCAAAAGCTGTGCTTGACTTTGCAATAAAACAATATCCGATTTCGTGAGCCCGGCCTGTTCTTTAAGCGTACCAGATTGCAGGCGCCCCATAAGCTCTTCGATATTGCCGACGCCTTGCGACCTCGCAAGGACATCGAGCCCCGGCGCAAGTTTCGCTGACGTGCCAGCCGCAACGCCTTGATCGGTAAGACTTGAGTAAAATGCTTTCGCTGCACGGTCAGAAAACATACCCGCGTCTATCGTGCGTTGCATACCTTCACTAAAAGCCCCGCCGAAAGCTCTTGCGTAATTCGATTTTACGAGCTGAATGTTTTTAGCGGCAGTGACTCCGGCGACATATTCTTGCGCTGCGGATTCGATTGCACTTTGTGACGCCCCAAAAAAAGATCCAAGCAAAGGCGTTTGCGACGCGACCGACGAAACTCCGCCAGTCATCGCACTTGACGCAACCCCCACGCCCGATTGAACCCCGCCCCGTAAATTCTGCGTAAACTGACTTTGCGCCTGCGTCTGCTTTTTCGCGACTTCCGTTTGTGTTTTAGTCGCTTGCGTTTGCCGCTTGATTAAATCAATCTGTTTTCGTGCGTTCGTCTCGCTGCGCCGCGACTGTACGTCAGTTTGTATTCTTTGTTTCGATAATTCTTTACCGGCTTTTTTCGCCTTATTAATTTCCTTAAGTGCAACATTTTGGCCCTTAAGACCAATACCTACGACAAAATCGGCGAGTTTATCAGCCACGAGTACCCCGTATGCGCGCGGCTATTTTCGCTGCGAAAGTATCTTCGATTTTTTCCGCGCGCGATAAAAGCGCACGCAAGTCTTCCGGCCCCGGTGTCCGTCTCGCGTTTACTTTAAGAAGCCCCCGTGCCATAGCGTCATAAAAATCGTCTACAGATAAGGCATGAAAAAAAAACTGTCCGCGACCTCAGTTAAAAGCCGGATAACCTCAACGGACATACCGAGAAAATCTTTGCTGACCGGCACCGCGCCTTTCGTTACCCGGCGTTGCTGCGTGACGAGAATTTCGAACGCAAGCGTTGCCGACACTTCGCGGGCTTTCGCAATCGCAAGGCCGTTTGTCGGGCTGTGAATCGTATAGTTTTCCCCTTCGTAACGGATAGTCACTTTTTCCGGGGTGTACTCCACAACGTCAGCGATACCACATACGGCAATTTTTTTCCGCACGCCTTCCCGCGCGGAGTCGGTCGCATTAATAATGTCGAACCACGCTTTCTCCATTTCAGTCGGGCGCGAATCGGTGCCGTCGCCGGTCTCGGTCGCCGCACGGTCGATGACCTTTAGGCGTTCGCGCGAAATGAGGGGAAAATCAAGATTCATATTTTCTGCCCTGTGGTTGGGTTCACAAGATACGCGTCACCAAAGTTAAGCGGCACTGTGATAAATGCGCCGTTTTCCCGCGACACTGACACCATAGGCAATTCTTTAAACCCGCAACGTAAGTGGCGCTGAATCCTGGCGCTTTCGCCATCTTCACTATACCACTTATAATAAAAGTCGAGGTTGAATTGTGGTTGCGGGAAGCGTTGCGCCATTGAAAGCAGTTTTTCGTAGTCGGTGCCGTACAGAAAGGAAATTTCCCTGTCGCCTGCACGCGGTGCCGATTGTATAATGACGTCACGGGTGCCGTCAGCGGACAGGTAACGCTCGAAAAGCATCGTCTGGAGCGTTATCTTGCCTAAGAGGTCGCCATCGTTCGCGAACGTGTCACCCGCAAAAACAAAGGACGTTTTTACAGGCCCGTAAAAATCAAAAGTGGCCACGCATTCGGCAAGCGATACTGAAATTGATTGTCCCATTTTTTACCTCTTAGTTATAGTTGAAAAGAATGTTCGCGTAATGCAGAGCGCCGAACGCGCGAATTTGCCCGACGATTGCGCCAACCGGTATGACGCCTTCAGCACGCCAATTCGGATTGAGTACGTCGATTTCCGCAAGCGTTTTAAGCGTCAGCGTGTAGTCAGCAGTGCCGTCGGCTTTTGTCTGAATAACGCCACTTTTCCAAAGGGCATTAAGCGCCGAGTTTGTCAGCGTGTAAATTTCGAGTAAACCTTTATAACTCGCCTCAACGCCGGTACGGCCTGCGCCTTGAAGTGCGTTACGTACCGTAATCGGCACGTAGTCGTCAATGTAATCCTGTGCGATAATCGTTTCAAGCTGTGCGGTCGTCGGCGGGTTTGCGTCGTCGTTTAAAAACGTGTCGTAAACAAACTTGCTGCCGCCCTGATCTTTTGCGCCGTTGTACTGCGCAAGGCTATTTGCTTCGATTTCAGCGCGGAAAGCTGCACTATACGTGTCGCCGTCGACAAGCGCAAAGTCGTGCGCGTCAGAAAGCGAACCGAGTGAGCGGGCAATTGACCCGCCGTAAAGGCAAAACACAAGACAGGCCAAAAGCGGGTTGTGGTAAACGTTGTTTCCATACTCATCAAGCGCGTCATAAGCGTTTGTGATAATTGATTTTGTGCGCGGTTTGTTTGTCAGGTTTCCGCCAAGTGTCAGCGCGGCGGGCAGGCTTTCGCCGTATTCCCCGGCCTCGACCGTAAACGAGTGAAAAAACACTTTGCGTTTTGCGGCAGTCGTCCACGTTGCGGCAGTGAGGCAGTCGGCAAGAAAGGTTGCCTCGTCGTCAAGGCCGTTTGTCTGAGAGCAGACATTTAAAAACGACCACGCGCGCGGATTATAGTTTGCTTTGTTAAGCATAGCAGAGGTCAGCGCCTCGCCTTGCGTCGATAAAAGATAAATTTCAGTCGTGCCAATAAAGGCGAAAGCAGTTTCGAGGGCTTTTATAAAACCGTAAGCCGACGGATTTTCTTCTTTGAACGTCTCAACAAGCGCCGACGTAATTTTATAAAGCCCTGAATTTGCGTTCGGGTCAATTGAGCCCGTAATTGCCTCGCGGCCTGCGATAACGATTGAGCGCGGCAGAGCACCGAGCGCCCCGGTTGTACTTTGTGAAATTACCCGGATGAAAGTTGGTTGTGACATATTCCCTCTTTAAATTTGATATTCTAATGACGCTTCGACAACCTCGACGACGTTTTCAAGCGTCGTCTGTTTCGCTGTCTCACTTAAGACGTTACCGCACACGGTGCGACAAGTCAAAATTAAGCCGCGTTGTAAAACTTCGGCGCCACCTTTGTACGTAAATTCAGGCGTGTGCGTAATTTTTAAAATGCTTGCGATTGGTTGTAAAATAATATAGTACGGGTTGCCGATTGCTTCTTTGACTTTTTCAAAAGTCGTAAAAAGAAGCGCGTCGTTTTGATCTTCGTTTTTCGCGGCGACAAAGTAGTTTAAAAAATAATCAAACTCGGTGTACGTGCCGGATTGTTTTGACGGAAACGGCTGAGCGCCCGTGACTTTGTACGTGCTTTGAAAATACGGATAACGCACCGTTGCCGGGCGGCGGCCGTATTTATAGATTTCCGTCGTGTCGCCCTGAGCCACAAGAAAAGACAGAATCGCGGCGTTCATCGCATAGTATTTTTGCGCGATTGTCATACGTTTATCGGGTCGCCCCAATCGTCGCTTTCTTTTGGCCCGTAAATCGCCACAAGCGTGTTATACTCGTCGACCTCGAAATAAAAATCGCCATCGACGCCGGGGGTGTACTCGTCCGGCGCACCCGCGCCTTTATAAATCTGTGAACCCGGCACCCCCTGAACAATTGCCGGGCCTTGCGGTGCGTAAGCGTCGTTTATAACGGCCGTGCCGGTGCCGTAAGCATCTTCACTGCCGTCAAAATAAAGCGCATATTCATAAAAGCCGTCTTCGATGCCTTCGGGCACGATAAGAATGCCCGCCCACCCGTAGTCGGAAAGCTCGACAAGGTCGACGGCAATTGACGCCGTGGCTGAGGTTTTAAGCAAGAAGCGCACCGAATCCGGGCGCGTGTACTCGTCGAAATAAAAAAGAAGCTGATTTTTAAACGCCCGCGCAAAGCGTAACGCCTGATTATTGGTGCCGGGTTCAAACATCGACGGCCGCCTCAAGAACGATTTTATCGGCTGTGCAGATTGTCGCCCCGGCAACGTCTGAAAAATTCACGATGCGATAAGCGGTGCCGTCAGCGCGCTCTATGCGGTCAGGCTCAGCGGTGCCGAACGGAAAAACAAGCGTTATGCCGTCCTGTATTTTCTGCCCTGACATTTCAAGACGTTCAACATCTTTTGACTGTAACGGCGTTACCGACGCTTTGAACTCGACTGGATTTTCTGCCACGTTTGCCGAACCGTCGCCCGCTTCGACTTTTTCAAGATAAATGCACGTGACGATTTCGTCACAAACGCGCGCCGCGACCATACCCATGAGGTTATGCGTAACCATTAACGGCCCGCCCCTAAAAGCTGCGCTTGTCTGCGCTCGGTGATACGGTCTTTCCAGACTCGCGGGTCATTAAGAGAAAAAGAAGACGTGACCCCGTTTTGTGAAAAAGATTGCACTTGCGGAAATTTTCCGTCGTTTGCAAGTTTCATGCACGCAGTATCTAAAACCTGTTCGACGTAATCGTCTTCGGGGTAGTTTGCGGGGTTCACTTCCCGCATTGCCGATGTGATGTATTTTATGAAAACAGAATCGGCGACGGCAGGATTTTCGACCCGTGCTTTAAGCTCTGGCAAAAAATCCTGCGCCGTCATACATTCTTCACTATGCTTGTTCGCTGAACACCATGTCGAAAACCTGTCCGCGTTGCAGAACGAACGGGCCCCCGAAAGTAAGCGACGCCGCGAAAGTGCTGCGCAGCTCGCTCACGATGCCGGTTGAAAAGCGCGGGGTCGCCGTTGCGAACGGGGACACGATACCTTTCTTGCCAGCGGGCGCGCCGTGCACAACCGCAACCACGTGGTTGTACTGCTGCGCGTTCAGTGAGTTTACACGAGCGTTTAAGAGCCCCGACGTTTTTATTTCGATGTTCTTAATCGTGCCGCCTACCGCAAGTTTCAACGCTTCGCCGAGTGTGCGGTTAAATGTTCCCGCGCTCAGGTATTGAACCAACGCCGCATAAATCGACGTTCCGAAGTACAGCACAACCCGACCTGACGTCGCTACGTTGGTAAGCGCAATCAAGTTGAGTAGGCGTACTACGTCCGCGTAAATTAGTGCAGCGTTCGCGGCTGAAACCGAAGGCAGCGGCGCTGTGATGTCGGCGGGCTTGTAGTTAAAGTTAGTGATTTGCTGAATTATCTTGTTCGGGTTAGCCGCCCAATCCGCTGCCGTAGCGAGCGCCGGGCTTGCTTCGTCACCGCTGGCAAGTTGCAGCATAATTGCCGGAGTCAGCAAACCGTAGTTTCCGCCCGCGCCGTCAGTATACGCCGGGGAGGTTCCGAAACCGTCCACGAACGCGACTTCGGCGCGCTGCATGATTTGCTGCTCAACACCCGCCATTAACTGATTTTGCAGAATGAAACCCGCAAGGCCGGGGGCAATCGACCGGGCATAACCGAGCAATGCTTGTTGTTGTTCCTGCTCGATGATGAAACCCTGATCTTCGGTTGTCGCGTCTTTAAATTCAGACAAAAGCGAAATGCTCGCAAGGTTGTTTGAATAAATGCGGTCAGCCGAATACGGGTTCATGTCCCCTTGGCGGGTTTTAGACGAGCCGGAAACCTCGACACGAGGCAGACGAAAGCGCAAAATTGCTTTTGCGCTCGCTGCAATGTCGGGCGCCAATTGCACGCCGTCACCTTCTTCGATAAACGACTGACAGAAAGTCAGTTGTTCGTAAAGCTGGTCTGCAATCAATTGCAGGTTTGCAAATTGGTCGTAACCGGGATTGCCGAAAAATGAGTTTAACGCGGTCGCTTGTGCGCTTTCGACGCTTTGCCCTTTTGACATCGCGTTTGCTGCAATCGCATTCATTTTATCGCGGAGCGTATCGGCCATCGTGACAACGTGGTCAATTGATGCGCCAGCAAACTTTTCGCGAAGCTCTGAAATGCGGGCATTGTGCTCAGGGTGCAGCGCGTTACCTACCGCAAGCAGCGCTTTTGTCAGGTTTTCGTATTCCCGACGGCCGCCCGCCTCGTCGATAGTGTTTAACGCAATACCGTTTGCGATGCCTTGACGGGCGTATGCGTTACGCGCGACGAGCCAGTTTTTGAATTTTTGTTCCGCTACTGCCGCAGATGTTATTTTTTTAGCCATTCTGTTTTGTCCTTAAATGGTGTTTTGTTTCAGTCGCGCGAAAGTGTACCCATCGCGAAGCTGGCCGGAAAGCTGTATACCCGGAGTGCCGTAAAAGACTTCGCCGGGAAACTGCACCGCGTTCGAATTGCTTGACGAAAGCGCACCGGCGCGCGTTACGTAAGCCGTACCGCCCACAGTGGGTTCGCTGCCGTCAACGACCGGAGCCATTGCAACGGCGTTTATGTCCATTACGATTGCGGCAACGTCGCCGTCTTCGAGAACGTTCACCGCCGGGTTCAGCGCACCGTTTTGCTGTAACGCAGCTTCGAGGAAGCCAACACCGATAACGGCGAAAGTCGCGTACTCGTCGCCCGTATAGGCAGCTGCACCGGAACAGATAATTTGATTCCTGTTTGTGTCTTCCTGCCACGAACAAACAGAGCCGACGGGAATTTCAGTTACGCCCGCGCTTGCCTGAATGCGAAACGGCAGACCGTCAACGCGCCGCGAGTCAAACTGAACCGCGCCGCGCTTCGGGTTTGTTTCGTTTACGCCTAAAGTAACGCCGGGCATTAAAATACACCGCCTGTAACTTTAGCAGTTACGGTTTCGGATTTAACCGCGTTTTGAATTTCAGCGAATTTCGTGTTTACCGCTGTGATGATTTCGGCAGCGGGGCGACCTTCGACCGGGATGCCTGCAAGGTTCGCGAGGGTTGCGAAGTTCGGCGTTTTGCGGCCGAAATCGACATTGAATGCCGCAGCATAACCGGCGACAATTTTCTGTGCAGGCTTCGCGTTTTCAAGCGTCGCGCCTTCGTCGGCGTTCTTCGCTTCGTCGCCGTCCGGTTCCTTGTGGTCGGCGTTTTCACCTTCGGCTTTCTTTTCCTCCGCTTTCTCAGCGTCGGCGTTTTTAGCCATGTTTTTTACAAGCCCGTTCACGAGGTTTTTAAGCTCGCCCAATTCGTTTTTAAGGCTCGTCATTTCGTCTTCGGCATTTTTTGCCGTGACGACTTCCTTGACCGTGTTTTGTATCAGGGCCAGAATCTCGTTTCGCTCCATTTTGTTTTTCTCCGTGTTTTGTATAGTGGTAGTATTGCGTAAACGGTAGTGTTTTATAGCTTCTTCGGGAGTGCGCCCGTCCACCGGCGCGACACTTAGCTTCCCTGTTTCATCTTCCATACGATAAACAGGTTTTCCGTTATACTCGGTTTTAGTTACAACGAATTTTTTCCCGTCAACCGTCAAAACGTGACGTTCTGCATTTCGCAAAACTCCACACGAATTAACCACAACGGCATTTATGATTTCGATTTTATTTTCAGGGTCGCGCACGCTCGGCGCAAGCGTCAAGTGCGTTGCTTTCAGTTTTTCCGCCACCGCGTTAAACTTTTGACCTTCGGGGGTCGTGCCTTCTTCAATGCGCAGGCCATAAACGTCGATAAGAGCAGACGCGCCGAAGTCAGGCGTTTTAAAATTCGCGCGAACGTAAGCCGCTTCACGCGCGCCTTTGACAACGCCCTCAACCATCGCGGCGTTTTGCGCTTCGTCATAACGGACAGTGCGCGGCCACCCGTCGATTTTCTTATCAAGTTCGTTCGTGCTTTGGTTATGGCCCCCCAAAACAATCGGAGAGTTTTCGAGACTCTTTAAAAATTCCGGGTCGCTCACCGCTTCGGGCGGGTAGTAAAGTAAAACGGTTTTGCCTTGGAGTTCAGGCTGTGACGTTGCTAATTGCCCCGGTGCGTATTCAAGAACGCCGACGCGCAGAGCGGGAACGGAAAAACGAAGAGATTCTATGCGCTCGCCCGAATCATTTGCGACACGGGCGACCGGGAAGCCGAAAAATTTGCGTAATGCTTTAAAGGCCATTCCGTTCTTGGCCGCGCCATAGTCTCAGAGGTCACAGGCTGTCAACGCTTTTTACGCTTTTTCTCTTTGACCGTAAACCCGCGTTTCGGCTTCACGCCCTTCGGCGCCTCGTCCGCAAAGCACCGGCAACCCCACGCCGTGCCGGGATTTCCGGTGTGAACATTGCCGTAAGCGTCGATCGTCGTGGGCGGGTCATTAAATAAAAACACAAGGCCGCCAAGCCCTTCGGGTGCATCTTCATGCGTCGGGCGTACCCTGTTATCACCCTGATTTTGCCACAGGTAGCGGTCGGAATCATTCGACATAACCGCTTCGTTAATTTCGCGGCCTAACTCAAAAGCGGTTTCTTCGCCAATCTGTTCGGCGCGCGCCTCAAAGTTTTCTTCGAACGAAAAGACACGATAAACGCTTTCCCCTTCGCGGGCCGCGTACATGCGATTAAGCATTTTCTGAGCGTCGGCGCTTTTTGATTTTGCAAGTTTCGCAAACTCGTCGGCGACTAATTTATTTTGCTTACCTTCGGCAATCGCTTTCAGGCTTTCGCGCGTCGCCGCTTGCCGGTGAAGCCACTCTTGCGCTTTGCCGTCAATCGTACCCCGGTAAATTTTTATGTCTTTATTTTCGTAATACTTGCGAAGATCGTATTTATAACGCCGCGCAAAAAGTTCGGCTTGGCTCCGGTAAAACTCGTCCGCTTTTTCGTCGTCCTGATTTTTCCATATTTTCAGGGCGTACTTGCGGACGACGTTTTTCCACCGGGGGGCGAGACGTTTAAAAACGTCTGTCACATTTTAGCTCGCGCAGCTATGCGTTTTTTAGCGTCTGCCTTCGCTTCTGACTCAGAAGAAAAAAATCTTTCGCTTTGTACGTTGCTAAACCATCGCCCATCAAGTTTATAAAAAAATTGCCCGTTATCGCGTTTAAACACTGTGACGCCGACACCATCGACGGTCTCGACACTCATCGCCGTCACAGCGTTCTTCACCTGCGCCTTTAAAACCTTTTCAACCGCGTTCCGTGTTTCCGCTACAATTTCCGCTTTTGTCATTTTTCCTTTTCCCCTCAGCTCAATGGCTTAGTTAGTTGGCCGCCCCCGGATGGCGCGTCAACTTTTTTTTCATTTTTCCCGTTGCCTGTCTCGTCGTCGCCGTCGTGGTCGGGGGCGAGCCCCTCAAAACTGATTTCCTCAGAAAGTAAACCCTCTTGCTTAAATTGTTTTTCAAGTTCAGAGTATTCGCGCTGCCGTATAAGGGTTTCTGTGCGCTTGCCATTGAGGTCGGCTTTTTCCTGTCCGGTCTCGTCGTAAATCGACTCAAACTCTAAATCAAAATCGTTTTCGGCAATCCCCAAACCTTTGAACCTTTCGTCATAAGCGATAGCTGTATTGAGCATGAACCGTAAAAGCGGCTCTAATTGTTTCACCTGATAGCGTGCGCGTAAATTCTCGTTCGTGCTTGCGATGTTAAAAGCAGACATCGAATAATTGGCATTCGAGCCCCCGAAAAAATACTCAGGCGCCACGCCTGTGACAGCGCCGACAAACTCTTTAAAAACGCTCGCAATGTCTGCCGTGCCGGGGCCAATGTTATTATTCAGAATGTCAAGCGTCGTGCCGCGTGGTTGCTCTATAACCGTTCCCGCCCCCATTGTTTGCGTGAGCGTTTGCAACATCGACTTCATGCGCTTCAACATGGTGTCGGTCTGTATGTCGCCTTCCATTTTCTCAATAATGACCTGAGAACGCACGAGCAGAATTTTCAAAACGTGTACGTACAAGTTCCACGCGTCAGCGGCTTGACGCAGCATCGGCACACGGTTGAGACCAATGCCAAAAAGCGGCTCGAAGCCGGGGCAAAGGAAAAACGCCGACGTGCCGTGTTTAAGCTGAGCGCCTAAACAGTAAAGCGGCCCGACGCGCGTTGACGTATAAGGCGCCGTTAAAATATCGTAACCGGGTGCAAGGCCATACGAAAATTGCGTGTCGTTGAACGCGTTAAAATGCAAACGCCCGTTTTTCAAAACGGGTACAGTAAGCGAACCACGGCACGACATGAGAGCAAAAAACAACGCGTCGCGCGTCACGCTCGGTATCTGTTCATCCTTGAAAAACTGTTCGGCCGCCTCAGTGAATTTTTTATTCGGGCTTTTGACCTTAGCGAATTTTTTGAAAACGAGGTCAAGCGGCCTGTCCGTCATTTCCGATAAAGTCGGTATGCTCAAATACGTCGCATAATTCACCCGGTAAGGTGTGTAGTCCATATAGGAATTTAAAAGCGAGGGGTCAGCAGTGACATTGATTTTCACGGCGCCGTCAGCCCACAC
>JACCDG011259912.1_pt1 | contig 38626 bp, 34 predicted proteins | sample 7442471 | NCBI WGS metagenome assembly JACCDG01 (sample SAMN15323444, study PRJNA562643) | freshwater metagenome | isolation source: river surface water | place: USA:Blue River Watershed | collected 2017-08-17 | reverse complement strand
TTAACGAAGAAAAATTTAAAGCGATTGTTGAACTAACTGATCATAAAGATGATAAAAAGCAATACGAAGCAGCAAAAAAAGAAGGTTTAAAGTTAAAACAAGAATTGGGTAACTTATATCAAGAAATGAATAAGTCGCAAAAAATGGCTGCGGCTGCATCTGCTAATATAGAATCAGCTCCACCCAAACTAACTCCTCCTCCATCGTTAGCCTTAGGAAGCTTAGGCGAAGCAGTCCAAGGGCCTTTGCCTACTCCTCCTGTCACGCAACCAGAATTCCAACCAATCCCAGCCCATGCTGATCAAATTGCTCAGAATCAAATGAAAGTGGTTGAGGCACAAAAGGCTTTGGAAGATGCTAAAAAAGAAGCAAAAAAAATGGAAGAAGCAAAAGAAGCTGCCAAGGCTAAGGTTAAAATCGCAGTAGAAAAACAAGCGCTTGATGAAAAAAGGGAAAAACTAGAAAGAAGTTTAAAAGAAATGGATGGCAAACACCATGTTTTATTGACCAGCGTTGCTATTGAGAAACGTGACAAGGTGAGCGTTGTAGAGACGCCTGAAGTTAAAGAAAAGAGTATGTTAAAAAGAATTATCGAGAAGTTTAAACCTACAAAGCTTAATGATCATACAAAAGCTGAGAAAGACAAAAAAGCTACGCAGCAAAAAGGAGGGATTACACATTAAGGTAAAATGGAAATTAGCCAAGACCCGATAGAATTCGTTGTGGCTGCTTTCTTTCGAACCTGACCCATTGGCAAACCAAATCGCCCCCAGCTAATCTCCGCAGTTATTGTGCAGAAAAAAGACTTAAACATCAAGTAAAAGTTGTAATAAATAGAGTTTTTATTATCCTATTGGTGTAATTTTTATCATGCAAAATGTCTGATTGGGAAAGTTGGCTAGAAGAGGTAAAGGGAGTAAAAAAACTCTCAAGCAAAAAAGCTGAGCATAAAAAAGCTAAAAAGCCAGTGGTTGTAAGGCAGAGAGAGGTTAGCCCTGTAACTCCTAAATTTACGTCCAAAAAATTAATCCATGGTGATACAGCCGATATTGACAAGTCCTCACGGCTTAGAATGGATAGAGGTGAGTATGAAATTGATGCAGAGTTGGATCTGCATGGCTTCACTCATGAGCAAGCGTTTAAAACCTTGGAATCCTTTATAGAAGTAAGTTACGCAATGCAGAGAAGAATGGTATTGGTAATCACTGGGAAGGGAATTAAGTCTAAGCCTGAAGATGTTAGGTTGCGCGACGAGTTGCCGAAGTGGTTGAATCGTGATCATATAAAGAATAAAATAATTCGTTTTACATCCGCAATTCAGAAGCACGGCGGGGCAGGGGCGTTTTATATTTTGATCAAGCGGGCACGAAAAAAATGATTTTGATTACCCGTCCCATCAAGCAAGCAATTGAAACGCAGCAAGAATTGAAATTTAGAGGATTTCATTCAATTATATACCCATTATTAGAAATCCACCCTGAAAATTTTTTCGTGGATTTTAGCAAATATGATGCAGCTATCATTACTAGCCAGAATGCAGCCGAAATAATTTATAAACAAATTAATGATATACCATTGTTTCTAGTTGGAGAAGAAGCGGCATCAATTTTATATGGAAAAAATATAAAGTGCGTAGCACAGGATGCAAATGATCTTATTGTTAAAATTAAAGAGCATCCCTACAAAAATTATTTGTATTTAAGTGGCGATCATATTTCTACAAAGATAGATGAGCAGCTGAATGCAGATAGAAAGGTGATTTATAAGTCTGTTGCCGTAAGCAAGTTTCCCACAGAAATTTTAGAGCAGGTTACTTGCATTTTATTTTATTCAGCTCGTACTGCTTTAACTTTTGCAAATCTTATTGGCAAATATGACTTGAGTAAATGCAAAGCGGTTTGTATTAGCCATAAAACAGCTGAACAAATTAAACATTTGAACTGGAATGAAGTGCTGGTATCTCCAATTCCTGCGCAAGATTCTTTGCTAAATTTACTCTAAAATTAGCTATGTCTAGCCAAAGTGTGTTAAAATCGACATGTATTTTCTAAGTACTAAAACTGGATCGCCACGCTACGCTCGCGATGACGATTAGTGTACCGTCACTGCGAACCGCTATGTGAAGCAGTCCAGCTCTTTACTTGTTTCTAGAAGATGGTGCACTTAATGCAATGCTTAAGACATGTTTGCTAATTCTTAGCTATAACTAAGAATTAGCGGCTTTAAGTTTAACGGTACACTCAACCTCGTTGCCATTTCCTATATAGTTTATGGTCTCAAAGCCAGCAGCCATTGTCATTGCTATGCCTTTTCCATTAGGGTCGGTTAGTCTAGTAGGATCTATTGTTTGATATCTTGTCCAATCAAAGCCTGCGCCTTGATCTTTGATTTTAACTTTAAAGTGACTAGCACTTCTTTGTACAGTTGCTTGGCAAAATTTTGATTGATGCTCAGGAAGTGATTGTCTACGAAGTATTTCGTTTTCCCATTGGCCTTGAAGTTTTAATGCTTTTTTCTCATCATATGTTATGCCCAAGTTTCCATGCTCTACGCCATTGACCATTAGTTCAGTGAGTCCCACTATCACCATTTCAGGGTCAGGAACAGAACTACCAAGTAAAATTGCAAGAGCTTTTGCATCTTCGACTGTTTTAAAATTAAATTCGCCATTTTGGATCATAGACATGGCATGTCCATATTCCTTGAGTTGATTGCGTAATTCTAATTTACGTTTTGCATCGTCATTTGCGGCACGGATTACAGATAGAAAAACATCTTTTGTATATGGTTTGCTTAAGTAATAATAAACCCCAGCTTTGATACCTTCGGTAACTTGATGACTAGCAGATGCAGCAGTTTGCATAATTACAGGTATGTCTCTAAATCTTGCATCTGATTTTACTTTTGCTAAAAATTGCATGCCATCCATGTTTGGCATCATGCGATCTAGAACAATTACATCGTAGTTGTTGTCTTGTTCTAGGGCTTTTAATGCTTCTAATCCATCATGAGCTTGGGCAGCTTTGTATCTTGCGTCATCAAAATATTCTTGCATGATATCTAAATTAAGCTCTTCGTCATCTACGGCTAAAATTTTTAATCCAAAACTCATTTTTTATCCTCACTAATATTATTCAAATTCCGCGGTATAAGAATTTTTACTACCGCACCCTGATCAACGGCATTTTCTGCCCAAATTCTGCCTTTGTGTGCATGGACTATACTTTGTGCGATCGAAAGCCCCAAACCTGTGCCACCACTACCTTTGTTGGTTTTGCTGCTTTGTGTGAATTTATCAAACACAAGGGCTAATTCATCCTCAGGGATGCCTACTCCTTGATCTTGAATTGATAGAAGTACAGCTGGATAGGTATTGTTTTTATATTTGAGGGTAGTATCAGAAGCTGAAAAGATAATTTCAGAATTGTTAGGTGAGAACTTAATAGCATTTGAAACTATGTTTATTATTACCTGAACCATAGTTCCAAAATCAAATATAAAGAATGTATCACTTAGTTGGTTTATATATTTAATTTTTAATCCTTTGTCATTTAACAAGGACTGAATTTCGGATTGAACCTGTTGAATGCATTTTGCGATATCGTTGCTCGCAAAATTAAATTCCATTTTTCCAGCTTCTAGTTTTGAAAGATCTAAAAGATTGTTTACTAACCTCAGTAGCCTCTCACCGCTGTTATGAATATTGGAAAAATATTTGAAAGGTTTGGATTCTTTATCATCAATCTTTTCTAGGCCAAGCTTAGAATAGCTAAGCATTGCGTGCATCGGAGTTCTCAACTCGTGAGACATATTTGCTAAAAACTCTGTTTTAGCTTTGTTTGCTTCTTCAGCTTTTTCTTTGGCGTTCATTAGTTCTACTGCGTTTTCTTTAAACACATGTGCCGAAGAAGCCATTTGACCGATCTCGTCATATGAATCAATTTCAGGAATGGAAACAGAGTTGTTTCCTGTCGATATTTTTTCTAGAGCGGTAGATATCTGAGTAATTGGAAAAGCGATATTTTTTGCTGTAACTAGTGATACAGAGATTCCAAGCATAAAGCATATACAGACTACTACTAAAAGTGCAGTTAGGTTTTTATGAACATCTTGTCTAATTGGATCAAGTGGTAATGTTACCATTAAGCCCCAAGAAGCATTTAGATTGCCAATTTGTATTGGGGCAACTACTCGAAAAATTCGTTGTTGTAGATCTAGGTCTCTAGTATCTGTTGAGAAAAACTCCCCATTCGCAAGTAGTCTTCTGATATGTTGCCAGTGATATTTGTTTTCATCTATTTGATTACCGATATCTGATGGCTCGCTGCTTGCAATATATTTCCCGTCGTCTCCAATAATTGATGCAAAGCCAATGTCGAAAGGAGTTATTTGTTTAACAACCTCCTGAAAGTCCGACAGGTCAAAATCCATTCCAATACTTCCAATGAAGTTGTTGTTTTTATCCAATATTGGATATGCAACAGTGGTGATTGTTAGAGTCTTATCTTTAACATGGTATTGATATGGTGTAAGTAACACTTCCTTCTTGGAGTCTTTACAGATTGCATGGTAGTTTCCAAGCGTGCTGGCATCGTAATTCCGCAGTGGCCTTAGTTTAAGTTCACCATCTTCGCGTGTCCAATATGGTATGAATCTTCCTGTTGCATCATGTCCTTCGGCATTTATGAATGCGGCATCATTTCCATCGAAAGCATTTGGTTCCCACACTGTCCAAATTCCTATGAGTTTAGGATTCTTTTCTGCAATGGTTTTAAACATTGTATTTACTTCGTCGCGATTCGCTTTTTGTGAGGTAGCAATAGCTTCTAACACTTGAGATAAAACTTTTACTTGAGTAGAGATTTTTTCGATCTCAGCTTCAATTTTGATTGAATTACTATGCGCAGATTCTTTCACATAGGCTTTAGCTTTTTCTTCAATATTCTCTATAGATTTATTCGTTATAAAAGGAATGCTAATAACTACAGCCATTACAAATGGAACAACTGCCGCAAAAAGTATTTTAGAACGTAATTTCCAATGTTTATAAGGAATCATCAGTTTTTAACTATATGTTCCTATATACGATAGGGCAGTATGAAGATGAAAGTCAACAGTTATGAAAGTGGGGGCTTTCTGTTGCCCGGTAGCCCCCGAACCGCGCTATAGTTATGCAGCTGCTGCAACACTGAAGTTGTCGTTAGCCGCTACTGTAGCGAATGCAAAATTATTGTTTGCATTTAGATTATGACCCTTAAGTACAGTGGTATCATTCTGGGTAAAGACTACTTTTTTCAATGTCTGTCGAAGCTGTTACGCCCCCATATTGCTATTAAATTCTACTCCAAAGGAAAACCTACTTGTCAAAACCGTCCTCGAATTATCATGTACATTACAGTACACTCAAATTCTGCGGGCGTTTTTTCCGCGCGCTTTTCTCTTTGTAGCGAATTTAAGTTACTTACACCTATTCAACTGGTGGAGGCGCCGGGTGCTGCCCCCGGGTCCAAATCACCTATTACAAGCAGGGTTTATCACCATAGTCCCCGAAGGAACAGTCCAATTGTAGCATAGAAAGGTTCAAGTGTTCAAGTGTGAAAAGCTGTATTACTACATCGCTACTTGAGCAGGTTGAGATCTATCTCTTAAAGAGCTCATAGCAACAGAAGCTGCAAATGTCCCTAATGCTAATGCAGGATTCACAGTGCCGAAATATGATAGCGCTGCAGTACTTGCTCCAACGATGATTGCACATGCTAGAGTTTTTGCTTCAGGGCTAGCAGTGTTATCGAGTATATTTCTACCATACGCTGCACACGCAGTTACTGCTAAAGCGTTTCCAAAATTGTTCAATAATCCTGTTGTCAAATTGTTATGACAAATATCAATTGAGTCCATAAGATACGAATAGGCTGTAAAAGGCACTAATAAATCTACAACAAACCTAGAAGAAGCAACTTTTGTTGCATAAAATACATCTAAGCACGACAAAATAGCGCCATTCATAAAGATGTTTGGAATGTGGGGAGTATTAGAGGTTATAGTACTGTAAGCATCAACTGAAAAGGCAGCAAACATTATTGCGCTTGAAGCAAGGAATTTTGCAACCATATCACATGAAGAACGGCTATTAGTCGCTGCTATCAAGCCCGAAAAGAAAAGCGGAGTGAAAATATAAACAGCAGGCGCTAACTGATGTTGTGCCAAAGATGGAAAAACCGGTTCTGCTATTATAGATAGTGGGGTTTGACCTTTTCTACCCCAAATCATATCAAATAGCAAAGTACACTCCAAAGAAAGTGCGCCTAGCACAAAGCTGTTTGATATGAAAGCTGTTCCCAATGAGCCAAGCGAGGTGCTAGCTTCTTCTGCAAAGTGTGCCCATAAAGACCTGTTAGCTCTTACATTCAATGCTGCTAATGCCTGAGAGTATTGAGTTGTGAGTGCGTTTCTCTCTCTTGCGGCAGTAGCTGAAGTTTCTTCAGATTTTCTAGCCCAATAGTCACGATTTGATTCCGCTGTTTGTAGTTTTGAACTTGCAGCAGCTAAAGCCGCTTTGTTTTGCTCATGAGCAGATGCTAAACCTTGAATTTCATCTCTTCTTGCTTTTAATTCTTCAAGTAAAGAACCATTCTCTTTTTTTAAATTTTGAGCATCTTGCTGAAGTTTAGCAGCTGCTAATCTATGGGAATCAACTTCATCTTTAGCACGGTTAGTTTGTTCTTGAAGTATTTCATTTTCATTTTCAATTGCTTTTAATCTTTCCAGCTCTTTTGCTTGATCAGCAATCTGTTTAGTTAGGTCATCAAGTAAAGCAAGCTTCTGAAGTACTTTATTATCACTTTGTGCAAGTTGTACTGAAGATTCGAGGTTAGCAACCATTTGCTGAACGTTTGCAGCATCTTGTGTTTTACCAGATGCCTCAAGTTCAGCAATTCTTCTACGTAATCTAGCTATTTCTGAATGTAGATCATCTATATTAGTTGGCATCACTTTAGGGGTATTAACAGCTTCTTCAATGCTTTTTCGTACCTGTTTTGTAAACGCATCAAGCTCTGCTGGGAAGTTAGCTGTTATGTCGAGTAATTCAGCTATCATGACTTCTTTATTTATTACACCTGAATCGTTCGTAAAAATTTTCTTGTTTTTAGCTGCTTTAGCTGCTTTTAACGCTCGTTGTTGATTTGTCAGTTCTTGGAATTTAGTTTCTACATTTTTATCGTCTTCTTCAGTAGAGCTAGAAGAAGATGTTACATCTCCATATTGGTAGACAGATTTAATTAAGGCTTTAGCTTCGATTGTAGCTTTAGCGATAGATTTTGAGTTTGTATCTATTCTCGCTTGATTTGCAGCCAAACAAGCTTTAGCAGTGGTTTTTCTTAAATTTTCCCATTCTGCTGAAAGATCATTTTGCGCATCAGATAGTTTTTTATTTTCTGAGTCTAGCTTTTTTCTTATAGATGTTATTTCAGAGAAATTGTCATCGCGAGTTAGATTGTTTTCTGATAACTCTCTTAACAAGTGGTTTAGGCCGCTGTTATGGTTTTTACGAGCAGCAATTGCATTTGTTAATTCTGTATAATGAGCTTCGATTTTTGCGATTTTAGTCGAGAGCAATTTTTCTTGCACTTCAAGAGAGTTTTGTTGAGTTTTGCTCTTGAGATCATCTTCAAGATTTATGATTGATTCGATTTTTCTACCAAGTTTTTTGTCATCTGAGTCTTCAAAAGCTTGAAGAGGTTTTTTATCAGCAGATAATTTACTCATTTTTTCTTTCACAGAAAGCTGTGAAGTTTGATCTTCAAATTTGGGCTCATTTGGATTTTGCTGAGACTCTTTATCTGAAGCATTTTTTAATAAAGGCGCAGATTTATCGCTAGTTATGGTTGTTTTTCTAAGTTGGGTTGGATTTCTAATTTGGTCAAACATAGCCGCGCGAGAGGTAGCGGCTTTAGCTGGCTTTAAATTTGTTGTAGAAGGAGGCGGTGGGGGAGCCGCGACTGTAGGTACAGCTGCATTTAGATTCCTATCATTATCATCATCGTTACTGAATTGTTGCTGGTTATTTTCTGGATTATTTAACATAAGGGCACTCCTATATTGGTTGGGAAGCACTTGTATCCCATAAAAATAGTTTAGCCAATAGCGGAAATATTAAAGTTTTGTTAAGAATATGGTTTTAGTCAACTTGAGCCGATAAAAACGTTGAAAAATCAGGGGTTTAGGAGTATAATTGAGTCATGTAATTGGAGAGGAAATCATGTTAAAATACATATCAGACCTACTATTTTCTTCTAATGATGATCAACCTAAAGGACAAGAATTAGAGCTACCAATGTTTGAGCCAGAAATATTGTGTATTCATGATCAAATTATTAAAGAGCAATTAGAAGTAAAGCCATGTTTTGCTGCTCCTGAGGCTGAATATATTGCTCCACAGGTAGAGCTTATACCAGTTTCGGAAACAAATACTCAAGAATAGACTATTCAGCTAATTTTGCGTCTAGTTCTTTAGAGACATCGCTTTTCTCTTTTAAAACTTCTGCTCTCTTTTTGGCAACTGCATACACTTTGTCTAATTCGGTTTGAGAGCAAAGTCCTAAAAGAACAGGATCTTTTGGTTTGATATTTTGTGAATTCCAATGTGTCTTATTGCGGATTGAATCAATCGTATTCTTTGTTGTGCCAATAAGTTTTGTAATTTGACTGTCTGCCATTTCAGGGCAGTTTTTCAGAAGCCAAGCAACAGCTTCAGGTTTGTCTTGCCTACGAGCAACAGGAGTATATTTGCCACCTTTGTGAGATTTTTGCTCAACTATCATGTGCTTAACAGCATCTTCAGAAAGCCTCAATGATTGTGAAGAATCTTGCTCGCATCTTTTAATTTCTTCATGAGAAAGTTGACCGTTTGTGGTTGGATCCAAGCCAATAATACCCTTCGCAACTTCACCATCAGCAATACCTTGAATCTCAAGGTGGTGCAGTCCGCAAAAATTAGCTATTTGTTCAAATGTCAGTGTTGTATTTTCAATTAACCAAACAGCAGTAGCTTTAGGCATTAATGGGGCGTTCATATTCAAACTTCTCAACTATTTTAATAATCAGCACATTAATACAGTGTTCTTGAGATAAAGTCAATTTCTTATATATACAAAGCTTTGATATTGCGTCGCAACAAAAGCCGTTGATTTTAAATGTATTTTGGGGCAATATCATAGTTAGGTATAAATTTCATATCTTCTCTTAGGAGGAAGTAATATTATGATAAAACGTCCAAAAATAGCCTTGATTGGTGGTGGTAATATCGGTGGGACTTTAGCGCATCTTTGCGGCTTAAGAAACCTTGGTGATGTTGTGATTTTGGATAGAGGCGGCGGGGTTGCTTCTGGAAAGGCATTGGATATAGAGCAAAGCTCTTCAATCGAGGGTTATGATGCTCAGATGTGGGGAACGGCGGACTATTCGCAAACAAAGGGGGCTGATGTAGTAATTATCACAGCTGGTGTGCCTAGGCAGCCTGGAATGAGCCGTGATGACCTTTTAAGCGTTAACGCTGAAGTGATTAAAACCGTTGCTAAGGGTGTTAAAGAATTTTGCCCTAAAGCATTTGTAATAGTTGTAACAAATCCTCTGGATGCAATGGTATATACCTTCCAAAAAGAAAGTGGTTTGCCACATAATATGGTTACAGGTATGGCTGGTGTTCTAGATTCAGCAAGATTTAAATTATTCCTGTCTAGAGAGTTTAATGTATCTGGCGAAGATATCTCCGCAATGGTACTTGGCGGACATGGTGATACCATGGTTCCATTAGTGCGTTATACTACAGTGGCTGGGATTCCAATTCCAGATTTGATTAAAATGGGTTGGACAACAAAAGATAAAATTGAAAAAATCGTTGATCGCACAAGAAACGGTGGTGCTGAAATAGTTCAGCTTCTTCAAAAAGGGTCTGCGTTCTACGCTCCTGCTACGGCTGCTATGGAAATGGCTGAGTCTTATCTGCGTGACAGAAAAAGAGTTTTCCCATGTGCTTCATATTTAGACGGTGAATACGGCGTGAAAGGCTTGTATGTTGGTGTACCTGTTGTAATTGGCTCTAAGGGTGTTGAGAAAATAATCGAAGTTGAGCTAACAAAAGATGAAAAATCAATGTTCGATGCATCTGTAAACGCTGTTAAAGGGTTGGTTCAAGCGGTTGAAAAATTTGCGGCGTAATCATGGTTAGACTAATAGTGGCTTTGAGTATATTTGCGTTTTGCAATTGTGCTTGGGCTAAGATGGATAAAAGGCAGGCAGCCCTTTTTCGTGGTGATAGTCTTAGTGGTAGTTATGACTGTGAACTGACCAATACTCTTTCTTCTGCAGTGGTAAAGGCTAAATTGGTTTTAGAGGGAAGAGATCACAGGTATGATGCACAATTCTATGACGGCAAGACAGTCGTAATAATAGCAGAAGGCCTACATGACCCAGAATTCCCTAGTAAATTTAAGATGAATTATGTTAATAAAGTTGAGGGTCATACAGGCGTAATGAATCTTAATTTTTCTGATGATCAAAAAAAAGTTGGTGGGAATTGGTATAGCTTCGCATCGTTTAAGCTTGGTTCTCTAAATTGTAACAAAAGAAAGTAGAATGATTCTTGAAGGTGAAAGAGTTAGATTAGTCCCTTTAACACGGGAGCACAAAGCAGTTTATTGTGGCGCTTGCTGGATCTTTCTATAAAACGAACATATATTTGTCATCATCGGGCTCGACCCGATGATCCAGTGTTAAGATAGATCCTATTATCCTAGTCCTCACCGTGGCTTGTTAGATGTCTATATCTATGCCTATATAGCGTAATTGCTTGCAAAATCATTTGATATAATGGTGCCGTTAGCAAGAATCGAACCTGCGACCTCTTCATTACCAATGAAGTGCACTACCACTGTGCAATAACGGCATTTTAAATAGCTGTCATGCTGAACTTGTTTCGCTCCCGCAGGCCTTCGGCTCAGCATCTAGTCTACAGAGATCCTGAAATAAATTCAGGATAACAATAAACATAGCTCTATAACACGATGCATACTACTTATTTTTACCTTATTTGCAAGTTGATATTGTCTTGTAAAATACGTGTTAACTACTTTGGCCAAAGAAGAAGTAATTAATGTGTGCGTGGGGGGGGCGAATTTGCCCGCAAAGCGGTCTTTAAGCAAATTCGAGCACACATTAATGGATTCTTCGAATCCTAAAAAAGGACTTGCTTGCAAAAACATATTCCTAAAGTAAGCTTTATATAGGTTGAGACAGAGGGATGTATGGACGAATCCACTTGGGAAAATAGTACGACGGCTCAAACTTTTGAATACAGCACAGAAGAAACAACTATAAATTCAATGCCAGAAAACCATGATAAAGTTGCGTATTATTCGTTTGTATCCGTTACTGCAATTCTTTCATTAGCATTGGGCATAAACATTATTTATCGATGCTTTCATAAGGATGCTAGAGACACGATTCAAGATGTTTAAATAATGTGGTTTTTCTTTGGGAAGCTGAGCCAACGGCCTACGGAAGCGAAATAATTTCCACTAGATAATTACCCTAAATCATGCTAAATATCAGCTACAAACAGGTTTTTATCTATGAGCAAAAGTAGTAAGCAACCAACGCTAATAAAAAGAATTAAGAAAAAGGCATTCCTGCTAAGGTTATTCGCCATAGCGTTTACTGCGCTATTTTGGTTAGGTATTATAATTGGCTTGGTTTTTCTGTTTTATTCTAAAGACCTTCCCGATTTAACAGAGTTTGCTAATAACGACCGCAAGCCACAAATAACAATTAGGTCTGCTGACGGTGTTGTACTCGCCAAATATGGTGATTTGCATGGGCAATCTTTAACGTACTCTCAAATTCCACAAACCTTGATCGAAGCTGTTATAGCGACAGAAGATCAAAGGTTTTTTGACCATTTTGGTTTCGACATCTTTGGTATCATGCGTGCCTACATTAAAAACATGAGAGCAGGGCGTTATGTTCAAGGCGGCAGCACAATTAGCCAGCAGCTTGCAAAAGTTGTTTATTTGACTCCTGAAAAGACTATAAAAAGAAAAATTCTTGAAGTGATGATATCGCTTCAATTAGAGCATAAATTTACTAAAGAACAGCTCTTAACTTTATACCTAAATAGAATCTATCTTGGTGCTGGTAACTATGGAATCGATGCCGCATCGCGCTATTACTTTGGTAAAAAAGCTGAAGACATTGATTTGTACGAATCTGCAATTTTAGCTGGTATGATCAAAGCTCCATCAAGATATTCTCCTGCTAATAACGCAGTTTTATCTTTCGAAAGAGCTCAGTTTGTTTTAGAACGTATGGAAGATGAAGGCTATATAACTAAAGAGCAGATGCGATCAGCTGTCCCTCCAACGATTATAAAGCGTGGGTATGCTAGGGGAGCCTTAAAAAATCCATACTTTACGGATTATATTTTATCAGAATTACCTGAATTAATTGAGAATCCAAATCAAGATTTGAACATATACACTACATTCGACCTTCATGCTCAGGAAGTTCTTGAAGCGTCAGTAGCAGAGAAGATGAAGGATTCAGATAAGGTTAATGCTAGTCAAGTTGCTGCTGTTGTTATGGAGCCAAGTGGCGCAATAAAAGCAATGGTTGGTGGTAAAGGTTATGATGGAAGTCAGTTTAATAGAGCTACTTCATCTATGCGTCAACCTGGTTCTTCATTTAAGTTATTTGTATATACTGCAGCTATGGAAAATGGATTCAGTCCAAGCGATTCTTTTACTGATGAGCCAATTAGCTATCCTCAAGGCCCGGGGTTACCAGCGTGGACACCTAAGAACTTTGATGATAAATTCCACGGCAGCATGAGTTTAGAACAAGCATTTGCACGTTCTATAAATACAATTGCTGTTCAGGTTTCAGAAAGTATCGGTAGAAATAAAGTTGTAGAAATGGCCAAGAGGTTGGGTATCACTTCGTACGTGCCGTCTCTACCAAGTATAGCTTTGGGTTCGACCGATCTGACTCTTCTAGAATTAACACAAGCATATGCACATATTGCTAATAATGGTTTAAAGACGAAAGCGTTTGGCATTTTACAGATAACAGACAAGCAAGATAATATTTTATATGAGTATCCTGGGATTCCTTTGGAAACTGTCTTAGATGAAAAGACTGTCGGTACTATGAAGTATATGTTGTCAGTTGTGGTTGAAAGAGGCACAGGTAAGAATGCGGACATTCCATTTAAAATGGTTTATGGAAAAACTGGCACCAGCCAAGATTTTAAAGATGCTTGGTTTATTGGTTTTACCGATGATCTTGTTGCAGGTTTTTGGGTTGGAAATGACGATAATAAACCCATGAAACGCGTTGCTGGAGGTACATTACCTGCATTGATGTGGAAAGATTTTGTTACTAACGTAGGGCAGTTACAAAAAACGGAAATAACGGCTGTTGAATCCACTGCTTCTTTATTTGATGTTTTATTCTCCAATGACCAAAAAGCAGCAAATTAGTAATTGCGATCTTTCTGGTTTGAAAGACACTGCGGTTTTAATTTCAAAAAAATTAAAAGTTGGAGACGTACTGTGTTTGAGGGGAGATTTAGGTGCAGGTAAAACTACATTTTCTAAATTTTTAATAAATGCTCTCTTAGAAGATGCTCAGGAAATAACCAGCCCAACTTTTAATCTGGTGCATACCTACGATGCAAAGGTTGGAAAAATATGGCATTTTGACTTATATAGATTGAAACACATAGAAGAAATATATGAACTGGGCATTGAAGATGCCTTTATATCAGGGATATCTATTATAGAATGGCCGGAAATAATAGAGGACTTATTGCCAAAAAGTGCTATAAATATTTACCTTGAGTTCTCACCGCAAGAGGGATTTAGGGATTTAGTAATTGAAAGAAAATAAATGACAGCAGTTGTAAAAAAATTAAATATTAATTCTGGCGTATCTGAAGATCAGGCAAAAGACGCTGTAAGAACCTTGCTTAGATTTATTGGTGAAAACCCAGAGCGAGAAGGTCTGAAGCAAACACCTTCCAGAGTTATAAAAAGTTTTAAAGAATTGTATTCTGGTTACACACAAGATTCAGAAGAAGTTTTGTCTAAAACTTTTGAAGATATTATGGATTATAATGAATTCGTGCTTCTGAAAGATATAAACTTTACCTCAACTTGCGAACACCACATGTTGCCATTTGTCGGCAAAGTACATATAGCCTATATTCCAAATAAAAAAGTAGTCGGCATCAGTAAGCTTGCTAGAATTGTTGAAGTGTTTGCAAAGCGTTTGCAAATTCAAGAGAAACTTACCGTGCAAATAGCTGAAGCAATTCATAAATCATTAGATGCAAAAGGTGTTGCCGTTATTATGCAAGCAAAGCATTTTTGTATGTCTATGCGTGGTGTTAAGAACGCTGACTCATCCATGGTGACATCGCACTATACTGGAATCTTTGACGAAGATGATAAAGTGCAGCAGAAGTTTATCAACGCAGCAAGATAAATTATCTTGATCTACCGCTGCTAGAGTCTGAGCTTCTATGTCTAGAAGGTAAGCCTTCTTTAGATAGTTCATGTCTGATTTTATCACGTTCCCTAGTTTTAGCAGTAAGTCCTATACCCTTGTATTCTTTTTTAGAAGGTTTGTCATGAGATTCAGTATGAGAACGTTTTTTGCGATGATGATGGTGCTTTTCCTTTTTGAAAAAATCTATTTTTTCTTCAGCTTTCACCTTTACCTGCTTAGGTGTCTCTTTTGTCTCTAACTTAGGAGTAATAGGAGTTGGAGCTGGTTTTGTGGCTTCAACTCTTGCTTCAATTTTGGCGTCAACTTTTGTTATGATTTCAACTTTTTTAGTAGGCACAGTCGTCACAATATGAGAAGTTTTACCATCATATGCTTTTGTAGTGCTGTGGAATTGTTCAGAAGCCTTAATAGCATTAAAAATATAGCTTTTATTTGGTTCTTTCATTAAGTCTTCAACATTACTAACTTTCATTTTTGGTATCACAGTTTGGAATACCCATGCAAGATGCTGAGGATCATGCCCTTTCATAGCCTCTCCAAATGCTTTTAAAATTCGGTTTGACCTTCCTAGCGTATCTTTATCCATACTGATAGTCGTAAGGTGCTTAGATTGTTTAATAAGTTCATCAATAGCTGGCTGTAAGTCTCCATATTTAGCAATGTTTGACATATATTCGGTCATTGCAAAGCTCCCCCCAATTACTTTTGCGATATTTGGAATCTTTGCTTCTAAATCTTTTTTGAGCTGGGCTTTCAATTCAGTGGAAATATCAGGATTTTTTTCTATTTCACGAATAATATCCCCAATAGCTAGGCTGTATTTTCTGCATATTACAAGCTTTTGTTCATCAGTCAGAGCCGATTTAACTGGCGTTGTAGGCATTACTTTTACATTTAGCATCTTCTTTGCAAAACTTTCAGCTTCAAGAAATTGTTCTCTCGCAGCTTTGCTGATTGTATAGCCAAAAAGCTCTTTCTCAGTGACGTTAGCGAATGTATTAACGATATTACAAAAGTGATTAGTTAATTCAGCATCTTCATATATATGAAATGATTTATCATTAGTAATAATACTTGCCATTATACTTATGATGCCAGTTTTACTTATCCTTTCGCCCTCAGCATTTCTTCCCGCGGTTGCTAAGTCTTTTAAATACCCTTGTCTTGCTTTGGATTCCGCAGGAATTTTAGAAATGTCTACATTGGTTTCTGCATATGCACTTATTGCGCTGATGATGCCAAAAGCATCTGATGGCGCGCTTGCTGCTCTTTGTCTGTAATTTTTAATTTGCCCTACAGCCTCCCCAAAAAAAGCTAAAAGTGCATTTGTTTGTTCTTGGGTCATTGCTGGCAAAGAATCTATTTGCTGTCTAAGTTCTGGAAATAGTGACTTAACTTCATTAAGACTCGTTGGTTTTTGTGTGAATTGTTTCATATATACCGTTAAAGAAACTGCATGTATCTGATGTTAAACAAATTTTCTTAAGAAATAGTTAATGAGGGCCAAAATAATTGTTGCAATGCACAAAGAGCGGTTGTATATTAAATTCAACCTATTGAATTTAACCTAATTTGGATCGACCTATGCAAAATAAAAACAACCCTTTTTCATTTGAAAATTTTGGTCAGCAGAACCCATTTTTCAAAATGTTCCAAGCGCAGGGGCAACAAGCTCCAAGAATGCCTGATATGGGCAAAATGCGTGAGCAAGCTGCAAGAAGTATGGAAGCAATGACACAAGCTAGTCAAGTTGCTGCAGAAGGTTGGCAAGCTATGGCGCGCAGAACAGCTGAAGTTATGCAACGTACAGCTCAAAACAGCATGGAATGCTTCAGAGATGCTTGTTCTTCTAAATCTATGGAAGATGCACAGCGCATACAATCTTCGTTTGTATCAGAAATGATGCATAATTGCTGTGGTAATGCTCGTGAAGTTACAGAAATGGCTTCTAAAGCTGCTATGGAAATAGTTGATATTTGTAATAAAAATATGTCTGACGCTGTTTGTGAATGGACAAACTGCACAACTCAACATGGAACTGGTGGCAAATCAAACGGAAATGCTGGTAAGAAGTAACTCAAATTACTTTGAACATGTAGAAAAGCCCTGAACACTCAGGGCTTTTTTTATTGGTCTTTACACTATCTAGTGCGATTACCACCTTTAGTGAGAGATGCTTTCACTTTCTCTGCGAAGTTCTTAGCTCCGTCTTTGACAGACATCTTGGCTTTTATTGCTTTATCTTTGAGTATAGATTTTTTAGTTGGTTTGCCTGTATTCTTATTTTGCTTTTCTTTTGCTTCTACTTCTACTTCTTTAGCTGCTTCCTCGCTCAGTTTACTTAGGCGATACGCAGCAAATGGTAAATTTAAGTCAATTCTTTCTTTTCTTTCTAGCTTAGGTCTCGGATTGTCTCGTTGTAAATTTTGTAGATCGGGTCGTATTTTGTTAAGAGCTATTTGACTTTCTTTTTTCTGCTCGTCTGAAAGAGGAGAGTTTGATGTGAGTTTTTGTATCTCAACGTCAGCTCTGGTTAGTTTTGATTGTCTTTCCAGTTTAGGTCTAGCATCATCCGCAACCAGAGTTGTCAGTTTAGCACTATGTTGTCTTTCTAGCTTAGGTCTCTGATTTTTTGCCAGAGCTTCGTCCGAAAGAAGTTGCCCATATTGAGTTTTTGTTCTCTCTATTGGCGGCTTCTTAGGTAAAGCATGTTTTGCTTCTGCATCTGTTAGCGCTGGAGCGGGGCCATATTGATTTGTCATGGCTGGTTTAGGAGAATTAACTTTAGTTTCAAACCTTAAAGTTTCCATTGGTCTTGTGTTAGGTACAAATTCCATTTTTTTTGAATCTGTGCGTCCATTGTAAGTCTTACCTTCGTTATTTCTGGCTCTTGCATTCGCTTTGTGTTCTGCAATCAGATATTCTCTAATTTCGTCATTTTTAACCAAGTGTAATAGTGTATTACCTTTGCCATCTAAATCTGCATTAATATTGTCGCGAAAAAATTTTCCTGGATTGCTTTCCATGATTTTTTTAAATGCATCAAAATTAGTTTTGGGATTTGTTAAGTTTTCAAGTAATACATATTGCGCTGATGTAATACTAATCCCTTCTGCTCCTTTATCTAGAGTTGACTGACTTTGAACAGTGCCAAAGTGTCTTGTAGTTTTTGGAACGTCAGGGAAATCTGGTATATTATCTCTATTTTCAAATCTCTCTCTCATTTTTGAAGGTCCAGTCGATGTACTTTTCGACTCTTCATAACTTTTATCTGTCCTACTGGCTCCAGCTGACACTAAGAATTCAGCTATTTCTTTTGTAGAGGTTAGATCCATCATTTTATTGCCACTACTATCTATAGCCGAATTTACAAAGCTTTTCAATTCTTCAGCAGACATTGAATTTTTAAGTAAGCGAAGAGTAGATAGACTAATGCTACCGTCTTTAAACCCTTGTACTACAGCGTTTTTAAGTGATTCTTTCATGCGGCCCCACATAATTTAAAAATTGATCTTGCTATGATGGTAGTTAAAAAAGATTAATTAATAGTTAATGAAGGTGGCTTGTTGTCATAATTTAAGTTAAAATGTGCTTGATCGTATAAAAGAAATATGAAGCGCTATAAAATCACCATCGAGTATAATGGCCAACCTTTCATAGGCTGGCAAAGGCAGGAGGTAGAACCCTCCGTGCAGGGGACGATAGAGGCTGCGCTATTTAAAATGTCTGGTTCGGAAATAACTCTGCATGGGGCAGGGCGGACCGATGCAGGAGTGCACGCAACGGGTCAGGTGGCGCATTTTGATATTAGGCAAGACTTCCCAATGGATGAAATAATGGGAGCAATTAACCATTATGTAAAACCATTGCCAATTTCTGTTCTGAAAGTCGAGGCGGTTGATGATGAGTTCCATGCAAGGTTTTCCGCGCTTAGCAGGGCTTATATCTATAAAATAATCAACCGAAAAGCGCCATTGGCATTGGAAAATGGCCGAGCTTGGCATATCAAAGAAGATTTAGGTATTGAAGCAATGCAGGAAGCTGCAAATTACCTGATTGGCAAACATGATTTTTCAAGCTTTAGATCTGCACAATGCCAATCGAAAAACCCAGTGAAAACAATTGATACTATAGAATTAATTAGAAAAGGTGAGGGGATTGAAATGCATATTAAAGCTCCTTCATTTCTGCATAATCAGGTTAGAATTATTATTGGTAACTTAAGAAAAGTTGGTAATGGCGCTTTCAAACCCTTGCAAATAAAGAAAATATTAGAAGCTAAAGATCGTACCAAAGCCGCAGAAACCGCCCCTCCTGATGGATTGTACTTGGTTGAAGTGAAATATTTATAAACTTCCATGGGCTTACGCCCATGGTTTTCGCCTAGGTCAAGCTCCGCTTGAGCTGAATTTTTGTCATCCTAGTGCTTGACACCAGGATCTAACTAAAAGATGGATCATCGGGTCAAGCCCGATGATGACAAGCACATAGGTTAACAAATGATTCAACGCGCACTAAAACCACGAGCTTACGCTCAGGGTTTTTTTACAGTAACGATAAAGCGAGTAGTTTGCCCTTTTCTTAATTTGGTAGAAGTTAGGTATTAGAATTGAATCACCGTTGATTGTTTCTATCGTTATTGCGGTTTTGCTGACTATTTTTAGCTTGCCCATCGTAAAATTCTGTCATATCACCAGCAAAAGCATTTGATGCGCCTTCAAGTGCATGCCAGACCATAGACATTACATTATCTACGTGGTTTGTTATATAGCCTTTACGCAAGATGGAATTAATTTCAGGAGTAAAAGTATTGTTCAGTAGCATACTTAATGATGGGCAAAAACCATTTGCCAACATTAAGTTGACTAATTCTGCGCGCCGCAGCCGAGCAGCCAGATATAAAGGAGTGTGGCCATGTATATCTGGAGTATCGAGGGTTTTTAGTAATTCTGAATCGCCTTTTGTAGCCGTAATTATAGCAGCTGCTACTTCTTTAAACTCATATTTCTCAACAGTTATGTGTAGCGGATTTTGCCGGTGGTTGCTATTAGGAGTAAACAGTATTTTCAGTAATTCTTTATCATCTTCAGCAGCTTTGATAATGACAAATGCTACTTCTGTAGACCCGTACTCAAGAGAAAAACTCAAGGCCGATGTGTTATCTTCACCATGAGGTGCGAATATAATTTTTTTTAGCTCTTTATTACTGTTTGAAGCTTTGGTAATGATTTCTGTAATTTCTTTATTATTACTAGCTAAGTGAAGTGGAGTATTGTACGCTTGATTATGTGTAAAGAGAGTTTGGAATAGTGTCACATCCCCGTTTGCAGCTTTGATTATGCTGGCTACTATTTCTTTATGTCCTGAGGAGACGGCATAGTGCAACAAGTTATTTCCAGTATCATCAGCAGTGAAGAGATTATTCAGCAATACTGCATTACCTTTAGCAGCGTCAAGTTCAACATCTATTAAATTTTTAAATCCTCTACTAGCAGCATATTTCAGTAAAGTGAAGCGATTCCAAATTTCTGCATGAGGATTAAAGTTAGGATGTATATGAGCGTGTGCTAAAATAAAGTTAAATATTTCAGGATGGTCGCGTGGTGGTGTAAAACCAGTAAAATCATAAATATAATGTCCTTGAGAAATTAGATATAAAGCCAGATCTTTATTACCAGATTCTAACGCCGCAATTAGATCCATACTATTTTGCCCATTATGGCCTGTATAATAACCTAAATGGGTATGCAGTTCTTTAAGGAGCTCCTTATTCCCCGAAACAAACAAATCTCTATAAAGCGCTTGTAACCCTTCTGTTGTATCTAAATCATATTCTGATCGATCCTCTATACCCTTTAACGAACCGAAACCATTTTTAAAAAGGTACTCGAACATTTTAAATTGCCTATGTCTTAAGGCATAAGTCGTTGGATTAGTTTCGATAATAGTAAAACTTTTTTCTACATAATCTTTTTCGGCATCTAAATCATCGTCAGCAGCGGCAGGCAGTCCTTCAATAGTGATTTTTTTTTTATGCATTACTAATTGATCTTTGTTCTCTCTGTAGTATGGAGTTAGAATTCTGACGCAGTCCAAGTTATCTTGATAAATTGCGAATTCAAACGGAGAAAGACTATCATTCCATTTTAAGTCCAAAACTGCTTTGTTTTTGTTAACTATTGCTTTTATTACTTCAGTGATATCAAATTTTACAGATCGAAATTCTGTAATGATAATGAAGGCATGAAGAATTGTAGCACCATTCCCATCTTGTTCTAATATCTGCTCTGGTGATAAGCTTTCGATTAACTCAATTGCTTTTTCGGTTGTTATATCGCCTGAATTAAGCACATCGAATACTGATTTTTGTTTCATACAACTACCCTATTATATGACCCAGTTATTTATTCACCAATTGTGAACTAGCATTTATTAAGATTTGGTTAAATTTTATGAAATAAAAAAAATTGCTATACTTAGTTAATTATTTGTTAATTTCTTATCTTGCGTTTCGAGTGAATTTATGTTTGAATGTGTGCCACTTTCATATTTGATATGGAGAGATAGCCAAGTGGCCAAAGGCAGCAGACTGTAAATCTGCCCGCGTCAGCGTTCGAAGGTTCGAATCCTTCTCTCTCCACCAGTCTTCGCTACTTACCGTATCAGGAAGAGCATTTTCAAAAAACGATTATTGATTATCAGTCATTTATGTAGCTCTAGGTTTTTCCGCTACGAGCCACCATCCATTAATGCTATTATTGTATCCTGTAACCAACCAAGCAACTTGCAGAACCTGTAATTGTGTAGTTGTTGCCGTTTGCACATGTTGTGGAGGCTCCATCAATTACTGTTCTGAAATTACCACTTGAAGCCCCAGTAGCAGCCGTACTGCTATACGCTCCGTCATCAATTTTTACATCGAGGTTAAACATATCCGATGGATTTAAAACTGGTTTACTACAGGTTTGATCCCAGCCACCTACGTTACCCCAAATGCCTCCAAGATAAACTGCGGGAACCACATCTGGAAACCACGGTGATCCATATTTGCCAGCAGCACCGTTTTTGTAACCAACATAACCATCAATTGGACCACCTGCAACAGCGTTATCAGCTTTGTTTGATGTGTTGTAAAAGTAGCAAGAGTTGGTGAATTTTTTTGGAATGACAGGTGGGTCAACACCAAAGCCATCGGTTGCACCTAAGTAAAACATGTTGTCAGTTAAAGTTGGGAATGAATAAGCTGCAATACCTGCCAAAGCTAGGTGTTTATATGCTCTGTAAACTTCTATTCCAGAACCATTCCCTGATGGAGGGTTATCGGAATTGTCTATCAGGCCGTTACCATTGCCGTTACAGTTGACTGCCGTTCCATGGCAATTTGTACCCCAGATTACGCTAGCAGAAACAAAGTCACCGGGCGCGGCATTGTATGCTGCAACGAAAGACATATAGTCAGTTTTAAAATTATTGAATTCCTGGACTGTTGCTTTTAATTCTGCTTGCTTTATTAGATTCTGTCCACCAGCTACGCCAGCGACCAGTAACCCTATAATTACCAATGATATTGACAGCTCAACTAATGAGAAAGCTCTGTTGCACGCAGTTTTGGTTTTGGTCATAAATACCCTCACACGCAGTACCTATCATGTTAGCATATAAAAAGTTAATAAAAAGTTAAATTTTTAACTATCGTTTTGTGAATACTGATAAAAAACTGGCTGGTTGTAGAGAGTTATTGTGTAAATTAACTGAATTATGTTACAATTAGTTAGATGATTAAGTTGTGCCGTTGAGGTCGAAAAAATGAAGAATTTAGTTGTTCAAAGAGGTTTTTCTTTACTAGAGTTGTCGATAGTATTGATAATGGTTGGTTTGCTCACAGCTGGAATTACTGCAGGAAAGCAGTTACTCAGTAGTGCTGAGTTAACTAAGCAAATCACACAGATTACGGGATTTCAAACAGATTACAGAAGCTTTAAAGCCACCTATAATGCAGTTCCTGGAGATTTTCCTAAAGGTTTTGCGGCATTTGGAAGTGCTACGTGTACCAATAACTTTGTTTCTGCTCAAGCTGATGGTTGTAATGGAGATGGAAGTGGCGATTTATCTGGAACAAACGAAGGAACATTGATGTGGAGGCACCTCGCGTTGTCTGGAATTATGAAAGCCAACTTTTCCGTTTATACATCGGGCACTAAAGTTATTGGCACGCATGTCCCTGCTGGGATAATAAGGGGTTCAGGGTTTTATGCAGCATATGATAACTACTATGGCACTGTAACATCACAAGATATGTTTATTATGGGGGCGACAGTTGCAAACAATGATCCGTATGCTTCAGTTTTAACACCTAGACAGGCTAAAAATATAGACCAAAAGATGGATGATGCTTACCCAATTACTGGCAAAATACTTTCGGGCACATCCCCATCTGGATCAACAGGCACGTGCAGTAATGGATCTGGATCTGAAAACTTAACAGGTGCTACAGAGTATTCGCTGTCTAATAACAATATCGCATGCAGAATGATCATACTCTACAACTAGTAATTTTTCGCAAAAGACTCAAGTAATTAATTGACAAAACCCTAGAAGTGTTCTAATTCTAGCAACACTTATTATACATGCAGCAGGAAATCTGCGGGTGTAGCTTAGTGGTAAAGCTCCAGCCTTCCAAGCTGGCTATGTCAGTTCGATTCTGATCACCCGCTCCATGTAAAAAGAAAGAATTTATAACAAACCATTTTGGAGAATAGTTAAATGGCACGCGAGAAGTTTCTAAGAGACAAACCGCACGTAAACGTAGGAACTATTGGTCACGTTGACCATGGTAAAACTACTCTAACTGCGGCAATTACAAAATATTTCAGCAAAAGCTACGTTGCTTATGATCAAATCGATAAAGCACCGGAAGAAAAAGCTAGGGGTATTACAATTAATACAGCGCACGTTGAGTATGAGACAGCTACACGTCACTACGGCCACGTTGACTGTCCTGGTCACGCCGACTACGTAAAAAACATGATCACTGGTGCTGCGCAAATGGACGGAGCTATTCTTGTTGTATCTGCAGCAGATGGCCCGATGCCACAAACAAGAGAACACATTCTACTTGCTCGTCAGGTTGGTGTTCCTGCGCTTGTTGTGTTCTTAAACAAATGTGACATGGTTGATGATAAAGACCTTCTAGAACTAGTAGAAATGGAAGTGAGAGATCTTCTAAGCAAATACGGTTTCCCTGGGGATACAATTCCTATTATCCGTGGTTCAGCTCTTGCTGCTATTGAAGGTAAAGAAGAAGGTAAAAAAGCTATTGAAGAATTAATGGCTGCTGTTGATACAAGCATTCCATTACCTGAGCGTCCATTAGACAAAGCATTCTTGATGTCTGTGGAAGACGTATTCTCAATCTCTGGTCGTGGTACTGTAGTAACAGGCCGTGTTGAGCAAGGTAAAGTGAAAGTTGGTGAAGAGATCGAAATCGTTGGATTGAGACCTACAGTTAAAACAACTTGTACTGGTGTTGAAATGTTCCGTAAAGAATTAGACCAAGGTCAAGCAGGTGATAACGTTGGCTTACTACTTCGTGGTATCGATAAAGAAGGTGTAGAAAGAGGACAAGTTCTTGCTGCTCCTGGAACAATCACTCCACATAAAAAATTCAAAGCGGAAGTTTACGTGTTAACAAAAGATGAAGGTGGTAGACATACTCCATTCTTTGCTAACTACAGACCGCAATTCTACTTCAGAACAACTGACGTAACTGGTTCTATCGAATTAGCTGCTGGTGTTGAAATGGTGATGCCTGGTGATAACACCGCGATTACTATTGAATTAATCAGCCCAATCGCGATGGAAAAAGGACTTAAGTTCGCTATCCGTGAAGGTGGTAGGACAGTAGGTGCTGGTGTTGTTGCTGAAATTATTGAATAGTTTTAGTTTAAAGCATTAAATGAAAAAGGTCTGTAGAAATACAGGCCTTTTTTGTTGGATAAACTTCAGAGTGCTGTGTCCTCCCAGTGCTTGACTTGACACTAGGATCTAAATAACAAAGTTTTTTTCTCCACCCCCCTATTTCACAAGTTATAACTTGTAAAACGATCAATTTAACAAGCTATAGCTTGTTAAATGAAAAAAGCCCCACCTTACTTTCCCCACCCGAGTTAACCAAAAATTAATGAATGGTGGTGTAGGATGTGTTACAATGCACGAGTCATATAAAGGGAATTTATGAAATCGATATTCGACATTGTCAATGTTAGTGGAGTGACAACCGAAAAAGCGCTTGAGATAATTGATAGTTTGTCGCCAAAGCAAATATTAGAGCAGGATAGAAATGGAAATACCATTTTACATATGCTTGCTCCAGCAGAGAAAGATGGGTGGTCTATTAGCTTTAATTTAGAGCAAGTTGTAAACGCTATAGTTGCTAAAAATGCTGAAGTTCTGAATTTAAGATTACCTGTAGTATATACAGATCCAAAAACTAATGAAGCAAAGATTATTAATGGCGATAATACTTTGGAAGCGTCAATTAGACACAACAACTTAAAACTCTTAAAAATTCTTGCACCTAACTACAAAAACTTAAGTGAGTTCAAGGTCTTCGATTATCGAGCAGGTGAGCAAAGAAAAATGACACCAGAAGAAAAGCAAAAGACAAAAGAAAAATTTAAGGAACCTGACGGCTTTAGACTGCCCACTATTAAAATATTAGATATCGTAAGAGAATCCGTATCGCCATTAGCTTTTACCTTAAGGCACGGGCAATTTGAAATGTTTAAATACCTTTTTGAAAATGGCTTTGGTGAAAAAATAAAAGGGATAGAAGATCGATCAAAATATAACTTAGACACTAAGGAAGGTGTGCAGGAACTTTATAAAGATTTATTAGTTGCTGGAAACAAAGACCTTCTAAAAGAGCTGCACACGCATTTAGGTTATTACGAAGGACAAAATGGAAAAAACAGTGAAGAATTAGTTGCTGCATTAAGAGCTGATGATAAGGAAAAATCACTAAAACTAATATCACAAGGGCATTATGTTTATGATTTTAGTGGATTCGACTGTTTTTATAAGCACGGTGATCCAGGGCTCTTAAAATACTTTTTGCTAAATAACTTCAATCATCCTAATTATAAAATCTTAGCAAAAGATATAAATGGCTACACCCCGCTGCACTTGGCTGCTGCTGATGGAAATACGGAAGTAGTAAAATTACTTCTAGAAAAAAGGGCGGATATGACTTCTAAGAATAGATATGGCAACACCCCTCTGCACTTGGCTGCATGTAATGGACATACTGAAAGTGTAAAAGCGATTCTGGCAGCGGTAAAAGATACCCCTGAGTTACTTAAACTAGTCGTCTTCGCTCCTAGTAAGAATGGCTACACCCCGCTGCACGAAGCTGCAAGTATTGGAGATAAAGAAATTTTAAAAGAGATTTTGGAAGCAGTAAAAGATACCCCTGATTCACTTAGACAAGTCCTCGCTCCTGATATTAATGGCGAGACCCTGCTTGATTTGGCAAAAAATGATGAAATAAGACAAATGATTAAAGAAGCAATAATGGATAGAGAGAATACAAGAACCCAAGCTCTGCAAGCTGCGAGTTCTTCAACAAGTGCTGCATCTTCCACTGCGCTTGCTGCAACAACCGCTATGCCAACACCTCAATCTTCAGTACAAGTTAACTCCTCAGCCGCCCAACTACCCCAACCACCTAATTTAGGTAACCAACGCTAATAGCTTAGATCCTCGTGTTGAACACGAGGATGATAACAAACAAAAGAATTCTGTCATCATCGTGCTCGACCCGATGATCCAGCTTGAATTCATTTACTTTGTTTGTACTTCAATCACGATTTTCCCAAAATGCTTACGTGACTCCAAACGCTCAATAGCTTTGGGCGCGTCTTCAAAATTATAAACTGTATCAATGATAGGTTTGATGTCGCGTTCGATTAATTTAGAATAAAGTTTTTCAGTAGATTTAACAATCAAAGATGTTTTTTGGGAAATTGTTTGTGAGCGCAATGTTGAGCCAACAATAGTTAAATTTTTCATCAGAACTGATGCTAAATTAATATGAGCATTAGCACCAGTCATAACTGCGATTGAAATAATTTTACCCTTTTTATTTGAGACGGAAATATTTTTTTCAAAATTACTTCCACCAAGAATATCTAAAATAATATCAACACCACCACGTTGTTTCAAATCGCTTACCCAGTCATTGTTATAATTAAATATATGATCTGCCCCTAAAAGTTCACATTTTTTAATTTTATCATCGCTGCCAACTGAGGCATAAACTTTAGCTCCAAATGTTTTGCAGAGTTTGATAGCAAAGCTGCCAATACCACTAGTCGCTCCGTGAATCAATACAGTATTGCCTGCTCGCAATTTGGCGATTTTAAATATATTTAAATAACAAGTAATCAGTGCTTCGGGTAAAGCTGCAGACTCGATTAAGTTATATGTTTTTGGAATAGGAAAAATTAGGTTTTCTGGCACGCTAACATATTCAGCATACCCACCAGATGTTAATAGTGCGCAAACCTCTTTACCATCAAAAATTCCAGAAACTTCAAGTCCTGGAATGTTTGATTTATCAGGGGAGGGGTATAATCCTTGGATCTGTAATGCATCGGCTCTATTAACGCCAATGGCTTTCACTTTAATAAGTTTATATCCTGCTTTTGGTGTTGGTATTTGCGCGTGAGATAAAACTAACTTTTTATCTACTATTTCCCATTGCCGCATTAGAAACTTCAATTTGTTTTGTATCCTGAGATTGACTTGTCTTTAATAATTTATCAAGAGTGTCGTCAAAGTAATTTTTAAATTCTGTTGTTGCGGCGCTCATAGGCACACTAAAAGCATTAGCTGGGATGGTATATAGGTGGTGAAAATTACACTCAATTTGTATTAATGTCATCAAGTCATTTGTTGCTTTAATTTGGCGAGATAAAAAGAACTCGTCGAACTGAGTAGATACCAATACATTAAGAAGTGCTTGATGATAAAGCTTAGCAAATTTATACTTTTGCTTCACATCATCTTCCATAGAAGGTTCGACCTTAATTGATGCCATTTTCTCTAAAATATCCCCACCAATTTTTATCATACTTGAGGTGGTGGTGTAGCATCTTAAAATTGCAGAGTTAGATTCCTTGAAAGCCATAGTTATATGATCTAAAAGCGCTATTTTTTGATTTGGAATTGTTGTTAGCATTTGTTTAAATCTACGAAGATGTAATTCAGCTAAACGCACTTCACGCTCAGCTTTATCAATCTTTGCTGCATGTAATACTTTAACTGTATGATTGTCTTTCTGAAGTATTAAATTCCTGCGAACTTTTCTAGCTTTATCTCGTTCTGAAATTAGGTGATTCAAAAGGTCTTTATCAGATTGAAATTTCTGTTTAGCCATGAAGTTATTTATATAAGTATTCCCGCGCGGATTGTAACATAATATACCACTGAACGCAAGCTATGCCCCAATTAACCACCCATTGGGGTGTGCGGTGGTCTGCCGCTTTTTTCTTGGTTCTTTCCTATTTCTCTCTCAACAAAAGTATGTTCTTTTGGCGTTAGCTTATTATTCCATCTATGTTTTGAGATATGTGGATTCTTTGCCCGTTTAATTAGCGGTTGTTCTAATGCAATTTCAGCAGCAGTAGTAGTTGGCTTGTATGTGGTTTTATCGGTTTTGAAATCATCCTTGTATTCATTAATTCCCGGTGTAAAGTTTTTGGCAGTACTCGCATAGGATGTACCATCTTTATACCAAATTTTTCTAGCATCATGCCACCAACTTTTTTCTTGCAGGTCTGGTTTTAGGGCTTCGATATTCTTCTTTTGTTCTGCATAGAGTTTTGCAAATTCAGATTCTAAGGTTTTAGGATCATTATTGGTTTGTTTTGCTAATGCTATTAATGCAGCGTTCTTTGCTCTCATTTCAGCAAGACCTTCTCGCAAATTTTCATTTCTCTCACCAAATCCCATTCCAGCTATACCAAGATTGTTTGCTAATGCTATGCTTCCATTCATTAGTTTTTCCTTTTCCTTGGCGTAAGATATTCCTCGCGCAGTGGAGCCGCATAGCTCTAAAATGTAGCCTGAAAGAGTAACAAAGAAGCCAGGAATATTTCCTAAAACCAAGCTTGAAACTAAAGGAATTGTTGCAGAGGGAGCACTCTCTAAGATTGTGGTTCCAACCAATCTTTTTTTATTTATTGCTTCCCATTCTGCATCGGTCATTTTTATTGGCTTCATCAAACTATGCGTAAGCCCTAGTTTTTCTGCTAAGTCAGGTTTGTCTTTGAAAAGTTTTTCTGCAAGTGCTTTTGACTGCATTTTTAGAGTCATCATCTCTTCCAGCATTGCCTGCTCTTGTTTTAATTTTTTTAGGCCTCTAAATTTATTTACATCTTGGTACATTCCATACATCACAGAACCAACAGATATAGTTGTGCCTGCAATCACCAACCCAAGACCAATTGGATTAGAAGCTGCTAATGCAATACCGAATGCAGAACCTGCGTAAAATAATACTCTTGAAGCCACTGGAGATGTTACGACATCGATAAACTTTCTAAAACCTTTGGAAATGCCTGTCAGAAAAGAATTAAGCCCTTTTCTGCCTTCCAGAAAGACTTCAAATTTTGTTTTTTTCTTTCCGTCATCATCGATGGAGATATCATAATCTGAGCCGTAGTCTTTTAAAATTCCATTTCTGAATTTATTCAATAGAATGCCAGCTTGTTTTATTACAGAAAAGTTTTTAATTGCAAGTCTATATACGTAAACAGTGTTGCTTATCAAATATTTTAACCATTCTGGCATATAGACCCCTTCAGTAATATACCCCCATAGTAATGACAAAGAGTTAATAAATGGTTAATTACACTAGGAAAATAGGCATAAATTGTTATACTGTTATTGAAAATAATGGTGTGTGTGTATGACGAAAAAAATTCGTAAAGCTGTGTTCCCCGTTGGTGGATTAGGGACTCGATTCCTTCCTGCAACCAAAGCGTTACCCAAGGAAATGTTGCCAATTGCCAGTAAGCCGCTTATTCAGCACGCGTTTGAAGAGGCAGTGGCGGCAGGGGTAGAAGAATTTATTTTTATTACGGGCAGAAATAAAAATATTATTACTAATCACTTTGACTGTGTTTACGAGCTCGAAACACACTTGGGAAATAAGGAAAAGAACGATGCACTAGTGCTGACAAGAGACTGGGTGCCTGATGCAGGAAAAATTGCTTTTATTAGACAACAACAGCCACTTGGATTGGGGCATGCAGTATGGTGTGCTAGAAATTTTGTTGGAAATGAGCCTTTTGCAGTATTGTTAGCAGATGAATTGTTCATTTCTGAAAAAAGTGAAAGTGTGCTTAAAGAAATGGTAGAATCATATGATGAAAAACGTGGTAATATCATTGCAGTAGCAGATGTTAACAAAGAAGATACATCGAAATATGGTATTGTAAGCCCTTCAGATGATGATGGTACTACCATGAAAATTAAAGATATGGTTGAAAAACCTGATCCTAAAGATGCTCCATCTAATATATCAATAGTCGGCCGATACATTCTAGAACCAGAGATATTTGAATTTTTGGAAAAAACTCCTTCTGGTAGGGGCGGGGAGATACAGCTTACAGACGCAATGAAAGCTATGATTCCATCTTGTGATACATTTGGGTATAGGTTTAAAGGGAAGCGATTGGACTGTGGGAATCATTTAGGTTTTCTTGAGGCAAATATTGAGTTTGCGTTGCGTGATCCATTAATAAAAGATCAAGCCAAAGCCTTTATCAAAGCTATATCAAAGACTCTATAAATAGTGTTTGAGTTAAATTAAGACTTTACGTAAGCCCTTGATACATTTATATCTTAATATTAGATGATGATGAAAGGCGTTAATGGCTAGAAAGCTGTTTAAACAAAAGCAGAACACATTTCAGGTATCCGTTGGTGAGGAAGGAGCTGTTGTTGTCTATACTCAGAGCGGGTATGCAAAGTCTAAGATATTTGTAAAGAGTACAGAGCAAACAGATACGGAAAAGCTTCGTGAGTTATTGGCGCAAGACCGTGATGCCATGGTTTATATTTATATAGACACTTTGGATCAATCATATGTACAAAGGTCTTTGCCTGCTGTCAGTGCTATGGGAATAAGTAAGATAGCGCAAAAACATTTAGAAAAAGAAGTGCCAAAAGGCCACATAAAATCATGCGTACAAATTGGCAGATCGCCTACTGGTAGACATGATTGGATATATACCTTTATATCATCTGGAATGGAGCCACCGGTTTCTACGTGGATTGATTTCTTTTTACCATTCCACAATGTTATTGCAGGGATTTTCTTCTTACCTGTGGAAATATACTCTGTAGTGACAAAGCTTAAGTATATTGCGCAAAAAGAAAATCAGTTCCAAGATAAATCCAAGAAAACTGGACTAAACAAGTTTTTAGCTAATTTTGGCAAAAAAGATAATGGCAACGCTGGAAGATGGGAGGTGTATTTCTCTCAGAATAAAACAGGTGGTTTTAGGCAAGCTGCGTTTCAAGATGGAAAAATAATTTTTAGCCGACTTCTTAATAATATAAATGATCCATCGCCAGATGTTGTGGCCGGTAATATTGAGCAAGAGATAGCTAACTCTATAGAATATATGTCTCGTCTATCGCTTGGGACAGATCAAGACGTAGATGTTTACCTAATTTTAGCATCAGACATTTTAAGGTATTTAAGAAAAGAGAAAATTAAAGCGACAAATTTATTCGCATATACACCATTCCAACTGGCCGAAAAGATTAAAGTTCCTGAGGCTGCAGCTGAAAAAGATAAATTTGCTGACCCCACCATCCTAACTGCACTTAGCAAAGTGAAAAATCACATAATTACTCTTCATACTCCGGTTACTGGGAAGGTATATAATGTGACTAGGACTATTAATATTTTAGGAATATTTTTTGTTTTGTTAATACCTGCTCTAATAGTAATGAGTGTTTACTTTGGAAGTGGTATAGTTGATTTGAAGGCAACTATTGTGCAGATTCAAAATCAAGCTATCAGTTTCCAAGCGCAACTAAACGAGCAAACAAAGCGTTTATCGACTACAGAAGCTAAAATTAAAGATCCAATTACTGCAGAGCATATTATTGAAGTAGTAGAAGTTGATAAATTCTTTGAGTCTGTGAAAGTAAATCCAATAGACATAATTACAAGATTATCTGGGATTATGCCAACATACGCTAGAGCAAAAGTAATTAAATGGAATTTCGAAGACCCGACATTGTTAGGTTTTAGGAATATGGATAAGGCATCTAAAGTTTCTGTATTGGGCAAAAAACGGGAGTATTCCTTAGATGCTGATTTTGAAATTATTATGAAGCGAACAGGATCTTCTTATGAAGAGCTAGAGCAAAAATACACAGGCTTCACAAAAGAAGTAATCAAAGCGTTTAGCGATTTTGATATTTCAATATCAGATTTGCCACAGAATATTTCCTTCCAAGATATTAATACTCCTGTAGCTGTGATTATTAAGGTGAATTATCCGCCTACGAAAAAAGGCGTTGTGACCCGCACTGCGCCAGCTCCACAGGTTCAAGTAAGTCAACCTACTGTTAAGCAGCAGACCATTACGACGCAGCCACCTCCTCAGCCAAAGGTTTCTACACCACCAGCTGGTAGCCCAGGAAGTATGAATGATTCGCAAACGGGCGGGAGGTAGATATGTTAGTCAAACACATTCATTCCTATGCATTAGAAAGACTAAAGCTTATAACAATACTGCTATTGATTGTCGGAATAGTGTTTACTGGACTTTTTTCATACAATGTTACTAATCAAGGCGCTGCTGATTCATTCAGAAATGAGTCGCAAAGTTTACAAGCACAAGTAGGACAAATCAAAGACAAGATTATGAAATCCGATGTCGCCATTCAAGAGTGGAATGATAAGGTTAGAAAGAAGCATGAATTTAGGGATGGTATACAGGTAGATTTTGCCAAAGTATTAATTAATAAGCTCGAGAACTTATACAGAATTAGGGGGATGAACATTACCCTTACTACTCCTGAAATGAGATTTGATTTTGCTGATAATAAATTTTCGAATGTTATGTATAGTGGACTAACATTAGTGTTTTTATCATATACCGACCTAGATGCTTATTCATTTATACAAGATCTGCAAAAAGAGCTACCAGGATATGTACAAGTAAAGAATGTTTCGTTTATCGGACTAAATGAAATCAATGAAGAGGTACTTGCAGGTTTAGGACGTGGCGATAAGAATGATATAGTTAGTATTAAAATAGATTTAGTCTGGCATGATTTAATTGATAAGCCAGAGGTCGCAGAAAAAATTAAAGCTAAACGCGAAGAAATGATAAAAGAGAAAGGCGCTCCGCAAGACAGTAATTCTGCTTCAAATCAGACGTCTACACCTACATCAACTCCAGGGGTGCAGTGATATGAATAAAAAAATTGCATTATTAGCACTTATTTTTTCTACTAGCTATTCTTATGCATATGATGATATTCCATACGAAGATAATGATAACAGTTTCGTAGTTGTACCGAGTGCAGAAAACTCAGAACAGGCGGGTGACAAAGCTTTTAAGATTTATGAAAAAGTTGATGTTAATGAGTTTGCAGCTCCTAATTGTAAAGATGTCCCTTTAAGCATTGATAGATGCTTACCATCAATATGCGTTGATCAAGAGCAATTTGGAAAGACATACAGAAAGATTAAAGAAAAAACCACGGAAGGTGGGTGTGTATATGAAGAAAGAACTCAGGGTTTAGGAGGGCTGAATTGCAAATTCTTACCTGAGAATTTGAGTAAATTAAACAAAATGTTCCAAGTGCAATATTTTGGAAACGTGGATGTTAAGCTTAGTGATAGCGAGAAAACTGAGTTCAAAAATATTATGGATTCAAGCTGTAAAATTATAAAGGATAATGAAATATCCAGTACGGTATCTCCATCCTCTCCATCCCAAGATATTTCAGTGCCACCTATCGTTGTGCCTACTCCTGAGAAAGAGACGGCAATAGTTCCGACTACTAAAGTTGATACTACTCCTACAACCAGTGACATTAAACCACAAGATACTACGCAGGCAACGGAGACTAAAAAAGCTGAGGAGCCAAAAGCAGAATCTGATAAGGAATTTACTTTAAAATCAGTAATGTTTACTCCAGAGGAGATAGCCCAAATCAATAATATCATCAATAATTTTGGGATGGAAGGTATCGTTACTGGGGAAGTTGATCCAAAAGATACCCAAGTTTCAGGCAGAAGATTTTATCTGAATTCCTTGATATTTTACACCAAAGATAAGTGGACGCTTTGGATCAATAATCTAAAAATAAGCAATGACTCTAGAGATGATGGTTTGGTCATACGTGAGATTAGTAAGGAGTATGCAATAATCGAATGGAGTACTCCAAACCTTGAGACTATAGCCCCAGATTGGAGAAAAAGATTAACTGCCATCTCAAGAAATAAATTTGTGTCTGCAAAAAAAGATATTGAAGTGTTTTTACCAGATGAGACTGCAGCGGTCGTGTCATTCAAGTTGAGTCCAAATCAGTTGTTTGAGGTGGAATCTATGAAAATTTTAGAAGGTAACAAAGGATAAATATGAAAGCGTGCCCAATTGAAGTATCTAAAATAAATAAAAGTTTTAAATCTCATCATGTAATTAAGTCGTTAGATCTTAAGATAACACAAGGCGAAACCTACGGACTTGTTGGCTTAAATGGTATTGGAAAGACCACTATAATTAAAATAATTCTCGGTCTATTGAGACAAGACGGTGGTAGTGTAAAATTATTTGGTACCGAAAACACTAATATCGAATCTAAAAGAAAAATTTGCTATTTACCTGAGAAATTTACCCCATCTCAGTTTTTAAAAGGTAATGAATTTTTGGAATTAGCTTCTGGCTATTACCAAAAATCCTATGATAAGAATGCAGCAATTAAAATTTGCGAAGAATTAGATTTTGATCCAGCAGCTTTAGAAAAGAAAGTTAGTAGTTATTCTAAAGGTATGGGACAAAAGTTAGGGCTGGTTTCAGTTTTCTTATCTAATGCCCCGCTTTTAATCTTAGATGAGCCGATGAGTGGCTTAGATCCGAGCGCACGTATATTTTTGAAGAAGAAATTACAGGATTATAGAAAGAAAGGGAATTCGATATTCTTCTCGTCACACATATTGGCGGATATAGAAGAAATATGCGATAGAATCGGTATCCTTCACTTTGGTGATTTATATTACGAGGGTACGGTAGATAAATTCGTAAAAAGGTCCAAGACCAAAAATCTTGAGCAAGCATTCTTAGATGCGATTAAGAAAACCAAAAAGTGATATTATTCTTCCCACAACTCTAGATAAGAATAAATGATGTTATTTCCAAGTTGTCCTGCTGCCAATGCGCTTGAGAAACCATTAGCGTATGCTGGATACTGCACCCCCATAAAAATCATTGGTTGGTATGAGGCTTGCCTTAATGTAATAACCTTAGATGTTGCTAATGTAAATCTTCCGCTTACTTGATTCAATGTGTAGATACCATTCGCAACAGCTGGACAACAGCCGAATACAGGGACATCGTTTGAAACAATGCCACTACTGATCATTGTTGCATCTGTATCATTGTATAGTTGCAAATTCGATTCTCCTATGCCGTAACTTACAGACCATGCTTTGAATCTATAAGTACCGCTTCCTAATGTGATCTGGCTGGTACCTACGTTAATTGATGCGCTAGATAGATCGTTATGAACTGTTGTGTTGAGAGCCCTAATAAGTGCATAAGGTACTAGAGTACCGACGACATAACTTTCAGTGAAGATTGCATGTTTGCCTAAGCTAGTTCCGCCAAATCCAGAATATGAGGTTTCTGCCAATATTTGCTGTTGGGTTTTCCATCTGATGAAGTCATCATTGAAGTTGCCAGCGCTATTATCGTAAAATGCATCTACAAACGTTATATCGTCGTCACAATTTTCTACATCTTTACCTCCACTGCATGAGACAACGGGCGTGATAGTACCAAGATAATTTGTAGCTCCCTTGTTGTTTGGTCCTGTGCTGATCACTACATAAGCAACCACATTTGGATAAGTTGTGGAATTAGCTTGGGGTATTCTATTTGCCCCTGCATCTTCGATCCGAATGATATCAGATTGGGCGCTCGTGTAAGCGCCAAATAGCGCAGTCGATTGAGATAAGTTTTTTACAGACACATATTTAATGCGTGAGTTCCAAGCATCAAACATGTATTCATCAGGTATATTTAATGTGCGAGTTGGGACTACACCAATTCTCAAATCCTCATTTGTCGTTGCTCCTGCTATTTCAGTAGTGCCAGCTACAGATGCAAGGCTGCAATCTGTCGCCACTCCAAAATTAGCAGAGGCTGGTGCATCATCAATTCTGGCAGCGCAAGGTATGTAGCCATTTTGTGAGTAGAAAATGTTGATCGCAGCTTGAATTTTATCTAGTTTTTCCTTCATTGCTGTAGTGTTATTTGATTGCTGAATAGAAGGAAGGATGCCAATAATTGATCCAACTATTACACTAAGAATTACTAAAACTACGGCCAATTCCACAAGTGTAAAAGCCTGTTTGTTTTTATATGGATAGCCGCACATAAGCTTCTACCTATCATTAAGTTGATAACCTAATACGCACTGATCTTGGGTTGACGTAATCACATATGAAGTTGCACCTGCGTTAATACAGGTTGTAGCAAAAGTACTATCGTTTAAAGCTCTTATTTTCCCAGTATTAAACCCAATTGCATTGCCTGAAGTATCAGTTTTGCCATCATCAATTTTTTTATCTATGTTGTATGCATATGCAGCATTTACAGAACCAAGTGTCAATCCATTAGATGTAGCAGATGAACTCTTTCTTCCTAAAAACACTGCATTTATAAGGGTATCAGAAGACCATGGGGATGCTACAACTGTTGCAAGGGCATCACCACCAATATCAGTACCTGACGAAATAAAGTATCCTGCACCATTTACTTTGCTCACAGGAGCGAGGTCACCAACAGACACAACGCCTACATAAGAAGCGGGGATAACGTTCACACCATACGGAATTAACTCTGCAAGGCTCAGGTGTTTCATGGCTCTCGCTGTTTCATCAGTGTTTGAGTTCCATACTGACTCTATTTTGGCATCGCCATCACCATTACATGTGATGGTTACTGTGCATCCTGAGGACCAGTATGTTGCAGCGTTTGCCATATCTCCTGGGACTTGTCTATAACGAATTGTAAAATCGTAGTATGCTTTTCTAAATATTTGGAAGTCAGAAATGACCGACTGCATTTCAGACTGTTTTACCAAGTTTGATCCTGCGGATATACCAGCCAACAACAAAGCAATTATTAGCACAACTGCTGAAAGCTCTATTAATGAAAATCCCTTGTTCATATTTCCCCCTAAAAATTCACGTCATGCAGTTGGTAGCCCATTAGACAAGTAGTTGTTGTTGAAGTAATTACATAAGAAGTATTACCAGCATTTATGCAAGTCGTACCTCCCGCACTATCATTTCTAACTCTGATTTTTCCAGTGTTAAATCCAATACTATTTCCTGAAGTGTCGGTTTTGCCATCATCGATTTTCTTATCTATGTTGTATGCGTCTTTGCCAGTTATAGCGCCAATTGTAAGACCATTCGAAGTTGCAGATGAGCTCTTTTGGCCTAGGAATACTGCATTTGTCCTGTTATCAGTCCAAGGCGATGGTATAACAGTGGCCAATGCATCGCCGCCTATGTCGCCACCTCCAGCGATATAGTATCCTGCTCCAGCTACAGAGCTTTTAGGCGTCATTGCACCTATAGTTAAAACCCCAGCATAAGCTGCTGGAATTGAGGCTATCCCGCCTTGATATATTCCTGCAAGTTCTAAGTGTTTCCACGCGCGAATGGTTTCATCTGAACTGCTGCCATGTAGGGCTTCTACTATTGAATCACCGTCACCATTACAAGTTGGACCAAGCGTACATTGGCTGGCTGCAGACCAAACGGTTGAAGCGTTTGCCATATCACCAGGAACCTGCTTATATTGCAGATAAAAAGTTTGATACATTTCTCTATAACTTTGAAAATCCGCTATTACCGACCTTAATTCAGCTTGTTTTGATATACTGATACCGCTGAATACAGCCGCAACAATGAAAGCAACAATCACTAGAACCGCCCCTAGTTCAATCAATGTGAACCCACGCTGGGAAATTGTAGCTTTTGAACACGTGTAACACGATGTCTGCATGACCTAAATCCTCGACACATTACCTAGTATTATACCCCATAATGGTTAATAAACAGTTAATTTGTAGGTTGGTTTATGATTATTGTATTGAAATTATTAGCGCTACCAGCTTTTCTTGCTTCTAAAAAAACAAGGCTTGATCATTTCGTTCCTCGCGATGACAAGAGCTACTCGCGGCTGTGCTGGCGTAGGTTTGGCATGTTTACACTAGAGGTTTGTTGGAGTTGGGTGGCTGAGGAGTTTACTTGTGCTGCAGGTGTAGATGCAGGCATAGCGGTTGTTGCAAGTGTAGTGGAAGATGCAGCACTTGTTGAAGAACATGCAGCGTGCATAGCTCTGTTTCTTTCATTCTGCTTATCCATCGCTTCTTCGATAAGTTGTTTTATTTCATCATCTGCCGTAGAGAGCGGGGTTTGGCCATGGTTATTAGGAGCGAGGACTTGTTTAAGTAACTCAGGGTTGTCTTTTACTGCAGCAAGAATCTCTTTTGCAATTTCAATATAGTTATTAGTTGCAGCCCAGTGCATCGGGGTGTTGCCTATTTTATTAGGCGCGAGGGCTTGTTTAAGTAAATCAGGGTTATCTTTTACCGCTGCCATAATCTCTTTTGCAATTTCAATATGGTTACTATTTACAGCCCAATGCATCGGGGTGTAGCCTATTTTATTAGGCGCGAGGGCTTGTTTAAGTAAATCAGGGTTATCTTTTACCGCTGCCATAATCTC